>ERZ724505.530-NODE-530-length-24292-cov-32.230845_pt1 | contig 24292 bp, 28 predicted proteins | sample MGYA00376038_ERZ724505 | MGnify/ENA primary metagenome ERZ724505 (study PRJEB28724, sample SAMN07190884) | wastewater metagenome | isolation source: effluent of sewage treatment plant in Hong Hong | place: Hong Kong | collected 2016-03-17 ...
CCTAAGGTAGCGAAATTCCTTGTCGGGTGAGTTCCGACCCGCACGAATGGCATAATGATGAGTGGACTGTCTTGACCATGTACTCGGCGAAAATGCATTAGTCGTGAAGATGCGACTTACCCGTAGCTAGACGAAAAGACCCCATGAAGCTTTACTATAACTTGGTATTGGTGTATTGCTTCGCATGTTCAGTGTAGGTGGGACCCGTAAGGGGCCAATGAGACACCACCCTTGTGCTGCGATACATCTAATCTATTCCCTTGAATCAGGGAGTGGAGACAGTATCTGGCGGGTAGTTTAACTGGGGCGGTTGCCTCCCAAACAATAACGGAGGCGTTTACAAAGGTAGGCTTAGCTCGGATGGAAATCGAGCTGGACGTGCAAACGCAAAAGCCTGCTTTACTGCAAGGGCTACCACCCGCGCAGTCACGAAAGTGGAAGTTAGTGATCCGACCGTTCAATATAGGATGGCGGAAGCTCAACGGATAAAAGTTACTCTGGGGATAACAGGCTGATCGCATCCAAGCGTCCACAGCGACGATGCGGTTTGGCACCTCGATGTCGGCTCATCGCATCCTGGGGCTGTAGAAGGTCCCAAGGGTTTGGCTGTTCGCCAATTAAAGCGGTACGCGCGCTGGGTTCAGAACGTCGTGAGACAGTTCGGTCTCCTGTCTGCTATGGGCGAAGAAAGGTGATGGAGCGCATTCCTAGTACGAGAGGACCGGAATGCACGAACCTCTGGTGTACCGGTTGTCCTGCCAAGGGCATAGCCGGGTATCTAAGTTCGGTACGGATAAGCGCTGAAAGCATCTAAGCGCGAAGTCGTTCCAAAGATTACCTTTCAATTGAGATCTGTCCGAGACGAGGACGTTGATAGGCACTAGATGAACAGATAGTAATATCTGCAGTCGAGGTGTACTAATAGATCGAAAACACTGCGAAAACACAAAGTTGTGCTTTTCCAATGTACCACTGAAAGAAACGAAAAACACTTCCTTAAATACGTATTCATTTCATCACATTTCTACGTCTCAAAAGGACATAGAATCTGGGTGCTTTTTGCGATAGGGGTCCACCTGTTCCCATCTCGAACACAGCAGTTAAGCCTGTCAGCGCCAATGGTAGTCGCAAGGCAAGAGTAGGTCAGCGCCCAGATTCTGTGTCTTTTTTCTTTTGTAAAAAATAATAATTGATGTGTGACACATATATATGTATTTGTGTGTCATACATCAATATTTATTTGTCTATTTATCCACACTTTCTCTCTTTATTTAGAAGATGTACTGTGGTATATTCTTGCATAGATTATTTTTTTCTTTTTTTGTATGACGATTGACACGTTTGAAAAAACAAAATCATCAGTTCTTTCTCATATCCAACAGGTGTTTGCTGAAATGGAGGAAGAGATGGCTATTTCACATCAAGAAAAATATGCGTTACTTGAAGACGCATTTGAAAATGCAAGTGATAACGATGAGTTGAAGGTTGCGTTTGAACAGTGGTATCATGAACATGAAGATGATTTGGATTTGGATATGGATGTTGATGAACTCTGGAGTCAGGCGAGTGGTATGGCGACAGAAAAAGAAGACGATGAAGACGACGACGATTTTTTAGATGGTATTGGCGGGGATATTGATGGGTTTGGTGAAGAAGAGGAAGATGATATGGCAGGTAGTAAGAGTGACTGGTAAATATATAATTTATAAAAAACTCTGCGTGCACTAGCGTAGAGTTTTTGTTTTTGGTATGATGTGGCTATACTATGTTATATGGATAGAAATCTTGCATTAGAATTTGTTCGAGTAACTGAAGCGGGTGCGCTCGCCGCCGCCGTATGGATTGGTAAAGGGGACAAAAACGCAGCGGATGGAGCTGCTGTATCTGAAATTCGTGCTCGTTTTGCTGATGTCGCTATTGATGGTGTGGTTGTGATTGGTGAAGGTGAAAAGGATGAGGCGCCAGAGCTCTATGTCGGTGAACGTGTGGGTATGGGGGTGGGTCCTGTGATTGATATCGCAGTAGATCCATTGGAGTGTACCAACAGTGTTGCGTATGGCGTTCCAAATGCTATCTCGGTGATCGCTACTGGTCCACGCGGGTCACTTCTATCAGCTCCGGACATGTATATGGACAAGATCGCTGTCGGACCACGTGCAGTGGGACGTGTCTCGTTTGACAACACTGTGGCACGTAATATTGAGTCAGTATCTGAAGCGATTCAAAAACCGATTGCAGATATGACAGTGGCAGTGCTGGATCGTCCGCGTCATGAACCATTGATTGCACAGATTCGAGACGCTGGCGCGCGTGTACGATTATTTTCTGATGGCGATGTTGCCTTTGCTATTGCGTGTTCACAGGACGATAGTGGGATTGATATGCTCCTTGGTGTTGGAGGAAGTACAGAGGGGGTACTTGCTGCTGCTGCGGTGAAGTGTCTGGGTGGTGAATTGTTGACACGCTTGGTGCCAAAAGATGATGCACAAATAAAGCGTCTGGCTCGTGTCGGTATCACAGATGTATCACGTGTATATACTCAGGATGATTTGGCCGTGGGTAATGATGTGAGTTTTACTGCCACTGGAATTATTGATGGACCATTGCTTAAAGGTATACGAGAAACCTTCACACATCACATTACTCATTCGGTCGTAATGCGATGTCGGAGTAAGACGGTGCGTTTTATAGAGACGTATCATTTAAAATAGTTTAAGATTGAGATTAAGAATAAGATTTTTTTCGGAGAGAATCTTAATCTCAATATACATTTTAATAATATCTAAATCTTAATTTCAATCTAAATTTTTACATTATGAATACTAATCTTTACACTATTGCCCGACAAATGGTCGCAGATAATAAAGGACTTCTCGCAGCTGACGAGAGTACAGGAACAATTCAAAAAAGGTTTGATGGAATTGGTGTAGAAAATACCGAAGATAATCGCCGTGCGTATCGTGAGCTCTTGTTTACGACACCTGGTTTTGAACAGCATGTCAGTGGTGTGATTCTATACGATGAAACGATCCGACAGAGTACACATGATGGTGTTTTGTTTGTTGACGTGTTGAAACGTATCGGTGTGTTACCTGGTATCAAAGTGGATCTTGGAACAGAACTATTTCGTGATAGCAGTACTGAGGTGGTGACCAAAGGATTGGACGGTCTCGCTGAGCGTCTCGTAGAGTACGCTCGTCTAGGTGCTACATTTACCAAATGGCGTGCGGTGGTGACTATTGGTGAAGGTATTCCAACCGACGAGTGTATCCGCGAAAATATGGTACGACTCGCACAGTATGCGAAGTTGGTACAGGAGGCGGGTATGGTGCCGATTGTGGAGCCTGAGGTGCTCATGGATGGGGCACACTCATTGCAAACATGCAAAGAGGTGACACTGAGCGTACAGTATACATTATTTGAAGAGTTGGAGAGAATCGGCGTTGATCTCAAGGGAATTATTCTCAAACCAAATTTTGTGGTTCCAGGAAAAGAGTCTGGTGAAGTATTTGATCCAGTCGTGTCAGCAAAAGAGACGTTGGATGTGCTGGGTGAGACGACGCCACTAGAGGTACCTGGTGTGATGTTTCTTTCAGGTGGACTTTCGGATACTGATGCAGTGGATGCCTTGCGTGAGATAAACCGTCTACGTGAAGAACATATGTGGAAACTTTCATTTTCATACGGACGAGCGCTCCAGACTGCTGTACTCAAAGCGTGGGGCGGGAAGAGTGAAAATGTACCTGCTGCACAGAGTGCATTTTTGGAGCAGGCGAGGAGAAATAGTGAAGCATGTGCTAAGAAATAGACATGGTGAGGTAAAACAAAAAACACCTGTTTAGGTGTTTTTTGTTCCAATTAAAAAGATAAAAACTATTTCTCTCTTTAGTCGGACTTCTCTGCGTAAGGCAGGTGCAGAGAAATCCCTCCTTACCCTTCTGCCAAAGGGTTACTCCTCGCCTGGGAGCATTCGATACGCGTGTCGCTTTAGAGCCACTTTCGTGTACTCAGCACAGCACTCGTCGCTGCAGAAGAACCTGACATTTGTTGGAGACCTTCGCATTTCTACATACTCGGTCCCCGCGGGAATTTGTGGTCTCGGACAACTGGGACGTCGGTCATCGTCCGCATTTTGGTATTTGGACCACATACAGGTCCTAGTCTTCGGACTTGTCATCCATTTTTTTTCCCATCTACTAGCCATTGTGGCCTTACGCCCCTCTCCAGCTGGATTGCTGGGTGATTGAGGAACGGCTTAGTATAGCAAAGAGAGAGAGAGAGATGTCAATGCTCAAAAGTGTATAAATCTGTGTAATTCTCACCCTACCCTCTCCCACTGTGGTGGGCGAGAGGTGTTTACCTGTACTGTTGTCAAAAACTGTCGACCAAAAGTTGACAGTTTTTTTATCCACAGGTACACTACGTATATATGGATATTTCACTACTCAAAAAAATAGGTTTTCCTGACAAATCTGCGGATGTCTATCTGGCTTTGCTTCAGCTCGGTCCTAGTTCTGTGCGCGTTCTCGCGGAATTTTGTGATCTCAACCGCGGGAGTACGTATGACGCCCTCAAGTGGCTGCAGGATCGGGAGCTGGTTTCTTTTTATAAAAAGGCCAGTAAACAGCATTTTGTCGTCGAACATCCGGAAAAACTGAAACAATTGATCGAAAAAGAACAAGAGGGGCTAATGAGTGCTCAAAAAGAGATTGATCGCTCGATGAGTGAGTTGTTGGCAGTGTACAATGCTGGGGGTAATCGGCCAGTGGCGCGATACTTTACTCCTGATACGATTATGCGGATTTTAACAGATGTGCTGGATACGTGTGAGGTGAGTGGAGAATTAATGTATCGGGTCTATTCTGTTGATGGACTGCGTGAACAATTATACAAAGATTTTCCGACCTTTAGTGATGCGCGTATTGGTAAGGGGATCGCAGTACGAGCGATTGCGATTGGTGAAGGTGGGGAGTTGCGTGGGCTCGATGAGCGAAAATACATGAAAGCGTCATCCACTACACCGACCTATATCATTATTTATCCTGGTAAGACCGCCTATATTTCACTCAATGCAAAACAAGAAGCGGTCGGTGTGATGATTGAAAATATTGGTATTAGTGAAACGCAAAAAGGTATTTTTGATACACTTTGGGAAACGTTATGATCTACATTGATTTTGACATGACGCTGTACAATACAGAAAATTTTGTAAAAGATATTTGTGATATTTTTCATACACATGGTGTACCGCTTGATATCGCGTATGAAGCAAAAGAAAGAGCGGTGGCAACAGATGTATTGTTACATTTTGATTATACATTTGAGCGGCATATTGCCGCTGTGCGATCTCTAGGTCAAGATGTGGATCAGAAAATAGTTTTAAAAGAATTAAACGGACTCTTTACGAATAAATACGTTTTTGCAGGTGCTATTGAGTTTATTGCTTCGCTAAAAGAATGTGGTCATAAAGTAATATTGCTCACAGCGGGAAATGCAAATTTTCAAAGATCTAAAGTTCAGGGAAGTGGTGTGAATGTGCATGTACATCAAGAAGTGTATATTCCTGGGGGTAAAGATGTCTACGTGCGAGAAAGAATGGAAAAAGAAAAAACATTTTTTATCAATGATAATGGACGTGAAAATGTGTTGGTAAAAAAGATGAATCCAGATGTAGAAGTAATTACAAAATTAAATCCAACAAAAAATTACGCACACGTATTAGAAGAGTTACATATTCCAATTTATTCTACATTTGATGAAATATATGCATATGTCATTACACATTAATCCAGTCATTCTCGCAGCCGGCGATGGAAAGCGTATGCAAAGCGATCTACCAAAGGTGATGCATCTTTTGCATGGAAAACCATTAGTGGAGCATGCAGTTGCTGCCGCAGAAGCAGTTTCTGATTTGCAAAAACCAGTAATTATAGTCTCTCCAAAACATACGATGGTCCAAGATCATCTGGGAGATCGGGCGCAATATGTTGTTCAGGAGCAACAGCTCGGTACTGGGCATGCGGTGATGCAGGCGCAGGGGTTATTGCATGGTGTCGCTGATCATGTGGTGGTGCTCTATGGTGATATGCCATTTGTGTCTCCCTCGTCTATTGAACAGTTGATTGCCAAACATATTGAGCGTGGCAACACTGTGACGTTGATGACTACGACAGTGCCAAATTTTGAAAACGAATACGCTTGTTTTGCAAAGTTTGGACGTATTGTAAGATTGGATGGTGGATATATCCAAAAAATTGTCGAAGCAAAAGATGCAAGTGATGGAGAGTTGCAGATTTTGGAAGTAAATCCATCAATCTTTTGTTTCAAAGCAGAGTGGCTGTGGCACCACTTAAACGAGATTCAAAATACAAATGCACAAGGTGAATATTATTTGACTGATTTGATTGAAATGGCAATTGCGGATCATCAATTAATTTCTTCTGTTCCAGTCGCGCCACGTGAGGCGATGGGGATCAATACAAAAGAAGAGTTGGATAGTGCTGCGACATTGGTATAATCTTTATTTTTTAATTCTGAAATTCTATGTGTGGCATTATTGGATACATCGGACATCAGGATACGTCACCTATTTTGATCAAAGGATTGCGCAAGCTTGAGTATCGTGGATATGATTCTGCGGGTATCGCTGTTCTTTCTAGGAATCAAGAAATTGTACGTGTTCGTGCGATTGGCAAGGTGGATAATCTAGCAGAAAAAGTAAAAGCAGTGCAACCTGATGGTCATGTTGGTATTGCGCATACACGCTGGGCGACACACGGTGGGGTCACAGAGGAAAACGCACATCCACATGTGGCAGGCGACGGAAAGCTGGTATTGGTGCACAATGGTATTATTGAAAATTATCGAGAATTAAAACAAGATTTAGTTGCACTTGGAACTGTGTTTACCTCTGAGACTGATACAGAAGTGTTGGCACATTTGATTGCACTTCAGTATGTAGGGCAAGAGCACACTGCAAATGGTCTACGCAATGCCGTGATACGAGCACTTGCAGAGGTGCGAGGAACATACGGTATTGTAGTGATGCACGCAGATTTTCCAGATCAGCTTATCGCTGCACGTATGGGGAGTCCGCTTGTGATTGGAATTGGTGAGGGCGAACATTATATCGCGAGTGACCCAACACCAATTTTGTCCTACACCAAAGATGTGGTGTATCTTGATGATGGTGAGGTGGCAGAAATTACTGCAGAGAAATTGACAACCTTTAATCTCAAAGATCAACAAGTGCTCAAAGCAGTAGAGACAATTGAATGGGATGAAGCAACAGCAGAAAAAGCTGGGTTTCCACATTTCATGCTCAAAGAAATACATGATCAACCAACAGTAATAGCCGATGCATTTCGTGGACGTATCAATATGACTGATGGGACGAGTTATCTCGGTGGACTCAATATGACTGAGGCACAGATGCACAGCATTGAGCGTATTGTCCTGATTGCGTGCGGAACTGCGAGTTATGCGGGAATGGTAGGAAAATATGCATTTGAGCGTCTCGCGGGAATCCCAACAGAGGTGGATGTGGCAAGTGAGTTTCGCTATCGTGATCCGATTATTGACAACAAGACATTGGTCTTTGCGATATCGCAATCTGGTGAAACAGCGGATACACTCGCAGCAGTGCGTGAGGCAAAACGTAAAGGCGCGTATGTGCGTGGTATTGTCAATGTGGTTGGTTCTACCATTGCGCGTGAAACTGATGGTGGTACGTACATCCATGCTGGTCCAGAATTGGCTGTTGCATCAACCAAAGCATATACCAATATGGCAACGGTATTGCTGCTCTATGCAATTCAGTTTGGGCGTCTCAAACGACTCAACCATGCAACCGGTGTGCGTCTCCTTACTGCGCTTCAAGAAATTCCAGAAAAGATGAAATTGATTCTCGCACAGAGTGATGCGATCAAACAAATTGCAAATAAATACAAAGATGCACACGATATGTATTTCCTTGGTCGCGGGATCAACTATCCTGTAGCGCTCGAGGGTTCCTTGAAATTAAAAGAAATTAGCTACATTCATGCTGAAGGCTATCCGGGTGGTGAGATGAAACACGGACCGATTGCGTTGCTCTCCCCTGAGTTTCCTGTCTTTGCGATTGTGACCAAAAATCAATTGTACGAAAAGATGAAGAGTAATGTCGAAGAAGTAAAGGCACGTGGTGCAAAATTAATCTTGCTCGCGACAGAGGGGGACGAGGAGATCAAACAGTTGGCGGATGATGTGATCTTTGTACCAGAGACAATGGAGTTGCTTGAGCCATTGCTCAATACTGTTGTGACGCAACTCTTTGCGTATCATACTGCGACGTTGCTCGGACGGGATGTGGATCGACCAAGAAATCTTGCTAAGTCTGTGACCGTTGAATAATCCGTCATTGTCATCCCGAGCGAAGCCGAGGGATCCCTTTCGTAAGTTTCTGTGCTATCTTTCACTTCGTTCTGGCTAGGTCAGATGTAAGAAAGAGATTCCTCCACTTCACTTCGTTTCGGTCGGAATGACAAAATAACATACATGAATATATGCAAAAGAAAAAAGTCGTCATCCTCGGCGGCGGTAATGGTGGTTCGATCTCTATCCGTGCGATGAAACAATATATCGATCAGTATGATATCTCTGCAGTGATTGCGATGAGTGATTCAGGGAGTTCATCTGGTCAGCTTCGTCGAGAGCTTGGGGTATTACCACCTGGAGATATTTTGCGCGCAGTGCTGGCGATGAGTCGATATGACTATGATCTGCTCAAGCGAATTTTTTATGATACTCGCTATAGTGAGAAAGGAAAATTACAGGGGTTTGGTGTTGGACATCTGTTTATTGGTTTGGTAGAAAAATACAATGGCGGAATTGTGGATGCTGTACGTGCGTTGGCGCAGGCACTTGATGTCGTTGGTCCAGTGTTTCCTGTCACGCTTGAGAGCGCTGATCTAGTGGCGGAGTTACAGGACGGGACACAGGTGGTGGGTGAACATGAGATTGACCGCCCAACCGGACCAAAAGAAAATCGCATTGTGAGTTGTTCGCTACAGCCAAATCCACAAGGGTATGACCGCGCACTCAAAGAGATACGAGAAGCAGATGTATTACTTATCGGTCCAGGAAGCTTTTATGCCAGTATTATTGCCACACTACTGCCGTTAGGTGTCAAAGAAGCAATTGCTCAGTCACATGCCAAACTCATTTTTGTATCGGGTAATGCGGTGGAGCGAGCAGGTGAGTTGGGACCAACGTCACTTTCTGGGTTCGTTTCTGCGTTGGAAGCCTATTTGCCGCGACCTTTGGATGTGGTACTATATAACCGTTCTATTCTCACTGAAAGTCAGCGATCTTTTTATGATAAAAAGGGCTGGATACCGTTCTTGGATGATGTGTATCAAGTGATGCGTCCCTGTATTGCGGAGAATTATGAGAAAGAAGAAGGCGGACTTGATCCAGATAAACTTGGAGAAATTATCCATATATATATCAAAGATTTGGTATGAATATAGAAGAACGACAATCGAGCTGTTTTCGTTTCTCTGTGGAGCGAGAGGGTAGTGAAGTGGGCCGTGCTTATCTGTATCTGATTCGAAACGATTTGCGTGAAGCACCTTATGGGTTTATGGAAGACGTCTTTGTGGATGAATCATGTCGAGGAGAGGGGATCGGGACGGAGCTTACCAATGCTGTGATCACCAAAGCAAAAGAGGTTGGTTGTTATAAACTGTTGGCGACAAGCCGAATGGAACGTCCACAGGTACATGCACTCTATGAAAAACTAGGTTTTATTAAATGGGGATTTGAATTTAGAATGGATTTACTATGATTGATATACTCTACGAAGACAACCATCTCATTGCAGTAAACAAACCTGTTGGTCTTTTGGTTCAGGGAGATGAAACAGGAGATGAGTGTCTCATGGATCAGGTCAAAGATTACTTGAAGAAAACATATCAAAAACCTGGGAATGTCTTTTTGGGGCTACTTCATCGTATTGATCGTCCTGCATCGGGTATTGTTTTGTTTGCCAAAACAAGTAAGGGTGCATCACGTCTGACAGCTCAGTTTCGTGGACGGACGATCAAGAAAGTGTACTATGCATTACTAGAAGGAATGCCAAAAGAAAAGAAGGGAACACTGGTGCACTACCTTCGCAAAGATCATAAAAAAAATATGGTATCAGCATATGACGAAGAACGTCCTGATACTCAAGAGGCAGAACTATCATACGAGGTGGTCAACGATCGTAAAGGGGATGCGTTGGTAAAAATTGATCTCAAAACTGGTCGTCCACATCAGATTCGTGCACAGTTTGCTGCGATTGGACACAAAGTTTTTGGGGACAAAAAATATGGTGCACGATCAAAATATGCAGACGGAAAAGGAATTGCCTTGTGTGCAACTGAGTTGCATTTCAAAACCGCGACGGGAGATAAGGATGTAGATCTTACAATTAATGTTCCGTTTTAAGCAACAATTAACTATTTACAAATAACATAAAAATACAAGTCAATTGTCAATGGTTAATAGTCAACCGTTTTTCTATATGATCCTCACCAAACCAACCCAATCACTTCTGCAGATGCTCGGCCCATCATTTTTATTTGTTGCTCTTTCGCTCTCAGGTGGTGAATTATTATTATGGCCTGACCTCGTATCACGGTATGGTCTGACAATTATGTGGTTTGTGCCACTGGTGTTGGTGCTGCAGTATGTAGTAAACATCGAGATCGAACGCTACACTATTGTGACAGGAAAAAACACCGTCTCTGGTTTGATTGGTTTGGCACCGTGGGTGCGATATTTTTTTCCTGCTGTGATTGCGATCTCTCTGGTTTGGCCAGCCTGGATTTCTACTGCGGGGAACGCGCTTGCATATGGGCTTGGTGTAGGGGAGTATGGAGCATGGGTGAGTGCCGCATTACTCGTAGCACTGTTATTTTTGTGGAAAAGCAAACAGAGTTACGCACGGATTGAGGGAATTGCAAAAGTAGGATTGTTTTTGGTACTCGGTGTCGTGTTTTATGCTGTGATACATATTTTTTCTCTCAATGCAGTGATAGAGTCAATACAGAATGGATCGTGGTTTCCTGCATCCAGTGACAGTGTCGCCTTTATTGCTGCGCTTGCCTATGGTGGTGTAGCAGGAGTGCTTAATCTCGTACAAAGTGATTGGATCATGAGTAGGCAATATGGTGCATCCATGCACGATACACCAGAACATATAGATTGGAGTCATGCCGACACTCGTGCGAACTGGCAGTCGTGGTGGCGTTTGGTTCGTCTTGAGCATTCTCTCCTTTTTATTATCGGAAATGTAGTTGGTATCGGTTTTTTGGCTGTATTGGCAGTACTACTCCTCTCGGGTGCATCAGTCAAAGGGTTTGGTGTGATTGCCTATGAAGTGGATGCACTTAATATGATTATGCCATATCTGGGCACCGCGTTTAGTTTAGGTGTGTTCTTTGTTTTTTTGATGGCGCAGATGACTATTTTGGATGCATGTGGGCGTTTGTTGAAACGGTGTATGTCTACATCACTTTCACATGAACAGCTATCAATGCGAGTGGGGAGTATCGGTGTATTGATATTATTGTGCGCAGCAATTATTCCTGGCTTCAATCAGCCTGCATCGCTTTTGCATATTTCTGCAGTCATCTCGGCGGCTGTGATGGCGATATACCCTCCACTTTTGCTGCGTCTCAACAAGCAGTTACCAGAATATACACGTCCACGATATGTTACTCCTCTTGTTTGGTTGTGTTCATTGTTCTATGGCGGTATGGTACTGTGGGGAGTGTGGACGTGGTTAGTATAATATTACGTTGTATGTCTATGGAAAGAAAAACACCGCTAGAAATGAGATCTCAAATAGAATTGTATGCGGAGCATTTACATCCGGATGATTTAGATCGCGGTCGTATTATTACATTGTTACAAGAACTATCACGTATATCTACTGTTGAAGGAGATAGGACAACAGAATGTGCACAAGAATTGATTGATTTGATACGTGGACATAAAGATGCTTTTATTCATTTTTTGCGCGAACAGCACCTACATAGAAAACATGACGATGTTGAGCATATTAAAGAACGTGTGGGGGTTTATGAGATGTATCGATCGGCTATTGGTGTACTACGTCAACAATTAGAAACGTGTTTGTTAGAGGACGATCCACGACAAGCGATACGTCAGTTAGACGGTTTTGTTGGTGCAGGGGCACATGGAGTATATTTGTCTATACCAGGTCATCCAGATGTAATCGCTAAATTTATAGATCCTTGGATAGAGTTAGAGATGGGGAAATATAAATCTGAAGGTATTAATGACGGTCAATTTTTAGAAGATACTATTGAATTTCATCTACAAATGATTGGGTATGCTAGAATGAAGGGGCAAAAACATTTTGCACAAATGGTAACATATAGTCCAGAAGAGCGGGTGTTGGTGGTAGAAAGACTTCATACGGTATCCCATGTGGATATAAAAAAACCATTTAGTACATATACCACAGAACGGCAGATACTTGAGTTTGCAGATTCGCTTCTTTGTGCAGCAAAATTAGGTATTGAGGTTGATGTTGGAAAAGATGATGTTATGGTTGATAGTCAGGGTAATTTTTTTGCTGTTGATTATGAATTGTTTAGGACATATCCACAATATGAAAATCCTAAAGATACTGCTCGTAATTATGTGTCTTTTGTTGAAAATTTTTTTATATCAGTTTTAGGATCAAAAAGACACCCCCTTGTATTTCAGATTGCAGATATACTAGATGACATTTTTACTGTGTATCAAAAAAAGTATATATTTTAATATAATTATCCTTATGGTTTTATTTGGGTTTGGTGATATGTAGTATAAATGTATATGACAAATCCTGAGGTAAGCAGAGAACTTGTGAGAGAATTCTTGGAAAAACAGGCGAGAGAGACTGTAGCTGCTTTTGATTTAGAAACATTTTTTCGTGAAGGCGGTAATTTTAATGCTCATATGGATACGATTGCGACGTATCTAGATGTGATGGTTGTTCCTGAATTAGTGAGAAAATGTGAAAATAGTTGTGGGTATTCTCCATTAGATGCCAGTGCTTTCTACGAACAATTTCGTGAAGGTATGATCGCTGAACTGGAATCTATGAAGAGTGGATTGTCTACAAAAAAACAACAAAAGCAATTAGATAAATTTATTAAAGAGATTCGTGATTTCGAATTTATTATTCCTGTATGAACCTATACGAATTTGAGGGAAAACAATTATTTATAACTCATGGGATTGTGACACCTTGTAGTGTTGTCGTACGTCGGGGAGATGATGTGACGACTGCGTATGCGTCGCTTGGTGTAGTAGATGTGGTAGTAAAGGCACAGGTATTGTCAGGTAAGCGTGGTAAAAACAATGGTATTCGGTTTTGTGCAACTCTTGAAGAAGTACAATCTGCAGTAGATGATTTGTTTTCTCTACAGATTCGTGATCAGTATGTGGCTGCGGTATTGATTGAAGAAAAATTACAGATTGCACGGGAACATTATTTATCTATTACCTATAACACTACGACCAAACAGCCAATGGTTGTCTATTCGACAAAAGGTGGTATGGATATTGAAGAGGTGGAAGAGAATGAAATTCGAAAAACAAATATCGAAATTCTAAATCCTAGTGTTCCAGTTGATATTCCTTATGTACAGGAATTGTGGAAGTGTTTTTTCTCTGAAGACGCGCGTGTTGTTGAGATCAACCCGTTGATACAAACCGCAGATGGTCGTTTTATTGCTGCTGATGCCAAAGTGGCACTTGATGATGATGCGTTTTATCGACATCCACAGTGGGAACAGTATGAACCACGGACAATGCTTGGTCGCCTACCAACTGAGCGAGAAATAGAAGCCAAAAAAATAGATGAGGGTGAAGCCTATTATCGTGGTACCGCAGGTAAATATATTGAACTTGATGGAGATATTGCTATGATTCTCAACGGTGGTGGTGCGAGTATCGCCAACATGGATGCGCTGATTCAAGCAGGGCTTAGTCCAGCCAACTATACCGAATATTCAGGAAACCCCCCACGAGAAAAAGTATACCAGCTCGCCAAAGTCGTCCTCTCAAAACCTGGGATCAAGGGGCTGTGGATGTGTGGTAATGTTGCCAACTTTACCAATGTCAAAGAAACATTCCTCGGTATCATCGATGCGCTTGATGAGATTAAACCGACATACCCAATCGTTGTTCGTCGTGATGGGCCTGAAAGTGCGGAGGGATTTGCATTGCTAGAAGAGTGTGCACAGCGAAATCACCTCAATATTAAGATGTTTAAAAAAGATGTGGGTATGAGTGAGACGGCAGGAGTATTGGCGCAGATGATTCAGTCATAATTTTTTATTTGTATGTTTGAAAAACTTTTTTCTTATCCAAAACGATACTGGGTGATGCTGCATGTACTAGAACTTGTGTTAGGATTTTTGGTGCTCATGGTGGGCCTAAATTCGCATATGGGTATAGAGGTGTTACCTTGGTCGCAAATAGTTATGAATTTTGTATCTACATTTGTATTTTTTGTTGCTATTAGTGTTGCCACATTTCCTATTTCAGCTGTTATGGTTCATAGCCTCGGAGAGATATTTGAGCGTTTGTCTGAGTATGTGTCCATTTTACTCGTGGTGCTGCCATTTTTTATATATTATGCATTGTGGCTTATTCCAGATTCAAAATGGAGCGAAAAACAAAAATATTGGGTAGTTCGATTGCGTATTTTTTGGTTTTTAATTTCTTCTGTAGCTGCATGGGTGGCAGTATTTCAACCATTGTAATATGTCCATTCTTATATCACAAAATACCAAAGTTCTCGTCCAAGGTATGACCGGAAAAGAGGGGGCTAAGGGTGCAAAAGCGATGAGTGATTATGGTACGTCAGTTCTTTGTGGTGTGACACCTGGCAAGGGTGGTCAAGAGGTAGATGGGAAACCAGTCTATAATTCAGTAGGTGAGGCGATGACTGTATTTCCTGATATTAATACTTCTGTCATTTACGTTCCGCCATTTGCTGCCAAAGCTGCAATTCTTGAGGCGATTGAAAATAATATCTCACTCATTAATGTTTTTGTAGAGCGTATTCCAATCGCGGATACTGCATACTGCCTCGCTGCTGCCAAAGAAAAAGGAATTCGTATTCTCGGACCAAGTTCGCTTGGGTGTGTAGTACCTGGAGTCGCGCGGTTGGGTGTGATGGGTGGACCGCAGGTGCAGGAGATTTTTACTCCTGGTTCTATTGGTGTCATTTCGCGCAGTGGTGGCATGAGTAATGAGCTATCATGGCAGCTGACGAAACAAGGGTTGGGTCAGAGTACGACCGTGCATGTGGGTGGAGATTTACTCATGGGGACGACCTACGCTGATTTGTTACGATTGTTCGAGGCTGATGAACAGACCAAGGCGGTGATGATCTATGGTGAACACGGAGGAAGCTATGAATTTGAGATTGTAGATTTGATACAGAATAAAGAATACACTAAACCACTGGCCATCTATATTGGTGGAAAATTTGTGAGTGCTTTCCCAGAGGGGATGAATATTGGACATGCGGGTGCGATTGTCGAACGTGGGAAGGGGGCTGCGGAGAAGGAAGCGGCACTTCATTCTGTTGGAGTGAGGATTGCACAGAGGTATGAGGATTTGGTTACACTAGTACAATAATGTGCAAGAAAGAATGGATCGTCTCAAAAAAAACTTCTCAACCTTATTTTGGATTAAGGCGTTTTTGAATCTAAAGACTTATAACATTGTTTCATCTTTGTTTTATATTCAAAGGGGTCTTGCTATCTCCGATTTGTTTGTGCTAGGTATTGTGTGGTCGGTCACCTCGTTAGTTTCAGAGGTACCATCAAGCTATCTTGCAGATAGATGGGGGAGAAGAAAGACGATTATATTGGGTGTGTGTTTTTCTCTTGTGCATTGGTGTGTTACCCTCTTGGCAGATTCATTTGTTGTTTTTATTATTTCATATATTTTTTACTCGCTTTCATTTTCAATGATTTCTGGTACTGATGAAGCTTTGCTCTATGATACACACAGAGAGCTGGGAGATGGACAAAGTGCTTTGGCTCGTTTGGGAAAATTGATGTCGGCAGAACGTTTTTTCAAAGTAGCTACTGTTTTGTTTGCTGTATTTATTGCTAAAGATTTATTGCCATGGCAGTTTAATGTGTTAATTATTGTAGACATTGCGGCGACCATCATAGCGTTGGGCTTTGCATTGGGGTTGGAGGAACCTATACATACGATGGATGTGGAAAAAATGGAGAGTGGTATTCTTGTAGATGGTGTTCGTTTGTTGCGGGAAAATATATTTTTACGAAAAGCTATGATTGCAAAGACGTTGATATTTATTGCAACGTTTATTCCGTGGCGTTTTCATGATACGTTTTTTACGAGTCTGGGTATTCCAATTATGTGGTTTGGTATTGCGTGGGCGCTGTATCAAGGGACATTATTTTTGAGTGGATTTTATATCAAACATATTTTACCATTCTGGTCGCTGAATGGGCGTATAAATTTGACGAATCGTATTGTGTTTATGTGGATAGCTCTGTTCATTGTTTCTTGGTATGCTTTTCCATCCCCATACGTTCTTTTGGCGTGTTATATCGGATTTGAGTTGTTTGGTAGTATCTCTAGTCCGTGGTATGGTAAGATATTCCACACACAAAGTGCTTCATTCAATCGAGCGACGACTATTTCACTCACCAATTTCTTGAAGGCTATATTTGATATTCCTCTTTTGGCTATAGCGGCGATTCTCTCTGGTGTGAGCCCTATCTTTTCTTACTACTTTGCCTGTGGTATTGTGTGTGTAGTCCTTCTCTTTTTATCACTACCAAAGTGGAAAGAAGTCAATTAATCATAATATATGCACATCAAAACCTCCATCACTCAAATCAAAGACGGTAAAGAAATTATCCGTGGTAAAAAGCTGGAAGATTTGGTCAAGAAATACACCTTTTCACAATCTATCTTTCTCCTCCTCACTGGCCGCCTGCCAAAAAAGAATGAAGCGAGGATGTTTGAGGCATTGCTTGTCTCTGCAATTGATCATGGTGCTGGAACAGCGTCTGCACTTACAGCGCGCGTCTCTGCGTCTGCGGATAATCATATTCACACAAGTCTTGCAGCTGGCATCCTCGGGTTTGGATGGCGGCATGGAATGGCACTTGAGGCCGCGATGGTGCTTTTTGATGGTGCAATTTCGGAGATGCTGGATGAAGGGAAAACACTCACAGAGATTGTGAGTGAGTACAAAGCGCAAAAAGTACGTCTTCCTGGATTTGGTCACAAGGTGTTAAAGATAGATCACAGGAGCACAACATTACTTGCTATTGCAAAAAAACAAAAACTGTTTGGTGATTCATGTCGATTGGCACTACAGTTAGAAAAAGAACTTGCCAAACAATCGTCCAGATCATTGCCACTCAATATCGATGGAGCGATGGCGGCTATTCTTTCTGATATGGGTTTTTCGCCACAGCAAGGTGTTTCTGTGTTCTTGATTGCGCGTGTACCGGGTTTGCTTGCTCAGATTGTCGAGGAGAACGAACAGGATGGCGGGTTATTACGGTTAGAGGAAGGTGAGATTGAGTTTGTTGGATAGTTGCTAGTTATTCAGTTAGTAAGTTAGCCAGGTAACTTTTGTATGGCTGCTATTACGTCATTTCGGGATATTATTGCGTGGCAAAAAGCTCATGCTATTGTTTTATCAATCTATACACTTACAAAAAAGTTTCCTGTTGACGAACGGTTTCGTCTCGTGGATCAGATGTGCCGAGCAGCCGCTTCTGTCCCCGCTAATATTGCTGAAGGTTTTGCAAGACAAGGACACCAAGACACTCTTCGTTTTTATAATATTGCACAAGCGTCTTTGGAAGAATTAAAATATCACATGCTTCTGGCAAAAGATTTAGGTTATATTTCTCAATTGGAATATGAACAAATGTTTATTTCTTTAGAAGAATGTAGTAAGTGTTTATATGGATGGATACAAATAAAAAAATGGTAACTCTATAACTGATTAACTGTCCAACTGGCAAACTATGCAAAAATACGTTCTCGACCTTCATATCCACTCCAAATACTCACGCGCTTGCAGTAAAGCGCTCGATTTACCGACAATTGCCAAGACGTGTGAGATTCGGGGGGTTGATATTTGTGTAACAGGGGATTTTACACATCCAGCGTGGATGAAACATATTACAGAAGAACTTGAAGAAGAAAGTGCAGGTGTGTATCGATTGAGGTCACAACTATCAGATTCCAAACAGATTTCAAATACCAGATCTCAAACGCGATTTATCCTAGGGACGGAAGTGTCAGTTATCAAGAAAGATAAAGGAAAGACGCGACGAGTGCATCATCTCGTCTTTGCGCCGTCTATTGCGGTTGCCGAAGCATTTAATCAGGCACTGATTGATCGTAGGTGTAATCTCACATCAGATGGGCGTCCGATACTTGGTTTGACATCCAAAGAGTTACTTCAGATTCTCAATGCAGTTGACGAGCGGATGATCTTGATTCCAGCACATGCGTGGACACCATGGTTTGGTATCTTTGGTGCCAATGGCGGGTATGATTCGCTGGTAGAAGTGTTTGATGAACTTACACCACAGATTTTTGCGATTGAGACAGGGCTCAGTAGTGATCCGATTATGAATCGTCGGTGTGGGTGGCTTGACCACGTGCAATTGGTCTCGAGTTCAGATGCACATAGTCCACAAAAGTTAGGACGCGAGGCAACAGTTGTGTCGTTTGACGGAGAAGTTACGTATGAACGTATTTTTTCCTCTATTCGTAGTGGTGCTGTGTCAACGATTGAGTTCTTTCCAGAAGAAGGAAAGTATCATGTGGATGGTCATGCTACCTGCAAGTTCTCGTGTTTGCCACAAGAGACAAAAAAATATAATGGGCTGTGTCCAAAATGCAGCAAACCACTTATACGAGGAGTACTCAATCGTATTGAAGAGCTTGCGACATGTGATGAGGCGTGCGCACGTGAAAAAACAAAAGAAACATTTCAAAGTATTGTACCGTTGCCGGAAATTCTTGCTGATGTCTATGGTGTCGGTGTAACAAGTAAGCGTGTGGTGCAGACGTATGATCATATGATTGCAACACTTGGGACAGAGTTTTATATTTTACTTCGTGCGTCATTGGAAGACATAGAAAAAGAAACTGATAAAACTATTGCCAAAGCAATTGATCGTGTTCGGTGTGGTGGAGTGGATGTGGTGCCTGGGTATGATGGTATTTTTGGTGTTATAAAAGTGTCTTGAGATAAAAAAGAAAAAGATTTTTTTGAAATAAAAAACAGTCGTGTGCTACACGGCTGTTTTTATGCGTCCGGAAGAATCTTATTTCTTCTTAGGAGCAGCTTTCTTGCGCTTAGGAGCAGCTTTTTTAGCTGGTTTGCGTTTTGCAACTTTTTTAGCTGGTTTGCGCTTAGGAGCAGCTTTTTTAGCTGTGCGTTTTTTTGCTGGCATAGGGTTCACCTCTTTCTTTGTAAAAATATTCACGCTATTTGATATGACCATGGCACACACCAAATGGTTGTTCCCAACGAGTATCGTGGGACATCCGCAAATGAATTGCGGTGCGTGAGTGCGTTATGTTTACATGACAAGCATTGATGTAAACATGTGTGTTGCACAATTGAAAGAACAAATCGACCTTATGTGTATAGTATAGTGTGTTTATTTTTTTTTGAAAAGAGCAAAACAAAAAAATGTGTGGATAACTTTTTATTTTTAAAAATATTTTTGTATGTGTGTTATACATGTTGTCTAAAAAAATAATATGCGATATGCATATTATTTTTTCTTTTTTATATTGTGATATATGGAATGATTGCGGTGAGATTTTTTTCTGTAATGTATATGTTTGAATTTTTTCTGACGTTATTGCGCACTATATTTCCACCAAATCCAATAAACTGTGTCACGACAGGAGCACATGCCGCATCTGTCATACCATCTCCGATCATGTAGGTAATATCGTTTGGTGTTGTGTGCTGAGAAATATATGTCGGTTTACCATTGCTATGTGTGAGTATAGATGTTGGATCAATACAAACGTAATTATCTTTTTCATCAAACTGTATTGTGTTGGCATGTATGTGTTGTGGTGGAATAGTAAGCACATGTGCAACAGGATCAATAATTTCGTGAAATCCTGAACTGAGAATATGCACTATAATATTGTGTGATTGTAAGAGGATAATTATGTCACGTGCTCCACTAGTGATGTGTGAGAGACAGTCGTATGCTGCTTCAAGCATTTCGTTGTGTGTTGGGTTGATGATACTCATTTTTTTGTCGAGTACTGATTCGAGTGGTACTTCACCATTCATTGCCTGATTGGTCATAGCTTCGATATCTTTGAGTACTCCTTTTTTTTGTGCAATCAGATCCAGTGATTCACAGGTGATAAGTGTGCTGTCAAAGTCAAAAAAGACGTGTGTTTGTGGCATAGTAAGAGAAAATATGTGCCCTCGACAGGAATCGAACCTATATTATCAGCTCCGGAAGCTAATGTCCTATCCATTGAACGACGAGGGCTAAAGAGATGTGCGCCAGGAGGGACTCGAACCCTCGACCCCGACTTTATAAGAGTCGTGCTCTCACCAGCTGAGCTACTGGCACATGTGTCACCATAATACCAGTCATAGCAGTAAAAATCAAGACTGGACAAAATAGAAAAAGTGTGCTATACTAAGCACAAAAATATGACTAAATCAAAAGTGTATACAGTCAAAAAATTAACCGAGCCGCAACGCTTGGATCTTTTTTTATCTCTGGCAATGAAAACAACTCGTTCTCAGGTGCAAAAATATATTGATCATGGGTGTGTATTGGTCAATGGTGTGCCTGCGAAAAAGACCGGTGTGATGGTAGAACATGGTGACAAGATTGAGTATGTTGCTGATGAGGTTGTGGTGGAGAAAAAGAAAAAAGCACTTTCATTTCCTGAGATTTCAATTATCGCAGAGACAAAAGATTATCTGGTAATCGAAAAACCAGCAGGAATTTTGGTTCATCCGACAGAGGCGGGAGAGCAAAATACACTCGCACAGTGGTTGCTCAAGAAATATCCAAAGATGAAAAACGTGGGGGATACACCGGGACGTCCTGGAATCGTGCATCGCTTGGATAAAGATGCGTCTGGATTGCTCGTGATTGCCAAAAATCAAAAACAATTTCTCGCACTCAAACAGCAATTCAAAGATCGTACAATTGATAAAGAATATACTGTACTGGTGTATGGTGTGCTCAAGAATAACCAAGTAAAACTCGATTTTCCAATCGCCCGTGGTGAGCAGGGGCGTATGGCTGCTCGACCAGTGATTGGTGAGTTTCGTCTGCGTCATGCAGGGGTTACACTCGATGGCAAGGACGCTCACTCTGAATTGTTTGTCGAAAAAAAATTCGGTCGTTTTACTCTCTTGCGTGTCAAAATCTATACTGGACGTACACACCAGATTCGTGTGCACTGTTTTGCCTATGGTCATCCAGTGGTAGGAGATACTATTTATGTCAATAAGCGTATGGTTAAAAAAGGTGATCAAAAGATCGATCGTCTCTTTTTGCATGCACGCAAACTGTCTTTTGATACTCTCTCAGGCGAACGTATGACGTTTGAGTCACAGTTACCAGAAGAATTACAGACCTATTTGGCAAATCTTTCAGTTAATACCTATCTCTAAATGGTATGTCTGGTACACTCGTTGTCATTTCTTCACCAAGCGGCGGCGGTAAAAATACTGTTATGCGAGAGTTGATTGCGCGTATTCGAAATACCGCTCGGGTGGTGACGACAACCACTCGTGCACAACGAGCTGGAGAGGTGGATGGTATGGATTATCATTTTATTGGACGAAGTGTTTTTGAACAAAAAATCGTAGATGGGGAATTTGTAGAGTACAATGAATATGCAGGTAATCTCTACGGACTGCAAAAAGTGCATCTGCATGATGCTTTGAACACATATACATTTGTCTATTATCAAGCGGATGTGCACGGTAAACAGTCACTGGACCGACTCGGTATACCACATATCTCTGTTTTTTTACTTCCTGAATCACTGGGCGTACTGGAGGAGCGAGTGGTACAGCGAGGCGGTGTTTCTGATGAATCTTTGGCTATGCGTTTAGATATTGCCCGCGAGGAAGTCAAGATGGCGGATGCCTATGATTTAGCAATTGTGAATAAAAATGGTGCTCTACAAGAGGTGGTAGAGGAAATTATGAGGTTTTTGGGGCAGGAGTAGATCTCTTGACAAAATCTTCATTTTATCCTATACTGCCACCACTTCTGCGACGTTGGGATGCCAACCTCTCCATATACTTCTTATATATATGATCGAAGATATTCGTTCACAAGTGAAACCGGGCATGATCGTTCGTGTTCATCAGAAAATTAAAGAAACAAACAGTAAAGGTGAGGAAAAAGAGCGTATTCAGCTCTTTGAGGGTACCGTACTTGCTCGTAAACATGGTTCTGAGCCAGGTGCGACAATTACTGTCCGCAAGGTCTCTGGTGGTATCGGTGTTGAGCGTATTTACCCGTTATTTTCTCCAATGATTGATAAGATTGAATTTGTTCGTGCACTGCAAGTTCGTCGTGCTAAACCGAACTTCTTGCGCACTACAAAAAAACGTATCAAAGAAGATAAAAACGCACTTCGTACATAATACAGTAACCTTTTCAAAACTCCGTCGCGTTGGCGGGGTTTTTTGTTATGGGAAAAGACTGAGATTAAGATGTACAATGTGTCAATGGTGGAGGATGAGCAATCTTAGTTCTGTTCGGTTCGCTGTACGGCTTAGGATAGGCTATGCTATACTATATATACTTTACAAATTTTTTACCTTAGTACTAATGTATGAAATGGCTCTTTGGTCCTCTCCTCATCGCCTTTGGTGTATTTATGGTTATCAAAACAGAATGGTTTATTGAAAATTTTGGTCACAATGCATGGGCAGAAGAAAATCTTGGTGGTAGCGGCGGCACACGTTTGGTGTACAAATTATCAGGTATTTTATTGATTTTTGGGACTATGATGTGGGTAACGGGCATGCTCGGTCCACTTGTTATTTCTACTATTGGTAGTCTCTTTGGACTTGAGCCAAGATAATGTATTTGTATGGAACTCCATCATACCGGAGACCAATTGATTGATCCAGCAGTGCTGTTTGAAAAAGCACATGTTCATGCCGGGATGCACCTTGCTGATTTTGGCTGCGGACGAACGGGTCATATTATTTTTCCTTCGCTTTCTTTAATTGGGTCAACGGGTGTGGTATATGGAGTGGATATTCTCAAAGAAGCACTGGAGAGTATCTCGCGCCGTGCACAAATTGCCAATGCAACTAATGTGCATACGGTGTGGTCAAATATTGAGTGGACAGGTAAGACCGCGATTGCGGAGCGAACACTCGATGTGGTGTTTTTGATTAATGTCTTGTGTCATGTAGAAAATCGTCATGGTGTGCTCGAAGAAGCGTATCGACTGCTCAAAGACAAGGCACGGATTGTGATTGTAGATTGGTCTGATGATTCGACATTGCCTATGGCACCAGGTGAGGGTAGTGTGATAGATTTTGGCAATATTATTGAGTGGGCACAGCTGCGTCGTATGGTTGTCCAAGAGACATTTGATGCAGGTCCACATCACAAAGGTATGGTATTGTTCAAAGCGTGACGTATGGCGCAGACACAGAAACAGGAGACAGGGAAATGGGGTGAACAATATGCGGTAGATTTTTTGCTTGCACAGGGGTATGAGATTTTAGAGAGAAATTATCGGAGCAAGGTTGGAGAGATAGATATTATTTGTTGTGTACACGAGCGTCGATTTGGAAAGACGCTCGTTTTTGTTGAAGTCAAAACACGTTCAGCACAAAAACAGACAGGCATGGCAGAGCGAGCGGTAGGGTCACAAAAAAGATTGCATATGCAACGCACCGCACAGTGGTATTGTCTCGAACACGGAATCAATATTGACCAGACGCCGATTCAATTTGAACAGGTGAGTGTCTATCGTGAAAAGGGTGGTGGAATTGCATATCGGCAGTATGTACTTCCTGCTTGATTTCTCTTGCCGTTTAGCGTAGGATGGGGAGGTGTTCATTGTTAAAAGTTGTAAGTTAATAGTCAAAGAGGAGAGATGTCTGAGTGGTTGAAGGTGCCGCTCTCGAAAAGCGGTGTACTTGAAAGAGTACCGCGGGTTCGAATCCCGCTCTCTCCGCCAA
>ERZ724505.531-NODE-531-length-24269-cov-21.554886_pt1 | contig 24269 bp, 22 predicted proteins | sample MGYA00376038_ERZ724505 | MGnify/ENA primary metagenome ERZ724505 (study PRJEB28724, sample SAMN07190884) | wastewater metagenome | isolation source: effluent of sewage treatment plant in Hong Hong | place: Hong Kong | collected 2016-03-17 ...
CACTTTAGCACGGAAAATGCCCAGCAAAAAGCACCACTGGCGCTTTTTGCTGGGCTGTTCTTTTTAAAGTTTTATATCCAGCAGCTCAGCAATCTTTGGCTTATTGAAGCCAACTATAAGGTCGTTACCTATAGTTATAACAGGCACACCCATCTGCCCGCTTATGTCCACCATCTCTGCGCGGCGATCTGCATCTGTGGCCACATTGTACTCAGCATAAGCAATGCCATTGTCTTTGAAAAACTCTTTTGCCATCTTGCAATAAGTGCAGACTGGCGTTGTATATATTGCGACTTCCTTTTGCATAAAAATTTAATATATTACTTCTATACTTGTATTATAGCATACAAGCCAAGCTTTACCGTAAACCGCTTCCAGAGTGATCCCCACTGCTGAAGATATTCTTGAAAAATCTTATTATTCCGCCACTTTCCTTCGGCTTTGGTGTAACCGTTTCTTCGTCTGCCCCGTCTACCACGACTACCACACCTTCGCCGTTCTTCACCACACCAAACTTCTCTCGTATCACCTGCTCTGTACCACGATCTGTCTCCAGCTCGCCAATGTCAGCGTTTATCTGGGATTGTTGTGTCACCAAGTCTGTATTCTCTTTTGCAGCGCGAAGTTTGTTCTCTTTCGTTTCAGCATTTTTGCGCATCAAACCAAATATATTGTATATAAAAAACAGTAAAAACAAAGCCAGAAGGAGCAACATTGGTGTCGTATGGAAAAGTTTTTGTTTTGGCTTCGCCTTTTGAAATTCTCTCATAATCTGCTAATATCTAGTTACTAGCAGATATATTATATACATTTATGTTTTTAAACCCAAAACACCGTAACAAAGTCAAGGCCGCATGGGCCGTTATATCCATCATACTCATCGTCAGCATGATATTGCTCTACATGCCTGGACTGCTTGGGACACGGTAGTATTTAATAAGCAAAACTAATACCCGGAAAAGAGCTTGCGCAGCGCGACGGCGCGAGCACGAGGAAATTCGCCAGCAGGCAAATATTCCGTGTCTTTTCAGGGTATTAGTTTTGCGAGTGCAATTGCGATAGCTATATAAAACTTTTTCGCCTTTTCTGCTTATGGAAGGCAATGGCAAACCTGTGCGCCTCGGAGTTTACGAGCAGGATTTCTTTTTTTCTTTCTGCGGCATATTTTTTATCACCAAGTATTTCCTTAGCCTTGTGCCGATCATCTTTCACAACAGAAACGATAGGTATATCAAGCTGGTATCGTGCAAGTACCTGCTTTGCAACATTTATCTGCGCCAATGCTCCGTCTACCACAACCAAGTCCGGCAAACCCCACTCTGTATGCCGCAATCTTCGGGAAAGCAGTTCTTCCAGCGAGCCGGTGTCGTTTGGTCCGGACTGCGAACGTATTATAAACTTTTTGTATTCATTTTTGTCTACCTCACCGGCAGAGACTACAGTCATAACACCCACGGTATTTTTGCCTCCCATGTGCGCGACATCGTAGCCTTCTATGCGAGATTTATCTAAGATAGACTTTTCATTCATCAGAAAATCATTTTTCAAAAGTGCAACATCGTTTATATGCTCCAGCGCAAAAATTGTCTTCTTCACTTTATCTGCCTGCTCAAACTCTTTATGCTTGGCATAGCGCATCATATCTTTCCGCAAATCTTCCACCACTTTTTTCTTTTTGCCTTGGAACAACAGTTTTATGCTCCGGATATTTTTCGCATATTCTTTAGTAGCCTTTGAATCAGACTTTATATAGGGTGTAAGCCCGAGCTGGCGGTAAAATTCATAGTTATCCTTTTTTGCAGAGCTGTCATCTCTGAATGGAAAAATCCTACGAACAATACGCAATCCTTCACGGATCAGGCTGCCATTTGTAAATGGGCCGTACACCGCTTGCAACTTCACCTCGCGTTTACCGCGCAAAATCTTTGCAGACTTTTTGTTTTTTGACAAATCCTTCTTGCGTATAGAAATTACCTGAGGAAATTCTTCTTTTGTAATACCGACAACAAGCGGGCTTTTGCCGTCTTTTTCCTTTACATTGTAATATGGGTTGTACTTGCGAATAAGCTCCGCCTCCAAAAGTAATGCTTCCAATGCGGAGTCTGTTTCCTTAAATTTTAAGCTGTCCGACTTAAAAACCATGTCTACAATAGAAGCTCCGCGAGTTTTTATCAGATCTTTTGAAAAATAGCTGCGCACGCGGCTCTTTAGGCTGGTAGCCTTGCCTATGTAGAGTGTTTTCCTGCGGCTTAGAAAAAAGTACACTCCGGGCTTGTCTGGAATATTCAGTTTTTTCAAAGCAGATATTTTCATAGCATTTTATTTATTTTTATTTCCGCTTTAGGACTTTTTTGAGGTATTTTCCGGTGTAGCTTTTTGAATTGTTGGCAACTTCTTCCGGTGTACCTTTTGCTACCAAGTGCCCTCCACCTGTGCCGCCCTCCGGCCCAAAGTCCAGCAAGTAGTCCGCGCATTTTATCAAGTCCATATTGTGCTCTATGACAAGCACTGTATTTCCTTTCTCCACAAGGCGATTCAAAACACCGATCAAGTTCGCCACATCATCATAGTGCAATCCGACTGTCGGTTCATCTAAAAGGTATATTGTCTTTTCTAAATGCGGACGATATAGTTCAGAAGATATTTTTACCCTTTGCGCCTCACCTCCGGAGAGAGTAGTCGCACTCTGACCAAGCTTCACATAGCCTAGGCCGACATCCATCAAAGTTTTCAGTCTGTCATATATCGCAGGTATATCTTCATAAAACTTTAGTCCTTCCTCTACAGTCATCTCCAATACTTCGTAAATATTCTTTTTCTTATATTTTACTTTCAAAGTTTCCTTATCAAAGCGCTTACCGCCGCAGACATCGCAAGTCACATATACTGTCGGCAAAAAGTGCATTTCCACCGCGATCTCGCCGTTTCCTTCGCAAGCTTCACAGCGACCGCCTTTCACATTGAAAGAAAACCGGTTACTCTTCCAGCCGCGTACACGAGCTTCCTCTGTCTCTGCAAAAAGATCACGCATAAAAGTGAATGAACCAGTATATGTCGCGATGTTTGAACGCGGTGTTCGCCCTATCGGTGACTGGTCTATAAGTATAGCTCGAGATAAATATTCAGTACCAGAGAAACTTGCCGCGTTGAAAACTTTTGCGCTTCTGTATTTTCGCTCATATCTGGCCTGCAGATTTTGGTGCAATATCTCGTACATAAAGGAAGACTTGCCAGATCCGGAAACACCAGTTATACAAACCAGCTTGCCGAGCGGAACTTCTGCATTCAAGTTTTTTATATTAAAAGCGTTGCCACCAACAACCTTTAAAGAGCCTTTATCAGAAGATCGCCGTTTCTCCGGCATAGGGATTTTTTCTTCCTCACGCAAGTATGCCAATGTACGAGACTTGGAAGTATTTGCCTTCGCAGACAAAAGTTTTTCCAAATAATCCTGCACTATCACTCTACCGCCGTGCACACCAGCTTTTGGTCCGATATCTACCAAGTAGTCCGATGCATATATAGTATCTTCATCATGCTCCACCACGATGATAGTATTGCCAAGATCGCGCAAATCTTCCAAAGTTTTGATAAGACGTTCGTTATCTCTCTGATGCAAGCCAATAGTTGGCTCGTCTAGCACATACATCGCGCCCACTAAACGCGAGCCGAGCTGTGAAGCCAAACGTATACGCTGTGCTTCCCCGCCAGAGAGAGTGTTCGCGCGGCGATCCAGCGACAAGTATTCCAAACCGACATTCAGCATAAATTGTAACCTATCTTCTATCTCGCGTATAACTGGCTTTGATATTTCTTTTTCTTTTGCAGAAAGTTTCAATTCAACAAAAAAGTTCGCAGCATCTTGAATAGAAAGCGAAGTAAGATCAACTATATTCGTCTTGCCATGACCGAGGTAAACATGTAAAGCTTCTTTGCGCAGACGCTTGCCGCCGCAGACATCGCAAGGTTCTGTGCCCATAAAGTACTTACTGCCCAAGCCGTTGCATTCTGGACAAGCTCCGTATGGAGAGTTGAAAGAAAAAAGTCTCGGCTCTACTTCCGGGAAAGAAAATCCGTCGTTTGGGCACGAGAACTTTGCAGAAAGCAAGCTTTCATCTTCGGATATTTTAATGGAAACAAGTCCGTCTGACTCGGCAAGTGCGCGCTCTATCGCCTCTGCCAATCGCATGCGCGCGTCAGCCTCATTGTCAGAAAATTCATGCAACGCAAACTCGTCTACTAGCACATCTATGTTGTGGTTTTTATTTTTAAAAAGCTCTATACGATCACGCAAATTCTTCATTTGCCCGTCCAGCCGTACGCGAGAATAGCCCTTGCCGAGCAAATCGTACAAAAGCTGGTAATATTCACCCTTTCTGCCACGCACCACCGGAGAGAAGATCTGTATTTGTGTTTCGTCAAATTCTATGCCAAGCACGGAGCGTTTAGCGGAGTTCGGTGAAGGCTTATCCGAATCGCGTCGGAGCCCCCGGAGAGAGGGTGAAGCGCGAGGAGAAGCCTTCACCGAACGGAGCGAACTTATATTTTCCAACACAAAATTCAAAATCTCTTCGTTAGAAAGTTTCTTTATCTCTTCACCACACTCTGGGCAATACGGACGACCAACGCGTGCATACAAAACTCGCAAGTAGTCATATATCTCTGTTATAGTTGCTACAGTAGAACGCGGGTTATTTGAGCGTGATTTTTGGTCAATGGAAATAGCCGGGGAAAGACCAGATATCTCGTCTACTTCCGGCTTGCTCATTTGCTTCAAAAATTGCCTAGCATAAGAAGACAGAGACTCCACATACCTTCGCTGGCCTTCGGCAAAAATAGTATCAAAAGCCAAAGAAGACTTCCCCGAACCAGAAAGCCCTGTGATAGCTATCATTTTATTGCGCGGCATCTCTACATCTATGTTCTTCAAATTGTGTGTCCGAGCGCCTTTTATGATTATTTTTGATTGATTTTCCTCTTTTTTCATTCGCTTGTGTCAGTGAGTATAGCACTATCCATCTTCTTCTTCAAAACTGTTATTTCGTCACGCAATATAGCTGCTGTTTCAAAGTCCAGCTCTTTCACAGCAGATGACATTTCTTTTTCTTTCAACTTAATTATCTTTTTATAGACAGTATTTACACGTTCTTCATCGCTAAGTCTATTTAGCTTTTTTTCTTCCTTTTTGGAAAGAGCTTTGGATGCGCGTTCAAATATTTCTACATCGAGATTTAGCTCAGCATTTACAGCTTTAGCATGCTCGGATTCCATTTGTTCTGTTATGTCTTTTATTTGTTTCTTTATAGTTTTCGGCGTTATGCCGTGCTTTTTATTGTACTCCATCTGCAAGCTACGGCGACGGTTTGTTTCCCCGATAGCACGTTCCATGGAGCCAGTCATATTGTCTGCATACAAGATGACTCTGCCTTTTGCATTGCGGGCGGCGCGGCCTATGGTTTGTATCAAAGCCGTTTCGCTGCGCAAAAAACCTTCTTTGTCAGCATCTAAAATACCAATAAGTTCCACTTCCGGCAAGTCCAGACCTTCTCGCAGCAAGTTCACTCCGACCAGTATGTCAGTTTCGCCCTTGCGGAATGAGGTCAAAATTTTTATACGGTCTATAGTTTTTATATCGCTGTGCAAATATTCAGACTTTATACCACGCTCTTTCAGATATTCCGCAAGGTCTTCCGCCATCTTTTTAGTCAAAGTTGTAGCAAGCACACGCGCGCCGGAGCTGATGACTTTTTCCGCTTCCAATATGAAGTCTTGCACTTGTCCAGGGTATTTGTCTTTGGCTACAACTTTGCGCAAAATTATCTCAGGATCTACCAGCCCAGTCGGGCGGATGATCTGCTCCACGATCTGCGCCGAATTCTCTCTTTCAAAATCTCCCGGGGTCGCAGAAGTATAGATAACTTGACCTATGCGTTCCTCAAATTCTCCAAACTTAAGTGGTCGGTTGTCCTTTGCACTAGGCAAACGGAAACCAAACTCTACCAGAGTATTTTTGCGCGAAGCATCGCCAGCGTACATACCCTGCAATTGCGGAAGCGTGACATGAGATTCGTCTATCACCACAAGGAAATCAGCCTCGCCATTTTTTTTCTTTGGGAAATATGAAAGCAAGGTTTCCGGCGGCTCACCTGCTTTTTTCCCAGATAAATGCCGTGAATAATTTTCTATACCGCTGCAATATCCGACCTCGCGAATCATGGCAAGATCGTAGCTGGTGCGCCGCTTCAAACGCTCTGCTTCCAGCAGCTTACCCTCTTTTTCAAATACCTTAAGCTGCGTATCAAGCTCTTTTTTTATATCTTTCAGGGCTTTTTCTTTTTTTGAACTGTTGGTCAAGAAATGTTTTGCCGGAAACAAAAATATTTCACTCGGTTCTTCCAATATTTTTGAAGTAACAGGATCAATCTTTAATATCTGCAATATTTTCCCACCAGATATTTCTACTGAAAGCGAGTAAGTCTCCGAAACCGGCATTATCTCTACCCTGTTGCCCAAAGCACGAAACTGCCCAGAAGAAAGGTCAGCATTGGTGCGAGTAAAGTGTATAGAAACAAGATTTGCCAAAAGATCTGCGCGATCTATTTTCATCCCGCGCTTCAGCTCCAAGTGTTCTTCTTTATACTCTTCTGGTGAGCCAAGACCGTAGATACAAGATACTGATGCAACAATAATAACATCTTTTCTTGTTAGTAAACTTTGTGTAGAAGCATGGCGAAGCCGGTCTATTTCCTTGTTTATCTGCGCGTCTTTTTCTATATAAGTGTCTGTTGTAGGCATATAGGCCTCTGGCTGGTAGTAGTCATAGTAAGATACAAAGTAATGCACAGCGTGGCCAGGGAAAAATTCTCTATATTCCTGCGCCAGCTGTGCTGCCAAAGTTTTGTTGTGAGCTATCACCAAGGTCGGCTTGCCATGTTTTGCAATGACATTTGCGATAGTAAAAGTTTTCCCCGTGCCGGTGGCACCAAGCAAAGTTTGCTTTTTTATACTCTTTTCCAGTCCAGACAAAAGACTTTTTATAGCTTTCGGCTGGTCGCCGGAAGGCTTATATTCACTTGTCAGCTTAAAAAGTGGCATAAATATCAATATATTGTACGACATTTTAGTAAATAAAAAAAGTGGTTCATTGAACCACTTTTAAATCTTCTAAGTGTTTAAATTTGATGTTTACTAAAAAAGTTAAATTACAGCTACTACTGTTTGACTAAGAGTCATCTTTTTCGTTCCTGCGTCTTTCTTTACATTTACAAAGAGCAAGCCTTTTTTCCTTAAGTTAAAGTAATGACTGTTACTTTCGTAAGTTAGCCAAACCACACCATCTCCAACCGCCTGTAGTGAGTGGTTGTAAATACCAGAATAACTTGGCTCTTTGGAGGTTTGTGTCTTTTTATTGAGCGATGAATCAATATATCGCCCTGCAACTTCTACTCGGTATTTATGTAAGGCAAACACTAATGGTTCAATCATTTCTGACTTAGGAACATACACAGATAAAGTGGTATTAGTTTTCCTTTTAAAATACGGCTTAAGCGCAGCTACGATATCACGGGCAAGCATAGCTGAATCGTGTTGGTTGTTGTCGTCCTCCAATAAGAGAACATGGATTTTTTTATTCATAAATAATTTGTGTTTTAAAAATGATTATTTTATTTTTATTAAAGAAGATTCTTGGAAAGAATACCGTAAATATATAAATAAGTCAAATATTCCTATATGTATTAAAAAATCTATCTTTGTACTCATAGAAAGTGTTATCTAAAATAGATTGCCTCATGCCAGCAACCAGTTTTGTGATAAAGTGCAGATTATGTACTGTTGCCAAAGTCGCCGCCAACATTTCTTTAGCACGAAAAAGATGTGCTATATACGCGCAAGAGTAATTTTTACATGTGTAACATTCGCAATCTTCTTCTATTTTTGAAAAATTTTCTTTATGTTCAGCGTTGAACATATTTATCTTGCCGTTTTTTGTATACAAAGCACCATTGCGTGCCATACGTGTAGGTGCCACACAGTCAAAAAAGTCTACACCGTTCTCTACTCCCATAAACAAGTCTTCTGGCTCACCAATACCAAGCAAATGCCTGGGTTTGTTTTCTGGTAATATTTCATTAACCCATTTCACTACTGTAGACATATCTTCTTTTGCAAAACTTCCACCAATACCAAAACCATCAAAACCTTGACCGCTACCTGTTTTCATCTCGGCAATAGTTTTGGCAGACTTTTTCCGCAAGCTTTCTTCTCTGCCGCCTTGGACTATGCCGAAAAGCGCTTGTGGTAAACTATAAGCAAAATCTTTTGCTTCCTCCAATTTTTCGTGCTGCTCTAAAGACCTCTTGGCCCACTGATGCGTGCGTAAAAGCGCCTCCTCTTGATAAGCAAAAGTTTCTGTTGGTGAAGTACATTCGTCAAATGCAAATATGATGTCTGCACCCAAGTTCTGCTGTATTTCTATAGAGCGCTCTGGGGTGATGTAATACAAAGTGCCATCAATATGAGAACGAAAAGATACTCCGTCGGTGCCGATATTAGCAAGCTTTGGTACACCTTCGTCTGCACTTGAGCGCTCAGCTATCTGCATGGATACATCTGCTGCTTTCGTTATCTTTGAAATTTCCTTGCCGTATGCCGCGCCAAGGGAAAATACCTGGAAGCCGCCGGAGTCTGTCATCATAGGCCCGCGCCAGTTCATAAAACCATGTAGACCACCCACCTTTTTTACCAGCTCATCACCAGGCTGTAAAAGCAAATGGTAAGTGTTGGCAAGTATTACTTTTGTACCAAGTTCACGGAGCATTTCTGGAGTTAGAGATTTTACTGTAGCTTTTGTACCAACAGGGACAAAAGCTGGCGTAGGAATATCTCCGTGCGGCGTACTGAAAACTCCAGCTCGGCCCATAGGCTTGCCCTCGGCAGAATGTTTACCCTCCAGCTTTTTTTCTATCTTAAAAAGAAAAGACATTTTATTTTTCAATATTTACAAAAAGAAGATGCTCAACATTGAGAGGACTTCGCAAGAGAACTTTCTGAAACGGGTCTCTCGGATCAAAAAGCACTTTTTCTGCCACAGCCAAAACAGAGTTTGCCATGCCAGGCAGAGAAATCTGTACTCCTTCCGTTATCTCCACATCTCTTGGAAATGTCATCTCAAAGTTTTGCCCGCCGCGGCCGACAGCTACCGCATTGACATTGCTGCCAAGCACCACCACATCTGTTTTCTCTCCGGCAGTAGAATACATTTTTACTCTTGCGCTCTTTGAAAAAACTTCTGCGACTTCGCCAAGCATAACGGCGTCTGTGCCAAAAACTTTTTGACCAACAGCAACACCATCATCCGAGCCTTTCGCCACCACTAACACATCGTATACAGATTTGCTTGGCTTGGACAATATTTCCGCGCGTATAAAACTACTTTCATCTGATGGATTTTCACCTTTCAGCGTTGCATTTTCTCTGCGAAGGTTTTCCAGCTCAAGCATTTCAGCGGAATATGTTTCAAGTTTTTGTTTCAATTCATCACGCTCGACTATGAGCTGTTTTTTTGTAGTAAGCATATCGCCGGTAACATAAGAAGACGCTTGCCAGAGTGGTATACCTAGACTGTTTGCAAAACTTTTCAGTCCACGGCGGACAGCAGGAACAGCAAGCAGAAAGATAACAGCAAGGGCGACAAGCACAACCGATACTACGGCTGTTTTTTGTCTTTTTTCTTTTCTATCGTAAAGGTAACTCATCGTTAGATTTCAAAAGCACATCTTTAAAATAATCTATGTCTTCAAATACCACGCCTGTGCCTCTAGCTACTGCAGAAAGCGGATCATCAGCTATATATATAGGCAGCTTCAATACATTTGCAAGTAATACATCCAAACCTTGTATCAATGCGCCGCCGCCGGCCAAGATGATGCCCCTATGCATCACATCTGAAAGTATTTCCGGCGGAGTTGTCTCTAGTACTTCTTTTATACCATCTACCAAGTTTGCTATGGAGCCAGAAATCGCTTCACGAATGTCACTGTCTGTGACCACAACCTCGCGAGGCAAACCAGTCACCAAATCTCTACCGCGGACATTTACTTCCATGAAAGTTCCAGGCATAACATTACCGACAGCTATTTTTACAGCTTCAGCAGTTTTTTCTCCTATCAGAAGCTTAAATTCATCGCGCAGATAACTCATAATATCTGCATTTAGCCTATCTCCGGCTATGCGTAAATTCTTGGACTGTACTATGCCACCCAAAGATATAACCGCTATATCTGTAGTACCACCGCCTATGTCTACAACCATTGAACCAGTCGGGTCTTTGATCGGCAGGCGCATACCTATAGCTGCAGCCATCGGCTCTTCTACGATGTACACTTCTCTGGCACCAGCAGACTTTGCGGCATCATAAACAGCACGAATCTCAACATTCGTAACACCCGATGGAACACCAACCACGACACGGGGCCGAAAAAATTTCTTTGAAATTTTTTCGGCTTTCCCTATGAAATAGGCCAGCATTTCCTCCGTCACTTCAAAGTCTGATATCACACCATCTACAAGTGGATGTACAGCCTTTATATGCGCTGGAGTTCTCCCAAGCATTTGCTTGGCTTCACTGCCCACAGCCACGATACGGCCTGTCTTCTGATTTAGAGCAACAACAGATGGTTCGTTTATCACAATGCCGTGACCACGCAAATATACCAAGGTATTTGCGGTACCCAGGTCTATCCCTATGTCATTGGAAAACCCCTTGTAAAGCTTATCGAACATTGGAAAATTCTTTCAGTAGATCTTCTACAGCAATAAATCGGCCCCTTTCTTCTGTTCGTTTTTTGATTTCCACCCCGCCTTCTTTCATGCTTCGCTCAGATACCACAACTCTGTGCGGAATTCCTATCAAATCAGAGTCAGCAAACTTTTCTCCGGCGCTTACATCATCCCTATCATCAAAAAGCACTTCTACACCAGCGCCCTGCAAGGCACTATACACTCTTTGTGACTCCGATTTTACCTCATCAGCGCCTCCAAGCGATAACAAATGCACATTAAAAGGTGCAACAGATTCAGGCCATATCAGGCCCTTATCATCGGAAAACATCTCTGCTATCACGCCCATCGTCCTGCTGACACCAATGCCGTAGCAGCCGGAGATTACGGATTTCTTCTCACCATTTTCATCTGTAAAGTACACGCCTAGCGCATCTGTATATTTGCTTTCAAGATGAAATATATTTCCAACTTCCACAGCCCTTTTCTCAACAAGCTTGCTTTTATCTATTCCCAATTTCTCTAAATTTTCGTCAGTATATATCTCTTTGTTCACAGCGATATTTTTCTCTTCGTCTAAATATATGACATCTTCTCCGATGCCAGAAATCGCTTGGAACTCATCGCTAAATTTTTCCGTAAAAATACCACCGTCCGCGCGAGTCCTATATGTAACATGGCCAATACCTAGTCTCTTGTAGATCTCAAAATAAGCAGCCGCAGTCTTTTCGTATATATCGTTATGCTCCTCTTCTGTGCGAGCAAATGAATACATATCTTTCATGATAAACTCGCGACCGCGCAAAAGGCCGGACTTTGCACGAAGTTCATTCCTAAACTTATTTTGAATTTGATAAACAGAAAAAGGCAGATCTCTGTAAGAATTTACATACCCTGATATAGCATCTACTATAGGTTCTTCGTGTGTAAGACCGACACCCAGCTCCTCGCCGTTTTTAAGTTTGGTCTTAAACCAATTATCAACTTTTGCATCATCCCACCTGTCCGTCTTCTCCCATATATCACGAGGCTGAAGGATGGTCATATAAAGCTCTTGACCGCCGATCTTGTTCATCTCTTCACGAATGATACCCTTTATCTTTTCAATAACTCTGGCTCCAAGCGGCAAGTATGCATACACTCCCGCCATTTCTTTATGTATATAGCCTGCGCGGGTCAAAAGTTCGGCATTTTTAGAGACTTCGTCTGCTGGTGCCTCTTTTTTTGTCTTAGTAAACAATTTGGATTGCAACATATAAAGACATCTTACAGTAAAACAACCAATAAAAAAAGCCCTTGGAAGCCGCTGCAAGTCCCCTTGCTAAATCCATAGTTTTCTGCTATTGTAGACATGTTCGCTCGTGGTCCTGCCGATGGCAGGATTTGCCCATAAAAGGGGCAGGCTGCAATGCCTACTAACGTGCGTCCCGCTGTGCCAGATGGCGCAGCATTATCAACTAATGCAAGGAAATTCTTCTTTGCGAAGGATTTTTTATTTTGTATGTCACACACACAAGAAAACATTGAACAAATGTTCAAAGCCGGAGTTCACTTCGGATATTCAAAGACTAGGAGACACCCGTCTACTGCGTCTTATATTTTTACTACTAAAAACAAGAACGATGTTATAGACTTGGAGAAAACGTCTCTCGCTCTTGATCGCGTTTTAGAGCTTGTATCAGAGTTTGGCAAAGGCCAAAAAACTATCCTTTTTGTCGGAGCAAAACCTGAAGCAAAGAAAAAGATCGTAGATACAGCAACAGCGCTAGACATGCCATATGTTTCAGAGAGATGGATTGGTGGTACTATTACCAACTTTGGCGAGATAAAGAAACGTATACAGACACTTGAAGACTTGCGCGAGAAGCGCGAAAAAGGCGAGCTGGATGTTTACACCAAGAAAGAACGCCTTTTGATAGACCAAAAGATAGAAAAACTTACAAAGTATTTCGGTGGTTTGACACTGCTAAAAAGAGCTCCGGACGCGCTTTTTATAGTAGACAGCAAGCGTGAACATATAGCACTGGCAGAAGCTAAAGCACAAGGTATCCCTGTCATCGCTATCGCAAATACAGACACAAATATAAAAGGCGTAGACTACCCTATAGTTGCAAACGACGGAAGCCTTTCCAGTATTTCCTTCTTCCTAGAAAAAATAAAAAGTGCTTACGAATCCGGCAAGGTTACAAAAGCCTAAAAATAAATCGTTTTCTGTTCATTATTAACTTAATCAAAACATTTTATGGCTATCACAACAGAGCAAATAAAAGAACTCAGAGACGCTACAGGCGTCTCTGTAATGCAGTGCAAAAAAGCGTTGGAAGAAGCGGGCGGCGATATGGAAAAGGCGCTTATGATACTAAAGAAAAAGTCTTCCGACATTGCTATCAAGAAAGCAGACAGAGAAACCAATGACGGTATCATCGTAGTAAAGCAAAATCCAGGCAAAGCGATCGTGCTTGTTCTTAGCTGCGAGACAGACTTCGTTGCAAAGAACGAGGACTTCCTAGGTTTGGCAGAAACTTTGGCAAACATGGCAGCGACAGATGGCAAAGATGCAACTCTTGCCAAAGCCCCAGAACTTATCTCCCAAGTAGTGCAAAAAGTCGGCGAAAATATACAGATACACACCATAGAAACTATAGAAGCTCCGGTTGTCGGCTCTTATGTCCACTCCGGCAAGTCCGCAGCTGTTGTAGCCCTCTCGTCGGGTGGCAACGAAGCTCTGGCAAAAGATGTAGCCATGCACGTAGCAGCCATGAAGCCGGAATATGCTACACTTGAAGATGTCAGTCCTGAGACTAAAGACAAGGTAAAAGAAATGTTTGCCAAAGAAGTGACAGAGTCAGACAAACCAGAAGATATAAAAGCAAAAATGCTTGAAGGCAAAATAGGCACATACCTGAAAGAGCAAGTACTTGTTGAGCAACCTTTCGTGAAGAATCCTGATGCTACCATCGGTAAACTACTCGCGGATGCTGGCGCAAAGCTGGAGAAATTTGTGCGATACAGTATATAAAATGTGGACTTTGATTACCATTTTCATAGCCTCTCTTCTAGCCATGCTCGGCATGCTTTTGCATCGAGCATGGCAGATAAAGGCAGGCAGAGTTTTTGTAGATGAAGCTTCTCCACAGAAAATGATTATTCCCGAGATCACCTTTGCATCCATGAAGAAAAATGTGCTATACTTCGCCAAGCGAGCCACACACACGGTAGCTATGACGTTTATAAACTTGTGGGTCAGAGGCACACACAAAGTCTCTAAACAAGTAGAAAAGATAAGCAATAAAATAGTAAAGAAAAGCGAGGAGACCGGAGAAAAGACAAACATTTCCAGCTTCCTGGTAACAGTTTCCGAATACAAGAAAAAGGCTCGCCGCCTGCGTGAACGCATAAAGCGAGAAGAACATCCGGATCAGCAAATGTAAAAAATAATACCGCCGCCTTAGCTCAGTCGGTAGAGCAACAATTTTGTAAATTGAAGGTCCCCAGTTCGAATCTGGGAGGCGGCTCCATAAACGAACAAAATGGTTCGGAAGATGCCAAATGGTGGGACGCGCGAAGCGCGTCCCACTGTGTTTGCCCTAATTCTGCGGGGGAATTCGGAAATGCGGGCGCGCTTGCGCGCACCTGTTTTTCGCCAAGGGAGAGGTTCGAGCCAAAGATTTCTTTGGCGCAGACCTTTTTCGCAAAAAGGTCGGAATCCAATGCAATTTTTTCTATATTCTGTGCGTCCTTTATCCACTTTTCCATCGGTTCGAGCCAATGTTTTTGTTTTTGTTGGTTCTTGGATATTTCCTCCTCAAGCGACTTTTTTACAGATAACAATCTTGCTTTTTCTTCACGATAAATTTCTTTCTCAATATCTTGGTCTAAATATCCCTCCAAAAGTCGCTGGAACTTCACCTCAATGTCTTTTATCTTTTTTTCGTTTTTCTCAACAAAAGCAAAAACAGACTGGGCGGATTCCATTTTATCTTTTTGTAATCTTTCGTGTAAATAATCCGCCCAGTCTCGTGGCATAGAAACTTTTTGAAGAAGTGATGAAATTTGTTCGTCCAAGACTTCCTGGCGAATACAGGATTCAGGACATTTCATATCTCTGCGTTTCTTGGTGCAGTGATAATAAGTATAGAAATGTTGTGTGCCATTTTTCTGTGTTTTCACCCTGTATTCGCCAGTTATCATCATTCCGCAAGTGGCACATGACAACAGTCCACAATACGCTTGTGGTTCAGATATTTCTTTATGTCTTGGACGACTTTTCTGCTTCATCACTTCTTGTACTTTGTCAAAAAGTTGCTTTGACACGATTGGCTCGTATTTACCTTCGTAAATTTCTCCCATATACCGAAAATGTCCATAGTAAAATGGATTCGCAAGAATATAGTATGCTCGCGTTCTGTGGATTCTCTTTCCATTTTTTCCAAACAAGCGATTTGCTTCAAAAAATACACCGATGTTATCCATTGATATATTTCCCTTTGCATACATCTCAAACGCTTGGCGAATGATCGGCGCGGTCTTTTTGTTTACCACGACAGTTTTAGTTCTAGAATCATTGATATATCCCACAGGTGAAAGTCCTGGATATTCTCCGCGCCGAATCTTTTGTCGCAAACCGCGTTTGGTATTTTCAGAAAGAGAATCCACATAGTACTTACTTTGACCAAAGGCGATGGAGAGCATAAATTTGCCTTGTGGTGTAGGTTCAAACCAAAACTGAATAAATTTCAGAAATTCTAATTTTTTCTCGTCCACAAGGTAAATTATGCGTCCTCCATCGACACTATTGCGAGCAAGTCTATCAGGGTGCCAAGCAAGAATGCCGTTTGCGAATCCTTTTTCAATCTGCGAGATCATTTGATTAAAAATTGGACGACCCGGAATTTTCGCAGATTGTTTTTCTATAAATTCGCAAACTATTTCGATATTTTCTCGCTTGGCAAAATCACGAAGCTCTTGCAACTGCGCTTCAATACTCAACACTTGCTTGTCCTCCACATCGGTAGACTTGCGAGCGTATAAAAAGAATTTTTGCATATATTTTTTCTTAAAGCAGAAAGGGCTACTTCAGTGTTGAATCCTAACGATAGTTAGAAAGCTGAAATAGCCCTTTCTGCCAACTATCTAATAATGGATTCAACATAGTTAGTATATCAAAAATATTTTCAAACAAAAATTCTTTTTCTTAAATTGCAAAAATTGTATTGGATTTTGAACCTCGCCCTTGGCGAAAAACAGGTGCGCGCAAGCGCGCCCACATTTCCGAATTCCCCCGCAGAATCAGGGCAAACACAGTGGGACGCACTTCGTGCGTCCCACCATTTGGCATCTTCCGAACCATTTTGTTCGTTTATGGAGTATCTCTATGACACTGCTCGAACTTACTTTATCAAAAATTCGTGAGAATATCCACAAAATCGCACATCCGTGCGCTAAAGCTCCTCTGTGCGAAGCACAGAGCTTTTCCAAAGGAAAAGAACGTAATGTGCGAATACAAATGCGGACTCGGTTTTACGAAAACATTTTTCTGGGGAAAAGGATTCGCAAAACCTCGGCTATTTTTTTGAAATTCGGCTGGGTTTGGATTCTCGCGCGCAGGAGGGGTCTGGGGAGGAATGCGCGCGGGCTTCGGCTTTTTGTTTTTTGGCGAAGGTGGGAGGTAAAATTCCTATTTCTTCTGAGCAATATATAATAAATGGGTTGGATAAATATCTCCATTTATTTGTTCTGCTCCTGGAAATTCATAAGATTCATGGACTTTTAATAAATTAAAATTTTGTAAAAAATAATCACTAAAATATTCACTTACTGTATGAGACGGTTCTCTGACTGTTATTGTTCCACTAAAAATTACGGATTCTACTAATTCTTGAGTAAAATAATTTTTGCCTTTCTTTTTCTTTTCTAAAAAATGTCTTATTGGATGAACCACCAAAAATAGTAAAAATCCGTCATCTTTAAGTAGACGCACAGATTCCTTATAAGCTAAATCTACATTATCAATAGTTTGAATTGCCCATTTTGAAAAAACTAAATCAAAACTTTTTTTAGTAAAAGTGGTTTTTGTAAAATCCCCAACCTTCACATTTACATCAGTTGAAAATTTTTGTTTGATCGAATTTATCATTTCTTCAGAGCTATCAATACCAGAATATTTTAATCCGTGATCTTTTATATATGAAATTAAATCTCCCGCCCCGCAACCAAATTCAACAACATTAACTCCATTTAGTTTTATAGATTCAAAAGCATCTCTAAACTCAGAATTAGATTTTTTATTCATCTCATTGATTTGCTCTGAGTATGAATCAACAACAGGGTTATACTGCTTTAAGTCAATGTCCATAAATTTTATTTATAATACTCGTTTATAAACTGAAATTGTAAAACTTTTGATAGATCTGGAGTGTCCTTGATAATGCCTGTCTGTTTCAATGTTTCTATCATAGTATTCCAACTATCAATATCAGAATTTATCGGTTGTTTATTATAGTTAGTAAAATACGGAATGCCATTTTGAAGCACCTTAATTTCTCTATCTATATCAATTTCTGGAGCAAATTCTTTTAAAATATCTATTGCAGCTTTTGGATTCTTTATTGCAAAATTCCATCCATCAGCCATAGTATCAATAAAAGATTTCACTAATTCTGGATTGTTATCAAGTGTAGATTTTTTTGTAAAATACACATAACCTTTTATGGATCTGACTCCAAAATCTTCTGGTTTTATAATATTAAACTCACGATTTTGTTTCTCAAGATCAACTATTTCATCATAAACATAAATAGGGTGAACATCATAACTACCATTTAAAAAAGGTTTCAAGTCGTTTGATATGGTAATTTCAGAAATTTTTTTTCTATCTACATCATTTTGTTTCAACATGGTCTCATATACCATTGTTGAGTTACCAAACGGGAGTATGCCGACTTTCTTACCTTCTAAATCTTTTGGTGTCTTAATATTTTTTTCTTTAAATGACGCAAATCCAACCGGAGGATAATAGTGAATTAATCCAATTATCACTAAATCAGCACCTTTATCATTAGCGGCCAGTACTTCATCAGACCCCGCCCATCCAAATGTTTTTTGTCCACTTATTACCATTTGTATTGGATTAATACCTGGCCCTCCAAATGAGGATGATATATCAATATTATTTTTCTCATCGAATTTTTTTATTCCAACAACATCTCCAGCAAATGAACCTGATGGAATCCAACTGAATTGGAGTGACGCCTGTTGATTAGTAGTTAATTTTGCAGCATCTTTTTTACTTACAAAAACAAAAATTATTAGAACTGATAATATTAATAAAATGATTAGTAAAATGTATTTTTTCATAAAAAAAGTTAAATGTTAATAATTATTGGTACCATGATCCATATTGTTTTTCTACCAGTCTAATTATACCATAAATAACCAACCCAATAAAGGATGCAAGTATTAAAGATGTCATCATTAAATCAGGATCAAGTCGTATAGAACTCACAAATAAATTTTTTCCAATACCAAGTTTTGCCCCTGTAAACTCTGCAACAATTGCACCTATCACAGATAATGTCGCACTGATTTTAAGTCCAGCCATAATACTGGGCATCGCTAGTGGGAAATATACATTTTTTATTTTAAAACTTGTTGGAGCTTTATAAATAAACATTATCTCATGAATATTTTTCGGAATAGCCTTATATCCTTGAACAAAATTTACAAATATCGGGAAGAAACTTATAACCATAGCCATAACTATTTTTGAAGTTAAACCAATTCCAAAAAGAATTATAAAAAATGGTGCAAGAACAATTATAGGTATTACTTGCGATGTAACCATTATTGGTAATATAAACTCCAGAAATTTTGGTCTATAAAAACAGATAACCATTATCGTAAAACTCAATAGTGTTGCAAAAATCAGCCCTAGAAAAGCTTCCGCAAAAGTTATCATTGTTGCCTCCAAAAGTCTGAGATAATTTACGCTAAAATAATCAATAATAAGAGAGGGTGAGGAGATGTATAATCTTACTATAGAATTTGTAGTTCCAAAATATTGCCAAATAGCAATAACAGCGAATATTAAAATTGTATATTTAAGAAATTTTTTCATACTTCTTTTTTCTTAATTTATGATTTTCAATAATCTTTTCTTCCAATAGAGAAGATAAATTTTGCTCACTCACATTATTTTTCTCAAAGATTATATCGCCATCTATACCTAAACAAATAATTTTATCGCCCAATTTCAATGCTTCTTCAATATCATGAGTAACAAGAACTACTGTTGTATTGAAACTATTCACGAGTTGTTTTAATTCGTGATATAGGGCGTCTTTCCAAGCAATATCAAGCGCGGAAAAAGGTTCATCTAACAGTAATAATTCTGGTTTGGTTACAAAACTTCTCGCTAAAGCAACTCTCGTTTTCATTCCACCAGAGAGTTGTTTGGGTAGATAATTTTGATATTTGGTTAATCCGACTGTATCTATAATATTCTTTACATCTTCTTTTTCATTTTTAATCTTCATGGGAATCTCTATATTCTCTTTTACAGAATAGTTGGGAAATAAAGCTGGCTGTTGAAACATGAAACTCAATTTCCCTTTTTCTAAAAACTTATTTGAATTTTCATTATTTATCAAAATCTGTCCTGAAAATAAATCATCTTTTTCTGGTAAAATGCCAGAGATAAGACGTAAAATTGTTGATTTTCCTGATCCTGATGAGCCAACAATAACAAGCGTTTTTCCTTTTTCCAAAGAAAACGAAATATTCTTGAGTATTTGTTTGCTCTTGTTATCCCAAAAAGCAAAACGAAGATTTTTAACTTCTAAAAACATGAGGAAATTATAACATTTTTTAAAAATTTTTCTATATCTCCCACCACACCAAGCCGAAGCCCGCGCGCATTCCTCCCCAGACCCCTCCTGCGCGCGAGAATCCAAACCCAGCCGAATTTCAAAAAAATAGCCGAGGTTTTGCGAATCCTTTTCCCCAGAAAAATGTTTTCGTAAAACCGAGTCCGCATTTGTATTCGCACATTACGTTCTTTTCCTTTGGAAAAGCTCTGTGCTTCGCACAGAGGAGCTTTAGCGCACGGATGTGCGATTTTGTGGATATTCTCACGAATTTTTGATAAAGTAAGTTCGAGCAGTGTCATAGAGATACTCCAAAAACCGACTTTTGTCGGAAATGTTAAAGTTTTTTTACTGAGACTATTGCCCTGCTTCACTACCGGCAGTAGTTGTTTCGCCCGAAGTTCCTGTTGAAACATCTGGGGTTGTTTCGTCTGTGTTAGTTTCTTCTTTTGGAGTTTCTATTTTTGGCGTATCTTTTGCCTTTGATTTCTTAGTTGTAGTTGTTGTACTAGCTTTTGACTGCTCTTCCGCTGGCTTTTCTTCTTGTGGCAAGAGCGTTTGCAATTCGGGTAAATTTTGCTCTATATCCTCTATACTTTGGAATCCGTTGTATGCCTTGCCGTTCATCACTAGCGCTGGCAAAGCATCACCCACTTTGTATATAGACTTGAGCGTCTGCACGGCCGAAATATCTATATTGTAGTCAAAAGAATACACTCGAAGTCCGGGGTACTTTCCACGAAGTGCTGTCAGCACATAGCTTTGTCTATCACAATCAGCGCAGTTGGTTTTGTTGCCGTAAAAATAAAGCACGAATACAGATGCCTGCTTGCATCGCTCTGATATGCGTTTCATTAGCAAGTAATCTTTTATCTCCAGCAAGGAATAATACCTTTTCAGTGTGGTCACATCCTCACTTGAACCGATGTTTTCTTCACTAGACTCTATCTTGTCCCCAAGAGATATCAGCTCATTAGATAAGTATGATCCGGAAATGTCTGAACAAGATGATTCTTCAAGCAAGGAAAACTGCGTTTCTGAAGAAAGAATGTCTATAGATATCTTGTCTTGTATAGCTTTCAAGTTTTCTATCTTCTTATCGTTGAAGTAGTTGCTGAGATAAAGCGCGGTAAGAAAAAGCCCGCAGGTTATAAAGAAAACAAAGATATATTTTGTCCAATTATTTTTCATATATTTTATCTCCAAGCTGGAGCTTTGCGAGTAACTGCTTTATACATGGCGTGCATAAGCCAAAATGGCGCGATAATACTATAAACTACCATATAAGTTACTATATGCCGCGGAAATTTTGCTTTGCCATATGCCATCTTCGTACCAATCAATATAGCAGTTACAACAAGTCCGTAGAGAAAGACAAGCAGAAACATTACCACATGCGTATTTACAAAAAACCAATCAAATTGAAAAGACGGTATGGACATATGAAAACCTACGGTGCGTATTTCTATTACTTTATTATAAATACGTTCAACCAATCGAACTATTACTGATCCAAAAAGAAAGACTGCAGCCGCAATAGATATGATACCGGACGGCACAGTAAAGATGGCAAAAGTACCATACTTAGGATTAAAAAGTACTCGTCTATAGTCTACAGTATTTCGGATAAATCCGTGTATCCAACGCAAGCGCTGTTTGTAGAGCTTTGGAATGCTGTTTGGAGATACAGTGTACACATAGGCGTCATTGCATTGCTCTATCTTCATATGAAATTTCTGCATGCGGTAAGCGATCTCCATATCTTCTGTATTGTGAGCCTTGCGGAACATCCCGATAGTCTGGAATATCTCTCTCCTATATGTAGAGAAAGGCCCGGGTGCCACATGAATACCACCATTCAAGCCAAGCATTTTCTTTATATAAACGGCCATATCGTATTCGATCTTTTGGATAGTCTGTATAATGTTCTGGGGGTTATAAACGATTATAGAGGGAGCTACTGCCATGGTATCTGGGTCCTTATGGAAATAAGTAACTATCCTTTTTAAGGCATGGGCATCCACAAAAGAATCGGCATCTAGACATGTCACAAGGTCTGATGTTGAAAGCTCGATCCCCATATTCATGGCTGTGTGTTTACCTCCGTTTTCTTTATGGAAAACTTTTATCTGCGGATAAGAAACAAACTCTTGCATCACCTGCCATGTACTGTCTGTACTGCCGTCATCTATCAGAAATATTTCCAATTTATTTTTTGGGTAATCTAAGTTCAAGAGAGATTCTATGGTGCGATGGATAGTTTTCTCTTCATTCCAGCAAGGCACTATAACAGTGACTGTTGGATATTCAGGTAACTCCAAACTGCCTGTCCTGTAAACAAGTTTTCTGCGATTTTCCAGAAATGTCACAAGAAAAAAGACTTGGACATAAATCGCCAAGAAAGTAACAATATAGGTAACAACTGTAGAAATCTCCATATTTTGCAATCTTTTTGCATAGGCAATATACCATTTTCTTGGCTTTTTTTCAAGCCATGATATAATTGCACCATATGAACACAAACAAAATAAGCACAGGAGCTGGGATCATAGTTGCAGGTATATTTATTGCTGCGGCCATATTTTTCAGTCGTTCACCGTCGACAGGTACGGCAGCCTTAAATACCAAAATAACAGTGCCGACTTATACAACCAAAGCAGACGCTTCCGGAGATCACTATCTAGGCCGAGAAGATGCTCCGGTTGTTATCACAGAATATTCAGACCTTGAGTGTCCTTTCTGCAAGCAAGCCCACCCAACAGTTCACAAAATTGTAGACTCTTATGGAGGACAAGTAGCAGTGAAGTATGTTCACTTCCCTCTTTCTATACATCCAAAAGCACAAAAAGAAGCTGAAGCGGCAGAATGCGTATACAAACTTGGCGGGAACATAGCATTTTGGAGTTTTGTAGACACAATCTTTGAAATTACCCCAGCAAACAACGGCCTGGACGCATCACTTTTGCCGCAAGTAGCAAAGAAAGTCGGCATAAATGAAAAACAATTTAGCTCTTGCCTGGACTCTGGAGAAATGGCAAAAAAAGTTGCGGGAGACCAGCAGCTTGGTATTGACGCAGGTGTTCAGGGCACCCCACACTTCGTGGTTACATACAAGCCAACTGGCGCAAGTATAACTATCCCAGGAGCAATACCGTTTGAACAATTCAAACAGCGCATAGATGACCTGATAGCCGGCAAGAATGCAACAAATAGCTAATCTAAAAATATAAAATATGCAATACAAAACCCACACATTTAATGTGTGGGTTTTGTTAACTATTCTTTCTTTTGTTCCGTTCTACACCATAATGTATTCTATAGAGATACACAATGGATTTCTGTCCGGCTAACCTGCCGGACAAGGGGTTGAATTAGCCTTCAACCAGAGCAACCAATGCTATGCACTGGACCGACTCGATAAGTCGTTCGCAAAGCGAACAACAAGTTTCAATTTGAATTAATCCACGAGCAGCTTCCGCTACCCGTGCCTTGTTACGACTTAGTCCCTGTCACCGAATTTACCTTAGGCCCTGCGAATGCAGAGATTTCGGGCACTCCCGGCTCCCTTGACTTGACGGGCGGTGAGTACAAGACTTGAGAACGTATTCACCGCGGTTTGCTGACCCGCGATTACTAGCAATTCCAACTTCATGGAGTCGAGTTGCAGACTCCAATCCGAACTGAGGCCACCTTTCTAACGATTAGCTCAGGGTCACCCCGTCGCAACGCGTTGTAGTGGTCATTGTATTATGTGTGTAGCCCAAGATATCAAGGGACATGCTGACCTGGCGTCATCCTCTCCTTCCTCCCAGACCGAAATTCACGAAGCAAATTTCGTGCTCTTCGGTCTGGGCGGTCTCGTGTGACAAATATAACACACGACGAGGGTTGCGTTCGTTACCCCACTTAAGGGAACAATTCAAACCACGAACTGACGACGGCCATGCATCACCTGTCAACTAGTCTTGCGAGGGCTCTAGTTTCCTAGAGCTTTCACGTTGATTTCTAACCTTGGTGAGGTTTTTCGGTTACCATCGAATTAAACCACATAATCCACTGCTTGTGCAAGTCCCCGTCTATTCCTTTGAGTTTTAGTCTTGCGACCGTACTTCCCAGGCGCTTCTCTTAACGCGTTAGCTACGCCTCTCAGAGGGTCGATACTCCGAAAGACTAGAGAAGATCGTTTAGGGCGTAGACTACTGGGGTATCTAATCCCATTCGCTACCTACGCTTTCGTGTTTCAGTGTCAGATATGTGCCAGTCTATTGCCTTCGCTTTTGGTGTTCCCCATGATATCAACGGATTTCACCCCTACACCATGAGTTCCATAGACCTCTCACACTCTCAAGTAGTGCCGTTTCCTTCGCGGTTCCAAAGTTGAGCTCTGGGATTTAACGAAAGACTAACACCACAACCTACACACCCTTTACGCCCAATAATTCCGGATAACGCTCGAGGCTCTCGTATTACCGCTCCTGCTGGCACGAGATTAGGAGCCCCTTATTCATGAGGTACCGTCAATAAACTTCTTCCCTCATAAAAGATCTTTACGTCCCAGAGGGACTTCATCAATCACGCGGCGTCGCTCCATCAGACTTTCGTCCATTGTGGAAGATTCTCGACTGC
>ERZ724505.532-NODE-532-length-24247-cov-4.467923_pt1 | contig 24247 bp, 21 predicted proteins | sample MGYA00376038_ERZ724505 | MGnify/ENA primary metagenome ERZ724505 (study PRJEB28724, sample SAMN07190884) | wastewater metagenome | isolation source: effluent of sewage treatment plant in Hong Hong | place: Hong Kong | collected 2016-03-17 ...
TCGACAACGATTGGGCCACCAGTAATCAGCGTAGCCTTCAAGTTGATGGAGACAGATCGAATGTTCTGAAGGGTGGTCGAAAGAGCTTGGTCGTCAGTCGGCGACGGACCTGAGTTAGCCACGTTCACAACGGGCAAGCCTACCTCTGGGTTGGCGACGATAGACCCAGAGGCCAACCCGCACCAAGCACCGTTGGTAAAAACAGAGAAGGACTTGTACATGCCAGAGGCAGTATCTGCGTTCAGCCAGATCTGACCCTGGATGCCTGAAGGCTGTACGTAGGACACAGTAACGAACTCAAGGGTCTTCACACCGTTGGGTTTGGAAGGGTCTTCGAGTGGGACGCGAACGTCAACCGCAGGTCGCGTGTTCTTGTTGAGGCCTGCTGTGAGAGCCAGGGACAGCGCACGGTTTGCTGTCTCAACGTAGGACGATATCAGCTGGGACATTTTTGGAGACCTTTCTATTAAGGATTGTCAGTCCAGTAGTCGCAGTAGGTGTAGGTGGTGACGTCACCTACGTTAATCGAGATACCCGGGAAGCCTCCGGAGAGTGGAGATGGATCGACATACGTATCCAACAGTGTGCCGTTGATAAAGATATCAAACGTTCCACTATCAGCCACGTCAGTGTGAGGCACTACCTTAAGGATACGAGACCCGCTAGCAGTGTATGGGTAACTGCCGATGTAGGTACCGTTCCTGAACACCTGAACAGAGGCGTCGTAGGCTGCAAACATGTAGCCTACCTGCGTGGTTGTAGCACGAAGGGCAATGCCTCCGTAGCCTCCACTGAGGGGCGTGAATGCCATCTCCACAGCACAGTTGCTAGATTGCCCGTTTTCGTACCATGCCGTACCGTTGTTGTAGATGGACACGTAGTTTGACGTCAGGAAACCAGCACCGTCACAAGCCATCATGGTGTATGGGTACCAGCCTACAAGCATGTTAGCGTTCCACTTATCGCTCAGTTGCTTGAGCGTTGTCGCAGCAGGTGCTGAGAAGTGGAACTTACCTTGAGCGTCAGGGTCATAGGACACATCCGTGATGGTGACTGTGTTAGAGTCTGCTTGGCCTGTTTCAGATCCAGCAGTTGCACTCACAATACACTTGATGGACAGCCCTATGTATGAAGCATCCGGAGTAAAAGTGTTGGTTGTTGCCCCTGAGATAGCGTGGTTGTTTGTGACGTTATACCACTGATAGCTATAGCTAGTCGGAGAGTTCGACCAAGTACCCGTGTTCACCGTCACAGGGAAGGACTGCTGAAGAGAGCCAGACACAACAGGGTTGACTGTTGCTTGAGGTGTGCTATTGGAGACAACGTTGATGACGTTGGACGTTGCCCCTGTCGAGCCCGAGTAGGTTGTCGCTACTTGGCGGAAAGTGACGGCATGACCTACGTCTGCTTGTTGGGTAACATAAGTCAGACCCGTTTCACCGCTAATCACTACGCCGTCACGCAGCCACTGATTTACCACTGAGTCTGGGTAAGGCGAGAACGTTCCTGGGGCAGCAGTCAGCGTGTTGCCTACGACTGGATTACCCGTCACCGTAGGATAACTCAGAGCGAAAGGCACAGGCGCAATGTTGAAGGGGTAATTGACAGGGTTACCCTGAGAGGCTAGAGACCGAAGAGTTACCTCTGTAGGGTCTGTCGCGTTCAGGGAATAGAAAGGCGAGCCTGGGATCAAGGAGAAGTCGTTCGTAGCAAACGACACAAAGCCTTGATCAGTGTCCACGTTTGTCAAGTTCAGGTCAGTCATAGTACCTGCGTAGCGAGTACCCTGAGTAACTACAGAACCAGACGGCGTACCGTCCAAGTACATCACGGGCTGAACGTTGTGGGCTATGTTATCCTGGAACTGCGGCACACCCTGGTAACGGAACACACCCAAAGGCGCGACAGTCCCAGCGGATGTAGCCTTGTCCGAGTAGAGCAGATTGTTGCGTGCCACGACGGTCGTGTCGGCAATCGTGTTCCACATGTCGAACAAAGCAGACGGAGACGACTCATAGTACAAGTTCGCAAAGAACCCGATCGACCCGTTGAACTTAGCGATGACTCGGTTCTTGTAGAAGAACAGCTTGCCTCCGCCCCGTACCTGCCCGATGCTGGTAGCGATACCGTCACCGTAGGAGATCACGCTCTGAGGGTTGTCCTGGTAGAACGTGTTCGAGTACATGTAGGTGAAGTTGGCAAGACTCACACCATAGTTGTCAACTGAGGTCTGTGCCAGTTGATACGTGGACGACGGGTCACGCAAAGACACAGCGTTGGCTGCACCGGAATGGAAGTAGTTGTACCGGAAAACCTGTCCGGACGAACGCTCCTTGATCAGGTCCCCATAGTTGTTAGTCTTGACGGGGTCGAAGTAGTTGAACTCGTATAGAGCTCCAATGGCTTCGTTGTACGCGTTGTGGGTACTGTAGTCTCCGATGACGCCGTTGTCATAGAAGTAGTTGAACAGGACATGCAGGAATCGCGTCACAAACCGTTCACCGTTGTTAGGTGTAGAGTTCGCAAACATACCCAGGCTGTTGTTGTGCAGCATGCAGCCTGACAGGGTTATGCGATCACCGCCCATGATCTTGACACCCGCGGCGAAACCTCCCCAAGCAGTTTGCAGTCCCGTGTAGTTGGTCAGCTTGCTAGGTGAAATGACGTTGCGAATTTCAAAACCGTGTACGTGGATGTACCCAGGCTTGTAGTTGGTATTGGATCGACCGTCCAAAGGCTGGATGATGTGTACCATCCCTGAGCCTGTGTGAGATCCGTTGACCTTGCAGATAGCAGGCCATTCTGTAGCACCTGACCCGTCAAGCACAGGCAACGCCTTGGTAACAGGGTCTCGCACACCGATAACCTCAATCCAACGAGCAGGCTCACCTCGCACATGCAGCGGGATGACGTCCCTGTAAGGGGTGTCTCGATAGTAAACGAAGACACGGTCGCCAGGCAGCAAAGACAACCAGGGCACTTCGCGTAGTTCGGTGTACTCCATCCCTGGACCAACTCGGAAGTCATACGACGTAGCACTTACGCCTTGCCGGTTTGGCAATACCGACTGATAGTTCCACGCTGGGTATGTCTGCGCTGGGAGCGTAAACACGGGGGCTGCACGCACGGGAGGTGGGTTGGGTGCGATGTGCGTTGGTGCCACAGCTCCCGTGTAGTAGCTCATGAACCAGTCAATGGTCTGCTGGTAGGTTGGCGTTGCAGGAGCGATGCCCAGGCTAATGGTACTGGAGACTGAGTTGGTGCCATCAGTTTCAGTGTAGGTGATGATCGGAAGCTGTCCAGCGAACCCTACATTGGGAGTAAACGTCCAGCCTCCTGACGCGTTCAGTTGGAAGGTGCCTGCACCGGATATGGTAGCTGTCTGCCCTGCTTGATAAACTGTACCGTTTCCCGCTACTTGAAACGAGGTCACTTGCAGTTGAGTACCTTCAGGATCGTAGTCACCCGTGAGTACGTTACCCGTAGACACCTGCCCAAAAGGCAACAGGCTCCCTTTGGCAGATGCAATGGGAGCCTCGTCGGTACCGTGAACGGTCAGCGTGATTGGACGGTATACAGACACGCCACCACGAGAGTCAGTCACACGGTACATGATAACGTCCACACCAGTCTGACCTGTAGTCAAGGCGTGTCCTGCGTCACCTACTGTGTATGTCCAGTCGCCGTTAAGCGCGATAGTAAAGACACCGTACTGTGTGTTGAATGCAGTACCCACTACTTGCGTAGTGGACGCGTAAGTAACACCCGTCACCGTGAACGAGTCACCGTCCATGTCTGTGGCGTCAGAAATAGCGTTGCCCACAATGGACGAGGCGTAGTCTTGAACCGTACCCGTATGCGGATTGGTGACAGGAACGCGGTTTACGTTAGTGAGTGCGTTAGACACCGTCAAGCTAACGTAGTTAACCAAGTCAGTTTGGTCTGGAAGGTTGCCGCTCAGAGTACCCCACAGGATGCTGCTTCCACCTCCGCCACCCCCTCCAGACCCACCAGAGCCGCCCGAGCCCCCAAAGGGACTCGCGGCGTTGCCTCGCGTAAAGGAATTTGACATGTGTTTTCCTAGTTTGTGATAGACGCCACGATAGACACGACGCCAGACCCAGAGTCAATACGATATTTCAACTGGCCTGCAAAGTCCGTCAGCATGCCAGACGTCTGTGTCACCCCGATAGTGCCTAAGCTGAATGTACCCACTATCCCGTTGTTCTGATCGAGAACAGTGACAACGGTTGTGGTACCGGATATCAGCGTGCCCTTGATGTTCAACACAGGGTAACGAATGGGCTGAAGGGACGTGGTTAGTACCATGTCTCCCAACTGAGGGAAAGTGGGTGACGTAGCTGACGCATAGCTGCCTACTTCATTCAGCAGAGCGAAGGTTAGAAGAGACGGAATCAGGTCACCTGACATCGAGTCAAAGTGACCCAGAAGATTGAAGGTGAACGTTGTTACCAACGTTACTGAGGTTGAGGTAGCTCGTAGCTGTTGAATTCGAGAGTTACCGTCTCGAATTACAACCATTTCAAAGCCGTTCTCGAACCAAGAGAGCAAGCGCCCTGAACTGTCCTGGACGATATTGCTAACGCCCTTAGAGCCAGCAGAGTCAACGAAGCGGTCGAAGTTACTTGGCACAGATTTACCTCGAAAGGGGCCGAAGCCCCTCTCTTTAGTTGCTGTTGGACATCACGTCGAAACCAACGTGACTGAAGTACAGAGGACCTGTACATGAAGTCATGTCGACCACAAGCGTGATGACGTCGCAAGGGTTGCTACGCAGGGACGGGTAGAACGACGACGCGTGATCTTTCCAAGAGTGGCGAGTCCAGTTCTGACCAACTGTCAGCGTTACACCGCTTGCGTTGGTGTAGGCGGGTGAATCTGGAGCAGGACCCCACGTCACAGTGGTACCGTCGAATTTCGGTGCGAACGTAGCGATCATCTCCTTGATGACAGGTGCACCTTGTGTGATGGCCTGTGTGTTGAAGAAAAGAGACCACACGTGCCGGGCCATGAAGTTCTTGGCAGGGAACGAAATGTAGTAAAGTGCAGACGACAGGGGTGTACCGTTTTGCAGCTTCAACATGGCTTGACCGTTTTTACGGGTCACACCGTTTTCGTCAGCATTTACGTGAGCCAAAGCACTAGCAGCACCTGTCCGTGCGGTTACGTTGTTCAACTGGGTGTAAGGGTAGCCGCAGCCTTGACGCAGAATACCAACCGAGCCGAAGCCTTCAGCCACCGCTGTCATGCAAGGCACGTCAGTCACGGCAATGCCGACCACGTCGCACTTCACACGAATCATTGGCTGTACGTTGCCAGATACAATGACCCACGCGTCGAACGATGTGGTATCGCCAATACGACCCATCCGATCGACCTTGCTGAATTCCATGTCAAAGACTTGAGCGCCGTTGTCCATGGTAGCAAAAGACGTCCAGGCGGGGTTCTGGTTGTTAGGCGCAGAGTGAATGGTATCGTTGTAAGCCAACACACAGTTGCGACCCCAGATACCAGAAGAGGAGCTGGAGATTGCGACAGGTGTGCGTGTCTCGCCAGCATTCATGCCGTAGCTGAATTCCAAGTGGCAAGAATTCAGGAAAACCTTAGAGCCCAAAGCTAGGTTGAATATTTGGTCATTGAAGTCGAATGAACAGCCAGTGAAGGTGTACACCTGAGCACCTGCTGTAGAGTCCACTGCTGTGCGGTTTTCAGCAATGACGCACTCTTGGAAGGTGTCCTTCTCAGCGTTGTCCTTGGGGTTAGCCCCTGAGTAGACGCCAGCCCAGCACCGGTTGATGTCAGAGTTTTGGAAGCGAACGAAGTACGCACGCGAACCAAACTCAACACCACGGCGGAAACCCTGGATGATGACTTGACGGATGATGCAGTTTGGAGTAGAACTGTCGCCAACATGACCAGTACTGTCGTCAGCGTAAGACTTGTTGATCCACAGTGCAGTAGGACCCCAGTCACCGGTCGACTTAGCCGTGAACTTGCCGAAGAACGTGCCGTTGGCAATCTCACGAAGCTCAACCATCTTGGGTGGAGTGGCGTGCTTCAAACGTGACCCAGTCACGTTCATGAACCACGTAGTAGTAGACGAAGCTTGGTCAACACCATACCAACCCGAACAGTCGATGGTGGCACCATTCATTTGCAAACCGACCAAGCTGACGTCATGAACGACCTGCTGGCCAGGAGCGGGCACGTAGGTTGCACCCGGGATCAAGTGCAGGTCACCGCCACCCAACGCCACCAACTCGTCATGGAGAGTCTGGTACTGACTGATGTCCGTCACAATGCGCGTTTCACCTGCACTGCGAGAAGTTACGTCGCGCCAACGATAGCCGTCACTGAAGACGACTTGGTAAGGGAAGGTAGAACCAACCAACGCGTGAGCGCACGCGTTGTTGACTGCAGGGTAAGCTGCTTCGACAGCAGCCATCGTAGCGAATGTACCCTTGAACTTGACGGTCGAAGAGAGATCTGGCGTCCCGCCTGCGAGAGCCACGTACTGGCTAGTAGAGGCATCCCAGGAGTAAGCAGTGTTACCCGCTATATAGAGGCGTGCAGGTTCCCCAATGGAGGGCAGCATGCCCTGGCTTGCGACCGGGACGACATCCGACGTCGTGGAATTTTGCAGCACCGCAGACACAATGCCTGTAGCAGCCAGGCGCAAGAAGCTGCGTTCCTCGGCAGGTGTCAGGTCAATGGTAAGAGGCTGGTTGAAAGGCAGAGGTTGGTTACGAACAGTGAGGTCGTTCGTAGGCTTCAGACTTGTAAGGCGATAGGTAGGCATAGAGACAACCTTTGATTAGTAGGGAGAGATACCCAGGTGGACGCTGGCGATGTCCAGGACAAAAGTGCCCGTGCCACCAAAACCAAGCTCGAAGACGACCGAGCCGTTGCCGAAGTTGGTAAAGTTACCGGGTGTCGTTCTGTAGAACTCAGGCGTAGAAGGCAGAACAGGCTCTGCGTTCTCTGCATTCGATGCTCCGTCGGGCCAACCGTCGTAAGCAGTCATGGTAGTGTCACCACGACGAACACGGAAGACAAGTTTCGTCAGGTTACCGCTTGTGAGAGACCTGTCAACCTGCGTTTCGGCCATACCGAAGATCTTTTGCGTTGTCAGGGTAGTGACACTCGGACGCATGATCAGGGAGTAGCCGTCGTTTGCTGCCATAGTGAAAGCGAACCGACGCCAGTAACCAGGGCCTCCATCTGTGCGAGCAACAGACGAAATGGCAACCGTGCCTGTAGCACTGCCCGAGGTCTTGTTCAGCGTCATGCCCTGTGGAACTGTGCCCGACGAAAGGAGGGCAGCGTTTGTGACGCCTGCAATTTGAGCAACGCCGCCTGTGCCTGTAGCCAAGAAGGGGTTGACAAAGAGGTTACCGTAAGGGTTCAGATCTGGGTCGTACCCCAAGCCTGGACAGGCAGGGCGATAGACGAGGTTGGCAATGTCGTTCTTGACTGCGTCATACAAACACTGAGCGTCAATCTCAGCACCCTGTACCGAGGTGTGTTTGCCGTCAGTAGTCCAGGCAGATGGGAATCCCAATGTGAGAGAGTTCGGATCTGTCAGATACGCAGTACGGTCTGCGAATCGCACGAACGCGTTGGACAGAGCCAAGCGTTGCATGAAGCTACGAATAGCAGCAAGGCGGAGGCGTTGATCAGAGGTGATGGTCGTGTCAGGCTGAGGAGGCATCAGCACGACAATAGAGCCGAGAGCCAGAGCCTTGTCAACCAGGGCACTGATACCAGGGAAGACCACTGTTTGGAGGTCATTCGCAGTTGTGACCTCGTTACCTGCAACCTGCAAACACAGGATAGACGGTGCGGGTACCTGCGTAGCCGCAAAGGTATCCCAGCGAGCGAGTTGGTCAGCGAGAGTTTCGCCGTACACACCCGAGACGGTGTTGATACGCATAGCGCCTTTGCACTTGCGAACGAATCGGGACAGGTATCCCCAAGAAGTGAAGGACGTCAGGGACGTGCTGTTGGAGAACTGGTTGCGGGCTGTACTCGAAGACCCGAAAGCAGACACAGTAGCAAGCACCTGGTGAGCGTACTGAAGTGCGTCGGAGACGTCAACAGGATTGAAGGTGGGTGCAGCGACAGCCTTGATCAGGTTACGACTAGCAAGGCTCAGAACCGTGTTCTCTTGAGCTGGAGTCAAGTCCATCGTGATGGTCTTGTTGAAGGGAAGAGGTTTTCGACCAACAGTCAAACTGCTATTGGGCGAGAGGTTCGTTATGTAGTAGGTTGTCATGATCGTTTACCCTCAAAAGAGACGGGTAGTTCAACTACCCGTCAAGGTTTAGGAAATACGCGGCATCGAAACGTCAGTGATACGCAGAATAGCAAAGCCTGGTTGAGCCCCCGTGGTCTGGATCTTGACATCGTTCCACGTTGCAACGGTTCCAAGGGTGTTACCGTTCGTCGTGCTTTGAGCGTCGCACGGGAAAGGCTGAATCATCTTGGTTTCCTTGATTGGGTACGTCCCCAACGTGTTGGTGAACAGTGACTGAGTAGTAGTCCAGAACGAAGACGTGGAGTAGCCATCACGCGGGAAGTTTGTCATGTCACCGCGAGCCCAGTGAAGTTCGCTCGTCCCCAGGCCCACGTGGTCGTCGATTTGTATCACAGCCTTAGGACTGTAGACGCCGCCTAGGACTTGACGACCACGGAACGAGCCGTTCAGGTCGGAACCCGTCAGGATGTTAACGACAGCGGAAGCAGCGGAGTAGAAAGCGATGACCACCATTTCCACTGCGTTGTTAGCTGTGAGGTTAGTCCCCATCAAGTAGAACCCGCCCGTCGCCGTGTTAGCTTGCCAGTTTGCCGGGATAGAAGATGTCGTCTGACAAACATACAACCATTGCACTCCACCGTCAGACGCAGTGCCTGATGTATGCGTTGGTGCAGTAGAACCTGTCGTGCCGCCTGCATAGGAGTAGTACACGTTTGTACCGTTCGTACGGAAGCACTTGGCAGGAACAGCAGTAGTGCCGGCCCACGCGCCCCACGAACAGATGTACTGCCAAGTCACAGTACCGTCAGACGCAGTGCCTGAGGTGTGAGAAGGAGCTGTAGAACCTGACGTACCTGCTACCGTGCAGTAGTAAAGGTAGTTGTTGGCAACTCGCGTGTTACCAATGACATAGGCGGTTGTAGCCGCCCAAGCACTGAAGTTGGCTTGCGTACCGCTAAGAGTACCCGTAGTCCGAGTGACAAAACCGGCGTTGTCCAAGACAGACACAGGGTTCGTTGTGTCGCCCGAGTAAGCAAACGACGAAGGGATGACAGCGTACTGAGTTGTAGGGAACAGCGAGCCGTAGACACTCTGGAAGTACTGAGCCTTGACCAAGCAGCCACCCGTCGAATCGTGGATACCGTCGTACTTGATACCTGCCAAGTGTTTGTTGGTAGCGGTTGTGCGGTCGTAGATAGTAGGCCACTTGATGAAGTAGACGTTACGACGACCTCGGCAGTAAGCTTCCACCTTAGCGTTGAGAATGCCAAGTTGCTGCGACATGGCAGCTGTCCAAGTTGCTGAAGGCCACGTACCGTCAGCACCTTCGTCTTCTTCAATCCAAACACGCTTACCCGCAGCCAAGCAACGCTGGATATACCCGATCATGTCCGTTGCAGCAGAAGCACCCGTGTTGGCCGCCGTGATGGTGGCACCTGTAACCGCGTGAGTGTATGTGGTCTGGGAGATATTGTTGATACCTCCCTTCAGCCAAACGTCAGTGATGAGCGGGTTTTGAGCACACAGGGTAACGCGAGCGTCAAACTGATCAGTACGCTGGGCGGAGACACCACCAAAGTACACGATCTGTCCAGGCTGGCCCGCGAGTGCGAAGAACCGGTTCTGCCAGTTGTGAGAAGCCTTGGTAACGTAGTTCGGGCTGCCGTCAGTGGTCAAGCTGGCGATACGCGAGTCGCCAACCATACCGTGGTACAAGTAGGTGTTACCTCGACCGATACTCAAGGCGTCTGCTCGGAACACACCCGCAGTAATTTCAGTGACGACAATGATGGGGTTGTCAAACGACGTAGCCATCATGCCGTAGAAGGCAGTAGTACCCGTACCCGCCGACAGCGTGATGCCGTTAGTGGCACCTTGCATGACCGTGAACGTACCTGCACCAGCATTCACCGTCAGGGTGATGTCAGTAGCTGCGTCATTGCGCAGAACCGCACCTAGGTCAGAGACTGTGACTGCACGGCCCGCAGTCAGCGCAGTAATGGCAGAGGGTGCAAACGACGACGAGGAAGCAGTTGCAGCAGTACCCAAACCCGACACATCAGACGAAGAAATGGCCAGCGCAGTCTTGACCGCAGCAGCGTTGGCAGCAGTCAGAATGGTCTTGCCGATGGTGGATGCGTCACTGATGGTAGTGGAACTGACGGACTGCAGGGCGGAAGCTGCCAAGAGACCCTGGGCTGCTGTTGCAAAAGCAGTAGTGGCTTGCAAGGCAGCAGATCCCAGACCTGACACGTCAGAGGTGTTGATGGCAAGAACTGTCTTTGCCGCCGCTGCGTTAGCGGCTGTAATCAGTGACCGGCCTGTAGGTGTAGAGTCTGTCAAGGACGACGAGCTAACCGTCTGCAGGGCAGAGGCCGCCAATACGCCCTGGGCGGCCGTCGCGAAGGCAGAGGAGGCTTGTGTAGCAGCGCTGCCCAACCCAGAAATGTCAGAGGTCGACAGGGACAGCAACGTCTTGACCGCAGCGGCGTTGGCAGCTGTAAGGACCGAGCGACCAGTAGCCGTAGCGTCTGTGATGTTGGACGAACTTACTGTAGCTGACCCAGTCAGCACTGCACTCAGATTACCGTCAACCGTAATGCTGAGGTTGGCACCAACTTTGATACCACCCAGCAGAGTGGTTGTAGCAGGCTTCAGAGTTGCGTTGGCCGACAACGCAGTTGCGTCAGTTGAAGCGCTAACGCTTGTGCCTGCTGGAATGAGGGTCGTGCCGTCGCTGATGGAGAAGGTCTTGTAACCCGGCGACGAAGGGTCAGCGTTCAGCCAAAGCTGGTTAGCTACGGTAGTTGAGGGCTGCGAGAACGCAACCAAGACGCTAGAATTGGCCTTGATACCGTTGGCAGCAGTTGGGTCTGGGAGTGCATAGATCACTTCCACAGACGGCTTCTTGTACCGGTCCAACCCTTTCGACAAAGCTATCGAAAGGATCCGGTTGGCGATGTCATCAGAATACATCTAGTTCTCCAATTATGGAACCACAACACTGAGGTTGAACGTAGCAGAGTTGCCTTGCGAGTCGGTAGCAGTCAGTGGCCAAGTGTACGTACCTGAAGCAACAGCGCCTTGGATCACTTTGACGATACGGACTGTCGTGTTGACAACCAGCTCGCCTACGATCTGAGGCTGTTGAACCAAGAACGCACGCAAGCACTTACCTGCGCCCGGGTCAGAAGTAGCTGCACCCAGCGTTGCAGAGGTTGGTTGGAATGAAGTCGAGTTGATCGCCATTTCCTGCTGCCAGTTCACGTCGATGAACTGGCTAGCGCCGACGTTGGAGAAAGGCGAGTTGACCGACCAGTTGCGCGAGTAGCTAGACCCGGTAGGGGTTGTGAGGACGGGATTGCTTGCTTGCACCTGAGAGGCTTGAGCAAAGAAGGCTGCCAGCTGACCGATGTACGTGATCTTGAAGGCAGTGTTGGGGGCCATGATCCACTTGTTGTCAAATGCGATCAGGTTCAACATGCGCAGGTTGTTCTGGTAGAGACGGCGTTCTTCCGTAGGAGACAAGTCGATGGCCATGAAGCTCATCTGGTTGCCACGTTGCCAAGTCTCGCCCGTGAGACGATGGTAGTTGACGGTACGCAAGCGATACACCGTGCCGCTGATGTTTTGGGTGGACATGGCTGCGCGTAGTGTGTCGTCTACGTTGCCGTCTTTGGGGTAGCTGCTGACAACGCGCGGTGAGGTCGTTATGACACGCCCCTTAGCATCCTTGAGGGTGAGTCCACCAACAGTAGAGGACGACACAGGACCAATGCGACTCTTGGTACGTTGTGCGGATGTCATTGCACGACCTTTAGCGTCGTAGGTCGTGATAGTGTCTTGCACTTCAGTGGTGATGACGTCTGGGTACGTTGTCGTCGTGATAGGGACCACGCCGAGAGTACGGTTGTCTGACGTCATCAACGGGAGAAACGATTGAGTTAGCATCTTGTAACCCTTAGTGGATTGTACGAATAAAAATGTTGCGCTGGGGAAAACGTGCCTACCGTCAGGGACTGACACCTCAGTAGGACACGAGACCACATGTGAGCTTTGAGGATAGGAGGTGATCCGAACACTTCACACGTGCCTGTCAGTCTGAAACGCAACCTTACTTGAGCAGGTGAGCTACAGATAGTAGCCACAAAACTGTGACGATAGCCTTACCTACGCATACACGAACTGTCTGACCTGCCTTGAAGTAGTCCACTACTTTCTTCAGAACACTGACAAACGTCATTGCGTAGAAGGAGAAGGTCAAGGCTCCAAAGATGGGTAAGCCTAAGATCACCAAGAGAACGGTCAGGGCGCAGGACCACAAGCCTCCTTGAGCGAGGTGGTTAGCCCAGTCTTGAGGAATCTGAGGCATGCGGTCGATGGGATTGGTCCAAGTAGACATGGTTAGCCTTACGAAGTAACACCGTTGATCACAGCGAAGTTGAGGACAGGAGCTTCAGGACTGCCGATGGCAAAGGGTGTGGTGATGGCAATCTGACAGCTGCCAGCGCTGACGCCTATCACGTTAGCGAGGTAGACACCTGCAGAGGTCTTGACGTTCACGACAACAGTGTCCGATGCGGAGATCTTTGCGTTGTTGAACTGGAACACGACGGTGTCGCCTGCTGTAGCTGTCGTGCTGAACAAAGTGATAGACCCACAAGTCTTGTCAAGCGTAACAGGTGTAGTGCGGCTTGTAGTCTGTGCTACTGTGCCTCCGTTGCCAACACCGTAACCCAGCAAACCACCTCCTGTTAGCAGGAGGTCACCAGAGTTGGTAAGGATAGCTGCTTGTGTCCAGACAATGTTTCCACCAGCGGGGCCCGAAGAGGACACGTACCAACTATGTTGAACGTCTTGCGCGTACAGCAGGCCTACACCTGTTTCATGACGGCGCCAGTCAGCACCATCGTAGTACGCGTTACCTGTCACGTAGGTAGTACCCGCGCTTGCAGCAATACCTCGACCTGCTGCGTTGACCTCCATAGCCCGGTAAGGATCGCCCCAGGGCGCCGGTGCGACGTTAACACCCATGTTGCCGCCCTGGGTAACCTGGAACGCGTCGTGCATAGTAGCTGCTGCGCCCTGGGTGCCAGACGCAGCTTGCTGGTAGTACAAGGCACCGTCATTCATGCTTAGGTTACCAGAGCGCAGGCCGGACTGCAAGTACTTGTAGCCGCTAGCGTCGTAACGCAGACCTTGGGATAAGTTCATCTGTGACGTGGAGTAGTTCCACAGACCGCCAGCACCCCCCATTTGAATGGCCCGAGCGTTTGAGTGCCAAGAACCTGGTGCACCGTTTACACCTATGTTGCCAGGCGAGTCTACGCGAATGCGTTCCATGGGAGTTGTAGTGCCATCAGGTGTTGTCCATAGAGACAACCTACCAGGCATACTGGTAGCACTCGGAGTGCCGTCGACTTCCCCTCTTACCTGAGCTGCGTCCAAATAAGACGTACCGTTGGCGCCTGAGAAAACTACAACGCCGATACGGTCCCCAGAGGTCAAGCTTGTATTAGTGCCCTGGGTAGCTCCACGGGAGTGCCTTAAGTACAAGTTAGCTCCGCCCGTAGCAGCAGTGTACCGAGACACATAGACACTAGGGTCGGAACCCGCAACTTCGAACATACCTACAGGCGTGGACGTGTTAACGCCAATGCCGGAAGTAGTAGCAGATAGCATGGTGCTGCCGTTGACTTGAAACAGCAACGGCCCAGCACCTATTGCTGTAATGGTTGATACCGTCAAAGTAGACATGTTGAGTCCTGATTAGAGGTTTTCGTACCAGCCCGCGACGTTAACACCAGCGTTAGCCTGGTCAGACGCTAGGTAGAGCGAGCCGTTTTCAAGGTCCATGGGCTGTGTTACCGAAACGTCAACAGCACTCCCGTAACCCAGGACAACCGGTGTGCGTGTTACGGCGTTGTAACCCCCGTAGTTAGCCCCCGCCCCTACCATGAGGTGACCTGTTCCAGAGAAGTATACCTGAGCTAGCAGAGTGCGAGCTGTCATTGGCAAAGTCACGTTGATCATAGGTGTGTTAGCATAGGTAGGCGTAAGCACACTACCGTATGTACCAGAGGCAACGTTGGGGTACGCAGTAGTGCTAGATCCCGGAATGATGTTCACGTAGACCTGGTCCCCAAACTGCCGGAATGCCATGACGCGAGAAGCGTCACCTGTCACGTAGAACGACCCAATACGCACCTTGTGTGTGAACCCTGACGGGAGACTAGGCTCAGCCGCGTAAGCAAAAGCTCGCACAGATCCAGACGAAGCTGGGTTAACGCAAGGTTGGTTCAGTGTAACACCTGACGGGCCGACAGCAGTGATGAAAGTGCCTGGCGACGTATCCCAGGCAAGAGCCATGAGAGGCGTGCCTACGTGCATCTTGCTCGTATCGGAAATACCAGCGACAGCGGTAGAACCGTAAGTGAACGTACCCGTGGACGTCAGGGTTTTGACACCAAGCAGCCCGTACTGGTTTGCAGTAGGGTTGTATACAACCCACAGTTGGTACCAGGTATTTCCTAACAGGGTGCCCGCTAGGTCAATACCGTTCAAGCCTACCGTGCCAGTGCTCAGAACCGAACTGAAGTTCTTGATAGTGACATAGGTTCCTGCGTCAGATTCAAGGATCAGTTCCTGTGCACTTGCGTACAACTGGAACGTGCCCTGACTCATAACCCGCAAACCGCGTTTAGCGCCAACGACGGCGTTGGAACCAGAAATAAGGCTACGCACAAACGAAGTGGTAGCTACTGCGTTCGAGTTGTCGTTGGACGGCAACGTAGCGATGACTTGAGGTGGGGCACCAGGCACGAAGCGGAATGTTTCCGCTCCCGCGCAGGAAACGCTAATCGTACCCGACGACGGTTTGTAGAACCCAGTATTCCCGCCACTCACTTCGTCGCCAAAAGCGAAGGCTGGAGCAGACACAGTACCATTTGAAGCGTAAACCGCAGTGCGCGAAGCGACAACGTTACCCGTCGCAGCCACAGCATACGAGGTAGTGAAGGTAGCTGCCGCTGGAACCAGGGCACCGATCGGGCAGTTGTCGAGTGACACCGACGAGATGCTATTCACGGTGTCGTTGGCACTGACAGTAGAGGAGCCCAGGGTAAAGGCAAAACCACTCGACACCGCAGTGATAGCGGACATGACGAAGTTGGTGTTAGCGACCTTATTGGAGCTATCACCAACAGTAGCAGTAGGGACGAGAGGTGGCACCAAAAAGTTGACTGGTGCCCCGACGGCAAGTCCCGAAATGTTTGCAACGGCTAGTGTGGACATTACGTGTTGCTCAAAACAGGTTGAGTGGGAACTGCAGGCAGCATGGCCATCAGTTCATCTTTTGTAGGCTTGGGGATATCGCCTGCGATCACTTGAGCGTATATCGCATTGGCAGACACCCAGCAAGCAGAACGGAAGGCTCGAATAGCCACGCCGTCAGCGTCGAACCGAGGGTGAGGGTCTCCGATGTAGGAGATAGCGCTCATTGCGCTATCGTACCCCCAAGACTGTGCAGTCGCGTTGATGTGATCCTGAATGTACGCTTCGAAGACCTTGCGTTCCTCTTGAGGGGTGAGAGGCCGTTCCACTTGCGTGAGACTTGCCCCTTCAGGAAGGCCGACACCCCGAGTCGTCATGACTTGCTTCGTGCCGTCAGAGAGCCAGAACTGCACACCGCGGAAGTCAGGCACAACTACCCAGGACGTTTTGTCCTCAGAGCGTTTGTAAGCTTGATTTGGCTGAAGGGCCGCAAGGTCCGGTGCGTCCGTGTAAGCACCCGCGGGAATCAGGTAGTCGCCTTCCCGGAGTGGATTTTCATCGGCGTAAGTTACACCGGAGTAGTAGTCTTCCGCGTCAGCTTGGTAGACTTCAATGTATGCCATGGATTGTTCTCCTTAGTACTTGATGCAAGCCAGCAGCGCGTAGTTACGAACGCGAACGCGAGCAGCATAAACCTGCACGCCAACGTTGTAGTCACCACCAGTACCAAACGTTTCTTCACTGTTGTTGAACACCAGTTCGTTGGCAGAGTCAAGGTCGGCTGCAATGGAGTTGTACCCAGGATCAGGGATAGAATCCCAGCCTCGACCTGCGTACATGGCAGACAACACGCGGGTTGCTTGTTGCCACGAGCCGATGGTACGTCCAGAGTCAACGCCTCGCCCGTCGTCAAAGCAACGAAGGAATTCACCGCGGAAGTCTGGAAGGGTGAAGTGCGTTCCGTCAACTGACCCGAACATAGTGCCGATCACTGCGAACAGGTTGGGGAAGTCTGTACGAAGCACGGAGGCTCCGTTGGCTTTCAACCAACCCGTTGGTGGCGAAGACGTCACAGCCATCGCGAACAGGCAGACAGCACCTGGGGGCGCAGCAAGAGCTACAACGGAGCCTCCCGATCCTCCCACTGCGTTGGCGACGAAGGCTGTACTCGCAACGACGTTGGACGACGTGCCGGGAGCAGCAGTAGGTACCTGGACGCTAGGCGAAGAGGAGAAGTTCACAGTGCCTGTCGCAGACAAGGTAGTGAACGCTGCGGTAGACGGAGTTGTTCCACCGATAGGCGTTCCGTTGATAGAACCGCCTGTCAGGGAAACGTTAGCACACGACAAGGACGACGCAGTGGTTGCTGCCAGCGTTGTAGTGGACGTTGACGTTAGTGTGGTGAAGGATGCAGCAGCGGGTGTGGTACCACCGATGACCGAGTTGTTGATGGCAAGGCCAACAACCCCGGATACAGTAGCTCCTCCGTTGACAGTGGTACTGCCCAGGGTAATAGGAAAACCTACTGCTGCGGACACCGCAGAACGAACGTAAGCTGTGGTTGCGACAGACGTGGAGTTGTCCGTGCCCGGCAGTGTGACAGTGCGGGGAGGAATCGGAAAGAAGACACCTGCGTTGACAGGGTCTGCGATGTTGGCTACGGTTAGTGTTGACATTCAAACCTCTTACACAACAGACCAGCCGGAGCCAGTAGGGATGGTGACAGTGATACCGTTGTTGATGGTAACAGGGCCAGCAGTGACAGCGTTCTTACCAGGAGGAATGGCGTAGTTGGTAGTCACAACGTTTCCGTTGAGGCCAAACAGCTTGTCGTTGCCTCCGCCTGTAGGGCCACCGCTCAAGGGTGCCCACACAGTGCCGTCCTTCGTACCTTCGAAGTCGTTCAAGGTAGTGTTGAGACGAATGCTCCCGGGCATACCTGCACGTTGCGCGGTAGTGCCTTGAGGCAGCTGGAAGGAGCTGACGGACGTTGATGCAATGAAGCTAGAGTATGTACCCGTGCCCATCGTCAACGTACCGTTGATGACAACAGCGTCCGTGGAGTTGTCACCCAGGATGACATTCCCAAGCAGATGCGCAGCGCCTGTCGCCGTCAGGGCAGCAAAGTTAGCTGACCCCGTGATGGTGAGGTCCGTAGCGTCAATGGAGCCGGAAATGATGCTGGACAGAGTAGCTTGGTTCAGGCTACTCAGAGTAGTGAAGTTACCAGGTGCAGCATTCCCAGCACCAATGGTCACTCCGTTGATAGAACCACCTGTGATAGCAACAGCGTTGGCGTTGAAGGACACGATACCGTTGTTAACCAACAGGCCTGCCCCAATTCGAACAACGCCAAGGGTGGACGTGGTAGCGGGGTTGCCTGCGTTGGACGACGCGATGGCAGCGATGTCTGAGAGAGTAACGACACCTGCGACAGACGACGTGGCACGAACCACTGTGATCTTGCCTGCAGTTCGAGTACCAAGTTCAAAGTCGGTACTCAGGTCGTTGGGAGTAACGACAAGAATGTCTGGCATTTAAGCCTCCTAACGTTTAGGCAGCGAGAAGTTGATCAAACAATGCTTGCCTCTGAGACAAGCCTTCCTTAGCAGGACCGTTTATCACACCAGTGATCTTACCAACGTCCTTAAGGTCAGCGGCTTCGTTCAGGTTGTTCTTCATCCAGTAGTGAATAGCGGTCAGAACGGCGTCAGAGGGTTGGGCTACCAGGTCAGGCTGATCAACGTAGGGTCGCCCCAGGTCAGTGCCTGCTATCTGATAGTTGTCATGGAAGGTGAGTTGGAAGATGCCTCGGCCACGATATTTCCACCCGTCGCCTGAGTTTGCGTCACGGTTGCCCCCGCGATTAGCGTAAGCGAAGTTAGCAAGCCTCTGAGGGTTACGGAGAAGAGTAGGCGCAAGTTGAGGGTCTCGACCTACCTTGAAGACACGCGCCAACACAGCTGGCGTGGTGTAGTACAGGTCCTCCTCAAGGTGAGTGAAGAACCTGCTTTCGTACACAGCCTGGCTGAGGAAGCCTGCTAGTCTCAAGTCCGTGTCGATAGCATTCAGCGTTAGTGCTGGTTGCAACACAGGCACAAACAAGTCGATGTACTTGTCCGAGACGTGCACCTTACTCAACAGAGACTTGAGGTCACGCATGGGTTACCCCTTGTTGAAAAAGTCGAGGACTTTCTTCACTGCGGGGCTGAGGTCGTCAGGCAGCAGAATCTTCAAGGCGGCACTGAGAGAAGTGGCAATCAGCACAACAGCGTCGAGGCGGTCAGGGCTCAAGGTGACACCCGCGACAATAGTGATAGCTGTCACCAGTCCGCGAACAGAAGAAGCTTCACCAGCACGCTCTACCAAGAACGTGCCGAGCTTAGCCAAACGGGTGTCGAGGTCGGGAGTTTGAGACGGGTCGGTCATGATGCAATTCCTTTCTTACTTGCCTTTGGACGCAAGTTGTTTTTCGATCTTGTCTTCTATTCGGTGCATTACGTCAAGCACCTCTCTACGAAAGTCTTGGAAACGTTCGTAGTTGATGTAGTTCTTGGCCAGGTCGATCTGGGTGTCGCTCAAGGCGCTGATGATCTCCTCCAAGCGTTCATCGGACAGTTTCCTGTTGTTTTTGATGTGTGTCCACATCTCGTTCAACAGGAAACCCATGATGACAAGGAGAAGACCACACACGCCCTGTATTACGACGCCAAAGTCAATGGTTGCAGTAACAGCACTGGACATACGGTACTTCCTGATTAGTTGTTCGATTACGAGGGCAACACCCTGCCAAGAGGTGTGCCAAAGACAGACGTGACACGCGACAGAGCATTGTTGCCGGCGGAATCAGTAGCCATCTTAGCCACCAGCCCTGTAAGGTTTGCAGCTGGAATGGACGCAAGGGCAGAAGCAATCAACGCGTTTGCTTGCGCTACAGTAGGGACGTGCGCTCCAGCAGGAAGTGGTGTACCGCCTGAGTCCAGTAGAGCGTCTTGTTTGGTGCGAAGGTCGGTGAGGCTAGGGACGTAAGCCTTGATTTCAAAGGTGTTGCCTGCGACCATCGCGCTGGAGAACGGGTTCTCCATCGTGATTACGCTGCCAACGATGGACAAGATGCTGCGCAAGACACCTGCGTTAGGACCAGACGTAGCTTGGAACACAAGCTGGCCTGGAAACTCGGGGTCAATGGCTGGAATTGTGTTCCAGCTACTCACACTCACCGTTACACCTGAGGAAGTGGCAACACCCGTTGCGTGACCGTCCACGTAGCCCTGCAAAGACCACAGGCCGTTCAAGGCAGACGCTACCAGAGACGCCTTGTTAGGCATCACGCGAGAGGGTACGATGAAAATGTTAGTCTGCGCGGACGCAGCATCAGGCAAGGAGTCAATAGATCCTGCCACCACCACGTCAAGCGAGGCTGCTGAGTTGGCAATGGCTGTGTAGGCGTCGTAGTTCGCACCTGTAACTGGAATGAAGCAGTCAACCACCAGGTTGTTGCCGTTGCCCGAGTCTTTGTATTGCAAGGAACTCGTTGCACCAATAGCGAACAACTGACCACCAGGCAAGAACAGACCAAGCTCACCGTAGGCGAACTGGCCTACGGTCGAGTCAACGACGGCAGTATATCGCAAGAGGTTGGGCCCAGCTACAACAGGCAAGGAAGGCGTGCCCGTGAAGACGGCCGATCCGTTGAGGTCAGTCTGTGTGGAGATGGGTGTGTAGTTGTACCCAGAGCCGAACTTAAACAGGGACAGAACTGGAGGGGTTGACAAGTTCTGAACAGCGGCTTGACCAACGTCTGTGAGGATGAAGTACATTTAGAGGTCTCCGTAAGCAAGGCGAAGACGGTAGAGGACCTTGTTCAGGTCAGACATACGCGCTTCAATGATATTGATGATGGCTTCGGACGCTCCGCCGTGAACCAGTAGCTCTCGGCATTCTACGACGTGAAGTATCAGGGTCTCCAACGCCTCGACGTCTGCTTGAGCGCTCAGGGCACGCAGAATACCAGGTGCAGGATAGTAGTTGGGCGATACTTTACTGCCTGGGTACATTGCCAGGTATTGTTCGCCAACTTCGTCCGCAAACGAGTCGCAGAGTTCGTAAGCCTCTTGCAGCACGACGTGGACAGCGTGCGTCTTGGCGTTGAAGTGCCGGACGTGAAAGGCTAGGTTGCTATACAGAAGCAACGAGGTGAGGTTGTTGAGAAGTTGTTCCATGTCATACAGTCCAAGTAATAGACACACCAACGCCCATACCGAAACCAGCGGTTTGACCCGCTGTGAAGTTCGTTGCAGTGGTAGCGTCCCGGAAGACAGAAATTGTGCCTGTGTCTGGGTAGACGACGACAACGCCGGGTGTTGCCTGGTTGCTGTCAGCGTTTTTGATCGGTACTTGTTGACTCACGGCAAAGGAAGGTCGGAAAGCCAAAGGTAGCGTAGCACCGAACGTGAAGGAAGGGGACGCTGACGCAAGGCCTTGCACGGGTTGAAGCGTGAGGGTAACCACGTTGCCAGACTTGGACACAGACCAAGTAGTTTCTGCGTTGAGCGCACCTGAGCAAGGCAAGCTAGCGGGAGGGCTGTAAGTAGTGAGGGGGTTGATAGCTTCAACGGCTGTGGTCAGCTGGCGCAGGTTAACCGCGTCAGTTGGGCTGACCCCATCGGCCATCTTCTGAACCTTGTTGCCTCCCAAGCTCAGACTTCCGGCCATGGCGTTCGCACCAGTCTTCAGCAAGGCTGCTGATTCCAAAGCTGACACACGGCTGATCAAGGCTGTGATAGCTGTCGTGGACGCTTCCGTGAGATCAGTCAGCGCTTCAAGTGAGACACCGTCTTGAGGCTGTTGAGGGTAAGCAAGGTTGGTCAGCTTCTTGTTGCCCATATCCAGAGCACCGGTCATAGCAACGCTACCGTCCTTGTTGACAAGGTTGGCAAGGTTGAGACCGTGCAGAGCGTTGACCTCAGACGCAGTAAGGCTTGGGTTGAGACCTGACAGGAACGTAGTCTGGATGTCTGGGAGTTGCGTTGACCTGTATAGCTTGAAACCAGTCCCCTCAGGAACGGTTATGTTGAGACCCTGGTAAACAGCCAACGCGCTACCGTTTAAGTTGCTGACAATTCGGATGACGCCAGCAGCAGGCCCAGAAGTGAACTGGCAGATGTAGTTACCAAGGAACTGAGGGGGATAAGGAATACCGTTGATCCACCCGACGCTGAAGGCTGGGTCGTCTCCAGGGTTCAAGTCGGCTGTGGTGTACCCTTCACCTACAAACGTAGAGTAGCCTGAAATACTCCACAAGCCGTCTAGCGCAATGGCAAGAAGGTTCGCGTCATTGCCTTCTGGGCTGGGAGTGATATACACGTTTGACGGCGTATCTGTTGCAGCTGGGAGTGCGTCAACGGAGGTAACAGCGGGGACGACGATCTGCGCTGCGCTGTTGGTCACGGACGCGTAAGCTGCCCTGACATTTGTGTCCGTGGGAATGTAGCAGTCCACCGTTAGGGTGTTGCCTCCACTGTCCGTGTTCTTGAACAGAGGGTCAGTGTTGACACCTACGGCAAACAAGGTCCCATCAGGCAGGTATAGGCCCACTTCTCCAAAAGAGAATGGACCTACAGTACGTTCCAGAACGATGGAATAGCAGAGAAGGTTAGACGAACGAACGCTGGGCGCGCTTGGGATTCCTGTGTAGACAACAGGACCCATGATGTCGGTTGAGGTGGGGTCAGGTGGATAGCCGTAAGAATGACCAAGTTTGTAGCTGCTAAGGGCAGGGGCAACAGGGTTCTGTTTCAGGTAGGCTATACCTGCGGCGGTTAGTATGAAGTACACAGAGCCTCCGGAGGGGTGCCGTTGAAGTCAACGGGATAACAAGCGTTGCGCTTGCTCGGAGGGTGCAAAAAGAAGTCCAGAGTAGTTGCCTACTGAAAGGCTGGCTAAGGGTACCACTACTCTGGACTTAAAAGAGCTGGTTGGAGGACGTGAACCCACAACCAGCGATCGGAAAATCGTGATGTATACCCTCCGGCGAGCAAGCTCACACGACAACATGAAAATGTGAAGGCGAGGGCTTGAGGGTATACAGAGCAAGGTTGTTAGGCTTTGCTCGAAGCAGGAGGTATATAGGTAGCGGGCAATACGCGTATCGGCGTCGTGTTCCTGCTAACCATAGGGATGACGGGCCCGTAGGCGTTCGCACTGATCGCACCACAGTGCCCGCATGTTGGTGTGGGCAGAGTCACGCTCATGTAGACGCGAGGTACTTGGACAGGGCCACCGCACAAACTACAGCTGCCCATGACGTGGAAGTCACTCATGTCTTTTGCTCCGGGTTAAGGCTAAGTACTGCACCCACACCTTCGATGTCACGAGGGTCTTTCTTAGGACCCTGACAGTGGTTTCCGGCGTACCAGTCAGACTCGCCGCAGTCAGCACAACGCTCACCATCGCCTGCCCAGTTGTGACTGTTGGGCGCTGGAGGTTGGTTCTGAATACGTGCAACGGCAAGCTGCTTGGACACAGAGCCGAACAAGTAGTCCAAGCAACGAGGACACCTGGGCTGACCGAGTTCGTCAAGAGGGTGGTGCCCAGCCACGTAGCCAAACACGTGCCCAAGAGCGCAGGTAGTAACTTCCGCCGAGATACGGGGTTTGACACGATGCTCTTCCATGACCTTGTCCAGGTCTGAACTGTCACTGTTAGTCCACAGCGTGGATACTGCACGGCCGTTCTCGAATTTGATACGGGCTACGCCCCATTCGTAACCTTCGCTATCACAGTTGGTGGTGTGCAAGAAGTTAAGTCTGTCAGAGTTTGAGTAACTTGGCATCCCGGTAAGTCCTTCGGGGAAGGGTTGATGAATAGTTGCAGCAGGCGAGCGTCCACGTCGTCAGGAAGGAACCTTTGAAAGCTCGTATGGATCATGCTCAAGCACAGATAGCCCTTACCTGAACACACGTCATAGCCTTTGTAGAGGGCTGCGTCCAGCTTTCCGTCGGGGCGAGTTACAACGGCTATGACGTAAGGGTGCTCAGGGAGCAGAGTCATTTTGTGTCCAGAGGCTTGATGCTCTTTTGAACCTCAGCGCCATCCTCACAGTAGGCGTGGACAAATATCGTAGAGGTAATAATAGTAGCCTCAACCGAGACAACCTTGAGCTCACCGTTGTGGGCACACATCTTCGACATGTCTTCCAACTGGTTGGGGTAGATGTTTGAACTGCATCCAGCAACAAACAGGGTAAGGACAAAGCACATAGCTTTCACGGACGGCCACCTTTCATAGCAAAGTCACAGGAGCGGTTACCACCTTCAGCGTACACGTCAGGTACGTCTGGGTGTTGCCAGTTGGAACACTTGAGAACAACGCCCTCAGGTGATTTGATGACGTCAGCGCCGCACTTGGGACAGAAGTCTGATGTATCAGTCACGAGGTCCACTTCCATAGCAGGGCGCTTTGCCACTTGGAAAACGCGACGGGTTGGCTCGTCAGCGCACCTGACCACGTCACCCTCCGTAAGCTGACCGAGTTGAACGTCGACCCAGCCCTTGGGTGTACGGATCTGCCACTTGTGAAGTTCTTCTACTGGTAACATCATGACTCCCACTTCTGTTCAAGGCAACACCAAGTAGCAGGTGTTGCGTCCGCAATGACGTGGCTTGGCACAACGTCGTTCAAGGGGTCACCTAGACG
>ERZ724505.534-NODE-534-length-24187-cov-5.225344_pt1 | contig 24187 bp, 33 predicted proteins | sample MGYA00376038_ERZ724505 | MGnify/ENA primary metagenome ERZ724505 (study PRJEB28724, sample SAMN07190884) | wastewater metagenome | isolation source: effluent of sewage treatment plant in Hong Hong | place: Hong Kong | collected 2016-03-17 ...
TAGAGTAATTTAACTGGTTAGTCCGTAAGAGATTTTTTACCGAAAGGTAGGGGATTAAATACGGCTTACTGGTACCTCATAATCTATATCTTAACCATATAAATTAGCAAAAATACCGTCCCTCAAAAGGCGGTATTTTTGTTTTTACCACTCCCCTACCGCTACTTTATCCACTCCCCTCTCGTACTAAAAAACGGGGGATTAGACCACTCCCCTACCGAAAAAACCCTTATTTTACAAGGGCAGGGGATTTTTTCTTTATAGACGTCCTAAGTGGGGGATAGGGCTTTAGAGTAGCTCTAGCAATTTTCTGGCTGTAGCTAAATGCTTCTCATAAGATTTAGAAGTGTATACAGTCCACGCACTCAAACCTTGCGTGTCTAGTTTGTGTCTCGCTCGTGCTAAGTTTACGTCCACGTCGTAGTCTTCTGGCTTCGGATTGTTTATTTGAAATACGCCACCGTCTCTAGACCACGCATATTGCTGGTGCCCGTCTCTACAGTATGTAGATCGGTAGCCAGTAAGTTTGGTTTTAGACACTGCGTTAAAGTCCACGTATTTACCGATAATATGATCGTATGTACCCAGCTCTTTTTCTACCACTTTATAGTAACAGTTATACCCTGTCGCTTTTGCATTAAGACCACTTTCGTCTAAAGCGATAGCCACCATTATTTCTGGGTGTTCTGGGAATACTTTAGATATTTTTTCTACTATCTCCATTTTCTCTGGCGACTTAGCAGGATCTAAAGGCTGATATTTTTTTATTGTTTTAGTAGTAGGTACGCCGAGCTCCACGTAAGCGGGTGCTGGCGTTACTTCTTCTAATACTACTTCTTCTTTTTGTAAAAGTCTTATCGCTAATATAGCGAGTAATACAGTTACAATCGGTACGATTATTTTGTATTTATTCAAAACAGATTTAAGAGTACGTGCGGTATATTCTCCTACTATTTCCTCTGGCGACTAACCCTTAGAAAAGTATTGCCGTGCGGGGGATACAAAAAAGCTATCCTAGCTCTTCTGTAGATTTTTTAGCGACACTAGAAGTACCACTGTGGATACCCATAGCGGTAAGAGCTGACTGTAGCCCTACAAAGATAGCGAGCGAGTAATTTAGGTACCCGATAGATAGAAAAGATAGACCTAGACCTACTGCTAGTGCAAAGATCGGTAGGCGATTGCTTGGCAAGCCAGACGTACGAGCAATATAAGTAAGTCCCATAACAAAACCACTTATAGTAGCCGATAGCACCATTATATTTTTGATTACTTCGGGATCTGCGATATTTAATATCATATAGTTTTATTTAGATTTCTTAGCGACCTTTTTAGGCTTTGCTTCTGCTTCGCCGTCTTCTGTAGCTTCTACTTTCGCTGTAGCTTCGCCGTCTCCTAGTACCTCAAAAGCTTCTCCACTGATAGCTTTGTACCATTCTGTAGAGAGTATGTTTTTACCTACGAAGTCTGCTACTACTGGGAAGTTCATAGCGTCGGTGTTAGTGATAGTCTTTATGTTTTTTGTTGTCATAAAATATATAGTTACTTAATAAATGATAAACGGGCTTGCCACCCTATGTATATATTATACCACGGGGGTATCCGAAAAAGGCACAATTTGCACCGTTATGTACTCGTGCTCGCTTGGTATCTTTTCTATGATAGTGCGATATATAAAACGATCGTCTTTTAGTACTCCGCATTTCACTAGAATATCCTGTAGTGGCTTTACGGGGTTATCATTGTCCGCTAGCTTGTGATTTTTCATATAGAAGCGGTACGTTACCTGTAATTTACCCTCTGGGGCACGCTGTACGCCCCGTAGAAGCAGTGCTACGTCATTTTCGTACTTCTTATAGTCTGGCGTCTTAAAACGTCGCCCTTGCCAAGCGTCATTGACGCTAAGAGCTTTTATATCTATCTTAAAGTCCATAAAATAAGTCTGCTTCCAGTCCCCGCCTTTTCACTAGAGCTGGTAGCTTAGTTCCTTTGGCGTATACATAGAGTAGCCAGTCTTCACGCTTAGCCGTCCCTGCATTTATCTTCTTACCTAGTCCCAGCATAGAGCCTAGATTAAAGCAAAAACTAACACAAGCGTCGTACTGATTTTGTGTAAGCGGTACGGTTATATCTTTACGCACTTGTGGCTCGTAGACCTTAGCGAGACTATTTAAAAGCATAGCTTCTGCCTGTGCGTGTGTGATAGCTTTAGTGTCACGTGTAACACGTGTACCGTCTGGCATATATGTATTACCGTATCCGATAGTCCATACCCCGACTTGATCCTTATATGGCTCTAAAATGGCAGTCTTAGTATTGCCGTCGCCAAGTCCCTCAAACTTCTTAATAAGATCCAGCCCACGACTAGATAGCTTTAAGAGATTTTTTTTTTACTATAAAGCTCGTTTAATTTAGCTCTAGTAAGTTTACCTACGTATCCAGTGTTAGGTATCCCGTGTCTAGCTTGAAAACGCTTTACGCTTGTCTCTGTGATTATCCCGAAGTATCCAGTGTCTAGATAGTCCCCGTAAAACTGACTGTAGAAGTCCTTAGAAGCTAAGAGAGCCTTTTGTAGTGCGGTAACGTCTGCATTACGCATACCTCGCTTTAGATCTGTATTAAATGTGTATGTAAAGTCCTTAGAAGCTTCTCGTGCTTTTTGGATAAGTGCTGTAGGTATATCGGTGTAGACTTGCAAGTCTGTTAGGCGTGTTTTCCACTCGCTAAAGAGCATAGTATTGCACCCGTGCATACCGCCGTTACCCTGTACTTTAAAACCGAAGCCGTCGCCCCAGCTATTTACCATATATAAAATACCGTCATTAGTTCCTACGTCTTCGTACCCATAGAAAGCGACACGGTGCCAGCCGTCTAGAGTAGTAAGTGACGGCTTCATAGGTGTACTACTCATATCTGCACCGCTTGTAGGCATAGAAAATGCGACCATACGACCCTTAGCGATTTGATCTGCGACAAAGTTATAGTCTATAGGCACGTTTGCAAAGCCTTTTTGTCGGCTAAATACGGCACTATCTGTATCCTTTTTAGTATCTATATATTTTTCGTGGGGTAGGGAAGTATCATTAGGCACTTCTGCAAGTATGGCAATACCCCTATCTACGATAACTAGACCAGCTACACGTGGGTAAGTACCCTGTGCTTTTAGTCCGTCTCGTCTCTTGCACTCTGCATATAGATCTCTAGGGCTAAGAGCAATAAGACTATTGTAGTCTTTATACTCATTAAGCTCAATAACACTAGTCTCTGCGTGTCCGACACAAGCACCAAGTCCGCCTTGGTTTTTTGGTGTAACGCCCTCTAAACTCAAAATAACCCTCTTCGGGCGTGTTGTCGCTAGTGTCTCAAAAGCTGATACTGAAATATCCCTGTGATCCTGTGGATTAGGTACTGCCCCTGTACTGTACTTTTGTTCTAGTGGTTTCATATATTTATTTTACGCTAAAGTAGGCTGTCTCGTATGTATAACTTTCTTTTTTAAAAATAGATCTGTCATACGTGACGTTTATAATAAGCTTGTAGGCACTAGGCGGGATACTGTGCGGGATCTCTACAAGTTTGTCGTCCCCGTGGCAGTCTGTAGAAGTAATTACGTCGTTTTGTGATAGGTTTATGATTTGACCGTTTACAAGCTGATAACTTATAACTGCACTACGTCCTACTTTTTTGCAATAATGAAATGCTACGGGTAAAATATCCCCTCGCTTTACAGTTTCTACCTGCACGCTGACTGGATCGGTAAGATAAAACTCGTTACTTTTAACCACGTTTAAATATGTTATGTATACCACTAGAGCCATAACCAGTAGTAGAGAGAGCATAGAAAGTTTGTATAATGTTTTGTGCATATTACTTTCGTATGATTAGTGCCATTATGCCAGCGATAACGGTTACTAATATAGTACTAACTATACCATAGACGACCTTTTGTATAGGGTTAAACTCGGCTTTGGTAACGTAACTTGCTTTCATTTCTATAAGCCCCACTTCCATAGTCTTAGTGAGTACGGTTACTTTCTCCGACAAAAGAGCCACTTGTATTTTTAGCTCCTGCAAGTCTTTATCTACTTGTTTTTCGTCAAGTGCCATAAGCCTATTATAGTGGTTTATAGATTACGTCGTTACCGATAATTTTCTTTAGCATTTCCTCGCCAGCATATACCTCTGTGATTTCTCGTGCATATGTTTTTACCCACTCTGGGTAGAGCTCGTTTACTCTCGCAGTGATAATATCGCTTTTACCGTTTTTGTCCGCACTCTCAAAAGCTGTAAGCTTTGCTACGTCTGTGATATCTACTTCTATAGTTTGTAGACCGTCATATAAAGTACTTTCAACAAAAACAATGGCTTCTACTTTCTTTAAAAGCTTTGTATTGTCTTTTGTAAGTGTTACCTCTTTTGCTATAAGTTTTGTTATCATAAAATTATTGTTTAATCTACTTCTACGTAAAAGTCTTTAAATACTATGTTACGTGTCGCTCCACTAACATTTTTTAGATTTAAGAAGAGCTGACTACCACCTAGTACCTTGTAACAGTTATAGGGTTTATACGTCCACGCATATTTAGCGTTACTAAGTGTAGCAAACGCACTGCTTTCTGCGTTATAGCGAAGCTCTACACTTGCTTCGGTAAATACTGCTTCCGACAATGCACTTGCGTTATCCGAAGTAGTGTTACCGATAGCGATATATTGTGATCCTATTTTTTGGACTGCGTGAAAACCTAGAGAGCTATAGCTACTCTTATAATATGGTGGGATAGCAGTAAAGCTGATTTTTTTGTTAGTAGTGTCAATAACTACGCTAGCAGAATAAAGCCCGTTGTTACTTGCATTTGTGTATGCAAAGAAGTACTCCGCAGTACCTACTGTGATAGGTGCTGTCATATAGTAACAAGATCCGTTACCGTTTTCGTCGTACACTACAGTAGTACTATCTACAACACTTGGTACAGTAGCGACCACTTCTATAAGTAATGGTACTTGGTTAGCTTTTTGTTGGAAGTAATATAGTCCACCAGATACCCATATGAAGATATTATCTTGTATACCGTTCATAGAGTAACCAGTACTACTTAGCTGTACTTCGGTGTTAAATGTAGGTGTAGTACCAGATATAGAAAATGCACGAGCATAGAGTAGACCATTACTATCAGTTTGTACGACTAAACCTAAAGTAGTACTTTGCATTTGCACGTCACTAGAATAGCGAGAAGTACTTACAGAAGTATCAGTACCCGCAGTGATAGTAGTACCAGAAACGGTACAGATACGCATACGTGTTTCTGTAGATCCTAGCGTGTACTGGTATAAAAACTTATCAGTGTCTACTTTTCGGATACGTACCGTTGTACCAGTAGTTACTGCTGTAGTGTGTGCTGTACCAAGAGTAATAGTAGTACCAGAAACGGTACACACTACTACGTTTATATTGTTAGATCCGTCACGATAGATAATTGCAAACTTATCGGTGTTTATACTTTCAAAGTCTACATATCCCCACTGTGTACCGTTAGAAGATATTTGTACCGCAGTACCATAAGTTATAGCACCAGTACTAGCGTTTAGTGTACCAATACGAGCATAAAGACCAGACGGACTATTTTGCTGGTAAATAACCATAAACTTATCGGTAGAGACTGGTAGTATTTTGTTTACACGAAGACCACCAGAAGACGGCATATTGCAAGCACCTACTCCTACGTCACGTTGTACAGAAGCCATAGAAATACTTTTAAGAGCTCGGTATTTTTGTACCCAGCGTTCCCCTGTTTTATGTTTTACTTCATTGTTAGTAAAACTACTGTTATCTTGCGGGAAGCCACCACTATTGCCGTGTTCTGCACTTATCTGTGTCTGTGGTTCACCGATAGTACTTTGTGAAGAAAAATTAGTAGGGTAGAGTGTACCTTTAGCGTCTGTAGTACCGTTATATGCCTTAGAAAAGCCGATACGTCGGTTATCGTCAAGCTTCAAAAACGCTGGATAGTGTACGTTTTTTTGTGCTGTATTCTTTTGTGCTGGGCTAGCGTTTATTTGTAACATATATTTATTATGATTGTACTATGCTGGTAATGGTACCGTCGTCTGCTCTGGTAACAGTCCACGTATTAGTTCCGTCTGTGACACTGGTTAGATTGTCGTCTACGTCATACGATAGAGTGTAAGTAATGTTCGGTGTATTTAAAGTATCTACTATCGTAGCTATGCGACCCTCGCTATCATACGTAAAGGTACAGTTTGAAAGCGTAGACTGTGAGAAGCCTTTGTTTAGATCTAACGCTAATAGTTTTTCTGCTATACTCCAGCTTTTCATATTATGTAGTTAGGGTTAGCGTCCAGTCCAGCGTTAAAGTCTGGCTAGTCGTCTTAGTAATGTTTATTGCGACCCGTGACAAAAGCGTCCCACTGTTAGCGGTGCCTGTACCGTCTATAAAAATACCTGCTTCACGGTATGTACCGCTAGTTTCGGGTGCTGAAAAGAAGCCAGTAGCATATACCACTGCTCCGACGCTGTTTAGAGAAGCAATAGCGTTACGGTATACCTCGGTTTCAAGCGTAGTATTACCCGACGCTGGTGCTGTAGTTCCCGATCCGAGAGCACAATGTGTTACCTTACCAGCGTTTGCACTACTGCTTTGTCCGATAAGAGAAGCGATAAGAGCCAGTGCGGTAGCTGGTACTAAGTTTTCGTAAATATGTTTACCCTCTATCTCGCCTGTAATAGCGTTACGAAGTGTAAATGTGTACACTCCTTTTAGTTTCAAGTCTTTATTTTCGGCTTGTAGTTTAATAGCTTCCATATATATATTATACCATATTAGGCTAGTGGGCTTCCGTCGGTAATGAAGACACGCTTTACTCCCGTCTGCACAAAGTCGCCTAAACAAAACTCTACGGCATAATCTAGACCTTGGTTTGTAAATGCTTCCGTAATAAGAGCTACTTCGTCCGCCATAAGCTCGCCCGATAGACTACTTACAAACGTCTCGCTAAACTTTACTTTCTCAATAGTAAATACTGATTTTTCTATAGTCTCGTCGCTACTGTCGTCAATATATCTATCTTCCGCACGCAACAAACTTATAAGCAAGTCAATAATAGAAGTAGTACGAAGCGAAGCAAGGCTTATTCTATATAGGTATTTTGACGGGGTAAACTGCTTCACTGTTACCTTTTGTATAAGATAACTCTCGTCTATACCTCGGATAGTACTCTTAATCTGTATCACTTGCCCACTGCGTAGCCCACTGCTATAGGTATCAAAGCCACCCTCGTCTAGTCCATTACTGTAGGCGATAAGCTCGGCTTGTGCGATTTTAAGTGCTTCCTCTTTTGATTTAATAGTAAGATCCTTTTTTTCATATTCATATGTACCATAAGCACTGATACTTACGGGATCTTCTACTTGTACTTGGATAGGGAAGAGTGGATCGCCAGTTACGACTACGTTGTTAGTACCACTCGTAGCACTAAAACCACTAGAAGCTTTTATATATTTTTCTTGAAATGACCATAGAAAGTCATAGTCCGCTTCGTTATTTATATAGTCCAGCCCGACTGTCTTCGTTACGCCATTTACTACTACAGTAGGTACCGTTGCGTATTTGTTAGCTAGTGCAAAGATTTTCTTAGTACCGTCCCAGCTAAAGTATTCTGTACGGCTAGATCCGACTGCTTCCCCGCCACGCACGTATACACGGTTACGTAACTGGGTAATATCATTACTCAAAATAAGACTATCAAAGATATAGCTGTCGTTATCGTCCTCTAGTGCGAACGGTGCACCCATACTATTACGCTCAAAGAAGTAGATATTTTTATCATAATCTACGTACCACTGGTAGCCTGTAAGTTTACTTAGCTTTTCTAGAGACGCACTAAAGGTAATACGGTTAAAGACCACTGTTTTAGCTATGATAGGGCAGACTGCATAGGTATTCGTAAAACCTGCTGGTGCATATTTCGTTACCATATCGGCGATAATATCGGTAACACTCATATCCTCGTATCGCTCCACTACCAGCTTACCGTCTAGCAAGTGCGTGTAGTCCTTACATTTTACGTCGTAGCGTATCTCCTGTGTACTGGCGACACTCTCGGACACGTCTACTATGATACCTGCGAAGAGCTTTGTAGCCCCGTCTGTCATTATTACCTCTTGCCCTAGTGCTGGTTTAAATGTTTTACCCGTTGCGGTAATACGTTGCACTGTAAAACTAGCGGTATCTACGCTTTGGTTTAACTGATCTGTGATAGTAAGACTATCAAGCAGTACTTTGTTAGTATGATCTGTACCGTTTATAGTAATTACTATCATAGCTTTATATCTTAGTGTTTAATCGTAGGATTTTTACGAGCTCGTCCCCGATACTCTCTGCGATACCCTCTTTACCAAGAAACGTATTACCCGAAAGGTTTATAGTAATACCGCCCATACCTGCGAGCTGGTTTTGGTTAAAGATAGAGCCGTTTGTATTCGGTACAAAAACTTCTTGCCCGTTTTCTCCGACCACGTACGGGGTATTAGCACTTACGTTACCACCTGTCGCACGCTTAAATACGCCAGCTACCGAGCTGACTGCACTAGAGATACCACCACCGATAGCACTACCTACTCGGCTAATAGCAGACATCATACTGTTTACCTTATTCATAAAGCTATCTATAAGATTATTTATGTAGTCTATAGCCCCTTGGAATACGCCTTTTATAGCGTTCCATATATCTACGAAGAAGTTTTTTACTGTAGTCCACGCTTCTATAATGCCGTCACTAATAGCTTTCATATTTTCTAGAGTAAGAAGCTTTGTAGCCAGACCCCATAGAGTGAAATATGTTTTTATAAAGTCAAAGATAGAAGTCGTAGCATTTTTGATAGCTTCCCACGCAAACTTAAAGCCGTTCATAATAGCGGTTAGTACTTCTTGTATACCGTTCCATATTCCATTTATGGTGGTAGTAATAGTAGTCCACCACTCCACCATTTTTGCTTTGATAGCTTCAAAAGTTTCGTAAAAGATTTGTCCTAGCCATTCTGTAATGTCTTTCCAGTATATAAATAATGCGATAATTGCCCCTATTGCGAGAGCGATACCACCGATAACTAGTATCACTGGTGCCGAGACTGCCGAAAACGCTAGCATAGCCAGCGATAGAGTACCCACTACTGCTACTAGCCCAGTAAGACCACCTACGATAAGCACAATAGCACTTACCATTTTAGGGTGCTCTGTAACAAACTCCGTTATCTTAGTTAGCAGTGGTGTGATAGCTTCTACAACTGCCATAAGAGCTGGTTTAAGAGCTCCACCGATACTTTCGGACATATTGCCTAGCTGTACGTTTGCTTTCGCTGTCTGCCCCTCTAGACCCTGCAAAGCTACTTCGTTTGTGTATTTTAGGTTTTGTGCAAAGCCCTCATTTATGGCTTTTACTTTCTCCATTTCTGTACCAAACTCTATAGCTTTCTTTTGTGCTTCACTAAAACGGATACCAGATTTTTCAAGTACTCCAAACTGACCATTAAGAGCTTTCGCTATCATATTCGCAGACTGTGTGAGCTGATCGCCAGAAGCAGTGACGCCAAACTGGTTTACTGCTAAGTCTGCAAGTGATCCACCGAGAGCTTGTACTGCTGTGTTAGATAGTCCGAACGTAGAGAGCTGTGCAAGTCCCATACTGATATTGTCCCCGTCAAGCACTCCTTTACGCTCTAGCTCGTCTGCAAGCTTCTTAGTGGCTTCGTACTGGGCTTCTGTAGCGTGTGAGACGTCTATAACTGCGTGGCGAAGCTGTAGGGCTGACTTCTCGGCGTCTGCAAAGTCGCTGGTAGTTTTCATTACGAGAGACGATATACCAGCAAAAGCGACGCCAGCAGTGGCAGTAACTCCCGCTATAGCACCAGCATTAGCTTTAATCTTGTCCTGTAAACCCGAAAAATTACCCTCTAGACTTTGTAGGGTAGCTTTTGCCCGATCCTCGGCTTCTATAATAAATGTTAGTTTTTCGGTTTGTGCCATAGTATTTTACTTCTTTTTATATGCTTCGTTACGTCGCACTAGCTCTGCGTACAAGCTATCTATAAAATACTGTGGCTGATTTAGAAGTGTCTCGTAGTCCCAGTGTAGCTCTATACATAGAGCAACTGCTTTAGGATTTACTTTTTTTTTGCCATTTCGTCTATAGACGCTACAACAAAGGCGTAGTCGTCTTTGTGCATATTAAGTACGTCTTCTAGTACATTTTCTTGTACCCCGTCTACTGATACTACCCACGCTTGGATAGTACGGTGTGTTACCTCTGTAGACTTTGATAGATCTATAGCCCCAAACTCTACAGTACCGCCCGCAGTAGGCTTTACTTTAGTGCCCTCAAAGAAAGCACCGTTTATATGCTCCACGTCTCGCCCTGTGATCCACTCCCGTAGTACGATCACGTGACCGTTTACTGGGGTAGTGAGTGTTTGTACTGGTGCTTCGTGTTTAGCCATATTAGTAGGTTGCTTTTTCGTTAGTAAGTACGACCTGTACTGCTTTGCTATCTGCTGTGCTGTAGTGAGCGTTAAAGTCTATGCTCTCTGTAACGATATCGTCTATAGGGCGATCTGCCTTGTAAGAAGTAAGAGAGACTTTGTAGAGTGTGATAACCATAGACGGGTTACTACTTACTCCGATAGTCTGGGCTGTATTCACTGCTGATATTTCCATATAGAGAGCAGTGTTGTTTTTGTAGTAGTCGTACAAAGTAACGCCAGTAAAGTCTATCTTCATAGATCCACCGATTTCGTTTACTCCACTTAGTACGTCGTCTGGTGTGATAGCGTTTACTACGTGGTTAGCCTTACCATTATTAGCCATAGAGATTTTAAACTCTTTAAGTGGTAATGCTGTAGCTCCTGCAAGTCCACCGAGAGTAGTAGCCACCTTTACTTTAAAGTCGTGGTTTCTAAAGAGATAGTCGTTTGTATTAAATGACGGTGTGTAGTCTGCGTGTGTCGCTTCGTCACGAGATACCATAGATACTTTAGCGGTAACTACGTCGTCTAGCTTAGCTTCAATATCAAGCTTAGTGATCATTACCCCGTTGTATTCGTAGTGTTGGAAGCCTTGCTGTGCAAGTGCAAGAGTAATAGTAGGATTAGCTGGACTTGTAGCCAAAATGCTAAATGTGTGGTTATACACTACAGTTTCGCCACCTTTCAAAGCTGACGATACAGAACCAAGAAGAGATTTTAGGAAGTAACCGATAGTACGATTTTTTAGATTAAACTCTAGTTCGCCCTCGCCCCGACTGTGGGTAATTTCCGCACCGTAAGTACCAAACTTACTAGCTCGGCTTTCTTTAACCATAGTTTTTTCTACTTTCTTCGTGATATCCGAAGCTACACGAGCTGGTACGAAGTCTGTAGGTGTAACCGCAGTACCACGTGTGGCTTCACTTGCTACTCCCATTGTTACGCTTTCCCCTAATAGATATGACATATATTATTTATTATTACTTTTACTTGCTGATAATTTTTTAGTTAGGATTTCTTTAGCTTCTTCTAAAGTATCCGCTTCTATCGTTATACCCTCAACTGGGAACGAAAAGCTTTGTAAAACTTTAGTCTCTGTGTCTGGGGTTATAATTTTTGTGACTTCCTTTGCCATATATATATTATACCATACGGGCTTATGCGTTCTGCACAAACTTTTTGCACTTTATAGTAAACTCTCGTGTACGATTTACGCTTTCGCCACGATCCTCGGTACCCCAGATACTTGGCACTGGTTGTACCCAGTCACACACTGACCCCAGTACTCCACGGGTTTTAAAGGCTTTAAGCACACTGTCCGATAAGTCGTACATTATGTTATCTACTGCGGTTTGCTGGGTTTTATCTTGTATCAAATAGACTATGCGTACCTTAAAAATGAAAGTAACCTTGTCGCTCTCGGTACTCCCGTAGTCGCTGTCGTTCTCGCTTGGTGTTACCACTGCGGTAGGATATCCACCATACTCGGATACGTCACTAGAGTAGACATTTTCAAAAATGCCTAGACCTTGTAATACTGTAACTATTGCGTCTCGTATATTTTTTTCCATATGTTTATTTTAATTTAGCTACGTTTATAACTGCTTCCGAGAAGTATCGCTGTACTTCGTCTTCGCTATTCGTAACGGCTCGCTGTAAGAAAGGATTAGGTGCTGTCCCTGTGTGCTGTACTCTCTTACCAAAAAACTGACCTGTGCGGATATTCGCCAGTGCCTTTTTATTACGTGCTTCTATAACGTGTGGTCGTGTACCCTCGTGTACAAAAAGACCATACTCACTATTGACTGTCAAAGAGCCACGAGCAAGTCCGCCCATAGCTGATACGATAGACTGACGCAAGTTACCACCACCGCTTTGCTTATTTACTGGTGCTTCTCGGATAGTATTCGCTGTAACCAGTGCGAGTGATCGCTTTACCGCAGTATCTAGCTCACGTGTCATAGCCTGTGGCATTTTGCGTAGCTTTGCCATTATCTCGTTGCTGTTATGTAGTTTTATGGTTAGGTTTACTGACATATATTTAGCTTGCGTTATTATCAAAAAGACGGGCTGTAATTTCCATATGCTTCTTGTCTCCCGCTATCTTAAAGTACTCCACTGATACGACACGCATAGTATTACCAGTTTCTATATCCACGAGCTTTACGCCCTCTTTTACGTCTGTGTTGTACCGCATAAAGATATAGAAGCTCTTAGCGAACATACCCGTATTATCTTGGATAAAAGACTTATCTAGCGGTTGTATATGGCACGGTACGTCGTTTTGTAGAAGACCATAAACCAAAGAATTACCGCTATTAGACAAGCCGTATACGTCTACCCTGTCTGTATAGTTTCGCTCTATAGTTCTCATAATTAGATCGCACTACGGCGGTATGATTTAATAATCTCTATAGCGTTTTTGTAGTCTATTTTTTGGGTATCTGTTCGGTACGATACGCTGTAACGCCCGATAGTCTCGCTCTGTACGTCTTTATTTTCGTTACTAGAAGACTGGATAATACCAGCGACAAGTACTGTAGAAGCAAAGCGTAGATCCTCTGGTATAGCGTCGGGATCAAACATACCTCGTTTACCATTTACTACGACGTTACCCTCTGGGTAGTTACTCCACGCAGTATTACTCTGGTATCGTAGCTGGTTTTTATACGGTAAGTTAAATGGCTTAGCCACGTAGTCACTAGGGGATAGAGTGATATCGTTTACCTTTACGCTGACGATCTCGTTAAAGTCGTCTATGAAAAGTACACTACTGCCGTTACCAGTATAGGTATAATTCTGTGCTGTGTCCTCGGCGATTACGTAGCGATTTGCGAGAGTATTTATGTACTGTGAGACTGCACTTATCCAAAGAGCGAGCTGTGTATCAAAGCTTGGATCTATCGTGGTAAGCAAGTAGTTTTCTATTTCAACTTTAGTAGTTATCATATATATATTATACCACGCTGGCTTTTAAAACTTTGTAAACGGGTTAGGTTTCTCGGTGTAAATATCGTTTTTCTTACTATATACGTTTGTCTTTTCTGTATACGGTATCGGCTTCTTGGTAAATGGGGTGCTCTTACTACTGTACGGGTAGATACGCACCACGTACTGCATAGATTTACCGATAGTCTTCGGTGCTTTGACTGCATAGCTAAGTGGCTTTGTTACCACTCGTACCACGTTGTAAGTAATACCCTTGCTTACTACCGTACTAGATTTAACGCTATAGCCGATAGTAGCTTGTGTACTTGCTGACGTTTTAACGGCATACGCCAGTGGTTTAGTGATTAGATTTAACGCTGTACCCCCGTGGATATTGTATGTAATACCTAGGTTTACTTGGTTAGACTGTTTAACCGCATAGCCGAGCGACTTAGACTGGCTTAGACTTGCCTTAATCTTATAGGTTATCTGTTTTGTTACTGATACAGACCGTTTTACCGAGTAGGCGAGTACTTTAGTTACTGATCCAGTACCTTTTATGGCATAGCTAAGAGACTTGGTAATGTTTACTGAGCTTGTGGCACTTGCGACTTCATACTGTATGGATTTACTTGTACTAGACGATACCTTTACTTTATAGTCAATACCTTTAGTAGTGCTGTTAGTTTTAAGCACCCCATATCGCAGAGATTTAGTAATACTTTGCTGTGTTTTTACTTTATAGGCGAGAGACTTGGTAATAGAGAGTGAAGTTTTGACACGATACGCTAACGATTTTGTAATACTGTTACTTTTCTTTACTGCATACGCTATAGACTTGGTAACAGATAAGCTAGTCTTTACTTTATATATAATCTGTTTTGTATTACTAATACTGCCTTTGATTTTATAGGCGATAGATTTTGTCGTACTTACTTGCCCTTTGATCGTGTACTGTATGCTCTTTGTAGTGCTATTACTTCGCTTTACGCTATATGCAAGTGATTTCGTCAAGCTATTAGACCGCTTTGTAGCATACTGCAAGCTCTTAGTAGTACTATTAGACCTTTTAACTGCATATATAAGCCCCTTAGTGACGCTGTGAGTACTTAAAGCTGGTATAACGTCGTATATGATACCTTTCGTAACACTAGTGCTGGATTTGACCTTATACGCTATACTTTTCGTTATTGCACTAGGTGTCGTTTTCACTTTGTAGGCTAAGCTCTTTGTCGTAGCACTCGGTGTCGTCTTAACCTTATATGCGATACTCTTTGTAGTACTAACTGCACCCTTAATGGTGTACTGTATAGATTTCGTTGTACTAGTAGGCGTTACAGTAACTTCATTTTTAAGTGCTAAATAATCATAATACTTTGAATTTGCGTTAACGCTTCCAGAGCTTCCAAGTGTAACTCCTAATGAGATAAATCCTTCAACATCATTTGAGCTATCTGCCGTATTCGCTACCCATTGTGTACTATATAGTCCACTGTTTCCACCTAGTGACCTGAAAATCGGAGCAGAATTTGTTACTCGTCCTTTTATCCAAATAAACTCTGGTGTAATTGAGAGTGATAGACTTCTTCCGTCATTTGCGTCACCAACATAAGTATTTTGCACTCCCCAAGCGGAATCAACCTTTAATATAAAGTATGTATAGGTACTTCCATTTGAATTAAGAACAGAAGATGTGGTGTTTACAGTAAAGCCTGTGGCTGTTATTGAAACAGCTGATGAGGGATTACCTGTTGTCCAAGTTGCTCTGTTTGGAGAATTACTGCCAAATATCCAACCACCTTGTGAAGAACCTGCTCTTTTAATAATGAGCAAATCTCCATTACCAAGAGCTGTAACTGGATTAGATGATGTTCCATTACCAGTATAAGTACCACCCTCCATATTAGCAGATGGAATACTCATCATTACCCAAGTATAAGTAGAACTACTTGTGTTAATTTTACTATTTGTTCCAATAGTAAAGCCATCTGAGTCAAATGAAGTTATACCATTAGTGACAGGACTAGTAGCCGCAGACGGATCAAAAGACTCTGAAGAAGACAATCCGCCAGTCCATTTTATTTGTCCATCATCGGAAGTGCTGTCAGTTGCTTTTATAAATCCAAAATTAGGAGTAAATCCAACTCCTGTTACAGAAAAACCTGAACCTGTACCTGTGTATGTTCCTGATTTAATTTTGAATTTTGCCATAATTTATTATTAAACTTATAACGGCTTTATATTTCCATACACTTACGAGTACCCCTGCACCAGCACCAGCCGAGCCGTTTACATACTCCGCTATCTTAGTCATAGCATTACCACCTACGGTAACGCCTGTGACCTCGCTATTATCTCCGTCTGTAGTACTGGTATTGTCACTAGAGATAACCAAAATACCATAGTTACCTGCGTCAAGCTGGGCGGATAGCGTAAAACTAAGAGTACTGTTACTTGTACTACTTGCTCCCGTCCCTAGGTTTCCAACTGACGCTATAGCCATAGTTAGATATAGTTAAGAATATCGGGTAGATCCTCGGTACTCTGTATTAGCTTGTCGTTTGGTAGTAACCAGTTCCAGTGTGTAACGCCTTTGTACTTATATCCAAAGACAAATATACGCACTTCGGTTTGATTTTCTGTACCCCACTCTAAGACGCTATTACGGTAAAAATAAAATATCTGTGCCCCCTCTGGTAGCATAATATCTATACGCTTGTCCATATTGTCGTTGTCCTCGGTAGCGTATACGGTAAACATTTTTACCTTGTCTTTTTCTATCTCTGCGACGTTATGAAAAAGCCCAGTGTGTACGTCGTACTGGTGTAGCTCGGTATTGTCGTTATATACAACGCCCCATACCCAGCGTTCTATTGGTACTACTTCTCCTGTTTTATTGTGTTTATATTCTTGTGTCATAAAAAAATGTGCACCCGTCGGTACACATAATTTTTGGTATTGTATTACCGATAAGCGTAGGTATTGTATTACCTATTAAATTGTAAAGAGTACTAAGCTGTTTCGTCGTACTGGAAGTTTAGAGTACTTGTAGACCCTGCTGTGTCTGCACCGTTCGTTATGATCTGGTGTGCTAGGTAGTCTGTAGACCCTGTACCAGTAAGAGAGCCAGAAAGTGAGCCACCTATACCTAGGTTTGCACTTGCTGGGGTAGAAGTAGGCATAGTTTGATCTACGTTTGTTACCGCAGACTGTGTAGGTGTAGCGTAAGTGATAGCACCTGCATAAGACGTAGTACGTGCGTTCGTAACGTGTGTCGCTGACCCACCGAGAGCACTCGTACGCCATATCTTAATGTTGTCAATCTTACTACTACCACCCATAGCGGTAACTTCTAACTTTTGGTATTTCACAAAAGATCGCTGACCTGCGACGATAGGGTTAGCTACGGCGTCTAGGTTAGCACTATCCACACTTCCCATATTGGAATTAGAGATACCGTTTGTTACGGTTTCCCCAGCTCCATTGGCTTCGTTTATACGTACTGTTGCTGACATATAGTTATATATTTATTAGCTTTTAATAATCTGCCTACTTCTAAGCATTATAGGATAGGGGATTTTAACCCCCTGCCCTAAATACCTACAAGGTATTAAGCGTTGTTTGTGATCATACGAGCTACTGCCTTTGGCAATACTGTCGCATAACCTACTCGCTCTACAACACGGATACCGATCATATCTTGCTCTGCAAGGTTGATAACAGTAGAACCGTCTGTATCGTGGATAGTAGCCTGATCTAGGATCTTCACACGCATTTCGCCCTTGTCGCCGTATACACAAGCTTGCTTTAGATCTCCGAAGAGTACGAAAGGCTTGTTGTTTTGTGTACCTGCTGACGTTGCTGGTAGAGCTTCTACCTCTACAACTTCCTTACCCCATAGGGTAGCTGGCTTAGCACCTGCTGGCATAGCATATACATACTCGCCAGAAGTAGCACTTTTAAGCTTCATAATAGAAGCGACTACAGTAGGGTGTATGTAGTACTTACCCTTTGCACGAGCAGTAGTTTTAACTTTGTACTGCAAGTCTAGGTAGTCGTCTGCGTCTGCTTCGGCAAAAGTGTTTTTACCTGCTACGAGTGTAAGACTACCAATATCAGTGTTATTAAGAAGACCTGTAAATGGTGTTCCTGTACCACCGAAGAATTGTGCGTCTTCTTCAATAGACACTGCTTCTACGAAAAGTTCTGCGATAAGTGCTGTAAGATCTATAGCACTATCTTCAATAAGTTCCTCTGTCAATGGCACAATCGCCGCCAACTTCTTAACTTCTTGTGTAACCTTTGCAAAAACTGCTTGTGTAGAAGTCTTTACTGCACCCTCGTCTGTCCAGTATGTAGATACTGAACCACTAAGAGCTGGAATATCACGCTTACTACCTGCACCACTGAAAGGCAAGTAACGCATTTCTTTACGTGCGATACCATAGCCCTCTTCTTTAAGACGCATAACTTCCGCAAGAAGTTCTTTTGGAATTGTTACGCCAGCCTTAGAAGTGTCTGCGTCCGAAGTAGTCATTTTCTTGATCTTTTCGGTGTCGCCAGCAATAAGAGCTTTAACGAAGTCACGAGTAGTACTATCTTTAGCTACGGCTTCTGGTGCCTTTGGTGCACTAGCGATACCTTTAGCTTTATTTTGTACTGCTGTGATAAGCTTTTCTGCGATTTCTCCTGCTTTCTTTTCTACGGCGTCTTTAACAGAAGCTTCTACAACTTCTGCTACAGTAGCTTCGTCCACCTTGTCGGCTTCCTCTGTTACTTCTTCTGCACCTGCTACCTGTTCGTCGGTAAGCTCTACGTCGGTTACTTCGCCGTTATCTTTAACGAGAAAGTTTTTACCGTTTACTTTTTTGTATTTCATATATTACTAAAATTACTTATAAATTACTGCTAAACTTTTGTAGCCATTTTTTTAGCAACTAGGCTTTTGCAAGCTTTGTTTACCAAGGCAATAGCAAGCTCCTTTTTAGATTTGATCTTAGCTGTAGGTACGGCTTCTATAGCTTTCGCTACGACTTCCTGTACTTCCGCTTTAACCTTGTCTACTTCTTCTGCTGTGATAGTGTCTTTTGGTTTGACACTTGTACCACCGACCTCTTTAGCAATTTCTAGTCTACCTAGCGGATTTGCTACTTCCTTAAGCTCTAAGCCTTTGCTCTTCGCAAGTGCGTAGGCATTAGCTGGCACGTTCACGCAAGAGATTTCGTATAGAGTGTTTTCACGTAGTACGACTGTATCGGTTTCTGTGTTGTATTCGTATAGATCGTTTCTAAAACCACAAGAGAAAGCAGACATATAACCACCCTCGTACAAGCTAAAGATTTCCTTTGCAAAGTCTGTCTCTGCAAACTGGATATCGCCCTCTAGACCGTTCTGTGTGATTTCTAAACGTAGTGCTTTACCGATAGCTGGCTTACTGTGATCGTGTCCGAAGAGTACAACTGGGTTTAACATATACTCTTTTAAGTTCCAGCCGAGCTGATCCACTACTTCGCCGTGACGATCTTCTACCATTGTAGAGAATACGCCACTGATAATACGATTTGCGACGTCTACATTAGAGATTTTTAGTTTAATTTCTTTTTGGTAGTTTGTTTGCTCCATATATATATTATACCATACGGTATTATTACTCTTCTTTAAACACTGGTGCTATTACGCAACGACAATTTACTTCTTGCGGGAAGTCTAGCCCATTACTAAAGTTACTATCCACTGGTACTACTTCGCCGTCTAACGCTAGGTGCTCTTCACGTGTTCTATCGTCCTGTGTAGCCACCCACTCTTTGTGCGTAGCAATACCAGACTGCTTATATCCCTCAATAAGCCCCTCGTTATTAGCGTTTGTCGCTTCTGTACGAGCTATCATATCGGCTCGCCATACTGGTACTTCTGCATAAAAGCTTCGGATAAGATTAGAGATTTCGTATGTACCCTTACCCTCGTCTAGAGCCTGTGAGATTATTTGCTCTAGTCTTTCTGTAGTAGTCGTATTTACTGACGTACCTATAAGCTCTGCACGCTTTTTAAGAGCTTCTTGCTTAGCTTTACTGATACTAAACTCCTCGGCTGGTGCGAGCCCTGCTAAAGCCTGTTCGCCACTGTCTTTAAAGTATTGCTCTAGAAACGGCAAAGAGATTTCTGCCAGCAAGTCTGCTTCCTTAGATAGGTTTAAGATTTTCTTCGGTAGAGCTTTGGTAATACCTTTCTCGGCTTCCTGTTCAAACGCTTTAATTACTCTGTCCTCTTGCTCGGACATATAGCTCGTGATTTCTTCTGCATATGGCTTAGCCTTATCGTCTAGAGCTTTGTTTACACTTTCAAAGTACGCTTTACGCTGTACTGGATCGTCAAAGAGCTTCTTTAGTTTCTTTGCACGCATTTTAGTATCCTGTTTAAGCTCCTTTTTTACTTCACGGGTTAGCTGTTCGGCTATCTTAGCTTTAGTATCAAAGAATAATACCGCTAGTTTGTTTAGTCGGATACGCTTAGACTTCGGTGCTGTAAGCTTTGCGACGTCGCTAGCTACTAGATCTACTGACTTATTCTGTGGGATACCACCGATAGGGGTTTCTCCTAGTGGCTTATAGATAGACCAGCCACCTACTACTGGCTCTAGTCCCTCTCTAATACGTACCTCGTTTATGGTTAGGTACCCTAGTGTTAGTCCTTTTTCGTACTCTTTAAGTGCAAGCTCTCTGTCTTCTGGGATAAAGTCTGTAAATGTAAGCTCTAGGCGTACGTCAAAGTCTGGGTATACAAGTCTCTCATTAAGTACTTCGCATACATTAAGCACTTCGGGTAGGATAGTCTCACGCAAAAAGATTTCGGTAGCTGTCTTAGCGTTTGCATAGTTCACTTGATCAGTAATAGCCACGATAGGCTTCGGTACTTGAAAGGCTACGAGAATATCGTCACGGGTAAACTTCAAACTCTCTATGTAGTCCATTTCTCTTTGTGAGATAGCTACTTGCTGGTACTCTAGTCCAGCTTCCAAGATAGCAAGCTTACTACTCTTACCTACTCCACTGTATTTAGCTTCCCACTTCTCTCGGATATCTTCTTTAGTATCTTCTCGTAGGTAGTCTTTAACCTTTAGTATAGCGTCTGGACGTGCATTACGCTTAAAGAAGTCACGCTGGAATTGTGTAGCGTAAGTCTCTGTCTCTACACGGCTAGAAGCTGGTTTAACTGGCGAAAACCCTCGGCGTGGATCGCTAGGGTTAGTACTCTTATCGTGGATAATATCCTCTATAAGAAAAGGTACTTTTTCGGTAGCACTCTTAGAAAACTCATACCCCATAAGCTCGCCGTCTTTGTTATATATACAAGTCATTAAGTCTGGGCGTAGGTTGTAGAGCTCTACGACGTTTCCGCTATTGTCTCGTACTTTCCATACAAAGTTTTCTCCCGCTAGAAGTTTATTGTGTTGCCACTGATCTATAAACTGCTTCTTAGTCTGGCTAGGGTTAGGTGCATAGAGCAAGTCTATAAGTGGGTGTGTCTTTACTTCCTTTGTATCCCCATTAGCGTTTATCGCTCGCAATAGTTCAAAGTCTACACTAGATACTTTCTGTGCAATTTTCTTTACACACGCATAAACATAAAGAGACTTTTCGTATTCTTTAAAAAAGTGGTTTTTGTCGCCGATATCGTCCCCGTACAGTTCTAAAAGCTGTGGCAAAGTGAGTACGCTTTTGTTTTTTGTACTGCTTGTACGCTGTAAGCCGAGTAGTTTTAGTATATCCATATATATATTATACCACGCACGCTAACTAAGACGTGGCTGTGGCTTTGTTGCTAATTGTAATGCTATTGCTCGTGCCATTATTCTATCGTCGTGTCCGCCTTTAGGGTGATCGGCTCTATCATTTACCCATATCATAGCTAGTGCTTCGTCCTGTGCTTCGGGGTAACTCTCTATCGCTGTCTTATTACGGTAGGCACTCTCTAAGTCGTTTATCATAATAGGGCGGTTTGTCCCGTCTGTCGTCCACTTATCAAAAATGATACTGCGACGCTGGGCTTCTTTTACGTGTGCCACCCCGACCCCGTTTTTTTCTATAGCTAGGCGTAGGTTAGGGAAGCCCTTTAGTACTTTTTCTACCTTGTCCCAAAAGACGTCTATAGGCTCGTTACTAGTGTACTCAAAGACAAAAGCACCCTTACCAAAGTCTGCCCCGTGCGGATCATATACGGCAAAGCAGTGATTATCGCCGTCTGGTGTACCCTCGGCACAGTCCACCCCTGCGTAAAGCGTCTTCTGCCGTAGCTTCATTATGTACTCCTGCCACTCAAACTCGTCTCGGTATTCGCTCTTACGGTATTCTTTAATATCGTGCATAGGTAGCTGTAGGCTTTTATCTAGCGTGACGTCTTTAAATACCGAGCCACTATTAGTGATAAAGCACGTTACGTCGTCCTCTGGGTACTCTTGGTAGAAGTATTTACCACGATCTGCTATCTTTACCCGTCGCCATTTAATCATACCTGCGGTTATCTCGCAGTCGTAGTCTTCGTACGCCTTGGCTATTAGTGCTTTCTCTTCCTCTGTAAGACTACTTATTATCTCTTCCTCGGTAAGCTGGGCTAGTTCTAAAGCTAGACCACTAAGCTTTTCTATCTCTTCTTGCGTTAGATTATCAAACGTATACTCTTGATCTATAAACCACGGTATAAAAATAGGGTTGTAACTGTTCTTACCCTCTTTAGCGTCTTTGTAGAGCTGGTATACCTTGTCTCTTCCGTTCGCTGTTGTCTCAATATCTAGCTCCCCGTGATCTCCTAGGGCTTCTTCTACTCCGTTTAAAATAATATCTAGGTTAGGGTAAAAACTCGCTTCCGATAAGTGGGCATAGTGTAGCGTATCTCCACGTCCGAAAGCCTTTTGTCCTGCGGTACCGATAAAGTAAGTACTGCCTATATCAAAGTCCAGTTTATTCGCACTGTCGGCACTAGTCTTAATCTTTAAGATCATATTTTCTAGCATAGCCTTACTACTAGCAAAGAGACGCTTTGTAGCGTCCCCCTCGTGTGACACAAGCACGGCGTTTATCTTTGTGGTAAGACACTTATCTATAGCCTTGGCTATAAGTAGCTTACTGATCCCTTTCTGTCTAGGCTTTATGATTATGTTTTTCTTTTTAGCGTGCTTTAAGTAGTACGCTTGTGCTGGGTTAGGCACAAACGGTACGAGACGGCTTTGCTTGTCTAGTATCTTATAACTACTTTTTAGCGTTTGGCTTAATGCTGTCATATAGTCCTTTCTTTGTTTTACGTGACTTCTCTATAGTCTCTGCTTCCGCTAGGTTATCTTCCTGCATTTTCTTTAGCTCTTCGTATGATACGTTAGCTTGTACTACCTCGCTTCTCTCTGTCCAGTCTTCCTTTTCTCTAGCTCTAAGCCACGTATGCGACATAGCTACGTCTGCCTTTTCGTCCCGTATATCGTTCGGTGCTTCTTTACCTAAAACTCTAGCTACTATATTCTTACGTGCTTTTATGCTTACTTCGTTCTGCCAAGTGTTGATTTCTAAACGAAGTGTGTCGTCATTTTGTATCCACGTATCTACCGTAGTTTGTGGGATACCTGCGTAAATACAAGCTTTTCTTACAGAATACCCAAGTTTAAAGAGCGGTTTTAGCACCTCGTATATAACTTTTTGTTTATCCCATTCTTTGCCTTGTGCCATATAGTATATATATATTACATTATTTGCTCGTTTCTTTTAACATTACCGAGCTCTGCGTGCTTTGCTTTGTGCTCCTTTAGAGCTTCGTACGGATCGTTTACTTCGCTCCCGATTACGTGCCGACACGTACTACAGTAAATAAAAAAATGATCGTGCGGGCACCGTGCTTTCTCTTCTAGTACTTGTTTTTCTCTTAGTGGTAGTATCTCTTCGTCGTAGTAGCTATTTCCGTCGTCCGCAAAGAGGGGATCGTCTACCCATTTGTCTCTTTCTTCGTCTAAACGTGCTTTGCTCATTAGTGTATTGTTAAAAGTGATTATCCGACCTTTTACTTGTAAATAAGTGGTGCATTAGCATATCTAGTCCTATGTGCATAACCATAAATACGCTGAAAAATACAAAAACCACTCCGATAGAATTGCCGAGAGTGGTTTGTTTTAGGCTCTGTAAAAACAGAAGTATTATAGGTGTGCCGAACATAGCAAAGCCCAAGTTAGCGAGCACTATTTTTTTTAAAGTTTTCTTAACCTCTTTACTTTGCATAAATACATTATACCATTTTTTTTAAAATAGAAATAATTTTTTATACAAAAAGGTGTGCAAAACTATTTTGTGTTTACGATTTCTCGTAACTGCTTGCTTGCTTTGAAAGCTACACGTTTATGTTTTGGTACTTGTACTTTTTCTCCTGTCTTCGGATTGTGTGCCTGTCGTGCTTGTACGTCTCGTACTGTAAAAGTCCCTAGCTCTGGGATATGTATTTTCCCACCGATAGCAAAAACTTGCTGAAAGGTTACTAGTATCTCTCGTAGCATTTCCTCTGCGTGATACTTTGGTGCTGGCTTAGTTCCTAGTACTCCCTGCACTAAAAACTTGTGCTTAGCCATATAGTCGCTGATAAGATATTCTAAATTAGCTTTATTCATAAGGTTATTTTGCTCTGCGAGCTTTTTCTTTTGGCTCGCTGGTTAAATGATAATAATAGCACCTATCACACTCGTACACTCTTATCCTG
>ERZ724505.535-NODE-535-length-24185-cov-6.545296_pt1 | contig 24185 bp, 23 predicted proteins | sample MGYA00376038_ERZ724505 | MGnify/ENA primary metagenome ERZ724505 (study PRJEB28724, sample SAMN07190884) | wastewater metagenome | isolation source: effluent of sewage treatment plant in Hong Hong | place: Hong Kong | collected 2016-03-17 ...
CCTTAAACCTCCCGTAAGGCTTCTGACCTGCACGCAGCAACGCCCCCAGCGCGCGCGCCACAGCGTAGACAAACCCCGCCAATCGAATCGGAACTTTCCCTCAATACCGCCCATTTAGGGGTTTTCATGCGTTGATGACGTGACCTATTCCGCAGGACGATGCCTCACCCCTCGAACGGGGGGCATCCAATTCAAAACATCACGAGACAACGGACAGGCACGTATGAAAAAAGCACTCTTCACCGCCGCCCTGGCTATTGCTGGCGTCTTCGCTGGTTCTCAACCCGCCATGGCTGCGGGCTACACCCAAACCAAGTACCCCATCGTGCTGGTCCATGGTCTGTTCGGTTTTGACAGCATTCTCGGTATCGACTACTGGTACCGCATTCCCGAAAACCTGCGGGCCGATGGCGCCCAAGTGTTCGTGACCCAGGTCTCGGCCGCCAACTCGACCGAAGTGCGCGGTGAGCAACTGCTCACCCAGGTCAAGCAAATCCTGGCCATCACCGGCGCCAGCAAGGTCAACCTGATCGGTCACAGCCATGGTGGCCCCACCGCTCGCTACATTTCCGGCGTGGCCCCCAGCCTGGTGGCTTCGGTGACCAGTGTGGGCGGCGTGAACCGCGGCTCTGACTTTGCCGATGCCGTGCGTGGCGTGTTGCCCAATGGCTCGCCCCTGACCAGCGTGGTGGCCGCCACGGTCGATGCCACCCTGACCGCACTGATCCAAGGCTTGTCGGGCCAATCCAGCCTGCCCAAGAACGCCAACGCTGCGCTGACTTCGCTGAGCACCGCCGGTTCACTGGCCTACAACGCCAAGTTCCCCGCCGGCATTCCCACCAGCGGCTGCGGCAACGGTGCCACTCTGGTCAATGGCGTGCGCTACTACTCCTGGGGCGGCTCCACACCGTACACCAACATCCTCGACCCCATTGATGCGCCCCTGCTGCTGACCAGTGCCTTCTTCAATGGCAAGGCCAACGATGGTCTGGTTTCAGCCTGCTCGATGAACCTGGGCCAGGTCATCCGTACCGACTACATCATGAACCACCTGGATGAAGTGAACCAGACCGTGGGTCTGACCAGCATCTGGGAAACCAACCCGGTCGAACTGTTCCGCCAGCACGCCAACCGGCTGAAGCTGGCCGGCCTCTGATCCGAATGCTCCGGATGTTTTTGTCTCCACTGTTTCTCTACTTTTGACAGACCGCTTCGGCGGTCTTTTTTTGGAGTCTGCGATGTCGACCAAGCTACTCATCCAACGTTCGAGCCAACCGGCACGGCTGGGTTGGGCATTGGCGGCCTGTGCCGGAGCGTTGTTGGCTTACACCCTGCGCCCGCACGAAGCCTCGGCGCCCACGACATCTCAGACGCCCATCGCTTTAAGCGCCCCAGACCAGGCGTTTGCGCGTACGTTTGCGGGCACTGAGCCTGATGGCCTGTTAGTCAACTCGGGCCATGATCTGGCCCTGAGCCCGGAGTTGATTCGCCGCTTCGAATACCACTTGACTGCGGTAGGCGAACGCACCCAGGCTCAGATTCGCGCCGCCATTGAAGACGACCTGTCGCGCGAACTCAATGAGCAAGGCCGACAACATGCCATGCGCATTCTGGACGCCTACTTGAAGTTCAAGGCGGCGCTGGGCAACCTCAACCAGCCTCGCATGCATGAGGTGAGTGGCCCGGCCCTGGCTCAGCACTTCAAGTCCATTCGTGATCTGCGAGCCTTGTACTTTCCAACCAATGAAATCAAGGCCCTGTTTGGCGATGTGGACGAGTACGACGACTACATGGCCCGCAAATTGGCCATCGCCCAGAACAAATCACTCACGCCAGAGCAGCGCGATGCCGAACTGGACAAGCTGAAAGACACCTTGACGCCAGAGAACCGGGCCCACGTTGAACAGCCTGTGCTGCATCTGACCCTGGCTGCCAAGGAAGAACAAGCACGCCAGAACGGCGCCTCGACCACTGACATCCAGCAGATCCGCACGAACCTGGTGGGGGCCGATGCTGCACGCCGTCTGGAAGCACTGGACCGGGAAGAAGCCGCTTGGAAAGAGCGCATTCGCCAGTACCAGCAAGCCCGCACAACCGATCCTCAACAGACCCAGCAACTGAAGGCCACGCTGTTCACCCCGCAGGAGCAACTGCGTCTGGCGGCTTACGAATGACGACGATGTCGGCGCTGCCAGCTGATGGCCGCCGTCACCATGGTCAACACAAACAGAACCAGGGAGGCCACATTCAAGCCTGCGCCCCATGCTTTCAATTGGGCCGAGGCGTGGCCGCCAAGCAAGCGCAACAGCAGTGAGGCGTGCAGGGCCGCCAAAGGCAGATAGAAGCGCGCATCGTAGTGCACCTTGATACGCGCCACGGCGGGCAAGATCACGGGCGCATGGCCCATCACCATGCTCATGACAAAGCCCAGGCCCAGCGCATGCAACGCCGCGTCGCGATAGGCTCCCCCTGAGTCATGCGCCCACCAACACAAGCCCGCCACCGCCAGCCAGGCATAGCCCAACAACAAACACACAGCCATGTAACGGCTCAGGCCCTGGGTGTGAATGGTGCGCCGTGCCACATCAAACGCGCCCAACCACGCCGCCAACCCAACCAGGCTGATACCAAACAAGCCCCCCGCCCAGCTCGCCCCCATCCACGAGCCGACCAGCCCCAGAGACAAGGCCAGCAGAACCACGCCCAGCAAGGGGTGGGCAGCAGGATGACGCCTCATGAGGCGCGACATCTCCAGTCGTTCCGCAGCAATGGTCAGCACCAGGAAAGCAAACCAGGCAGCCAACACCGCTTCACTCATGCCGGTCCATGCGAAAGACCCATTGGCCAGCCACAGCACGATGGCAGACCCCAGCAACAACCAGGTGTGCGGCGCTGACTGACGGCGCACGATGAGGGCATTCACGGCCACGAACACGGTGGCGGCCAGGACAAAGCAAACCCTGGCCCAGTCTAGATGACCAGTGAGCAGCCCCACCCCGCCCAGCGCCGAAGCCAACGGCGCCAAATAGGCCCACCGGGCCCGCACCGCCACAGCACGCTCAATGCCAATGACCGCGCCAAAGAAGGCGGGCATCATCAGCGCGGCATGCCAAGCTGCGGCAGACAAGGCCCAGGGGGCCGCCGGGTTGGACACGGCACCGGCTCGAATCAGCCCGCCAACCAAGCCGCCCACCAGGCTGAATGCCACCAGCATCATCGCCACAGGACGCAGCAAAGCAAAGGACACCGGTTTCACCATTGCATCAACTGACGAGCCTGCGGGCTCATGCGCTCAGGACTCCAGGGTGGTTCCCAGCAAATTTCCACTTCGATCTTCATGTGCGCCGGAATCACCGGGTCCAACTCAGCCTGAACCTCATCGATGATGAGATCGGTCACTGGGCAGGCGGCCGAAGTCATGGTCATCAGCACATGGGCTTTGTCTTCTGTGAGCGTCACAGCGTAAACCAGGCCCACGTCCAGAATCGACAGGGCCACTTCGGGGTCGACCACGCGCTGCAAGGCACGGCTGATGGGGGCCAGAAGATCATCGGGCCCGGTGTACTCAAAACGTTGTGATTCCTGCATGGTGGGGTTGATGGTAGCGAAGCCAGAAGGAGGAAGCCTGTCATGCCCATGTCAGGGGCATTGCATTGTCCTGCGTCAAGGTTGATGCGGCGGTGCCCACAGGGTGTCACGTAGCTCTTGCGGGGTCAGGGGCTCGGCCGTGCCTTGCTGGTGCGCCAATACAGCCAGATCGGCCTCGGAAGCATCCCGCCCCAATGCCTGGCGTTGCCGAATGCGTTGCTGCAAGACCGCATCGGGCGCCTCGCAATGCAAGATCTGAAATGGCACACGATGGGCTTGGGCCAACATGTGAAACCGCTGCCGCTGCGCCCGGGCCAGAAAGGTGGCATCCATCACCACAGACCACCCCGCTGCCAAGGCTTGGTCTGCCAGGAACCACAGGCGTTCATACACGCGTTGCGTTTGCTCTGGCGCATAGGCCCCTGAGCCGAACAAGCGTTGGCGCTCCACATCAGAGCGCAAGCGAATGGCTTCGTGTCGCACCGACCAATGGCCCGCCGCCACTGTTTTACCTGAACCCGACACCCCATGGGTGATGGCTAGCTGCGGAGCTGTGGAAGCCGCCGTCAAGCCCGCCCATCGCAGGGCCAGGCCAAGGTAGTCTGGCCCCGATGGCTGCGCGCGATCCGCATGCGTTTGCTGGGCACGCAGTCGAGCCACCAGGGCGCGAATCAGTGCGCGATAGACCAGTTGGTGCCGCAACACCGGCAAGCCTGCGTGGTCGCCACTGGCGTCGAGGTAGGCATTCAGAAACCGCCAGGCCAGGTCTCCCCGATCATGCGCGGCCAGATCCATGGTGAAGAAGGCCGCATCGCTGAGCGCGTCAATCCAGCGCAAGGCTGGGTCAAATTCGATGCAGTCAAACGCGGTGACACGGCCCTGCCACAGCAATACGTTGTCAAGATGCAAGTCGCCATGGGCTTCGACCACCCTGCCCTGGTGCTGCCGCGCACGCCACAAGGGGGCCAAAGTCACCGCCTGGTCTGCAGCCCAGGCACGCAAACCTTGCAAGGCCGCCACCGGCACACTGGCGTGCGCAGCCAGGCCATCCAGCACGCCTTGCATGGCGGCGGCGATGCATGCCTCGCTACCCCAGCTTGATCCGGCTGGCGCACAGGGCGCTTCTGCGTGAAAGCGAGCCAGATCGCTCGCCCAATCATCCAGCCAGGCTGGATCGATCTGCCCCTCGCCGATGCGATGGCTCAACAATGCGTCAGCCGGAAACTGACGCATTTGCACCATGTAATCGATCACGGGCCCCTGCCCCACCAAATTGGGCAGGAAGCGCGAACCGTAGATGGGCACCACGCCCAGGTACAAATCAGGCGCCAATCGACGGTTCAGATTTACCTCAGCCTCGCACCACTGGCGACGGGTGTCCAAATCTGAAGCATCCAGAAATGCCAGTTTCAAAGGCTTCTTGATCTTCCATGCGTGGGTGCCGTCCAGCAAGACCCACGAAATATGGGTCTCCACCACGGTGGCCCGCAAGCGTTGACGCAACACGTCGATGAACGAGGCCTGCTCATCGCCTTGCGCCTGTCGGTCAGATGCCACGATGCTCCTTGATCCTGCGCATGCAAACCGGGGCCGAATGCCCTAGTCTTGCAAACAAGATGAACGCCTCACACGATACCCTTTTCGGCCACAGCCTGTCACGCCGCACCTGGCTTGGCAGTGTGCTTTGTGCCGCCTGGGGCACGAGCGACGCCCATGGCGCGGCACCCAAGCAGAATGGCATCGTCACCGCCGTGCCCATTCTGGTCTACCACCGCTTTGGCGAGACCGCCGTGGACAGCATGACCGTGCGCACCCAGCGCTTCGACGCACACCTCGACACGCTGGAGAAGTTGGGCGCCCACATCATCCCCTTGTCTGACTGGGTGGCCTTTCGTCGCGGCGAGCGCACCCACCTGCCCGACCGCGCCGTGGTGCTGACGGCTGACGACGGGCATCGGTCACAAGCCGATGTGTTGCTGCCCCGACTGCAGAAGCGGGGCTGGCCCGTCACCTTGTTCATCTACCCATCGGCCATTTCAAATGCCCGCTACGCCATGACCTGGGACCAATTGCGGCAGGCCAGCCAGCAAGCAGGTGTGTCGATTCAATCGCACACCTACTGGCACCCCAACCTGGTTCGCGACCGACGCACCATGGATGCCGCCGCATTCGAGCAGGCTGCGCGCATGCAACTGCATCGGCCTCGCGAAGTGCTGCGCCAAAAACTGGGGGTAGAGGCCGATTTGCTGGCCTGGCCTTTTGGATTGAGCGACGCAGGCTTGCAAAACATGGCCGAAGCAGAAGGCTATCGCGCAGCCTTCGCGCTGGAAAATCGTTCTGCGCTCCTGAGTGCCCCGCTTTATGCCGTGCCCAGGCACCTGATGGTGGACAGCGTGGACGAACATGAACTGGCACGTCGGCTGCAACGAGCTTTTGCTCTGCCCACCCCGGAGTGATGCACGTGATCGACCCGCGCTCTAATCTGTTGTCCAGGCTCCTTTGGGGACTCCTTCTCGGCCTGCTGCAGCGCCACCCTGCCCAAGCGCAAATCGCACCGACCTGGTCTGGTCAGGTGGTTGATGCCCAATCAGGCCAGCCCATTGCTCATGCCACCGTGCAATGCGGGGCGCCATGCGCAGAGCCATCGGTTCGCACCGATGCGCAAGGCCACTTCACGCTGAACACATCAGGCCACCCGCCACGCCTGAGCGTTCGGGCCTGCGGCTACAGCCGGCTCAATGACACGCTCGCTTCGGTCTCACCGAACTCGCTCGCGCTGCAACCCATTCGGCCCAAGGCCTTGTACCTGTCGGTGTTTGGCATTGGCAGCCGGCCTTTGCGCGAATCGGCACTGAAACTGGCTGCCGCCACCGAAATCAATGCCTTGGTCATCGATGTGAAAGACGACCGTGGACTGGTGCCGCATCGCAGTGCCTCGGTGGCCGCATCGGGCCTGGGCCCGCAAAAAACCATCACCGTGGCAGACATGCCCGCGCTGGTGCGGCAACTGAAAGCCCAAAACCTCTACCTCATCGCCCGGGTGGTGGTGTTCAAAGACAACCAGTGGGCCAGCGCTCACACGCAATGGGCCGTCCACCGCGCCGATGGCAGCCTGTGGCGAGATGGGGAAGACGTGGCCTGGATTGATCCGTTTCAACAAGGCGCCTGGGACCGCAGCCTGGCGTTGGCCGAAGAGGCCGCGCAAATGGGCTTTGACGAGATCCAATTCGACTACATCCGCTTCCCCGATGCCACGGGGCTGGTCTTCAGCGAGCCCGCGACCGAGTCACGTCGTGTGGCCACGATCAACGCCTTTCTGGCTGCCGCCCGCCAACGACTGGCTCGATACAACGTGCTGATCGCCGCCGACATCTTTGGCTACGTGGCCTGGAACACCAACGACACCCAGATCGGCCAACAACTCGAAGCCATCGCCCCGCATGTCGATTACCTGTCGCCCATGCTCTACCCATCGGGGTTCACCTTTGGCATTCCCGAACACCGCAACCCCGTGGCCGAACCGTATGCCATCGTTGAACACACACTCAAACGGGCTAAGCAGCGCGCCGCTGGCACCCATGTGTGCTGGCGCCCCTGGCTCCAAGCCTTCCGAGACTATGGCTTTGACAAACGCCCTTTTGGCGCGCTGGAGATTCGCGCCCAGATCGATGCGGCCGAAGCCACCGACACGCAGGGATGGATGCTGTGGAACCCCCGCAACCACTACGACGAATCGGGCCTGAAGCCCAAGACCAGTGTGAACAGCCGGCCATGAAACTCACACCGCGCTGGTCGCATGCCTCCAATCGACAGAAGGCCGTCCTGGCGTTGTGGTCGATGATGCTCGGTTGCGGCGCCTTCCACGCCTCCGCCCAAGCGGAATCGACCACGACCGCGCCAATCGAACGCCTGCAGTCGTCAACCACCGGCCTGCCTGCCCAGGCGAACAATTGGGCGCCGCTGGATGCAGCCGTTCAAGCGCAGATCAACGCCGGGCAACTTCCCGGCGCCGTACTGGTGATGGGGGATGCCGATCGCGTCTGGCTGCGGCGCCAGTGGGGCTGGCGCAGTCGCCAGCCTGTGGCCGAGGCCATGAGCCCCGACACCATTTTTGACCTGGCTTCGCTGACCAAAGTGGTGGCCACCACCACTGCGGTGTTGCAACTGGTCGAACAGGGACGCGTGCAACTGGATGCCCCCGCCACCCGCTACTGGCCAGCCTTTTCCAGCAAGGGCAAAGACCGCATCACGATTCGCCAACTGCTGGCGCACACATCAGGACTGAGGCCGGACATTTCTCTGCAACCCGATTGGCAAGGCCCAGCCGAGGCCATGCGACGTGTGTTAGCCGAGCAGCCCTTGTCACCACCGGGAACGCACACGCTCTATAGCGACATCAACTTCATGGTGCTGGGCGAAATTGTGCAGCGGGTGTCGCACATGCCCTTGCCCTTGTACGTTCGACAGCACATCTTGCTGCCACTGCACATGCACGATTCAGGCTACCTGCCGCCGCGCGCCTGGTCCAGCCGCATTGCCCCCACCGAACCTTTGGCCCATGGTCAGTGGCTCCAAGGCCGAGTTCACGACCCCATCGCTCGGCGCATGGCGGGCGTGGCGGGCCATGCCGGCCTGTTTGGCAGCGCCGATGACCTGGCCCGTTTCGCTCAGGCCATGCTGCAGCCTGGCCGTTTGCTGAAAGCACAAACACTGCAGGAACTGGCCCGATTGCAAAGTCCGGCCCATGAATCGGAGTGGCGTGGCCTGGGCTGGCAATTGCAGGCCCCCTTGGTCGCCAACCGGGACCAGCAGACCCCGTTGGGCCTGATCGGACACACGGGCTACACCGGCACAGGTTTGTGGATTGACCTGATACAAAAGCGCTTCGTGGTGCTGCTCAGCAACCGGCTTCACCCGGATGGCAAGGGCGACGCACGGCCGCTGCGGCGCGAGGTCTTGGCCCTGCTGTCCAGCCTGAACCCGCCCCTTGCACCCCACGCCCCAACCAAGGCGCCGCCCCCCCCTGCGCCCGCCAGCCCTATCAGCCCGACTGTGGCCACCGGCATTGACATGCTGCAAGCCCAACAGTTCGCACCTTTGATCGGGCGGCGCATCGGCCTCATCACCCACCTTGCTGCGGTTGATCGTCAAGGCTGGCGAACCCTGGACCGGCTACGCTGGGCACCCGGGGTGCAACTGATCAAAGTGTTCAGCCCCGAACATGGCCTGTATGGCGATGCCGAAGGCAAGATCGCATCCGGCCTAGAGCCCCTCAGCGGCCTGCCACTGATCAGCCTGTATGGCGATCAACGCCGCCCCACGGCAGACTCTTTGCGCGACATCGACACCCTGGTGTTTGATCTGCAAGACGCGGGGGCGCGCTTCTATACCTACATTTCCACCCTGGCCGAAGCCATGCGGGCCGCAGCCGAACAGGGCGTGCGGATCATGGTGCTGGATCGTCCCAACCCCGTGCGGGCCGATCGCATCAGCGGCCCCGTTCTGGATGCCGACAAGGGTTCGTTCACAGGCTACCCAGGCTTGCCCGTTCAGCACGGCATGACGGTGGGCGAACTGGCCCGCTGGTTTCAGCAAGACCTACAGAAACAGGGTCTGACCGTGCAGCTCGACGTGGTGCCCATGCAAGGCTACCGTCGCTCGCTTTGGTTCAACCAGACTGGGTTGGACTGGGTTCCCCCCTCGCCCAATTTGCGCACGCCTTTGACCGCCTCGCTCTACCCCGGTGTGGCCTGGGTGGAGGGCGCCAACGTCAGCGTGGGGCGAGGCACCGATCACCCCTTTGAATGGCTGGGGGCCCCCTGGATTGAAGCCCCTCGCCTGGTCGAAGCCCTCAATGCGTGGGTTCAAAACGGCACCTTGGCCGGCGTTCAGTTCACGGCCACTCAGTTCACCCCGTCGGCCCCACCATACCAGGGCCAACTGTGCCAGGGAGTCCAGGTGCGCGTACTCGATCGCAACCGGCTCGATGCCCCCCTGCTGGGCGCCGCCCTGGTGCGCGAGTTGTACCGCCTGTGGCCCCAATCCTTCAAGGTGGACCGAACCCTGGGCATGATCGGATCAGCCCGCACACTGCAAGGTCTGCGAGACGGGCAAGACCTTGGCTCACTTGCCTCCACCTGGCAAGACGACTTCGCCGTCTTTCGACAACGCCGGGCCAGCTTGCTGCTCTACCCGCCAGAGTGAGGCCCGCATGACGTTGGACCTGTTTCCCGATGAGCCCCCCTCCCTGCCCGTAGGCAGCCAGGAATGGCTCGGCCCTCAAGCGGTGGTACTGCGAGGGCGCGCCCGGGCCATCGACCAGGAACTGGTTGACGCCATCAACACAGTGACCCGGCAGGCCCCGTTTCGCCACATGGTCACCCCGGGCGGGCAAACCATGTCGGTCGCCCTGAGCAGCTGCGGCCCGCTGGGCTGGATCACCGACCGACGCGGCTACCGCTACAGCCCACTCGACCCCGTGACCGAACAGCCCTGGCCTGCCATGCCTGCGGTCTTGCTGAACCTGGCCCAACAGGCCGCCGCCGAGGCCGGTTTTCCGCATTTTGAGCCCGACGCCTGCCTCATCAACCGCTACGAGCCTGGCGCCCGCATGGGCCTGCACCAGGACAAAGACGAACAAGACCTCCGCCAGCCCATCGTGTCCGTCTCCTTGGGTCTTCCCGCCCTGTTTCAGTTCGGGGGCCTCACCCGCAGTGAGCGTCCGGCCCGCGTGCCCTTGTTCCACGGTGACGTGGTCGTCTGGGGCGGTGCCGACCGACTGCGGTTTCACGGCATCTTGCCTTTGAAAGAAGGCACACACCCCTTGCTGGGCGCGTGTCGCATCAATTTCACATTCCGCAAGGCAGGGTAACATCAACTGAGCCCGGTGCGCCACGATCAACTCAACTCCAGTAGAACCCAACCGATATCTATGAACCGAAAAGGCTAAAACCAGGTCAGGATGTCACCCATGAAGTTCAACTCAAGACTGCTGCTTTGCGCCATCGCCCCCGCGCTGCTGTTCCTCTCGGCGCTGTCGGTCAGCATTTGGGGGCTGCTAAGAACTCAGTCCGAGTTTGACCACTACACCGACACCGACCAAGCCATCGCCAATGGCCTGAGCGAGATGTATGCCCAAGGCCTGCAGATGGGACAGGCGCTGCGCAACCTGGTCATCAACCCTGCCGACCAGAAAGCCCAGTCGAACTTTGAGGCGGCAGACAAGGCCTTCGCGGAAACGCTCAACGCCACAGAAAAAATGGCGCAAAGCACGCGCTTCGCCCAACCCATTCATGAACTGTTGGCGCTTCGGGCCACTCAAGCCGCCAAGCAAGCTGAAGTCATGTCCTTGATCAAGACTGACCCTGCGCAAGCGGCCACGGCGCTGAAGCAAAACGAAACGCCCGCTTGGCGGGCGCTGAGAAGCCAACTGCTGGATCAAATCAAGGCCACCCGAGATCAAGCGGCGGCCACGCATGAAGCCACCAAAGCCCATGCGCAACAAATCACGGTCGTATCCATCGCGCTGGCCCTGATCGGCACCATCGTCGCGGGCAGTTTGTTCTGGCTGCTGCGCAGAACCGTTTCGACCGAACTGGGATGTGACCCCGCCGTGGCCCGTGACGCTTTGCGCAAAATCGCCGATGGCGACCTGACCTACCAATTGCCCGGACAGATCCAAGCCAATGGCCTGGTCTCCGAACTGCTTCGCACCCAACGCAAACTGCAAGATCTGGTGGGGCGCGTTTCCGCCTCCACCGACAACATTCACACCGCCAGCGCCGAAATTTCAAGCGGCAATCATGACCTCAGCGTCCGAACCGAACAGGCTGCATCCAGCATTCAGCAAACGGCCTCCGCCGTGGTTCAGCTGACCGAAACCGTTCGCCATTCGGCGGACTCAGCCCAGCAGGCCAATCAACTGGCCACATCGGCAGCCGAAGTCGCGCAGCGGGGCGGCGAAGTCGTGTCTCAGGTCGTGTCGACGATGGACGCCATCAACACCAGTTCCAAGCGCATCGTGGACATCATTGGTGTGATCGATGGCATCGCATTTCAGACCAACATTCTGGCCCTCAACGCTGCCGTGGAGGCTGCCCGAGCAGGTGAACAAGGCCGCGGCTTTGCCGTGGTGGCCGGCGAAGTTCGGTCTCTGGCCCAGCGCAGTGCCGCCGCAGCCAAAGAAATCAAAACACTGATTGGCGCCTCGGTCGACGAGGTCGAACAAGGTTCTCGTCTGGTCAGTGATGCAGGCTCCACGATGAACGAAATCGTGTCCTCGGTTCGACGGGTCATGGACATTGTGGGCGAGATCAGCTCTGCCTCGGTTGAACAATCCAATGGCATTGGCCAGGTCAACCAGGCCATCAATCATTTGGATCAAATGACCCAACAGAACTCGGCCCTGGTGGAACAAGCCGCCGCGGCAGCCCAGTCGCTGTACGAGCAGGGCTCCGTCTTGGCCCAACTGGTTGGCACATTCCAACTGCCACCGGGGTCCATCGCCAAGCAGCCGGCAGCACAGACACCTGACTTCTTCTGATGCAGGTCAGGCAAAAGAAAAGCCGGCTGGAGTGATCCAGCCGGCTTTTTCATCAGGTCACGCTCAATGGCGTAGCCAGAACGTCAGAACAACTGCAAGCTCACCCAATAAGCCACCGCAGCCACAAAGGCAGAAGCGGGAATGGTCAAGATCCAGGCCCAGACGATGTTGCCGGCCACCCCCCAACGCACCGCGCTGGCACGCTGAACTGAGCCCACGCCCACAATCGCACCGGTGATGGTGTGGGTGGTCGACACAGGCACGCCCATTGCGGTGGCAATGAACAGCGTCAAAGCGCCGCCGGTCTCGGCACAGAAGCCGCCCACAGGCTTGAGCTTCGTGATCTTCTGCCCCATGGTCTTGACGATGCGCCAGCCACCAAACATGGTGCCCAGGCCAATGGCGGCATAGCAAGCCACGATGGTCCAGGTGGGAGGCGACTTGTCCGCCGCAGAGGCATAACCCGTGGAGATCAGCAGCATCCAGATGATGCCGATGGTCTTTTGCGCGTCGTTGCCACCGTGGCCCAGGCTGTAAGCGCCGGCCGACACCAACTGCAAGCGGCGGAACCAGCGGTCCACCCGCGATGGCGAAACCCGGCGGCACACCCAAGCCACCAGCACCATCATCAGCGACCCCAGCGTGAAGCCCAACAAGGGCGACACAAAGATGAACACAACGGTCTTGAGGATGCCTGCAGCCATCAAAGCGCCAGCCCCCGCCTTGGCCATCACGGCTCCCACAATGCCACCAATCAAGGCGTGCGACGAGCTACTGGGAATGCCATACAGCCAGGTGATCACGTTCCAGGTTATGGCACCACTGAGCGCCCCAAACACCACATAGACGTCGACCACGCCCTTGTCGGCAATGTTCTTGCCGACCGTGGCCGCCACGCTGAGGTGGAAGATGAAGATGGCGACAAAGTTGAAGAAGGCTGCAAATGCCACGGCTTGCGTGGGGCGCAGCACCCCCGTTGACACCACAGTGGCGATGGAATTGGCAGCGTCGTGGAAGCCGTTCATGAAGTCGAACAGCAAAGCCAGCACCACCAGGAAGATGATGGCCCAAAGGGCCACCTGCACGGTTTCCATGATTGAAACCTCCCGGATCAGGAGTTCTCGAGGATCACGCCCTCGATGAGCTTGGCCACGTCCTCGCACTTGTCGGTGACAGTTTCCAGCAATTCATAGATCGCCTTGAGCTTGATGACTTCACGCACATCGGGTTCTTCGCGGAACAGCTTGCTCATGGCCGCGCGCATGACGCGATCGGCATCCGTTTCCAACTGGTCGATTTCTTCGCAAGTCTTCAGGGCAGCCTGGGCGGTTTTGGCATTGCCAATGTCGTGCAGCATGGACACGGCGGTCTTCAGGCGCTCACAGCTCTTCACGCACAGGTCGGTCAGACGCACGATTTCGTCGGTCATGCGACGCACGTCGTACAAAGCCATGGTTTCGGCGGCGTCTTGCAGCAAGTCGGCCACATCGTCCATGGTGTTGATCAGGGAGTGGATCTGCTCACGATCAAGCGGGGTGATGAAGGTCAGATGCAGCAAACGGTTCACTTCTCGGGTCACCGTATCCGCGGCGCCCTCGGCGTTGTCCACGTCTTTGTTGAATTTTTCACGCTGTTCGGGGTCGTTGTAGTGCTTCACCAGGTCTGCGAAGGCCTTGGCCGCAGAAACGATGTGGTTAGCGTGCTGGTTGAACAGCTCAAAAAAATTGCCCTCGCGGGGCAGCAGCTTTCCGAAGATCATGAATTTTCTCGCGCGTCACGAGGGTGACATTGACTTGAGGTAGGGGATTTTACCCGGCGACCGGATTTACCAGCCAGCGCCCCAATGCACTTTTGGCCCTGATTCAGATCAGGAAATGCCCTTCTGGCTAGGATTCCCCCATTCGACAGCGCGGAAAACAGCATGGTGCCCCTGAAAATCGACTTCGTTTCGGACATTTCCTGCCCGTGGTGCGCCATTGGGCTGGCCGCGCTGGACCGCGCCCTGGCCAATCTGGCTGACGAGGTTTCAGCCACCGTACACACCCAGCCCTTTGAGCTGAACCCGCAAATGGGGCCTGAAGGCGAGGACATTACCGAGCACCTGAGCCGCAAATACGGCAGCACGCCCCAGGAACAGGCCCAGATTCGCGAACGCATTCGCCAGCGTGGTGTGGAAGTGGGGTTTGAATTCAACCCCGACGGGCGGGGCCGCATCTACAACACCTTCAATGCCCACCGGCTCTTGCATTGGGCGAGCGAAACGGCCCCATCCCACCAGATGGCGCTGAAACGAGCCATGTTGGTGGCCTGCCACCGTGATCGGGCTGACATGTCGTCCACGGAGGTGTTGCTCAACGTTGCCGCACAAGCCGGACTGGACACAGAAAAAGCCCGCCAAGTACTCGGCAGCGATGCGTTTGCCAAGCAAGTGCGCGAACAGGAAGCGTATTACGCCTCACACGGCATCCGCTCGGTGCCGGCTGTCATCATCAACGACCGGCACCTCATCTCGGGAGGCCAACCGGTCGAGGTGTTTGAACAGGCGCTGCGTCAAATCGCTTCGGGCCAGGCCTGAAACCGCCCACCCGAAACGCGGCGGTTTACTTGTAGAAGGCTTCGACTTTGCCTTTGAGTGAGACCGTCAGCGGGCGGCCCTTGCGGTCGACCTTGTTGCCCACGGGCACGCGAATCCAGCCTTCGCTGATGCAGTATTCGGTCACGTCAAAGCGCTCTTTGCCGTTGAAGAAAATGCCCACGTCGCGCTCGAAAACGGCCGCAACGTGATGCGGACTGGTGGGATCGATCGAGAGGCGATCGGGCAGCGCGGGAGCAGACGTGGTGTCGTTCATGGTGTGAAAAGTGGCAGGAGTCGCGAAAGGCCATCATTGTCCAAGATTCGGCGCCGGCACAACAGCCACCTCGCACAAACAAGGCGATACTGAAGCAAAAGCTGTCGTCAGATCCCACTGGCCAGCCCCTGAGGAGACACGCCATGACCAGGCTTACGCCCCGCACGCGCCTGTTGAGCGCCACTTTGCTTTTGTCCCTGACTCTGGCCGGTTGCGCCGTGGAATGGCAAAACCGCCAACCCGCGCAGGAAATGGCTGAACTGGCCAAGCCAGCCGGTTCGGTTTACACGGGTTGGCGTGTTTTCCAAGGCAAATGCGCGAGTTGCCATGGCGCCAGCGCCACCGGTCAAGGTTCGGCACCAGACCTGCTGGTTCGCTTGCGCGAAATGGGGCCGCGCCAGTTCATGAGCGTGGTTTTGAAACGGTATGACTGGGGCCTGCCCACAGCCCGCGTCAATGGCGATTCGGCCACACTCGACGAACTGGTCGAAGCCATTTTGAAACGCCAGACCGGCGCCTTGACCATGCCGGCGTGGGAAAACGAACCCGAGGTCAGCGCCCACATTGCTGACCTGTACGCCTACCTGTCGGCGCGCGCGGAAGGCACACAAGGCCCTGGCCGTCCGGCACGTTGATCTGCGAGGTGGCCATGTCGCACGCAGCATCAACCGGGTCCGGCGCCTCCAAGCTCGTTTTGATCACCGGATGTAGTTCTGGCATTGGCAAGGCGCTGGCACAGGCTTTCCATGCGCGCGGGCATCGCGTTTGCGCCACCGCGCGCCGGGTCGACACCCTCGCCTCACTGGCCCAGTTGGGCATATTGACCCGCCCCTTGGACGTGACCGACGCCCACAGCCGGAACGCGCTGCTCACGGAACTGCGTGGCGAGGGGTGGCAAATCGGCACCCTGGTCAACAACGCGGGGTACGGGGCCATGGGCCCCTTGATGGACCTGCCCATACCCGAATGGCAACGGCAATTTGATGTGAACGTGTTCGCCCCGGTTGCTTTGATCCAAGCGGTGCTGCCCGACATGGTGGCGCAAGGCCATGGCCACATCGTCAACATCAGCAGCGTGTCGGGCGTCATGCCTACGCCTTTCGCTGGGGCGTACTGCGCCAGCAAGGCTGCGGTCAACGCCCTATCAGACGCCTTGCGCATTGAACTGGCCCCACTGGGCATTCGGGTCACCACGGTGCAGCCGGGTGGCATTGAATCAGGCTTTGGTGATGCAGCGGGCCAAGGGGTCTTGGTGCCAGCGCATTCGCCTTACTACCGCATTCGTGATGCGGTGATGGCGCGAGCCCATGGCAGCCAGGAAAACGCCACACCGGCCGCCACCTTTGCCGCGCAATTGGTAGACCAATTGGCGCGCGCCAATTGCCCTCCGGTGGTCCGCATTGGAGAAAAAAGCCGCCTCATGCCCGCCTTGAAAAAGTGGCTGACCGACCGGCAACTCGACCGTATCCTGAGCAAACAGTTTCAGCTTGAACAACTGAAACCGTCCGTCCCAACCGACGAGGTCAAAAAGGCGTGAAGCGAGCCTGCTGCGCCCCTTGGCCTTTCAGCTGCACGCTGACCACGGCCTTGATGCCGGGTGTCGAGCCATACTGAGCCACGGCTTTGAGGCGATTCTCGCCATCGGGCTGCAACGCGGCAGTGACCTTGTTCTTGCCGCTCAGCAGCGTGATGGTGCCGGTGGCCCCCTGTGTCGACAAGGCCTGGCCTGCATGGTCGGTCACATAGACCACGATGGGGTTGTCACGCACTGAGGCACTGTCCTTGACCAGCACCAACTCCAGGTGCTGAGCCCCTGCCATGCGCAACTGGCCGCCATGGGGCGCCTTCTGCGCGTCCAGATAGGCGTCGTCGTGTGCAAGGGCCACGCCACTGGCCCCAGCGGTCAACAAGGCCACAAAGGCCAATAGGGCTGCGCCCGAGAAATGGCTCCAATTCTTCTGCCACATGGCTTTTGACTCCTTCAGTCAACGGGTTCGACCAAGTTTGGATCACCCCAGGGTCTTGGGAGTTCCCTGCGGGTTCGGCGGCCCGCCTCGATGGGCTTTACTCCAACTGTAGTCTGCGGGCCGCTCGTCGCTGACGCCGGGTTTGCTGACACAGTCACCCAACTCGGAGTTGGTCACCACATGGTGGTGCAGGGGGCGGCCATCCGGCCCCTTTTCCTTGCGTTTGGCCTCTGAAAAGGCGAGCGCCGCCAGCAACTGCTCATCTTGGAAGATCTCAACCGAGGGCTGCCCTTGGGTTAGCCAATACACCACAATACTCATGACGTTTCAATGCTCCTGCTCAGCCACGGCATCCGAACTGGGGGCCGAGGCAGCCGAGGCCCCGGCAGGTGCGCTAGCCGGAGCAACGGGCAATGTGGATGGATGCGAGGGAACCCCTGACGTGCTGGACGCGGCCGATGCTGGGGGTGCGACAAGCACCGCAGGCGCCGACGCGGCAGACGGACGAACCCCACTTGGGCGAACGCTGGCCGCTGCCGACTCTTTCTTCAACAAACGATCCACCCGAGCCTGGGCGCGGTTGCGCACCAGATAGCCCTCGAAGCCATTGAGATCATCAAACAGCTGCTGAGCCCAAGTCGCGCATTGCGTCAGCCGCTTGCGGCGCTCTGTTTCTGGCAAGGCCGCCCAGCGTTTCTCGGATGCTTTCAGCATCTGATCGGCTTCAGGGTTGCGCAAACCTTGTTTGTAGGCCACCGCCACGAAGGTGAAGCCCAATTCCGCGTCTCGCAAAATGGCCTGGTTGCGGGCATCGGTGCGCGCCTCGGTTCGCCGCTGCAGAATGCGTCCCTCAAAGGCCGCAGCGCAGTCAGACGCCTCCTGGTGCGTGGGCTGCCTGACCTCCGCCGACTCGGCCCATGCCCAGCTGGGTTGAAAGGTCAACAAGGCGCACACCCCGATGACGGGGAGGCTGGCAAACAGTCGATCAATGTGCATGATCAGATGTTAGCGCCCGGACGAAACGCGTGCGTAAGAAGGTGTGCAAAGGTGTGTTTCCGGCATTCAATCAATTTCAACGATCCCAACAAATCCGAATAGCCTCAAGCAGCACGACGCGCCGAATAATGACTTCACCGCGATTCAAAACGAACCGCTCCCAACCACCTGCAGCCAGGAGTCATCATGTCCAAAGTTCTCGTTCTGTACTACTCGTCTTACGGTCACCTTGAAACCATGGCTCAGGCCGTTGCCGAAGGCGCCCGCGCTGCTGGCGCCACGGTGGATGTCAAGCGTGTGCCCGAAACCGTGCCCGCCGACATTGCCAAGGCAGCCCATTTCAAGCTTGACCAGGCTGCCCCCATTGCCACGGTAGCCGAACTGGAACAGTACGACGCCATCGTTGTCGGGGCCCCCACGCGCTTTGGCCGCATGCCTTCGCAAATGGCCAACTTCTTCGAACAAGCCGGTGGTCTGTGGGCGCGCGGCGCGCTCAACGGCAAGGTCGGCGGCGCTTTCACCTCCACCGCCACGCAACACGGTGGCCAGGAAGTGACGCTGTTTTCCATCATCACCAACTTGCTGCACTTTGGCATGACCATTGTGGGCCTGCCCTACAGCCACCAAGGCCAGATGACCATCGACGAAGTGGTAGGCGGCAGCCCCTACGGCGCCACCACCATTGCTGGTGGCAAGGGCGAACGTCAGCCCAGCGCGATTGAGTTGGAGGGTGCCCGCCACCAGGGCAAGCTGATCGCCGAAACGGCCAACAAGCTGTTCGGCGCCTGATCAACCCCGGCTTGACACGTAAGGGAGGACGCGATTGCGCCCTCCCCGTTTGGCTTCGTACAGCGCGGCATCGGCACGCGCAAACACATCTTCGGCGCGCAGATCGTCGGCCTGCAGCTCGCTGAAGCCACCGCTCACGGTGGCATCCACCACCGACGCCAATCGTGGGCCCAGCATCTTGTGCAATTGCTCGACCAGGGTCTGCCGCAAACGGTGGGCAATGGGTTCGGCCTGGACCATGGAGGTCTCTGGCATGAGCACCACAAATTCGTCGCCACCAATGCGGGCCACCACATCGGTCACACGCAACGTAGAGCGGCACACGTCGGCCACCTTGATCAGCGCATCGTCACCTGCTTGGTGACCAAGTTCATCGTTGATGCGCTTGAAGTGGTCAATGTCAAAGATCAGCACCACAGCGGGCCGCCCATAACGCGTGAGGTGGTGTCGCTGCACTTCGAGCGCATGCAGCAGGCGCCTGCGGTTGAACAGGCCCGTCAAGGGGTCGGTTTCGCTGAGTGCGCGCAAACGCGATTCCAACTCTTTGCGTGCCGTGATGTTGCTGGCCACCCAAAGCACCGCCTCTTCGCCATCGACCAGAAAGGTCAAGGCCTGAACCCGTCCTTCAAACCAGATTAGCTCGCTGGGGCCAGCGTCGTTCAGCCCCTTCACATCACTGCCAGACAGGGTGTATTCGTTGATGTGCAAACGCCGATCGCCCAGGGCAGCCTCAATCTGCTCCAGAAACCACTGGGCCTTGCCTTCTTTGATCACGTCCGAAATGCGCATCCCGACCAGGGAACTGCCGTCGTGATAGTAGCGCTCGTCGGTGCCACCATAGACCGCGCCGTAGCGCCCGGATCGCGTCAGGATGAAGACGGGATCGGGCATCGCACTCAGCACCAAGCGCGCTTCGTCCAAAGATAGAAAAGAGGACATCTGCACAGAATCTCAAACGCGGACGAAGCCGACAACATGACAGGGGCGAAGCCAGCATAGCGCATCCCGTCTCAGTCTGCAGCCTCACAGCGGATCGGCCTCCTGCGTCACCAGTTGGGCAGTAGCCTGCCGCCCAAATCGGGCGTATAGCAGGGGCGTCAACACCGTGTCCAGCAAGGTGGAGCTGATCAACCCGCCGAAAATGACCACCGCGACAGGGTGCAAGATTTCCTTGCCCGGGGCATCGGCCGACACCAGTAAGGGCATCAGGGCAAAGGCCGCGACCAGGGCCGTCATCAGCACCGGTGTCAGGCGCTCCAGCGAACCACGCACGATCATGGCCTGACCGAAGGCTTCCCCCTCCAGCCGGCACAGGTTGATGTAGTGGCTGATCTTGAGGATGCCGTTGCGTGTGGCAATGCCCGTGAGGGTGATGAAGCCGACCAGCGTGGCCACCGACAAGGGCAAGTCGGCGACCCACATGGCGACCACGCTGCCCACCAGCGCAAACGGAATATTGGCCATGATGACCAGGGCCAAGGTGCTGGATTGGTAACGCGAATACAGCACCAGGAACATCAATGTCAATGACAACAGCGACAAGCCTGCGATCAAGCGAGTGGCTTGCTCTTGCGCCTGAAACTGGCCTTCCAGGCTGATGAAGTAGCCCTGCGGCAAAGCCAGGCGATTCATCTGGGCACGAATGTCTTGCACCACCCGCCCCATGTCGCGGCCATCGGTATTGGCGTAGACCACGATGCGACGGCGGCCGTTTTCTCGGCCGATCTGATTGGGGCCATCGCCCTCATCCACCGAGGCAATGGCCGACAGGGGCACGCGCCCGGCCGGGGTGTCGAGCAGCAGGCCAGCCAGATCACGCGGCCCACGGCTGGCGTCAGCCAGCCGGATGACCACGTCGTAACGGCGCACCCCATCGAGCACCTGGCTCACGCCCTGCCCTTCCGACAAGGTCTGCAAGGCTTCGACCGCTTGCCCAGGCGTCAAACCCAGTTGCGCAGCTTTGCGATGGTCGACGCTGACTTTGATTTGCGGAATCAGCACCTGCTTTTCCACGGTCAAGTCAACCAGCCCGGCAATGGGTGCCAACTGGCTGCGCAATTGCTCAGCCATGCCTCGCAGCGCATCCACATCGTCGCCGTAGATCTTGACGGCGATCTGCGCGCGCACGCCCGACAAGAGATGGTCCAATCGGTGCGAGATGGGTTGGCCCACAGCCACTGCTGCTGGTAGCACCGACAAGCGTTGGCGCAAATCGGCCATGATGGCTTCGCGCCCGCGCTGGCTGCGCCTCAGGTCCACTTCGATCTCCGAGGTGTGCACGCCTTCGGCATGTTCGTCTTGTTCGGCCCGCCCCGTGCGGCGGCCCACTTGCACCACCTCGGGCACATCCCGAATCAGCTTTTCTGCCAGGGCGCCCATGCGATTGGCTTCAGCCAGCGAGGTGCCTGGCGTGAACAGCACCGACAGCACCATGGATCCCTCGTTGAACGCAGGCAAGAAGGTGCGCGGGAAGAAAGGCACCGATGCCGCCGCCAGCAACACGCCCAGCACCGCCGTGGTCAGCAAGACCCGCATGCGCGGAAACGACCAGTTGAGCAACCGTGTGTCTTGCCGTTTGAGCCAGGCCACCAAAGGACTGTCGCCGTGCCCCAGCCGCTTCATACGTGGCAACAACCAGGAAGACAGCACCGGCGTGACCGTCATGGACACCAACATCGACGCCAGAATGGACACGATGTAGGCCACACCCAAAGGAGCAAACAGGCGCCCCTCGATGCCCGGCAAGGCAAACAGCGGCACGAACACCAGCACCACCACCACAGTGGCATAGACAATGCCCGATCTAACCTCCACCGAGGCGCGCCAGATTACTTCCATGGCCGGCAGTGGCTGCGCCGCCTGGCGATTGAGCTGCAAGCGCCGCATGATGTTCTCCACATCCACCACCGCATCGTCAACCAGCTCCCCAATGGCAATGGCCAGGCCACCCAAGGTCATCACGTTGATCGACTCACCCAGCGCCTGGAATACCAGCGCCGTGACCGCCAGCGACAAGGGAATGGCCAGCAGGGAAATGACCGTGGTGCGCGCGCTGAGCAGAAACGCAAACAGCACAATGGCCACCATGATGGCGCCATCTCGCAAGGCCTCCACCACATTGCCAATGGAAGACTCGATGAAGTCCGCCTGCCTGAACAGCACCTGCGGCGATGCCAGACCGGCGGGGCGCCCTTGGCGCAATTCGCCCAGAGCCACATCGATGCGACGGGTCAACGCCACCGTGTCAGCCCCAGGTTGCTTTTGCACGCTGAGGATGACCGCAGGCTTGCCGTTGTAGCCGGCATCGCCGCGCTTGAATGCCGGGGCATAACGCACGGTGGCCACCTGGTCCAGCAAAACGGCCCGCCCTTGCGACCAACGCACGGCCAGTCCTTGCAGGTCTTCCGCCCGGGTGGTGCGAGCCAGATGCCGAATCAGGTACTCACGCCCATTGAGGTCAATGAACCCGCCACCGGCATTGCTGGCATAGCCCTTCAGAGCCGATTCCACCTCAGTCAGCGACACGCCAAACTGCGCCATGCGTGCCGTGTCGGGCTCGATGCGCAACTGTCGCACCTCGCCACCAATCGGAATCACCTGAGACACCCCCGGCACCGACAGCAACCTGGGCCGCATCACCCACTCGGCATAGTCCCGTGCCTGCATGGGGGTGGCAGCCCCGCTGCCGTCAATCGGCAAGGCAATCATCATGATCTCGCCCATGATGGACGACACCGGCCCCATGACGGGTGTGATGCGACCCGGCAATTGCTCCTTCACCAGGGCCAGGCGTTCGGCCACCAACTGCCGGTTGCGGTAGATGTCGGTACCCCAGTCGAACTCGGCATACACCACCGACAAGCCCACGCCCGATGTGGAGCGAACGCGGGTCACACCCGGCATGCCGTTGAGGGCCGTTTCCAGGGGGAAGGTCACCAATTGCTCCACCTCTTCCGGGGCCATGCCGCCGGCCTCGGTGAGCACGGTCACGATGGGCTTGTTGAGGTCAGGAAACACATCGACCGGCGTGCGCGATGCGGTGAAGGCCCCCAAGGCCATGAGGATGAAGGCCCCCACCAGCACGAATAGGCGTTGCTGCAGGCTGTGTCTGACGATCCAGTTGAACATGGCCGCCTCAACGAATCTGGTTGATCAGGGAGGCGCCTTGCACCACCACCCGACTGTTGTCAGCCAGCCCACGGGTGACCAGCACACGTTGCGCATCCAGCGGCTGTGTTTGAACCGGCTGCGGCACAAAGTGCTCGGCACTGGCCTTCACCCAGACGATGGGTTCATTGGCCGGGCTACGCACCACTGCCTCCGAAGGCAAGGCCACGCCCTGCTGCTGCTTGCCCAGTTCGGCCACCACCGTCAGGGGCTGGCCAATGGCCAACAAGGCAGAAGCCGATGGCACGCCGGATGCCGCCATGTTGGCGCGAAAACTCACCGGCACAGCACCGTCTTGCATGACACGGGCTGCCCCCACCAGCTTCAAGCTGAGGTCTGGTACCCCCTGCACATGGGCCGCGACAATCTGCGCAGCCTGCGCTGGATCACTGACACGGGCCTCAATCAGCGCCCGCTTGGGGTCGGTGATCTCAAACAACACCGCTTGCGGTTCGACCATCTGCCCATTCAATGCCCGCGCGCTGGCCAGCACCCCGTCACTGCTCGCGGTCACAGCTTGCCGCCCGTCTAGCGATTGGGCCAAGGCGGCCTCGCGTTCGCGCAGGCCTTGCAGTTCCAGCTTGGCCGACTCGCTTTCCTTGCGAGGCACCACCCCATCCAATTGGCCCAGGCGGCTGACCCGCGCTTCAGCCTGCAATCGGTTGGCATGCACTTCGGCCAATGCAGCGCGTTGCGCGCCCCGTTCAGCCACGCCCAAGGCGGGCTGGATATAGGCCAGAACCTGCCCTTTTCGAACTGTTTGCCCGGCCACCGGCAAGCCCCCTTGAGGGGATTCCAGGCGCCCCGCCACCGGGGCTTGCACCACTCCACCCAAGGCGGGGTCCATCACCACACGGGCATTGAGCAACATCGTCAGGGGATGCGCCCCTTGCTGGGCCACCACCGTGCGCACCTCCAAGCGGCGCTGCGCCAGCTTGGGCACCTGCACACTGCCATCGGGTAAACGATGCAAGCCAGCGGGCGCCCCCACTGAGGCAGGCGCATCCAGATGTTCGCCATTGGGGCCATGTGCCCCAGGACCAGCCCAGGCCAGACCTGCCCATACCAAACCACCCAAGCAAGGCCAAATTTTCAGATTACCACGCATGTCATGCCTCACTCTTTTCAACTGATACCAGAGGCGCAGACAAGCGCGTGCGTCGAGGCAGCAACTGCCAAGCCACAGCCATCACCGCAAGCGCCAACAAGGCGCCCAAGGCATATCGCTTCCAGCCGGTCACGCCGTGCCCGGACGCCTCATGCGCCGTCTCGGTTTGCCCGGGCTCG
>ERZ724505.536-NODE-536-length-24159-cov-6.395826_pt1 | contig 24159 bp, 44 predicted proteins | sample MGYA00376038_ERZ724505 | MGnify/ENA primary metagenome ERZ724505 (study PRJEB28724, sample SAMN07190884) | wastewater metagenome | isolation source: effluent of sewage treatment plant in Hong Hong | place: Hong Kong | collected 2016-03-17 ...
TTTCTTTGAAATTCCTCATGAGTGACATTTTCTCCTAAAACTAGGTACTCCACTTCATAACCGGCCAGAGTTAATAGAGACTTAGCTGTTTGGCAGTGGGCGCAGGTCTTTGTTGAGTATAGGGTTGCTTTTTTCATGTTAGGTCTCCTGTAAGCGTAGGATAAATCTTTTTAACCCCTGTTTGGGTGTACTCAAGGACGTATCCTACACTATATTGTTTGTCTTTAGATATTTCGCATAGATGCTTGTACGCCACGTCCTTATGGATAGTGAAGCCCTTATACTCTCCAGGACCTGCTCCGTCCACGCTAGTCCCGCCGTACAGTACGTATACTGTATCAGGATGTGAAGTGTTGTTTTTCATCGTCAAATACTTTTAGAACTAAATCTACTGTAACATCATCAAGTTCTAGAATATACAATAGATATTCTTTCGCCTCATCACGTATAGTCATTTCCGGCTCTAGGATTAGTGCTGTATCCGTGCTACGTTGTACTATTTTCTTAGTAACTACGCCGTCAGTATCGACATTGGCTAAATCTGCTAGAGAGCCTTCCATCTCGTATACTACATGATGGTACTCGTCTACTGGTGTGGGCTCTCCAGCTTTAACCGTTTTCCTAACTAGCTGAGGAACTTCTAACTTAATCCAGTTATGTTCTAGAGTTGCTGTATCAAAAATTATAAAGCCGGTATCAACCAGCGAACGATGGAATGATGTAGTAACAGGACTGCCAGGATACAGAATATTCCTCTGACTATTGCTGTAGCTATGCAGGTCTCCCGCAAGGACAACTTTCCACTTGTTGAAGAGGTCGAGGTCGATTTCTGGTTTGACATGTGGAGGGATCTCCGCTCTAAAATGACTTACACAGATTGGCTGTGTGAATTCTGGATGATTCCCTTTAGCGAAATCCTTCAGTCGGTTATAAGGTATAAAATCAATACCAGTAGCGTCAAGAGTAAAATAGTCATCTATAATTTTTACTTTGGAATTGATTCTAGAGGTTGAGTTCTTTAGAAAAGATAAGAAGGTAGTATCTTTCTTTAAACTTTCGTGATTTCCTGGAATGATGAAGGTGGGCTTTGTGAATATCGTAATCAGCTCATAATATAACTCAATTTCAGCCATATTAGGTAGTTTATCAAAAACATCTCCACCTAGAATCCAGGCTTCCACGTTCGCATCATATTTGGCCAATTCTTTAAATAATGTAAAGAACCTATTACGAGCCCAAGCTTCAGGAACATCTTTCTGTCCTAGTTTAATGTGTATATCAGCTACAAATCCTACCTTCACGGGCAGCTCCTTTTGCCATTGCATATAGTTCGTCACGATTAGGGGCCGTATACCAAGAATCCCATAAAATAGCAAACTTCGTCAAATCTTTAATATCTACTTCAATAGTAGTTTCTAGGTACCCTGCCATGCCTTCATGGTCATATCCAGGCTTTCCCACTACTACGCTGTTAGTACATTCTGCAAGCATTTTGCCATGACAAAACATCATGAATAAAATGTGCGAGTAACAAGTCGTTGCTTTAAACTTCATTCATTTCCCTCCAGCCCTCTGGCAAATGGCAGTTTGGTGGTGCATTTTTAAACATTGGTGCGATCTGTTCGTCTTTATATCCAGCGAGTCCACAACCTATACGCGTAACTTCAAACTCTAGTTCTGGATTATGTTTTGCGTATTCTATAAACGTATTTACATAAAGTTGAATAGTCTCTAAAGGCAATACCTGTAGTCGCAAACCTTTAGTAGGAATAGCATACGAGTTCCCTTGTGGGCCTACTCCTCTGCCATATATAGCCCCTTTGTGTTCTAAAGCGTATAGAGCTGCGCCTTTACCGTGCCTACCGGCTAAATTACTTCCAAATACAAAGATCATCTTTGGCTTTTAATTTATTACAGTTAATACATTGCCATATCGTGCGCTTCCATCCCCAATCTATAATCTGATCCCCATACAAATTAAGTCTAAAAACGTAATTATGTTTACAGAATAGTTTCATAGATAAAAAAGCCCCCGGCTTATTAAGCACAGGGGCTAGATTGGATTAAAGGTCTGCTACTGATTCTTTATCAATACCAGTAGCAGGATTATCCGCATCATCGTCGCCACCTGACGTTAGCTTGTCTAGTAGCGCCTTGATTTCTTCAGGAGTAGGACGTGGATATACTTCATCGATAGATTTAGCTTCTGCTAAGGCTGCACGTTCGGCATCGTTTAGCGGGCGGCTCTTTAACTTTAGTTGCTGTAGCTTATAGTCAACGTTGAAGGCTAGCGGGCCGGTCTTTTCACGCTTGAAGATAATATCAAAGCCAGTATCCGGGTCAGTAGGATCTAATCCTAGCTGCTCTGCTGCATTCATAACATCTGCTAATAGGGTCTTCTTAAGCATAATCGGCTTAACTTTACCGTCCTTAGGGTCGATACAGTTCATAACGTATGACCACTGGCAGCGATTAGGCTTACCGTCTTTATTGGTGGGGAAGTACTCGGGTACCCAGTCCTTTTCAATGTTAGTAAAGCGCTCTTTTTCACGATCAAAACCTAGACATTCAATAGGTAGGTCCTTACCGTTAGTTCCCGGAACCCAGTATACATAACGAGGTAGAATGTCTCCAACTAAACGTACAACGTTTTCGCCGTCTTTGTATTCATAAGTCTCTACTTTAGTCTTAGCCGCAGTGCCTTTAGCTTGTCCAAACTTTAGTGCCATTTTTTATCCTTTAATAATCGGTTTTTAGTCATTATACGATAATTAAACTATCATCGTATAAACATAATTATAGTACAAATTAAACATAATTACAAGTCCAAAATTTACTCGCTGTTATATTCAGTCCATACTTTCTTCTGGTAAAAATACTAGTTCTGAACTAGTACATTTTAATAAAGGGTTATATTTAATAGCCTCTTTATTTAAATCGGGGTACAAACTGAGAGGTAGACGTTTGTACTTATACATTTTATACATAGAGTAACTACGCTTAGCCGCTAAAAATAAATACTGATCTATGTATTCTTGAGGTCTTCCTGTTTTAGTTAGTTCGTACTCATTGAGTAAGAATGAATGCCCTTGTAGTATCTTTGCTTTATCTACATATAAAAACTTAGACCTTTTATTCTTAGGCACTTTACCACTTTTACAATAAATAAGTATATCTAAGGAAGGTATCTTTAACTTAGTAGAAGCTTTTTGTAGCTCATCATAATTAAATATTACCATGGAAATACTGGAGAATTAAACCAAAGTTTAAACTCTTTCCATAACCACCTACGGGCACCAATAATAAGAACTATTAAATTAATACCAGGTAAGCCATATTTTAATAACTGTAGTAATACTTCTCCCTTGGTTACTTCTGGGTGGTAGAACTCATTTTCTAAGATACCCAGGTCGGAAGATTCCACGGAGTACTTTTCTCTAGCTGTTTTACGTCTAAAATATTCCTTACGTAAAGTTAATATAGTATCCGTAATTGCTCCTATACTAATAAGGATAGATGCAAATATTACTGTTGCTAAAACCCCTATATAGGCAGCTTGCATTAAATCAAACATATTTTATTTTCCAACCTTGTGATGTGTAAAAAGCTAATCTATCTCGGTTCTGCCTACTTGCTGTAGGGCCTTTAAACTGTAAATCAACGATTACCGGTATTTTAGTTTCTTTAGAAGGGTGCATTCTGTTAATACGAGCCGTAAGCTGTTCCAACATAATAGCGTTACCCGAGGGCTGAGCTAATATAGCACAAGACATTACGGGAATAGATATACCTTCCGAAAAAATTGAACGATTACCTGCTAGGTAGTTATATTCGCTTTCCATCTTGTCAAATACCTGCTCTCTATCTACCTCTACTTGACCGTGAACAACTGCACAGGATTCTCCCAATAGCTCTCCTAGTTTATCTAAGAACTCTACCCTATCCGCAGGAATCAGGACCTTATGTCCAGCCGCCTGATACCCTTTAGCGATAGTAGCTACTAGGTGTTGGTAGGCAGGATCATACAGGAGCAATGCCATACGGTCTACCCAGCTTTCACCTTCTCCCGGAAGAACTAGACCGGTTTTAATTATATGAACTTCGGGATCTACTACGTTAGCTTTCTCTGGCTTAATAACATGCGGACCAAAGAAGTCTGGAAAGAGTACGTGTTTACCGTCTACTCTTTCCATAGTACCGCTGAGTCCGATTTTATATCTAGCATGCATAGCTTCTAGGATAGAAGTAAAAGTGGATGCAGGGGCATGGTGGCTTTCGTCAATAATGACTAATCCAAATTCTTTATCTATTTTATCCAGAACTTTGCTGACTGTTTGAACATTACCAATTACTACGAAGTGGTCTTCAACATCAAATTCTCCGGAACCTATCTTGCCTACAGGCATTCCAAATGCTGTTTCAGCATCTTTTAACCACTGATCCCTTAAAGCCACAGTATGTGTAACAATAAGAGTCTTACGCCCTAATTTGTGAGCAGCTAGTAAAGCCGTAAAAGTCTTACCCCAACCTGGCTTCGCATTAAGGAAGCACGATCCATTAATCTCCTCCAGAACCGGCACTTGGTGCTCGCGTGGAGCGATCTTAGGGTCTGGGAAAGGCACGAAGTTATCAACTCTTCTATCTTCAATAGTATAGTTTTTAGGGACCAGGTCCGTTCTACCGCCAGGTATAACTAGAATATCCGGATTTACTATTTTATAGTTTTTGATTACTTCTAGTTTGGAAAGTACAGCTACATAGCTCTTCTTTTTTATTTTATATGTTAGAGCTTCCATTATAGACTTAGTTAAGTCTATATTATTAGGAAGTTTCATATAAATCTTATTGGATATAATAGCTTTCACTATACACTACGCCTTTTTATGTTTATCTTGTCCTGGTCTGTGAACCCATAAAAAATAAAGTTATACCCTTCTTGTAAAAATACAGCTTTATTATAACTTGCTCCAGGAGGGCCATACATGCTTTTATACCTTGCAGGGTCTCCTTCTACCTCAAAGATCCAGTAACCTCCCATATTATGCAGTTTTGTTATACGTTTAACTACTGCTTTATATGACTTACTTTTCTTATACTCAAATAGCTTACCGTTAGAATCTATCCAGTGTACTCCTGATTTAGACAATCGTATTAGATCACCTACGAAGTACACGGATAGTCCAAACGTATAAAGAGGTACTCGGTCCTTTAGCAAAGCGATTCTACGCTCTGCTAAAGTCTTACCTGGCTTATTTAAGTCGTCAATTACTCTGACGCTGAGTTTATCTGTTTCCGTATTTTCGGTGGCATAGTAAATAATGCCACCGTCTTCAGAAGGCTTGGTTGGAAGCCTATAGACGGGAAAGGACAGATGACTCAAACTTATAGTACTTATCCCATTTTCCGAATGAATAATCGTCTCCTACTTCCTGGTCAACACCGATCGGGGTACCAGGAATACTACAGCCACGATCCTTTTGCGTATTACGTTTTAGAATTTCGCAATAAGCTTCTTCTTCATCTTCCGCCACCAGCCCCACAATAGAGTCATGTACTAGCATGAAGATTTTTGATTTCATACCTTTTCTAGCTAACTCATCGTGAGTATCCATAGCACCTAATAGGTTAACATCGCTACATACTGACTGGATTTCAGAGTTTACGCCAGAACGTACTTCACTAGCTGCGATGCCTTTGTCTGATGAAAAGACATTAGGTAGGCGACGCTTGCGACCAAAAAACGAATAGGTAAAACCATTCGTAGCAATGAAGTCTTTACGCTCATTTAGCCACTTACGTAGCTTACTGAACTTAGTGAAGTAAGTATTAATATCATTCTTAGCATCATCAATAGTATAAATCTGATCGATCTTAGCGTCGATTAAAGCCTGCTGAACAGTTGACTGTACTTTTGCCGGCCCCGAACCATAAAGAATACCAAAGGAAATTGCCTTAGCACTTTGCCTCATTACAGGGAACTGCTCTTTAACATCCCCAACCTCGCAAGGAAGGTTGAACACCATCTTAGCAATTGCACTATGGAAGTCGCCGCCGCTTTTAAATACTGATTGTAAATTACGATCACCGGAGAGCACAGCAGCATAATACATCTCTCCAGTTTGCAACGGTTAATTCAGCTATTTTCATAACTGACCGGACTATATCTTCAACTTCAGATAGCGAGTATGCAAAACGAACTATACTTGACAGAGACTTTTTCCATTCTGCAGTTTCTTTATATTTTTCACCAATCTTATTATATTTAGAGGTAACCTCTAAAACTAAATTCAACTTTGGTATATAAAAATCTGCAGTATGTTTTGTCCTTGTATTGAAAAGTTCGTCATACTTTTTCTGGCGTATTATTAATTCAGGATCTAAATATTTTAGCAGTATCTTATAAGCCTCAAACTCTATCATAGAGTCAAAATAGCCTAATTCAGTATGAAGTCTTGCACCAAAATTTCGTTTAGGATGACAAGTCCCACATACTATATACTCAGAGGTACTATAATGAGACATAGTACGTTCTAATATACTGTTACATTTATGGCAGGAATAATAAAGTCTTCCGTCTTTATTATCCACTATAGAGAATCCTTGATACGTGTCATACGTATTTAAGTCTTTTCTCTTACCACCAACACCTCGACAATATCTACAATATATGTCTCCGCGTTTTCTAGCTTCTTGTAATTTTCCATAAGTTATGTCCTCTTCTTTTTTACAATTATTACATCTTAGTTGTAATTTCTTGTGTCCATTGTTCCAACCTTCTGAGATTAAGGTGTACCCCATATCTTTCAAGTTGTCCCTATTAAGAGGATTATAATTATACTGTTTTTTACTAGAATCCTGGGTTATGGCTCCTATAAACATAGTCACGTTAAAGCCATACCTACGTAATGATGTAACTCCGGTGCCGGGAGGTATCTCCCCTTTTCTAACAGAGCACTTTTGCCACATTGCAGCTCCTGTAGGAACTGCTACGTTATTATTAATAAACCATTGTCTAGCTTTTTCAGCTAGCGCTTCTAAGCTGTCCCCTTTTTCGTATAGGCTCTGTTCTGCCATATACTACTCCTTTCGGATAGTCTCTGAACGTTCTTCCGTACTAATAGGAAGCTTCGCTGCTGATTGCCCAATTTGATCTATTTTCAAACATTCACGCTCACAATTACTTGTCACGTTGTAGTCAGAACAATTTAAGGGGTTTCCAGCAATTAAAGGGATGTTTACCTGAACATCACTGCTCAGGGGGACTTGGAATCAATCCTGTGAAACGATCTTAAACCCTGGAGGTGCAACAATACATCCCTTAATAATAGGATCGTCACGGGGGATCTGCTGTGCATTGAATGTACCTGAGCTAGATAAACGTCCCGAGGTCGTGAAAGTATTGTTAAAGTTCGTACGAACACGCCCATCCATATTAACTACTTGTAATAGCTTAGTTGTATAGCTATTACGAATTTTAGTTAACTTACGAATCTTAAGCAGGGTAGCAGGAATAGGATGATCTGAACTAAGTTCCTCTAGAACATCCGCATCTGTAGATAGTGCTCCAGTGGCGGTTAGCTTACCTGTGGGAGTAAGCCCGATGTAATCAAATAGTAGCTTGCGTAACTGGATAGGAGAAGCGGGGTTAAATACAGCCCCAGCTGCTTTCTCGAATGCAAGGACTTCTTCAAAACTACGTAATTTTTCATTAGCTTCAGTGATTTCTTTCTCTAGCAGAGCGTCTGCTGCTTTTAGTCGTTCAATATCAAACGGGATGCCAATTTCTTCAATGTCCCCTAAGAATAAAGTACTACGTACCATTAGATCTAGATAAGCCCCCATTAACTTGGGGTTTTTCTCTAAAGCAGCCATAAAGATCCAATAAATCTCCCAGGTTACAGCAGTATCAATACTGGCATACTTGGAGATAATATCGTATGGAATTAGATCATAAGTGAACTCTTCTTCTTTGATACCATTTTCATGGCAATAACGTTTTTTAAACGCATCTAGTTCAGAATCGTAGTCTCCATAGTCTGTAAACTTCTGAGCAATCTGCTTTAGACCGTGTGAATCATTCTCATCTAGAATATAGTGCATACACATAGTATCATGCACATTATCTCGCTTAAAGATAATATCTAGATGGTATTCGATCATTTTGCGGTCGAACTTCATATTATGAAAAACTACAGTAGAGTTATCAGCAATCCACTGTAATTTTTCAATATGTTCAACATCAAGAATGTCAGTAATAATGTACCTACCCTGACGTTTTTTCCAGGTTAAGGATAGACCTAAAACATAACCGTTACGAGGATATAATCCTGTAGTTTCAGTATCCCATGCAGTTACTTTACATTCACCTAAGAGGATGGCCGCTGCAATTTCATTTAGATACTGTAAGGCTTCTTCAGCATTATTAATACCCTTAAAATCGCCTACTTGGGTTGAAGTCTTCTCACCCCTAGCAAGTTTTTCAATCTTATTTACTGCCATCTCCATTTCTTTCTTCATTTCTGGTTTGAAATGGAGCATGGCTGGATTTGGCATTGATACGAATTTATCTTTTACAAGAGTACCAGCCATAGTAGTACTGCTTTTAATTCCTGCGTAGTGTTTTGCAGCTTCAGAACCTACTAAAATAACTAGATCGTACTCGCTGTCTTCAAAATTTAAATCTACGTCTTTCTTTAAAATCTTACCGTTAGCCGGTAATACGCTGCACATATGCCATAAATCAAACTTAAATGTAAATAACTTTGAGTAATCGTTACGGCTAGGTGCTTTATCAATAATTGCTATTTTCATCCAAAAGTGCCTTGATGTGTTGGGTCATCATATGTTTCTAGTAGAACTCCACAGTGTGTGCAGTACTTGCTTATAATAACAGTAGACTTATAGTCATAACCGCCTTTGCAATACCGTTCTACTGTTTTAATCTCTTCATGCGGACATAGACCTTCTTGCAGCTTTGTTCTTAACGTAGCCGCTTTATTAGTCTGCTTTCTAGCATTTGCCTCTAGACGAGCTACTTCTCGCATAACCTCTAGCACCTGTGTTCTATTCAGCTTTTCCATTTATATACTCTTTAATACTTAATACGTCTTCTTCGCTAAGCTCGCCAGGATCTTGCCCTTGTGGTAAATCAATGATTTCTACAAAGAAGCCCTTTTGCTCAATTAGAGGCTTTAACTTGTACGCACCCTTCCTACCAGCATCATCACCGTCAAACATAATGAAGATTTTGCTTATATTCTGAGCCTTTAAAGGCATTAAGTGCTCGTCTAAGGTGGATACTAGTGTATCGACTCCAAAGACGCAAGCGCATTGTTCTAACCCCTTGTCCTGTAAGTTTAACATATCAAAGATACCCTCCACAAGTACAATTGCCCCAGTACCTTTTGGAAAGATGGAGGGATATAGGGGCATAGGCACACCGCTAGGAAATACATAATATTTGTTCTTACGTTCTGTACCGCGAGTGCATCGCCCGATATAGGATACAATTCTTCCCTGAATATTCTTTACAGGGAAGAACACTCTATCCATTATCTTGTCATCTAGGGACGTGGATACAAATGCTCCGAACTTAATATAGGTATCAGCTGCAATAGACCTGTAACTACGCCTAAACGGGGCTGTTGGGTAAGGAAATTCTGTGTCGTTAGTAGCGTTCGCTAACTCTTGAAGTTTTTTCTTTAAGAGTGCCGTTTTAATACTGACGAAATTATTCCTAATGCCATAATGAGCGAAAAGATTACCCTTAAAACCACAGGCAAAGCAATGCATCATGCCTGTGGTTTTATCTACTCGTAAAGAAGGACTACTATCGGCATGCTCTGGGTTGAGGCACTTGATGAGGTAATCGTTTCCTGAGGGTGAAGGGCGCAAGTTTTGTTTTGTGAGTAAATCGTATACTGCTGTCATTTCTTAGTCCCACGGCGGTGCGTCATCTACTGGTTCGTCTACTTTTGAAGACTTTTTAGCTTTCTTTGGCTTTTCTTCTGGCTTTTCTTCGCTCTCTGGCAGCTCGATTGGTTCAGGACTGATACGCAGTGACCCACCCCAATCCATACCTGATCTGCTTTTAAACTCACTGGCTCCACGGATTTTAGTACTATTAAAATTAATTGCTTGTTTTTCTTTATCAGCTTCTAATAGCACCGCAATATCGGGAGAATCTAAAATACCCTTGGCCATTCGTGCTTGCCCCATATCGTCAATTTGATACGCGCTGACTAGTAGGACTTCATGCTTACGGGCCAGGTTCTTTAAACCTTTTGATACTTCAATTTGAGGCTTCCAGTCGTACATATCATGACCAGTTCCTAGAACAATTTGGTTTACATAGTCTACAATAGCTATACGAAGTTTATCTCCATGTTTGGCCTTTAACTTACCTAAATGTAAATCAATCGAAGAGATAGACAAGTCCCTATCATCAATAAAGATTAATTGGTTGTCTTTCTTTAAAGTACAATATCTTGCCAACTCTTGTTCTAGCTTGCTAAGGTTTCTGTGTTCTCTATACTTTTCTAGAAAATCCTGACCGTTTTCAAACATTTCTGAACGTACTTTGGCCAATTTTAAAGCTTCTGATTCAGAATATGTCCCTACTTTTAACTTATGATGTGAGACGCCTGATAGCATCGCCATATCACGCATAAAGACTTCGTGAGCCTTCATTTCAATCGTAAAGTAAGGACATACCATACCAGCTTCATATTCATTACATTGAATATTACTCAGTACCAGGGATTTGCCGTGACCTCGCTTACCCCCAAATAATACGTACTCTTCTCTAGCGCAATTGCCTATTAAAGCGTCCATAGCGTTATTAATACCAATTGGTATACGCTCTGCTTTAATTTCTTCTGGATCTCTAAATAGGAAAATCTCGGACGAGTTGTATACAACTTCCGAGTTTAGTGTTTTTTCGTCTAAGTCCTGTACAATTTTTGACAGGTCTTCTTTTACTTCCTGAGTGCTTAGCACTGGTAGTTTATCAATAAACTTATCCAGATGCTTAATAGTTTCGTTTTGCGTATATTGATCTACTAGTGCGTCAAACGCTACATCTACTGGAATATCTTCTTCAGTAGCTAGCTTAACGATCGCCAAAGATCTGCTTGCCGGGCCGTCCCTAAGGGTAAGGTCTAGTTCTGAGAAACCAGGAACTTCTCCGTACTTATCGTAGTACTTCCCAATTACACTATATAAACTAGAAAAGGATGGATCAATATATACTAATTTTAACTTAGACCATAACTCAACATTTTTCTCAGAAAGTAGCTTATTAAGAATAATAGCTGAACAATCCATAGATTAAATGCGAGCCTCGTTGTCTATAATTACCTGATCTACAATTTCGGCTACTTTTTGTAGCAACTTCTTACGCAGAGCTTGAAGCTCTGTCTGATAATCTCTACCTTTATCATACGCTAGACCTACTTGCTCATGTGTTATAAGCTGGTAGACCCCAAAGTATAGATAGTCGTACGCCATAGTAGAATCTGGCATGCACTTAACTTCAACGTCTTTGCCATAGTTGCTCTGTGCTTGGCGTACTACTTCTTCGACAGTAAGTGCTGTATGATCGTGATATTTAATTTGTACTTGCATGCCATTCCTATAACGAAAAAAGGGATAGAGTCTCAACGAAACCCTATCCCTTGAGATAGCTAATTAAGCTGCTTCGCGCTTGCCAGCAGCCTTGTCGTGCTTGGCTTTACCGTCGTAGTTAGCAACTTTAATACCGCGGCGGGTTAGAGTAGTACGTACACCACGTTCGGTCTTATCAATCGCCTTAGCAATTTCTTCAACAGTCATGGTAGCAATCTTATCGCCTAGAGCAGTGATCGCATCTTCGGCCGGAGCTACATGGTCGCGCTGGGCTGGGATACGGGTAATATCACCGCTACGGGTTAGGGATAGAGCCTTACCGCGAACGCTAGCAACAGTCTTGTTTAGCTTAGCAGCAATATCTTCTAGATATGCGCCGCTGTTTGCTAGAGCCACGAATTGGCTTTCTTCAGCCTCAGTGTAAGTACGAGCTGCTTCTACCTTTTCAGCAGGCTTAACAGAACCAGTTAGCTCCATAGCTAATAGCTTACCTTGTACTTGCTTAGCCGTGAAAGCACCACCTTCAAAACGCTCAGCAATTTCCTTGTAAGTTAGCTGACCAGCATTGCTGGCAACGAAATCACGTAGAGCAGCTTCTTGTTCTGCGTTAAAGGTAGGGGCCTTTTCCTTCGCCATACTGGCCACTTCGTGGCCGAGTTGGCGAAGCTTAGCAGCTACGCTACGGGCCGTGGTACCTAGGGCTTCTGCTTGTGCTTCGACGGTGGAAGCGCTTACGGGACTTTGACCAGCTACGGCAGCTTGTAGTTTAGCAACTAGTTCGTCGGTCCACTTTAGTTTCTTTTGTTCAGTCATGTTTTAAACCTTGTAAAAATGTTTGTAAATTAGTAATAATCGTAATACCGTATTGTTCAGCTTTTTTGCGCTTTGAACTATTGTCGTTAGCTTCATCAACTAAGTAGTTTAATCCCTTAGTCACTGAATCAACTGGAGCGTATCCGGCCTTTTCTAACGCGTTGTGTGCTTCTGACTTTGTTTTGAAAGAAGTTAGTTTGCCAGTAATGCACACGGTTTCACCAGTATTCCCCGAAATGTTACGAGTATTCGTAACGCTATAATTAAAGGGCAGGAATTCTCTAATTTCAGTAAACTCAGTGTTTAACCAAGTTAACAAGTTATTAGTTGCTTTTTCACCTAACCCGGCCTTTTTGCAGGATTCTTCAGTAATTTCATCAATATGACTAATTACCGCGCAAATCTTTTTACTAGCAGTTTCCCCAATTAGAGGAATAGAAAAGGATGCTAGTACAACATGCAGTTCGGCTGTTTTTGCTTTTTCTACTTCTTCGAGTAGTTTTTCTGCTATTTTTCTACTTCCTAATGCTTCGGTTAAATCCTCAACATCAAGATAGAAAATCTCCGCTAAATCGTTTAACTGTAGTCGCTCAAGAGTTTTAGGGCCAAGACCCTTGATACCTAGTACCTTAGCAAAATGTTCCAACTTTTTACCTAACTGCGCACTGCAGCTAGGATTTCTACAGAAAAGTTGATCTTTCACTAACTCTAGTTTAGTAGAGCAACATGGACAGTGCGTTGGAATTTCGATTGGTTCTAGTAACATACTCAATATCAACTAACTAAGCCATAATTTTATAGGAATTTACTTGCAAGATCAAGTTCAAATTTCGCATGCTCATTTAGAAATTTTAGACTTGACTTCGCCGTACTTACCAGCTACGGCTAGTACTAGTAGCCCAAACAATACAACAATAAATACTAGGGGCCACAGTACGGCATACGTAGTATTTTCTCTAAAAGAGTACCCCTCTACTGGAATAATAAGATAAAATACACCTATTAAATATACAATAAAAATAGGCCACATTTAAGCATCTACCTTATGTAAGATACAAGGAATAATCTCTCCCGCTCGGTGAATTGCTACACGATCGCCTTTACGTAAGCCTAAGGCTTCGATGAATCCGGGATTATTAAGGGTAGCACGTGCAACAAGAGCATCGCCGATATACACAGGCTCCAGAATTGCCACCGGGGTAACTTTGCCAGTTTTTCCAACATTCCATTCAACATCGAGTAGAGTTGTCTCAACATGGTCTGCTCGCTCCTTTAAAGCATACGCTCCTCGCGGATGCTTAGATGTATAGCCTAGTTCATCAAATAAAGCATTACTGTTAACCCTGAAAACCAAACCATCGCTGGGAAAAATCTTATCTAAATCTTTATCTAGACAAGTATTAAAACCGTTTTTCTTTAAGGTTCGCATATCCACATCATACCAAGCAGTAAGATTGGGGCGAACACTATAAGCAAAAAATTCTACAGTGCGAGTCTTAAACTCGTCAACTGATTTGAGATTAAGAGCACCAGCAGCATAATTACGAGCGTTTTCTGTAATTAGAGGGGCTGCGATTTCTCCATCAATCTGTACAATACCCTTTAAACCGATACGTTTAGGAATCAGCTCCGTGGCAGCAAATTTTTCAGTTACATCAACACCTTCTACACCGTCACCACGAGTTAGAGATCGCATATAAACGCCATCTACATATAAATGACTTACAGCAGCCCCATCTAGTTTAACAGAACATACGTTTTCTTTATATTCTGCTAGAGGCTTGGTGCTTTCACCTTCATAATACTTCTGTAGTGAGTACAGCTGATATAAATGCTTTGCAGTCTTTTTGTTAGGATTGTACCCGACGCGGCTATAGCCGACGGAGTCGGCAAGTGCGTCAAACTGAGCGTCAGAGATAATAGGCTTACCTTCATAATAATGAATGCAAGCAATATCTAAGAAATTAATTAGTTTTTCTGACATAGTTGATCTGCTTCCTTAAGCCGTGTAACATACATTGAGGAGTGAGAACCAACAACATTCTCAGCCATAAACGCTTCGCCAGTAGAAACATCACATAGTAGTTTAGGTTCCGTACGTTTTGCTTCACAACCCACTAGACTGCTTAGACTTAAGATAATTAGTAATTGCTTCATCTGCTTCCGCCTGGGACAGGATTTCGAACAGCCCGTCCATTAACTGTGTTAGTGACTCTAGGGTCAGAGGAAAAGTAGCACCTTCGGTAGAGGGTACGTACTCTCCATCAAAACTCAGAAAATACTTTCTGATATTAATGTAAACTACGTCCCTAAACTCAGAAACAGTAAGCCTGTATTCATATGCCTTTTCCTCATTATTATAGAGCACTTTCTCTATAATTGGCAAGCTCATTTATTTAGGATTTCCCTAGCTGTTGTACGTAATACGTCGGCGATATTCTTATTCGCATGAAACCTGCCTAACTTATACGCTTGCTCTAACAGTCCAAAGATTTCATGTGCATCTTTAAAGGATGGCAGAGGTACCTCTACAGGTAGAGTATCCTCTGGGTCTCCATACGAGTTATAGCTGGGGCCCATACTAAAGATAGCCACGCCTGCTAAGTTATTAACATCTGTGGAGTTATTACGCCAGGATAGGCGGATATTACTTGACATTTAAACTTTTACCCCTAGCTTAATTAAGTGTTCTAGACTTGCTAATTCCCACGCTGGCTGATACGCAAATTGTTGCCATTTATCAGACTTTAACCAAACGCGATATACATTACCTTCGGGATGCTTGATTTCTTTATCAACTACCGCTGCGGAGTCATACGCCATAGCGTAGACAAGTTCACCTACTTTGAAGGAACCGCGAACAGCACCATCTGGCACTACCTCTGGGTTAAAATAGTCATACGCTTTGGCACGCATAGGTACAGCGTATTGTTCTAACACGTTGTTAACTACGGCGGTGCTACGATGGGTAGACTCCGAAATAGCTTGTACAGGCTGCCCTGATAAGTACTCGCTAATCATATATACAGCGTCTTCTTCAGTGACAGGTTTACCGCGAAGCTCTGCCCTACGCTTAGCTGTACGTTCTTTTTTATCTTTATACGCATCAATTAGCTTAGCTAATCGAGTAGTATTATACGCAATATTTAGGATTTCGCAAGCAGCCTTTTTGGTAATTGGCTGCTTGCTTTCATCTTTAGGTTCTAGGAGACTAATGACCTTTTCAATGTTACTCGGGTCTAGTCGTTCCTCGTCACCATTTTTAGATCGCTTAGTCGCCATAAATATTAGTCCTTAAGTACGCTTAGCAGATAAACAGCTGCTTTACCAGTTAGTTTATCTAGAATTTCATCATCTACGGTCTTGCCTTGTTCTTCAATTTCTGCTTTTAGCGCAGCGATTGAATCTTCCTTGCTAACACGCTTAGAACCCTCTGATGACTTCTTGCCAGCGGTTGAGGGCTTTGAATCCTTGCCGGCTTCGCCCTTTAAAACATAAACCTTAGCTTGTGAAAGAACCATACGAACACCGTTCGAGGTCTGTCCGTGCTTTTCAGCAAGTTCTTTAACAATTTCAATTGAGTTTTCAGGAGTAGGGTTACGTTCCTGGTATTCGGCGATAATCTGATCTTTAAGTTCTTGAGTCCATGCCATAATTTATTTCCTTAGTGAATTTTTGCTTGCTTTAGCAGTTTTTGAGTGTTAAACTCGACTAGTTCTTGCTGAACTAAAATATTATACATTGCAACGATACATGAAGCAAGATCATATAACGTATCTGTAGGAACTAAAGACTCCGGAAGGTTTTCTGGGCCTTTTTCAGCACCTACTGCTTCTTCGATCAGGGCTTGCATTTGAATAGCTTCTTGATAGGCTCTATGTAGCGCCTGACTATCTACGATTCTAAATTTCTTAACTGACATATTCAGAGCTGACGTCAGTCATCTTCAGCGGATCAAACTTACGAACACGGTTAAGCATATCATACTCTGAGTTCAGAGTGGCAATTTTAGCCATATATTCGTCGTGCAGTTTAGACATATAAACTGCATACGCAGCTTGGTCCTCTTGACTAAGTTCGCTAATGTCTACAGCCAGAAGCATATTGCTAGGCTCTTGAAGAACCAACACATCTCGAAAAGACTGCTCGCCAGAAGCCTTAGTGTAAGTAAACGACTTGATTTGCATAGCTTTCCCAATCAATTAAAAATATATTTTAAGCTATTTTTAACTAGATTTCAAGTTTATATTTTATAGGTCTTCGCCTAAGCTGTGGTATAATGAATTTTTATACGTATTGTAGTCGAAAACGATGGCCCTAAATAGAAAAGGGGCCGCTAGAAACGTTGCCCCCATACATGTAAGCATACAAGTAACTGGGTATTTGCCACCTACTGAAGTGGGGCGATATTTATTAAGCCCGTACATTATAGGTAGATAAATAAATATAGAGGACACCAAAGTTAGGGCCCCTGCAACTAACGCGTAATAATATAGAAATGTAGTAATCAAGTACGCGCCCTCAGGCCTAGGGCGAACATAGATCCTTGTTGCTTGTACTTATCTTTAATAACAAATCCAGGTTTTACAGCATTAAGTTTTTGCCAGTAAGTTTCATCAACAGTCGTGGATTCCAAAGCAACTTTAGGCACTTTACCTGTAAACTTCTTAAATAGCTCAGCAATCCTGCGTTTAGTAGCAGACCATACTTTAGTAGTAGGAGTTTTACGGCGATACTTAATATTAAGCATAGCCTTAGCAATTTGCTCAGTATTATTAGGGTTTCGCTTCAGAGCTCGCTTTAGCTTACGTAGTCGATTAGTTTCCCAAATCTTTGCTGACTTAGCGCGACTATAGTAAGACTCATGTGATTTACCGCGTACTTTTCCTGCCATATTATTCCTTTTCGTTTACTAGTTCTAGTTCAGGCACTGCTTCTAGCAGTTGATTCCAACAGCTCAATGCTATGTCTCGATGCTCTTTTTGGGTTCCATTTTCTGCACGAACACCTTGGTAAGGGCTACAGTAGTGAATCCAGCTACGGATGCTGCCAGACATATACAAGCGAGAACCTGTTAGACCCTCTGGTAGAAGTTTACGGGCCTGTTCTTTGGCTAATCCTTTATTTAACGCGTCCTGATATAGGACTTTGGTCAAATTTACGACATGCTTCTGAGCCTGTTCCCACCAGTCTACTGTATGCTGGTCATCAGTAACCACGCTATTTTGACGATTCTTAGCGTCTTGAAGTCTAGCTTCTGAAAACTCGAACCCCATCTGACTTGCATCAGCATACCGCTGGCTAAACTCCTGAAAGGAGAAGCTGCGGTGCCTTAGGATCTGCCGTGCAATGTCACGTGTAGTATTGATTTCAAAAGTAGCATGCACCATTTCAAAAGGTGACCAGTGCTTATTTCGGATTAGATACTTTAGTAGCTTGGGCGCCGTTTCAGTATTGAGCTGGTTTCCTGGATTACTAACGCGAGCTGTGTACGCAATTAATTCGCCTGGAGTGTTGATGCCTTCAATCAAAGGCCGAGTAATACTAATTAATTTAGTTTGCATTTTTTAAATCTTTATATTGCCTCTTAGTTAATACACTTAAGCGACCAACATCGTCCCAAATTTGAACCTCGTCCCAAGTCTTAGTATCTTCAAACATTTTATAAAAGATAGCTACAGAGGAGTAGTATTTAATAACATCATCTAAAGGATCTGATACTCTATATTTGACCTGGCCTGTATCTTGTTCAGTACCCATAAGCACTCTAGTAGGTCCAGTAGACGCCAATAAACGCATATTTTGAATATTTTTTGATTTTGTTGTAGGTTTACCTAAAAGTTTGTATTTATACATTCTTAAAAAAATCTTCGGAGTTAATTGCTTTGTCATCTACCCAAACATCATAGTTTGGTTTGCCCATACGTAATTCTGTAAACTTCGCGCCGGCTCTAATTAGCTGGTCGTAGGTTAACTTAAACCAATTGAGACCTGTTGTGGCTCCACGGGCGGTCCAATAGATAATTCTATGCCCAGCATCGTGGAGCTTATTCAAAACCTCAATACGCTCTAGCATAGGGGCTGAAGTGTAGTAATCTGGGCCGTCAAAAATAGTTTTATCAATATCAACTATTAGTGTTTTCTTCTCCGGGCTGTGTATCAGCCCTTCCAGCACCATGTTCATCATCCTGCTCTTTCCTGTCCTTCTTGCGGCCAAAAATACGGTCCCAGTTGTTAGAGAAACTCTCATAGTCTTCAATTGGCCGAGGCTTATCTCCTTTACCTGACATTTCAGTACTCCAAAGACCAGAACATATTAGATAGAGCCCCCTCAGGAGAGCGATCACGACCTAGGGGTAGGAATACCGTAATGCCATTTTCAAAACGAGTAATGGCAATATTAGCACCTTCTTTACGATTATATGGATCATGCGGAGAGCATGTAGCAATTGCTACTTCGTATACAGAACCGCCTTCGATAACTGGACGATATACTACCGTGAATTTGTGCTTACAGGCCGGATCATTATGATGATATAGCTTAGCACCGAGTTCGCCTAAGCGTTCTGCAGTAGTTGGCAGTTTTGGCCATTCTCCTACACTAAACTGTGTTTTAATTTCGGCCTTAGGGAAAGGCCAGGGTGTTTGGAAATTTTTTTCGTAAATAAATGAAGACATAATTAATCCTTCTTTTGACTATCTCCAGGCATAACCCGGTAACTATCTTCCACACTATCTGGCGTGGAAATTTCTAGAATTGTGCCCTCTTCTAAACAAGAGAGTCTATGGGGCGTTAGTGGTTCAATTGTAGTAGTGCTACCTGGATAAAGTATTTCTTCAGAAATGCTAGCATCTAGTGTATTAATAATTTCTAATTTAAACCTGCCAGATACTACTCTCCAGGTTTCGTGCTTTTCTTTATGAAAATGCATCGAGAAACGTGAATCTTTAAAAAAGAATAGCAACTTTCCACAGTATTTATCGTTACTGACGAAGATATCCTCCCAGCCCCATCCTTTATCTACTTTACCTTGTAGTCTAGTCATTTATAGTATTCCTCAATAAATTCATCTAATTCTTGTTTAGTAGGTATATAAGACCCTACACGCTGTACTGAAATAGCGGCATACGCATTCGCTAATTTCATAGCCTGTTTAATATCGCCTTTACAGATATGCAATCCGTATACTAGTCCAGCTAAATACATATCGCCCGCACCACATACATCTACTGCTTCTACTTGGAACCCTTGGGAATACGTCGAACTAAATATACCTACCTCATTAAGCTTCAGACATTCGCTACCGTAAGCCCCTCTAGTTATAACTAAATTACAAGAGTTAAAGGTTGCTTCGTGGTCCATTCTATCGTATTCTAATTCATTAATTTTAAATACAACATTTGGGGCACTGAAGTCAGCTAAATTAGTCTTTTTCGTATCAATAAAAACGGGCTTGCCAGTAGCAACTACTTCTTTTAGGAATTCGTCACTAATAGCTCCTTTATTATAGTCTGAAACTACAATAATGTCTGCGCCAGCTAGCTGAGGCCTAGGGTCATACGTAGTCCAGGACACTCCTGGTATATTGCAAGGTTTTGGCTTATCATAGTCTACTCTATATAAATATCTACCTTCTGTAGTATAATAGCGTGCTTTAGTACCACAATACCTTAGCCCAGGCTCTACGTTAAAAGTGTCTAGTTTATTTAGAGCATTAACCACGTTCATACCCATACCTTCAGTAGTTTTACAATCTACTAAATTATATAGAGGTACATCTGGGTTTTCTGGATTTAAACGATTAGCTTTTTCTACATAGAATGCCATATCATAGCAACTATCCCCTAGAACTAATACATTCAATCGTTTTTGTGGAGCTGTGTCCTGTTCGTTCAACATAGTATATTTCCTTACAATGTTCTTGTCCTATGGACACAACATTTTTATAGTCTGATCCTTTAACCATAATAACATCTCCTACTAAAGATAACCCATAAATGAAATCACTTAAACCTTTAGAGGTACTAAACACGTGAACATTATCCACGTACTTGAGAGCACGTAACATGCACTCTCGATCCTGCTGATTGTTGATTGGGCGCTGCGGGCCCTTAAGCTCACGTACCCTATCATCTGAATCTATTGCAACAATAAGAAAGCCCCCTAAATCTTTAGCGGATTTAAGGAGCTTTAAGTGGCCAACGTGTAATAAATCAAATGTACCATTAACAAAAATAATTTGGTTATGCGAGCCTGATGGGTTCTTTTGATCCATCTACTGTAATTAATTCTAGTTCTAAAAATCCGTAGGGGCCGATTGCCCACCTAAGGCGGTGAGTAGGGTTTTTCTTAAAAGTTAAAATAGCCATAATTATTTAATAGAAGCTTTTCTTCTAACCGGAATAAAACATCCTAGAGCAATGGCTCTTTTTCGTATGCCTACGTCTGAATAATTAAACATCTTACCTAACTCTTTCCAAGTATGGGTTGGTATTAGTGAATCCAGAAGATCTTTAGTAATAGACCTATCTCTAATCTGTCTATTACAAATGGCAGAACAAAACATACCTACACCGTCTCGTACAGTGTACTTAAAGGAAATCCCACACGAAGCACATACACTGTTTAATACTTCCAATTTACCTGAATGTCTATGTGCATGTTCAGCTGCGGTTAATACTTCTAAATTAGAAATATCATTATTTTCTTTGTTTCCATCTATATGATGTACGTGTTCTGTACTATTTAACCATCTTTTAGCAATATATACGGAGGCCAAATGCCTATGTAAAAATACTCTTCCATCTGTTGTAGATAGAGGATGTTCTTTGTCATAAAAGCATAAATACCCATTATTTTTTGTAGTTATTTTTATAGGTTTATTATACATATTTTTGGTACCTCGAACAGGATTCAAACCCGTAATCTCTTCGTTCGTAGCGAAGTGCTGTATTCAGTTTAGCTATCGAGGTGTATTTGGTAGTGAGTGCTGGATTCGAACCAGCGGTTGGCGGCGTATGAAACCGCTGCATTAGGCCTCTTTGCTAACCCACCCTAAATAATATATCCTAGCTTCTCGTCTTCTTTATCAAAAAATGCCTTTAAGCCTTTGTAAAAGTTTTTACGCTCTTGTTCTGGATCACATTTTATGCAATTTTCAACAGGCACAGCAGCTAGGTATGTACCTTCATACGTAGACCAATATCCCGCAAAAAACTCTTTCCCTCGATGAGGGCCGTTTTTGGCAGTTTTATTTCTAGATACTTGTTGCAGTACTGTGCCTTCAGGTATATCATTATGAGGCTTAATCAGTTTTACGTTCATTATCTTCTCTAGGTCGCTTTGCTTTTTCAATAAGCATCTGAGCAGGCAAGTTTAGTTTAGAAATAGCATCTAGGTATGTGGCATCATCAATTACTACGAATACTCTAGGTATATAGTCACCAACACTTTTTCGGTTAAAACCAAGAGCTAGACAGAAATCTGGAAAGTCCGGGAGATCCGCCCTATCTTTAAAGTGTACGTGCCCTATTACACGCTGTGCTTCTTTTTCAGAAGAAACTAACTTACTTAGAATAGGTAGAGTAACACCTAGATTGTTATCAATATCGTTCATTCAAACTCCTGGTGCGGGCGGAGGGATTCGAACCCTCGTCTCCTGGTTGGCAACCAGGAATAATTACCTGACTATACGACACACGCATTTGGTACAGCGAGTCAGACTCGAACTGACATCGTTCCACTTGTAAGGAGGACCCGTCACCTCTCCGGGCATCGCTGCATTAGTATTGGTTCTTATTATTTATTGTAAAACTCTTCTATATAGTGTTTCTTATAAAGTTCTACTTGAGCTGTTAGCGCAGATGTATCGGGTTTCCACATCTTAGCAAATTTGATTACGTTAGGATATTCTTCCCTAGGACATAGCACTGCGCAGCAATCTTCTTTGTCTAAAGTGCTATTTTCGTGAGTTAGTACTACGTTAGGCAACTCTTTAATTTTTAAGAACTCTCGACGGTTTACCCGAAGAACTACTTTTTTGAAAGAATTACGGTACCAGTCATCGTAATACACATCTTGCGCACAGTGAAGAGCTAACCCTGAGGGGTTGAACTTTGCATGAGCCCTTAACATAGCATGCGCCACAATTACTGGCACCATGTGATCTGGAACCTCGTCCAGAACGGCAATGTAGAGTTTTAGATTAGACATAGACTTTGATTAACTTAAAGAAACATTATACATTAAACACTTCTTTAAATCAACTTTAAATTTTCTAGGTGGAAGTTGCGACAGGACTCGAACCTGCATAGTACGGATTTGCAATCCGACACCTAAACCATTCAGACACGCAACTATAGAAATAAAATTGCGGCAGCCAAGTTGTTAAGACTCAACTACCGCGACACTTGCAGGTGACCAGTTTTTGTGTAGAGTCCCAAGGAAGGGCTACTGCAGGGCTGCAACCCCGTCTACTTTTGTTCTGGGTTTTAATAAGATTAAACCTATACGTCTGATCCAACAATGGCACCAGTCACAGCTTCGACGTACTTCCCTGGTTCAGCTCAACGACTTATCCCCTTGCTAGGGTTGCATAATGTTGCAGGTTTAATTTGGTTGCGTACCCCTGGAGTCGAACCAGGTATCTCTAGCTTATGAGACTAGCGGATTACCGTCTTCCTCGGCCGCAATTGTTATACTTCTGTAACCTTAACGCACCTAGCGTCTATTACTAGCGCGTCTTTTGTTTTGTTTATCTCTTCTACTGCGAATTTCCGCGCTTGTTCGCACATTCCAGCGGTACTAAATTCCTGGAATAATGAATCTGCCCTATACTGTCCGCTATGGTCCTGCACCAAGATGAGCACTGTTAATAAGAACTTAACCATGAATAACTTGCGGAACCATTTTTACTTTAGGCGGAACAATTACCAACTCTGGGAAGACTTCTTCCGCACTATAAAAGCGTACTTTGTTCCCTTTAGCGGCTAATTTATTAGCCAGCATGTATTCTGCTAGTTGCTGGTCGTCATGTAAGAACGTAGGCACTAATCGCGTTACTGAATGAGTTGGAGGCTCAATCCTATCCATTCCTGGAGTATAGTAGGGATTGCCTTCTACAGTGGTTTCTTCTTTTACCGCAATGTACATAATATATTAAAATTTGGCTAGTTACCTAGGACTCGAACCCAGACCGCAAGGTTTTGGAGACCTGCATGCTGCCATTACAATCAGTAACTATAAGGATTTAACAGTTTTTAAGTTGCCACACTTAGAGCAACGTAGAATAAATTTTGTACCTATACCTACAAGCTCTTTATCAGTACCAACATAATGATGATATGGGTTTTGTTCAATAATTTCCCACTTGTGTACGTGGCCGAAAATAAGTACCTGTAATAAGCTTAGCATATTTATAAATGAACAATAGTTCCATCACATAATCTGTGATCTATGTTGTAGATATTTTCTATAGGATGTTGCCTATATAGTAGACCACAGCATTCACAACGCATTGAACCACTGGCTCTACGCCAATCTTCCTCTACGGATTGATGCAATTGAGAAAACAGTCGTAACCTAGCGTCTATTTCTAGCTTTCTTACTATACTGTTTTGCCTGATTAGATCTTTGTATTCGTGTAAGTTCATTTTATATAAACTAGCGCTCTTGCGCTCTTAAAGCCTCCACGGCAATTGCACTATTCGCTATTCCTCTCT
>ERZ724505.537-NODE-537-length-24116-cov-11.641993_pt1 | contig 24116 bp, 40 predicted proteins | sample MGYA00376038_ERZ724505 | MGnify/ENA primary metagenome ERZ724505 (study PRJEB28724, sample SAMN07190884) | wastewater metagenome | isolation source: effluent of sewage treatment plant in Hong Hong | place: Hong Kong | collected 2016-03-17 ...
CATAAGTGGTTCGCCATCAAGATTTACAGGGATGAAATCCAAATCAATAACTTTTCTGCCATTTTTTAATAATTAAACATTGCTCTAAAAGTGTTTACTTCACTTAATTGTATATAATTCTCTCTATTTTGTTTACTAATCAATTTTATATCTGTATCATCTCTAACTTCTACAATGGCAGATTGCACATCTGTAGCAGCTATATCACCATTAGGAGTAAATACTACATCTGAAGCATTTCCAACTGAAAAGTTTCCTGATTCAATTATATTATCAAATGTTAAATTTGACATATAAAGAGCTTTTACTCTTAAAATATATAATAATGCTACAGGAAAACTAGAAGGAGTACCAGAAAGAGTATAATTACCACTTGTATCAAAAGAAGTGACTGTAATTGGTGTACCACCTGAGGTTTTTGCAATTTGACCTGTTGGTTCCCCATTAACAATTGTTTCCACAACAGCATCATACCCTTGAGGAAAATCATTAAGGAAGATAACTGTGTTTGCTGGCTTTGTAATTGTGCCTGTTGAATTATTGATTTCCTCGTAGTATAAGACCTTAGACTCATAGTTTTTGATATTAGTTATATCTGAATTTACACTAGCTATAGTGGAATCAAATAGTTGTTTTGTGACCGGATTTAAAGGATTAACGGGATCTCCTGATAATGTAAGAGGTCCTGTCATAGGTACACTACCATCTGCTTTCAAATCACCACTTCCTCCACCACCTCCACTTGCTTTATTATTTAATAATAAATCAGTAATTACAGCTTGCGAACTTGCATATAATTGATCAGTAGAATTTTGATATTGAGTATAGTGAGCAGAAAATACCTTATGATGATTTGTTGCTAAGAAGATTTGAACGATATCCTTATTCTCTGTTTCGAAAATAAGTGAATTGTTTGGAAAACTAACTCCTCCAATACTAATACCGTTCGTTAAAACAACTATTTTAATCACTGTTAGGAAAAGGATAATCTTAACGAATCTATAACAGATTGAGTAGAAGTAAATGGTACATCGCTTGAATTACGATAATTCGAATAATGACCATTATATAAAGCTTTACCAGTTAAAGTAAAAATCTTTACTATATCTCCATCTGCTTTGAAATAAATTTTATTGAAAGGATAGTAAGAATCTTTTATTTTGATTTCATACGTTGAAATAATAATTTTCATCCAATCTAAAATTTCAGTAAAGGTAAAAATTATTTAGACTCAAACCAAATATTCTTTACCCTTAACTGTTATTCTGATTGGTTTGCGATTAGGATTAACTTTTTGTCCTTCATTCCTTTTTGGATTAGGTAAATTAAATCCTTTCGTTTTGTTGTCCCAAAGTAAACTTGGATTATAAATCATCAATTGACATCTACAATTTGGATGTGTACTTCCAATCACTGGCTTATATTCATCAGGTTTTCTGCCTATATTAGTACCATTTGCTTTTAATGTACTTAATTTAAATATTCTTGGCTCACTTCCTATACCTCCAGTTAAATATGCTTTAACACAATATTTACAAGCACCTTGATAAACTTGTTTATAAACTAATGAATCATTACCATACTTATCTTGGATCATTGCTGCACGACCTTCGTCATAAGCAGTGTGACTAATGAAATCAACTATTCGTTTAAAATTTCTACTCCAATCTCCTGTTTTTCTAGCAAGTTCTCTTGCAATCTCTTGAGAGGTCTTTTTAGCAAGTATTCCTTTTTCAACTTCATTACGAATTATACTTTCGTATGCATTACGATTATTTTTTTCATGCTTACCTATAATGTTGTTTATATCTTGGAATACTTTTCCATTATTAGCTTTGATGTCTCCTAAGTATTGTTTTTTAATTGACTCAATAGTATTCTTTTCAACAACTGTTAAAGGAATATGGTATCCTTCGTTAAAATACTTCACAAGGTCATTGTAATCAATTTTCTTAGCATCTATTTCATTTATAGCATCTGAGATCATGCCAAAATGGAAGGACATTTTAGCTATATCATTTGTTTCTTTGTAAAGATGGTAAGGATTGATTCCATACATCTGAAGAGTATGGACTTCTTGTTCTGTAAGATAATCGAGTCCTAATTTGCTAGAAATGAAGATGAGATTCTGCTTATTTAAAAGCTCCAATAAACTAGCTATTTGTTGATTTGTGAACATGAAAAGATCCTACAAAATTTCTCTTATAGGATTTTCTTGATTTTAGAGATTAATTCCTAATACTTGATATGCCTTTTGAAGATCGTCATCTTCTGATTTTTTAACATCAACTCCTTCTTTATCTGCTTTCATTTTTTCATGCAAACCTTGAGCTAATTGTTCGTGATGATGTGCCCCAACAGAAGTTAAATCTTTATTTTTATCTCCAAAATATTTTTCTGCTACATGTTCACGCTGCTCTTTAGTCGCAAACATATAATGTTTTTTAAAAGCCTTTGTTTCTTCCTTATCGTTTTTATTATCATTCAACCAATTTATAGTTTTATGTTTACCACTACCTATTCCTCCTTTTTTAATATCAATTCCTAATGCTTGATAAGCTTTTTGAAGTTCATTATTATCTTCAGATTTTTCAACTTCATCTTTATATTCTTCTAATTCTTTCCTTTGTTTCTTTGCTTCTTTTTTATCGTCTTCATGAGAAGAAGATTCTAAGACGTTGATGAGTTTTTTGTGTTCGTCAATCATTTCTTTAGTATCTACTTTCATAGATTCTGATTTTTCAACTTTTTCATCATGTTTAGAAGTAATAGTTATTTTCTTTTTGCGCTGTTCTTTTAAATGCTCATGATATTTTGCTAAATGTGATTCAGCATTCTTTAAATGCTTATCATCTTTATCTTCACCTTCATTAGAAGCTTTTAGATGATGAGAATGAGCTTCTTTATGTTCTTCTGCAGTCATATTGTGATAATGATCAGCACCTTTATTTTCATAAATCGGCTTCCCACTTTTTGTATGACCAATCACCTTGCCTCCTCTCGATCCTTCACCCCCCTTTTCAAGAGGATCTAAATTATTGTAACTTTTAGCTAAATGTTCTCTTTTAGCCTCATTTAATCCTTTACCAAATTCGTAAATGCTCATCTTATTTATTTTTATTTAATAAACGACAATAATCTTATAGAAATGTCTTTAATTGCTTCACCTAAACCTTTTTCAAAATCTTCCACTTCTTTTTTTTCGTATGTAAATATAACTGGAAATCTTGGTAAATCTTTATATTCTTTTCTTAAATTACCATTCTTTTTAAATGGCGCTAAATCAGCTTTATAGCTCCAATTATCTTTTTCATCTTTGCTATAGATAAAACTTCCTATTTTAATTGGATCCATTTGGCAAATTTAGTTAAAAAATTTCATATTTCGATTGTATAGGGAATTTTTTCTGTAAAAAATCAAATAACTGCTCATTTGTTGCAGCTTCGGAATAACTAAGATGAGTTTGTTGAGAACAAAGAAGCTCTAAATTATCAACACTCGTTTGTGCTTCTTCAAGCTTCAATATAAAAGTCCTATCGAATTCTCTTCCATCTACTTTAAGAGAATTATAATACAAAGTATTACCACACATTCCAGGCACATCTGAATAATTAAATCTTCCCACAGTATGAGAATAATCAAATTTACTAATCAAAGTAGGAATGTGTGCTTCATAACAATAAGATGGTAAATTTTGACGTATTAATGCTTCTAACGTATTCTTAACACGTCTTTTCCATCTACTTAATCTTTCTGCTTGAAGCTGCTTTACAACTTCATTATCATAAAATGGTACAAGAAAACTAGATAAATCAAGCTCTTTCAAGAAGACTTGATCATCTGACATATTGAGAAAACGTTCACTTAATTCAGGATGATGACAAGCTAAGATAAGTTTGTTGATGAGATTACAATCTTTATTTGCAGGATGTAAATCAAGCGCAGGTATGTGAATAACTCCTTGCAACCAACGAGGTTTAAATCCAACCACAAATACTTTTCCAAGCTCTTTGAAATTAGATAAGCTTCTAAGAGAATACCTTAGTTCTCTATCATCAGATTTAGAGCCACTTCCAAGCTTGTAAACTATATCAATCGTTTTATCCATTTACTTTTTGAAAAACCACACCTGATAATTGCCAGCTCCAGGTGATTTGGTCAATTTGTATTCTTTACCATTATTGATATTCTCTACAAAATATGTGGTAGGAACTGAATTGTTTAAAGAAATTTCCATATAACCTTGACCATACGTAGCTTTATATGTATCAGTACCACTTGGAGTTTTTAAAATAAATTCCGTCGCAGTAAAAGTGCACGTAAAATTAGGACTATCACTACTCACCAAAGTGTTTTTAGTGTAATTGTCAAATTTATACAAAGTCCACACACCTATTAATGGAATAGGATTATTGTTTATATAAACAGTGTCAGTTGTATGAATTTTTATTGTGTCAGTAGTGTGAGTTGAATCATCCTTAATATAAACCAATTTTTCAACTTCCATCGGTTTACAATCTTCTTTTTTGCAAGAAAAGAATAAAACTGTTGCTAAAATAGCGAATAAATACGTTTTCATGGTTTTAAAAGTTTTAAATAACCACCTTTTTAGGTGGTTATTAAGATAAGATTTATATTTTTATTTATTTAAAAAATGCTCAAATTCTTCAATCCATTCCATAGTTATTCTACAAACTTGAGAATTTTCTGGAGTATGATCTGGTTTAATCATTGCAAACCATTGCTCTGCTGGTCTATCAGAATTAGGCACAATTCCTTCCAATTGTTCATAATCACAACCTTTAACATTAGCAATTGTTCCAACCAAACAAGCACATTCTCCAGAATAAGTTGATCCATCAACCTTTCCATCTTTTAAAAATTGCTTTAATCCTCCAATTTCAAACTTAGATTTGAGCAAAATTTCCCAAAAATCAGTTTTAAAAAACATCAGATTGGCATATCTCAGATTAGCATCTCTCAAATCAGCATCTCTCAGATTAGTTTTTCCAAGATTGGCGCCTACCAGATTGGCATATCTCAGATCAGCATCTTTCAGATTAGCGTTTCCAAGATTGGCGCCTACCAGATTGGCATATCTCAGATCAGCGCCTTCCAAATTAGCATATCTCAGATCAGCGCCTTCCAAATTAGCATATCTCAGATCAGCATCTTTCAGATCAGCGCCTTCCAGATTAATACCTCTCAGATCAGCACCTCCCAGATTAGCACGTCTCAGATTAGCATATCTCAGATCAGCGCCTACCAGATTAGCATATCTCAGATCAGCATCTTTCAGATTAATACCTCCTTTTATAGCTTCTAAAATTGTTTCTTTGATAGTATTATCGTCTTTAGAGTGTTCAAAAAGAACTTTTCCAGTCCAACGATTTTTAATTTCAATTTTTAAGGTTTTCATTTTGATAGGTTTTAATAAGTGTTATTATTAATTATATCGTAAATGTCCTACCATTATTTTAAATAACAACGCTTTATTTAAAATAAATTGATTATAAATTATAACTTACTGATTTTCAGCACAATAGTTTTCATTACAAACTATGTAAAAACTGTTCAACAGAGCGAATGTTCATTAAATATTGCTTGTTTTTTTCAAAATCTGCATAATTATCCACCAATTTATCAATTTTCTTTTGAAAACCCTTATAAATAATACCACAACCACAATCTGTATCTACGGTATACATATATAAATCTTCTCTTTCATAACGCAATTTTACAAATGCTTTCCAACAATCGCCCATCCAGCATTTAGTTTGACGTGGTACTAATTGACTTTCTTCATTTATAGGAAGCATGTCGTGACAAATAATAACACCACCTTCATTTAGTACATTTAAAGAATTTAAAATATCTTTCTCCACTTGTTCTGCAGTATGTAGCCCATCGATAAATATAATATCGAATCTAAACTCCTTCCTTGTTCTAAAAAAATCATCAGAGGTCAAATTATAAGTTGTATCGACATTTAAATCTGGATCAACTCCAATCTTATTTTCACATTCAATTTGATTAAAACACTTACCTGATTGAATTCCAATTTCTAAATAAGATTTATAATTATTTTTCTTAATTAAAGTGTTAATAATATCAATTCTTGTCATTTAATTAGAGATTTACAGTTATTATTGTGCCACCTGATCAAATTAGTTTTTGTACATTCTATTTGACATCTATCACATTTATATTTAATTTGTTTTCTTAATTTCTTTTTCTCTCTTAGAGAATCTAAATATTTCTTACGATTATAACATTTTTCATTATGACAACTATATAATATATTTAAAGCAAATTCACCACCACAAGCATTACATATTCCTCTTTTCTTTTTTACATTTCTTTTAGTTAAACCGCCCTTTGTTGTACTCAATAAAATTCTTTGGTCATTTTCTTTAGTTAAACCTTTATTCCAAGGATTTAATCCTTGACATGTATCAGCTATAGGTCTAATATTATAACCTAATAATTCAAATTTTTTATTTTCTTTTTTAATATATTCTTGTGCGAATAATAAAGTATCTAAATAGTGCTGTTCATTATTTTTTGCTAATCTTTTACGAAAATCTAAACTAGATTCTCCTTTATTTTTAATTATAATCTCAAGTATTTCAAATTTAAAGTTTTCAATACCATGCTTATTGAAAGCATTTTGGAGTTTTAAATTTGCATGTTTTTGATCTTGTAATTTTTTAAAATGATCCTTAATTCTTTTATCACAATCATTAGAAGAGCCTATATAAAATACATGAGTAACAATATTTGTTATCTTATAAACTCCTGAAATTTTATTTTTCATTTTAAAAGATTCATTCTTTGTTCTACCATTTCTTTTAATAACCATTCAAATGAGTGTTTAGGTTTCCATCCTAATATATTAGTTATTTTTTTACAATCACCTCTCAAAAATTCTAATTCTTGAGGACGTAAAAATTTAGGATTTTGAATTACATAATCTCTATAATCTAATCCTAATTCCTTAAATACTAAATCACACCATTCTCTTACCGAATGAGTTTGTCCTGTTGAAACACAAAAATCATCAGCAATGTCGTGATTAATAATTAAATGCATTGCCTCAACATAATCTCCAGAAAAACCCCAATCTCTAAAAGAGTCAAGATTCCCAAGTTCTAATTTGTCCTGCAAACCTAATTTAATACGAATTGCACCGTCCACTATCTTAGTTGTTACAAAGTTACTTCCTCTCCTTAAAGGAGACTCGTGATTGAATAAAATACCGTTACAAGCATGCAATTTAAATGCTTCTCTGTAATGTCTAACGATATTGTATCCAAATACTTTTGAGACACCGTATGGACTTACAGGATTCATTCGAGTAGTTTCTCTTTGATATCCATCTGAATCAACTGAATCACCAAACATTTCAGATGATGATGCTTGATAAAATTTAGCTTGAGGACAAATATTTTTATAACATTCAAGCATATTCAATACACCAAGAGCATTCACTTGACAAGTAAAAATTGGTATATCTGAAGAAATTCTTACATGAGATTGTGCAGCAAGATTATAGATCTCATCTGGCATTACTTCTCTCATTACTTTTTCAATAGAAGAAATATCTAACAAATCTCCATAAAAAGTTTTTACTTTATTGCTCAATTGAGATATGCGAGATTCTTGATGTTCTGGTACAGAAGATCTACGAATAATCCCATATACTTCATATCCTAACGAAAGAAGATATTCAGATAAATAAGAACCATCTTGTCCTGAGATACCTGTTATTAACGCTTTTTTACCCATTTATATCGTTTGCTAAATTACTAGTGCTTTGAATTAATACTTCCTTAGTTTCAGCGTTTCTCACTTGAATAAATTCATTTATTTCTAAGAGAAGTAAAATTTGATGATCCTGAGCTCTTATAAGATGATTGTCGTAATATAGATATGAAATCAATTCATTATTATCAATATTAAAACTCTTCACATTATTAAGAATCATATTGCGCTTCGTATCAAATATTTCTATTCGAATCGAAGGGAATAGCTGTCTTACATTTGAATCACTTATTAGCATTTTTGAAAACCTCCATTTTAGTTAAATCTGGCCAATCCTGAGCTACCCATTTTCTTGGCTGGCGAATTACTGCATCATCGAAATTGTCTAATCCCATTTGTGCAGTTTCTGGTGTCATGTAATAATGAAATCCTTGAATTCGCACATCTTGATCTCTCCAAGGAATGTTTGGTAAGCGTCCATCGTAAGACATTTTTTTCAACTCAATAGCTGCCCTTTCATCATCTAAAAGGATCATTCCTCCTCGAATAGTTGATAAATGTTTTTGTCTTTGAAAAGAGATATTTAACATTGTACCTGCTGTATAACTATTTCTCTTCCACAAAACAGCACCATCAATAATATCATCTCCTATAAAATAGTAATCTTGCCAAATATCAGACCATTCTTCTTCCCACCAAGTTAAACTAATACCTAATTTACTTGCTAACATTGGGACTGATAAATAAGTTCTTCTTGGAACATCAATATGTTTTGTTTTCTTATAACGAAGACATAATTCAATACCATGTGTACAACTATCAACAGCTACCGCATACGGTGCTCCAAAAAACTCTGCTATCTTTTTTTCAAATTCAGTTACTATTTCAAAATTCATATTCTTCATTGAATTTAGTATGCACAAAATAAACCATACTATTTTGATACATAAGTTTATTATCTCTTCTTACCACTTTAGTTCCGCTATACCAAGTTGCATTACAAACTATTGGGTTTAACCTGATATATGGGAAATGATTTAAAATAACTAGATTGATTAATGTTTGCCATGCTGCGTGATGTGCAAAATGAGGCAAAAAATATAAATGTATTGATTTAACTATTGCATATAGTCCTCTCCACGCTTTAACGTTTGCATACATAAATGCTGCGCAAAACTCTTTTGTATTATCATCAATATGATACTCTTCACAAAATTTTTCTAAATTACCTTTAAAATCATACTCTGGGTATTGAATTACATCTTTTATTTTTGCTGATGGAAAAGATGAATCAGTTATAAAAAAAGCTCCCTTACTTGTTAATGTTAAATCATCAATAGGTCTTTGTAAAATCATGTCGCTATCTAAAAACAATACTTGATCTTCATCTTTAAAATTATACCAATCTACAAATTCGCCATGCTGCAAAGAATAATAATTATCCCTATTTCTTGGTTGCCATTGACATTTTATTTTATCTAATGGTACATGAATAGTTTCCCATCCATCTATTAATATTATAAATCCCAATGTAAAACAAATCTTTTTCCCTTTGAAATTTTTATTTACGCTTTCAAAAAAAGGTTTGCTTTTTTCTAAATATGATTCGGTGATAGATGTTGCAATTATCATAAAGTTTTATTTTTCAAAAGTAAATTTCCAAAATTACCTAGATCTTTCGGAAAATTATAAATGCCTATTAACTCAAAATTAGGAAGTAATTCTAAAATACGATCCTTTGTTATTTGCCCCTTATAAAGTTCTTTGTCAGAAAATTCAATATACAAATACCTTGTGTGATTTTGAAGTGTATCTGTTCCACCTAAAATGAAATCTTCTTCTGCTCCATTTATATCACACCAAATAAAACTAATATTTCTACCCAACGGTCTAATATGTTCATTGTACCATGTATCTAATTTTTCAGATTTAACTTTTGTTTTTTCTTTAAAATAAACATCTTTAAAAAGCTCTAAATGAAAATTAGGCTCTTTCATAGAACTAGAAGCTGACCAAAAATTTTTATTATCATGCCGCCTTGTATCACTATCACTTAAATAAAAATCAACCTCTCCATCAACATTTCCTAATGCAAGTTTTTTTAAAAAAATATTTGAAACAGTTCCAACGCGATTATTAAATGAATCATAAATTCTTTCATCTGCTTCAAAACATATTACACTTGAATATGGTATTCTAGCTAATTGTTGAGTATCCTTACCATCATAAGAACCAATTTCTAATATAATTGGAGCATCATCAATAGTATACATCAATTTAGCAATCTTATATTTAGATAATTCCTTACTTGACGTAATCCACCACAACCAAAATTTTTCGATTATTTTTCGCATTGTACGTTTAACGATATTAATGTTTGATTTGAAAAGTCTCCTGATTCTATTGAATTTGGACTATGAGGGAAATACGCACGAGAATGATCATCTATATGAGCATGCTCAGTATCCTTCCAATTATATTTTTTAATATTCTGAAAACCTACCTCAGTTAATAAATAAGACAATGATTCAAAATTATAAGCTGTTTTATGATAAATCGTTTTATCATTCATTTGCATTCTTCCATACAAAGGACCTAAAAATGCCTCTAATGGATATTTACTTAGCATGATTAATCTTCCAATAGCTTCAAAGTCAGGAGTCGCAAGTCTCAATATACCACCTGGTTTAAGAACTCTCTTCCACTCGTTTAAAATCATGACAATTTCTTGTCTATCAAAATAAGCAATCAAATGAGAAGAATAAATCAAATCGACTTCATTGTTTTTAAAAGGAAGCTTAGTTACATCTCTATACTTAACATGAGGAAAATCAGCTTTATCAATACCTATCCAATGTTCGAATTTTCTCTTTCCACAGCCTAAATGTAGTTTTATCATGGATGTTGAGTTATTAAACCTAATTGATTCATTTCATCAACTATACTCTGATCAATGCCATCGAAGTTATAATTGTAAATGTTATGCTTTCTTACTCCTTCATTATGCTTAATTGGTGCTTCTTGGTCTAATCCTAGAATCTTAAATTCATCAACTGTATGATCTGATTGACATTCAAATTCCCAAGGAGTTAAGTCTTCCGCCATATATTGAAGTACAAAATGCTTATTCCATATTGAAGGCTGTGTTGAAAGTCTATAAATAGAAAATTTATCATTTTGATATACATCATATCCACTTATATTGTCAAATAAAGAGTGATCCTGCTTCATTCCTTCTCTAGTAAGATTAATGCGACCCACATCAGGAATTTTTTCTGTGAGAGATTTAAGAAAATTTAAAGATTTAAAATCTACAGGTTTTCTCAAAAAACTGTCCTCCATCATCCAGACAAAAAACTTATCTTGTTTTGCAAAATATTTTCTCAGATCTCTTGTAAAACTTTTTTGATCGTCAGCTTGTTTACCAAGACTAACAAAATTAAAATTTAATGGTAAATTATATGGTGGAGGATTATAACCAACAATTTCTGCACTACCACCTTCAAAAAATTTATTAAATAGATGACAAAACATAGGTAGAATATGAAGATACCTGTTGCTCGTTGTTACAATGATTTTCATACAGTAAAAATAAAATGAATTTATTTTAAATACAACTTATTTATATTATTTTATACTTCCATTTATAATTTCCAGAAGTACGTTTAGGATTCTTGAGTGCTAAATCTATATTATTAGCTCCTGTTATTTCCTTAGCTATTTTAATAGATGAATATTCAGCAATTTGAACTCCTTCCTTTGTAAATTGAAGAATGGGTTTAGATTTATTTATACGAAATTGTTCGTTTTTTATTCGCTCTAATTCTATATTAAGATTAGGATTTTTCTTACAACGATCAAAATGAACTTTAATCATACTTCCTTTATTTTTACCTTTATAACCGCAATGTGGACAAATTATAAAAGTTCTTAATTTTTTAGTTTCTTTACATTTTAAAACTTTATTAATACTAATAAGTGGATTTAAAATGAGAGTTAATTCTCTTTTCTTTTTTGCTTGTAATATTAACTCTGGAAATGCAGATAAAACATTACCACCATCTCCACCAGATGCTATATTATAAAATTGATCAGACTTAACTGCTCCAAAATAATCAATCCAATATTTTTCTGCTTCAATAAGATTTTCTAATGAATTGCAATGTTCAAGTATTTGTTTTTTAAAATTTTCTTTACCGTATTTCCTAATTGCTCGTTTAAGATGTATACCAGATCCTAGATAAGAAGAACAATTTCTTTTATCGAGTCCTATATACTTCTTTCCATTAATTAAGTTAGTAGTACAATAAATAATCATAAAAAGGTTTTATCTATCAATTGTCCTTCGTATTTCCCACTTTTCATTTCATATACAATAGTATCGTCCTCCAAAATGAGATAATTATGCCCTCCTTCACCTAAACTAAAACTAACATCACCAGCATTCAAAATAGGTTCAGCAATAATTACATTGTCTGTATCGTAAAAAATACACTTAACACTTCCTTTTATCACAACCCAACTCTCTTGAGCTATAACATTCCAATTTCTTTGTCGCCAATTATGACGATGAGCTTTAAAAGTTTTTCCTTTATTCATTTTTAAAGCAGAACATTGAATAAAATTATCTGGTTCTACTAAATCTTCTCTACCTTCCTTAATATCTGTTAATCTTACTACAAAATGTAATAGCTTATCAGGTTGTATTTTTGAATAAAATTTTTCCATAGTTATTCTATTTCAGGTAGTTCAACTGTTTGACCTGCAAGATCATGAGAGCAATCCAGGAGGAATTGTATTTGACCTTCTCTAATAAAAGAGTGACATATCTTCTCTCTACCAGCTGAGAAAGAATGTCTAACAAGTATGGATGGACTAACAGTAGGTTTATTTACATCTCCATTAAATGTCCATATTGCTTGATTATCATTTCTGTTTGAAGTCCAAACTCCATGATATATTTTACATCCTGGGCAGAAGAAGGTATAATCTGCACTTATGTATTGCCTATCTTTTGTAGGCTTTTCTATATATTCAAACTTAGCCATTATAATTTATATTTATCATTCAAAACATTAAATCCTCTATTAGAGCCACGAGTTTCATAGCCCGCCCAACTGTCCATGATCGATCCAATGTCCATAGCTACTCCTCCTCTATCTCTAAACCAATTACAATAAATTTTTCCTACAAAACCTGCACCTACTAGACACAATGCTCCCTCTGAATTGATTCCTCTATCCATCCATCTTTCAATCTCTCTAAATTGATCAGGATAATGTTTTTGACCAGTTTTATTATCTGAAAATTTCATTTCAGATTGAATTATGAATTTATTTATTCTTCTATTTGGATAACGTCTTTTTAACGGCTCATCAAGATCTCTACAAGAAATATAATTAATAGTATCTGTATTCTCCATTAACAAATGATAGTAATTCTTATCTAAGAACTCAGAATGTATATCAATTGATACATTCGTTTTATCAGTAGTCAATAAATCAATACCAGCTTCAATTCTCAATATATCAATTGATCGTGCCCAGTAACTATCATCTCCATCTTTAATCTTTTTTCCTAATGGAGAGCCAATAATATCGCAGTTTTTATAAGCACTTATAAGATTCAATCTTATTTCATCAATTTGATCTAAGGTAGGAGTGAAGCCGAATTGTCTTTTATAAATAGCTCTAATTGACTCAACATCTTTATAACCATTTAAAATCATCGCCTCACCATCTCCATATCTCACTAATGAGATTGGTTTCTTGTTTCTTAAACAAAAAATAAACTGATCTAATATGTCTTTTGAAAACTTTATCATTTTGTATGTTTAAGTAAAGTAAATTCGTTTTTAAGAACTCCAAATGAAATCAAATTATGAGGAATTGGATTATGATATAAAACATAATTGAAACTAAGCTGATCTCTTTTAGAATATTTTTCTACCTCTTTCCACCATTTAAAACAGAAGTCATCATTCTCATTGCTTCTTGTACGAATAATCAAACCGCTTCCAATCATTCCTCTATCTCTTGGAAATCCAGCCTTTCTATAATCATACATTTGTTCACTAATGATTAACCTATCATCTTTCTTGAGTTTAATGCAGGTTTCAGCTTCTTCATATACACAGTTTCTATGCGGATGTAATAAGGTTGTAAAGTGTTGTAAGTGATTCTTTTGTACAAATTCATTAAGATTGCAATTAATTCTAATGGAACCATCAATCCAAATACATAAATCATAATTAAAAAATTTTGAAGGATTTATCTTGATCTCCCGTTGATGTTTAGTTGTTGGAAGATCCATATAAATGACATTCCATGCTGTATTTTTATTACTAAAAATTTCTTTATTATTTGTAAAGCAAGTGTATTCCCAACCTTCTGTAATTACAAGTGGTTCTTTTAATGAATCGTAGTTATTCGTAATGCAAGTGTAGATTATCTTTCTTTTCATTTTAAATGATCTTTATTTAAAATTCCTGTATCAAATCTATAGAAGTGAAATACATACACTCCTTCCATCATCAAAATATTATAACCTTTTCTAACTATTCGATTACTGAAAGTATTATCAACAGATAAGATTCCTCTTTCTTCTGGAAAGCCTCCAACGGATTCCCATGTAGCTTTTTTGAATAACATCAAATGACCTGAAATTGGATTGTTGATGGGAGTTACATCTAGTCTTCTTTCTTGAGACAATTGAAGAGCTATTTGTCTGTGATTGAGAACATTTGGATCATCTGAAATAGTGTTGTGTAAACACTGTCTTACTTGACCTACTCTATTTGTTCGACAAGTAAATAATCCGGTATTGGGATATAGGTTGATCACTTCTTGTAAGTGGTGCCCAATCCCATGACTGAGCACCATCACATCAAGATCAATTAAACAAATCCAATCTTCTGGACTTGGAATATTTCTAACGGAATCATTGTACGCTTTACCAATATCTTTATCTAATGAATAGGGAGATAAGAAATGAATTTGCATACAATAGACCGAATTTAATTTTTAATTATTATCTACTCAACGAAGCAGAATCGTCATTATAAATGATAGTTTCAACACCATCTTTATAAGCACGCAAATCTAAATTCTTTTGAATAGCAAATTGTTTCAATGCACCTAAAGAAGTATTTGTTTCTTTAAATGTTCCACTAAACCATTTAAGATAAGATGTATGCTGTTTATCAGTTACATCGAAATTTTGACCTGTTTGAATTTGTGTAATGTTAAAGAAACCATCATCTACACGCATCGCATCAGTACGAAAGCGTACATCAATATATTCATATTCTGTACCTAATCGACCTGTAAATCTATAATCTATCATTTGATTTTGAAATTTTATTTGACCGAGATTATTTTATAAAAATAAGAAATTTTTACACGTTAATTGAATCTTCAGTAAAAATTCTTTGAATATCTTCTTCAAGCGCTTTATTAAATGGATTCTCTTCCATTGCTTGATTAGACTGTTCTTGTTCCATCATTTGTTGCTGAATAAATATAGGATTCAAAATTATATCTCCTCCAGGAATATCTTTCATACCACGCTTTCTACGAACTTCATTAACAGTCATCCAGTTTGCTACTCCTTTAACATCATTATCAAATTCTGTTTGTGGATCTTCAATTTCCATCCCTTCTATGATAAATTCATATTTAGGATTCTTACGATTAATAATATACTTATTAAACCACGTTTGAATCGTTTTTAAAAGAGGATTTAATCCTTTAGTCTGACTATGTTTAAGTCTCTCTTTCATTCCAGAATTCCCTCCTAATCCACCTTGATTCTCACTTGAACCATTCATTGGAAATCCAATTTCTGATGGATCAATAGTATAATGTGCACAAGAAAATTTAATTAAGAATTCAAAGTATTTTACATACTCCATATCCTTATTAGAACTTTGTGTTGAAATAAAGTCCATTTTCTCAGCTTCTAATATTGCAAGTTTATGTGCATTACGCACACCTGCCATAGTAGCTTGCCATTGATTCTTAAATTCTTCAATCCTATTATTATTCACATTCCCTGTTACTCTAAGGAAGCCTTTAGGATTCGAACCAACTTTAAAATAGTTTGAATTATATTGTTCTGTATTTAAAACAGATGTTACATTCTCAATTAAATCTTCAAGTTCTGATCTTCCGTATCCATTAGCATACATATCTGTTTGTGGATTTCTAATTCCAAAACATAATTCCCATGGATAAAACTCAGCTACTATTCTTGATTGATATACTTGTACATAATATGGAAGATATCCATATTTTTCTCCTTTTTGTAAAGCAGATGAAGCATATTCATCATCATGACTATCTGCTATTCTATAAGTAGAACCATCAGTAGCCAAAAACTCAGTTAGTTCTCCAGCTCTATTTTCGATAAGTTCAAATGCACTTTGATCTAATCCTAATGAGTCGGGTATGATTTTTTTAATAAAAGAATCTAAATCATCACCATGCCAAGCGTTCGCATTATCACCACAATTTAAAAGAAATTCAGTTAAGTATTCTATTTCATTCTCTTCTTCTTTTGTTAACTTAACAGTTCCATCAACAAGTTTTGCTTTCTTAGGTCTAATTACAAATCCTTTAGAATGCTTATCTTTTTGAGGAGTCATGAAATCCAAAACTTGATCAGTCCTAGTTTTTATGATAGGTTTAACAATAGATGTGCGCGACATCGCACGTAACATCTGATATGATAAGTTGTATGTTTTTTCCTTATATCCGTCATGCCCATATTGCTGAGGATCTAAGATGAGGGATTGAGGTTTCTCAGGTCCCTTTGGTTGAATGGACTTTAAATAAGCCTGCGCACTGTAGATATTATTTACATTGCCTGACTTTAAGGCTTTTTCTAATTCGAGACCTTTTTTGATCTGTAACTTAGCAAGCTCTTCATCAATACTTTTTACAGTGTAAATGGGATTTTTGTCTTCCTTCATTAAAGTAAAGTTTTTTAAATAAAACCATTATGAAGGTAAATTACTTTACTGCCGACTTCCCTACTCTATCTAAAAGTCTATTGATTTCGTTATCTTTGTAAGATTTTGTAACTGTATCAATTACATCTACATAGATACCTTTTACTACATTGTCAAATACAACGTGAATTTTTTGTAGAGAAGAAAGATCTTCATTTGATTTTTTCAGAATCTCTTGTTTAGCTGTTTCATCCTGCTCTTTTTCAATAGCAGCAATTTGCTCTCCAGCATAACCTTTGATTACTTCTTCAAAAAAGAATGAGGTGTTATCCTTTTGAATCGCCTTCTCAAATTCAATTTGATTAACAGTTGGGATCAACAAAGCATCTGAATTAGTATAGCATTTTTGAATTTGCCCAATAATTCGCGCCTGCTCTAACTTGGCATGACTTAACATTTATGTGAGATTAAAATTAACCGAAGTTATTATTTTGGTAAAAATAAGAAATTATTCTAATTTGGCCAACTTTTCTTTTAGAAATTTAAGTTCTTTTTCCTTTTCTTCAATTTCTTTATTCAAAAGTTCTCTTTGTGTCCTTTGATCAAGATCAATTCGAATCTGCAATATACCTTTCTCAACCTTGGTAGCACATAAATTAAATAGAACTAATAGTTCAATCTTCTTTGCAGCTTCTTGAGTAGTAACATTAAATTTCTTACTTAGTTTTGGAATAATAAACCAATTCGGAAAAACTTTTTTAATTTGTGCAGCTATCTCAACTGCTTGTTGTCTATTCTCAGGATTACTAAGAAAATCTTGTAATAATTCTTGTTCGGTCTTTTTTACTACTTCCATAAATGTTTTATTTACTTATTTTCAGCTTTCTCTTATTATTCTTCGTTCATCAATCTTAGTTAAATCTTTTTCGTAGAAACGCTTCCCTGGATTAACAAAGCTTAAAAAAAAATATTGACTTCCATCTGTAACATATTCCATAATCTCCCACCGCATGCAAAGTGCAACTTGTACCCAATAATATCCTATTTTTCTCATTTCATATATTTAAAATTGAAAATGTTTACGTACAGTATTTTCTCTTGTTACTAATGATTTCACTGAATCATTATTCTCTCTCATTTTTTCTACAAAGAAAAGAAATAGTCCAGTAGTCGCTCTTACATCACTTAAAGCAGAGTGAGCTTCAAATTGTTCTAAACAAGCTTTCTTAGTACAAGCTGTTAAATTATATTTAATATCCTCAGTACTTGCACCCCAAGTAGATTTAGCAAGTCCGATTGTATCAATATATTTGGGAATATTGTTTCCATGCGCGTCTTGATTACAATCTAGAAACTTACCAATATCTACTTTACAAAAATTAAATGCGTATGTAATGAATCCAACATCAAATCCAACATTATGTCCAACAAGTATTGGTTTCTTTCTAGAACCAGCAACATTAAAGCGTTGAAAGTCTTCACACATCTTCTTTACTGCAGCTTTAATATCAATCCCTTCCTTATCGAGCTTCTCAGGTGTAATGCCTGTTACATCCATTGCTTCTTGCTCTAAGGCAAGGTTATTGTAGGGCTTAATATAAGACGAATACTCTCCTAACATTTCATAATCGTCTAACTGAAAAGCTTCGTAAGCTATTTGAGTTATAGGATTCTTAATAGGAGATAGTCCTCCCGTTTCGCAATCTATTACGATAATAGGATTGATTTTTGTTGCCATAAATTTAACCGACTTTGATGATTCTTATTCCTTCTACTACCGAAGATGATACTTTTAAATGTCCATATCGGTATGGTGTTGTTCCTTTTCTGAGGTATTGAGCAATGTCATTGGGTGTGAATTTGTTACCATTAATTTTACCTCCATAGGTATTTTTTAAATAGTCAATAAAACCCCTAGTTGTGTACTCTCCTTTTCCTAATTTCATTTTAATTGTTTCTTTTCTTCATTTCCGTAGTTATATGTGATAGAAGTTTTGAGTGTCATAAAAGTAACTAATTTATTTTAAATAAACAAAACTTACTTTTTATAATTGGTGTTTATTATTTAGAATATTTTAAATAGAGCTCTTTACTTATTGATTTGATGTACTCAATATTCTTTTGATAATCATCTAAGGAGGTTCTTTGTTTAGGATTTTCCCATTTACGATGACAACCAAATCGCTCATTCCAATCTAAGCAATGATAGGTTAAATTGTCTCTACTATAAATAAGATCTTCTCTTCCTATTCGTTTACAATCCTCTCTTGATATGATGTGACTATGAGATAGTTTAATATCTCCTCCTTGATACCTCAAACAACCTGTACATACTGGTTCAGTTGTATAATCCATATCAATACAAGCAAGTTTGTAAAAATGATTTATCTCAGCTTGTTTCTTTGATACTTGTTTAGGTTTAGATCGTTTTATACCAACTCTCTTTTTAATCGTAGCTTCATAATACTTATTTATTTTTTTCTTTGATTGATTAGGTGATGGATCGTCATCTATGATAATAAATCCTTTTTCACCATTAGTACTTAGAAATCTATTCAACCCTTCTTCTTCAATCGCTTTCTGTTCAGCTTTGTCTTGATTTTGAATATTCTTTTGTGCTTCTTCATCAATAAAAATATCTTTAGAGGTATTTATCCAATTAAGATTTTTTGGAGCATAATTCAATGGAGTTTGTTTTTTTATCTCCATGTATTGAAGCCCCTTTTTATTAACAGCTTTTTCCATCTGCACTTCCTGTCTACTCTTACCTCCATGATTTTTCTTATATACGCACTCTCCACACAAACCATGTTTCTTGTTTTGTATAATTGTTTCTTTATCACATCTAGTGCAAGTTCCTTTCATTAGAATGGTGGATTTTCGTAACACAATTTTGAATAATGCTGTAAAGTATCAATATACTTTTTCATATCTGGATGTTTAAACCTCAAATTTCCACTCTGAATTGAACAAAACATTTTAACTCCACCACCACTTAATTTACATACTTTTTCACCAACTTCATTTATAAAACAATCAATATAAGGTGAATAGTCTAATTCTGGATTCCAGAATCCAATAGAAGTATCATCTGCATTGTGAGCATGTACTGTATAGCCAAATTGCTTTAACCACTCTTTAGCTTCTTCTTTAAAAGTCATATCAATCCTAGTTTTTTAATTTTCTTTTTCATCTTCCTTGGAAACTTACCTCCTATTGATACTAATATAGGATCTCCATTCATTAACAAGTATGCGTGAGTCTTATGTGCTAATTTCTCAAAAGATAGGATCTTGATAACTTACAGTTTCTACAACTCGATATTTTTTTTGAATAACAGCCATTTTATTCTAATGAAGGTTGAATTAGTGTTGCATTATGAACATCGTTCATAGCTTTCTGCCACTCTTTTCGAAATTTCTCAAGTTGTTCAGAAGAAATATTTGGATCAACTTTGATAATTCCTATTCTCTTTTTCATTTTCTTCTTTAACTTACGAGGAAAGCGCTCTTTCTTTTTTCTTTTAAGTTTCATGTGATAAAAATACAAATTTATTTTAAATACAAACTATTTATTTAAAATAATTATCCATCAATAAATGCAAAATCAAAATCACTTGTACCTAATTCAGATTCTACGAAGTGTACAAAAGCATCTACATCATCATCATGTTTACCATTTGGGAATACAGTTAAGCTACTCATAAAGTCATTTAAATACGCTCCATCTAACAATACCACTCTTCTACTTTCAAGTAAAGGAGTAATTGAATTCATACGTTGCACTTTATCATCTTTAGGTGCTGGCAACTCACTTATGTTTAATTGTGTCGTATTCCGTAAAGAACTGACAACTGACTTACCTGATGACTTCGGTTCGACTTTAATTGTAGAATACTGAGAGTATCTATTCATTCTTACCCACTCAGGAATGAATTTACACGTTTCATGGAACTCTTTTCTAAACTTGATAACATTACATATATAAAGCTTGTTATTCTTTTTAAAGCCACATATTATAGCCGTTTGGTCATTCTTCTCTTTTTGCTCTTCACTCTCTGCTGTATCAAGTACAAACTTGATAGGATTAAGTTGTAAGTCTCTTTCAACACTTTCTGGTGGTACGATATCGAACCAACCTGATTTAACTAAGTTACCTTCTTTTGGCGAAGGTCTTTGATATAACTGTCCTGCAGCTTCTCTTGATCCAAGTCGTTTAGTAAAGTCATTAATAACTTTCTTTGAGAACCTATCAGTCCAAAACAATCCATTCGCATCGTAGTTCTTAATAAGCTCTTTAGGAGTTAAATTTTCTTTCTCAAGTTTATTCAAATCAATTTCGACAGGCATACAGATGTGCTCATGTGTATCTAAGGAAGTTTCAATTAAGTGACCAGATAAATCTTCCTCATGTAGTCGCTGCATTACAATAATACGAACTCCTAACTCAGGCTGATTTAAACGACTATATAAAGTATGGTTATAGAATTCAAGTACATTCTTTCTCTCTACTTCGGAAGCAGACATCTTTGGATTTTGCGGATCATCTATAATAATGATATCAGCTCCAGATCCTGTAATCTGTCCACCCATACCAACTGATTTTCTGAATCCTCCTGCTTCAAGTGCATAGTGACCTGTTGCATTCTGATCAGATGCTAGTTTTACTTTATCACCATAGAGTTCTTGATACCAGTTTGAATAAACTATATTACGACAATACGTAGCATGTTCCAAAGCCAACGCTCCAGAATATGATGTACAAATAAATTTTAATGTTGGATCTTGTCCCCATGCCCAGGCATTAAAGCATTGAGTAACAATTAAAGATTTTGCAGAACGGAAAGGAATATTAATAATGATATCCTTCTTTCTTGCTTTTCTATCTATGATTCTAAAAACTTCCTTTTGAAGTCTGTCACATAGATATTTAATATGCCAATTGTCGCTATAAGGAGTTCCGGGCAATAAAATTGAATAAGCAACTTTAAAGAACTCGTAATACGATTGACTGTATATTTTCTTTTTAAGTTCTCTTTCAAAAGTTCCAGATTCTACTATTTCTAATACTTTACTTTCCTCTTCGACCATATTGAAGGCCATCAAAGACCTTACTATACATTACCGATTATCTCTTTCCTTTTAATTCATTCCAGAAAGTAATTAGCATTATTCCACAACGAATGAAGATAAATGGAAAAATAAACATTCCAAGAAATACTAATACTCCTGCTAGTTTACTATCTTGATAGCTTGAAGCAACAAGATCAACGCACCATTGAAATTTACAAATTTGCACAATGGTTAATGCTAATCCTAAAATAGCTAACCACAAATAGCGATTCTTAATTGCCATAATGCTGAACCAGCCTTTTGCATCGTGCTCTCCTGGTATTGCGTCTCTTCCTTTAGTCATTATTTTCTTTCTTGAAAGCTTAATTCTTTTTACATTTTAATGTCTACATTTATTTAACAAATCAATAAACTTGTCGTAGTGTTTACTTCCTGGAGTAATGTGAATATCAAGTTCAATATCGTCCTGTTCCTTTTCAATAGCCTTCACTACATACTCAGTTATTTGATCAGAAGTAAGATTATCTTGACGTCCTTTATCAACTATATCAAAAATAGTTATTTTTAAGTCCTCGCTAATTTGCATCCTTTTGTTTTCTCCTTTCTTCTTCCATTCGTTCCAATTTGGTTTGGAACATACTTTTAGTTAATCGCACTTTATTTGGTGTAGCTTGATCTAAGTTCTCCAAATCAATCTCTACTCCTTTCTGAGTGAAATAAAAGCATAAAACAATAATCCACCATATCACTCCTAAAGCAATCGCAATTCCTAACCACAAATCTGCTATTTTAAAATAGTACAAAAAGAATGCATAAAGAGCTGTTGTGCTAATTGGTAAACGAATTGGTTGATTTTTGATATAATAATGTCTTTTCATAAAAGTAAAATTAGTTCTTTATTTTAAATAATGCAAATTTATTTTATTTAAATCCCATATATAGATATGTGTCATGTTGTGCAGGAATGTTCCCTCCAAAGTACGGAGCGAGATAATATCCAACTAACGTATCAGGAAAACGATATGGAACTATCACATCTACATTATTAGATTTCATAATGAATGTTTGTGCATCAGGTGTCAGTATCAGATCAACTACTTTTCTCTCTTTGATCTTACAACTATCGAATTTCTTGAATCTCCTGAATCCATCTTCATACACATACCAGTATAAATCAATTTCTTGAGTCTTGAGATTATATACCCATCCTATTCTAATGGAATGATGTTTATGATAACCAAAGGAAAATCCTCCTAACTTATTAACATCATCATCATCTTTGGTTCCTGGTAGATCATAAATACAATCTTCTGTGAACTCAAATTCATATCTGAATACTTTCTTTCCAAAGTATGGTCTTGGCAAGTGTATAGAGTAATGCCATCCCTCAGGAATTAAATATTTCTTCATTAAGCTGGTTTTATGATTTCCCGAAAATGTGTGATGTTATTTCCATTATATGCCAACCTGATCCATTCCATGTCTCATAATGTTGTTTGTTATATTTAGTACGATACACTTCATAACGACCATACGTACTTGGTTTTTCTTTTGGATACTCTTTCCAACCTCGATCAATCATATCTTGTCTTCTATAATGTGAACCAGCACGCAATACTGTAAAGATACATGATGCTATTAAAAGTAGTAAAAAAATTTCTAAGATATTAGTCATCCCTCTTTTTGCTTTTTTAAATTTGAAAAAACAAGCACAATGTAATTTTTATTCTCAACGTTGGTGAGTCTTAATCCACCATAAGCTTCTAAGTTATCCTCTAAGTAGAAATCTCCTTTAATGTCATCGTGATACTTAGCACCTTTACCAGTTGTCTTCACATACTTTAAAGTATAACTATCAATACCGTATCCAACTGTTTTACAAACTATACTGTATGATTTATCATCATTAACTGTTACAGATACATTGTATGCATATACTTCTGTATTTATTAAGTGCCATTTTTCATCATGAGTTTCTTTAGTGATATCTCCATATCTATACGTTTGAGAAAATGAAATAATACTGATGATGCTAAGGAAGGTAATCAAAGCGATCTTTTTCATAGTTTTTAGATTTAAGGGTTAACGATTTTATTTTTATTTAATCTTCTTAAATGTGTAATTCTTCTGTGATCATTGGCACATCTTACTTCACATTTATCAATTTCTATTTTAAGCTTTTCAAGAGACCAACTTCTAACACCAATGGATATATTACCTACTTTCTTTCCTCTAACATGATCAAAATCAAGAACTACAGGATCAGTTTCTCCACAATCAATACAAGGATGAGTTTTTAAATACTCAATAACGTATTGTTTGTTTCTCTT
>ERZ724505.540-NODE-540-length-24039-cov-21.004670_pt1 | contig 24039 bp, 33 predicted proteins | sample MGYA00376038_ERZ724505 | MGnify/ENA primary metagenome ERZ724505 (study PRJEB28724, sample SAMN07190884) | wastewater metagenome | isolation source: effluent of sewage treatment plant in Hong Hong | place: Hong Kong | collected 2016-03-17 ...
AAAGCCTTCGCGTCCGTGGTCCACAGCAATCGATCGCGATTCTCAGGCCGCACTTGGTCGCGAACAAATCAGCGATCGTGGAATATCTGGCGGCGAACCCCATGCCCTGTGGTTTCGTTGGGGGGCAAGGGGGGGACGAAGGCGCGAGTCAATCCAGGTCGACGACACCTCTTGAAATCCTCTCCCGAATCGCGATGACTGGCCAGTACCGGCCATCCGAAGCGGACATCGATCTCGCCTTGTGGTTAACCCAAGTAGCGATTGAAAAAGTCAGCGACCAAGACCCAGGCATCACGTGGATCGACGGTACCGCGATTCGGATTGCCGATATGATCATCAGCCTCACTCGCGGACCACGGCAGGATATCCGACCGGCCGAAACTCCAACCCTGTGGCTTGATCGGATCAGGCAATTTCGCCGGGCCCTCGAGCGATCGAGACAGTGGCGAAGCTCCGACTACCGGGTCCGCGATTGGCCCGCGGAGTTGAAGCGGGAGCGGAAGGAAATTGTGCCGCCCAAGTCGCATCCTGTGGATTCAAAGAAGGTGGCTTAATGACTGACGCTGAACTTCGTGGAAAATTAGTGCTCGCTCGTGTTTTCGAGCGGGTTCTGTCGCGTGCGATTGAGGAGATCGTCGACGTGCTCGAAGAATTGCTTTCACGGCAGGAAGCAAAGGCTGCGCGAGTGGAAACGTCTCGCGTGGAGAAGTCGATCATGGAGAATCCTGCCGTGGAGAAACCGGTATATGCCGACCTGTTCTACGACCTCACCTAACGGTTCACTGGCAACAGACTGACACCAACACGGAAGGAAAGTGCATGCTGACGTTGACACGGAAAGTTGGCGACCAAGTCCAAATCGGCGGCTTGATCGAAGGAGAGAACGATACTATCGAATCGGACGATAGCGGCATCGTTGTGACGGTCGTCAAGATCGACCGCGACAAAGTGAGACTCAGGTTTACGGGCCCAAGATCAATCCCGATCATGCGAACCGAACTGCTGTCGAAGTATCGGCGGCTGCCATCAGGTGGATATCAACGCGGGCAAGGAATCAGTCTGCAACAGCACACTCCACCGCAGCAGCAACCGGAGACGACCGCAGAAAAAAATATCTTACCTACAATTGACGTTGACGTTGAAAGTCAATAGTCTTCAGACTAGAGAGCGTTGAACGCGAGTAGCCCTGTCCACTAAACAATCCGATCCGTGGTCAAAGGTTCGACCACGCAACGTGGGTAAAGGCGGCCCCAAGCGAAGCGAGAGCTTTGGCCGCATGAGTTTACCGATACCTTCCGCCTTGTTAGCCTTGTCCGCCTTGTTAGCCGAGTGGACCCCGGAACAATGGACCGTGATTATCGCGGCCATTTTCTTTGGCATCCTGCAAGTCACAAATGCAATTCTCGCGGCGCTCTCCGCAAGATGGACCGCAACCGGTAACGCGAAAATCGATGTCGTGGCCCGCAAAACCGAAGAAGCGAAAACACAAAAGTCGATCGTCGATATCGACGTGCAAAAGCAAATCAGCGACATCCATACCGCAACCAATGGCGAGATGTCGAAAAAGTTCGACTTGCTTGCGACGGGCCACATTCAACTGTCGGACAAAATTGAAGGGCTCACGGGGCAGGTCGAAGTCATCAAGTCGGAAGTCGAAACCATCAAAACAATGCACGACTCCCGCGCGAATCAGAACACACAAATCAATGAAAAGTTGGACGCGCTTACAGAGAGCGTGAACAAGGTACTCGGTATGGCCAGCGGGCAATAGTGTTCGCTGGAAGTTCGATTTCATCACTCGAAAGGAACCGATCGTGGCAAAGGCAAAAGCAAAGGCAAAGGGCAAGACGAAGGAAGCCGCGCCGACAAACTTCGCAGCGAATCTCAAAGACCATCTTCTGTTGAAGCCGAAACTCAGCAGTCGCGACAAGAAAATCCTGTCGATCATCGATGGGCCACAGAACGACAAGAGGGCAAAGAAGCTTTCGAGGTGGGAAGCGCATGCCCGCGTTGAAGCTGGCGTCTCGCCGGTCGGAGCAATCGACTGGAGCAAGATCGACTGGGCAAAGTTAATCGAGTCCATCTTGGCGATCATTGCGCTATTTCTGTGACCTAGACCAGACCGCGACTACGGGAGTGCGCGGCAATGGGACTGATTGTTCGTGGATTCGTTTTCGCCGGGTTGCTTACACTGTATTTGTTGCTGGTTTCAGTCGCCTTTGTTGCCGGTCACGATCTCGATTCGAAGGGTGAAGCAAGATGAATTTGAGCGCGAGCGTACTGCTGTTTCTGGCGTTACTGATCGGGCAGCCTCCGACTCCGAAGTCTGATGCGGGCGAGATTCGTTTACCGGAAGTGCTGGCACCGAATCCGCCGCCGGCACCGTCGCCAAATTCGGTTCAAGTGCTCGGCGCGGACAAATATTACGTCATCGATTCGGACGTCGAATGCTTCATCCGTACCGTGCCGGGCGGTCTGCTTTCTGTGGCTGTTGAAGCTGGCCCGATCAAACTGCCGACGAAGTTGCTGGTTGAAGGCGGCAAGACAAAGTTCAAGACATTCAGCGGGAAATTTATCTATCTCGTTGAAGCCGCGGCTTCGGGCTGTTGTGAACTTCTGATCGTCCCGAAGGGCGTTGCCGCGGACAAGGAAATAATTCAGCGGGCGATTGACGCGCAGGTCGGACCTAGACCGCCGCCCGATCCGCCCGGGCCGAAACCGAAGCCGGACCCAGAGCCCGCACCAGCCCCGCAAAAGTTGTTTGTTTCGATCTGGTACACCAAATCGAGCGCTGATCCGAAGCTTGCGGCAATTATCGACGGCGAAGCCTGGCGGTCTTATTGCAGTTCAGGCGGGCATGGTTTCCGGGTCTACTCGGATCGATCCGCTGAACCAGAAAAGTTTGACGATTTTAAGAAGGCTTTTGAAACGGCCGGCGGCATTCCGTGTGTGGTCATCCAGACGAAAGCGGGCGTCTTGCTGACGGCCGTCAAGGTTCCCGACAGCGAAGCCAAACTGGTCGAACTGCTCAAGAAATGGGGTGGTTAAATGCCAATCACAATTATTGATTCGCTGGGCGTCACGCGATACCTTGGCAACAACGTCCCGCCTGACGAACCGTCGACCGACAAGTGGCCGATCTTTCGCGCCACCATAACTGAAGAATTGATTCCGCGCGACCAGTGGAAAGACTTGGTCCCGGATGAGGACGGTCCCGACGCACCGCATAGGCTTTACATCCACGACCAGGACGGCGTGGGTCAGTGCAATTGTGACGCGACGGCGGCGGCTGCCGAAGATTCACGATTGATGGCCGGCCTTCCAGGCGTGAAGCTTTCCGCGCCTGACCTGTACGACCGGATCAACGGCGGTGCCGACAACGGTTCGATGCTTGAAGACGCCATCGAGGAAATGACCAAGCGGGGAATCGGCGAACTCGGAGGCAACTCGCCGTACTGGCGACGTGGACAACGAAAGTCGCCGGCCGATGAACGCGCGAAGTACATCGTCGTCAAGGCGAGTCTGTGCCCGACGTTCGATCATGTCTACTCAGCAGTGCTTCGCCGCAAGCGGATCATCACCGGCATTATGTGGTACGACAATTTCACGCCGGACAAAAACGGCTGGCTTCCGTCGTCTGGTCGCGGCAACGCTGGCGGCCATGCGATTAAGGGGTACAAGGCGACCCGTCGCGGCAACCAGTACGGAATCTGGCACGACAATTCATGGACACCTCAATGGGGTCTCAATGGCTCCATGGTCATCCCGGAATCGCTCTACGGTCGCAATATCGGCGGATGGTGGGCCATTGACACGATTACCGATTCGGGCGGCGAAGATGTGCCGCCGTTGTCTGCTTGAAAGGAGTTCGAATGCACGCGAATATTTTCAGACTGGCCGTTTGCGGGCTGGTCTTCTGTGGCTTGGCACTTCGGGGCTTGGCTTTCGGTGCTGACGCTCCGCCCCTTGGTGGTGAGCACGCACCGAAACTTGTGGCCATCGAGCAACGTCTTGCTACGCTCGAAGCGAAGCTTGCCGCACTCGAAGCGAAGTGTCAATGTGGTGACGCCGCGAAAACTCCGGTCGCACTTGATGTGGTATTGCCGGCAAAGCAGCATCCCATCGCAAAGGCCGCGGCCAACATCGTTACGGCACCGGCTAAGGTGTTGCGGTCGGTTTGTTCGGGCGGAAGTTGTCGCTTGGTTGAGGTCGACGCCGATCCGGCAATTCAGGTCTATTCGTCGCCCGTAACGGTCGGTTACGGTGGCGTGGTTTCTGGCGGTTGCGCTTCTGGTAACTGCGGAACATTGATGCAAGTCGGTATGCCTTCGTTCGAAGGCGGTGGTGGTTGCTCAAATGGTAGTTGCATGACGCAACGCCGCGGATTGTTTGGCCGGCGACGGTAAGGCCAACCGATCCAGTAGTCGCGATAGGCGACCAAGCGGGTGCAAGGCCCGCTTGCTTCATTGAAGGAGGTCGAATGTTGGGTATCCGGGTTACGCAAGACGCCGAAACCAAGGCGATACTCGAACGCATTGCGACCTCATTGGAACGAATTGAATTGTGGTTGCGGCCTGAGATGTCCGCGCCGAGTCAAGTCATGTTTTTGCGAAGGGAGCAAATCGGAATGGCGCAGTTCATGGATTACGTCGGTTTCGGGCCGCCAAGCAACCCCAGTGACGTGGCAGGCCGCGAATTGAAGACCTTGGTTCACGGTACGGAGACGGTCACTCCGTACGCGGGGGACGCGGTTGAATCGAACGCGATTGGGCCGCTTGATGTGGGAGACGAAGTGACCTTGTCGCTCCGCGATATTGATGCCGCCGGCAACAAGTCGCCGTGGTCGTCTCCACTGACCTACACGGTCGTTGACAACGTGGCGCCGGCCACGCCGGACGCACCGTTCATGGTTCGCCGTGAGCAGTTGCCGGACGCGGCGGAAGACCCGACGGTCTAAGCGTACCGGTCAGCAATCTACCCTGTACCGCATGGAAGCGAGTGTGGGCAAGGATGCCCGTTTTTTTAGGCGTGACCGATGGCTTGGACTGCAAACCTAATCGACGTTGAACGCTGGGCGGCTGTCCGGCGCGTCAAGCGGATTGCATTGGAGCGGCGCAAGTGAAATCAAAACTCGGCTGCTTCGATATCGGGCTGATTGTGGCACTGAACTTTATCGTCGCGGCGGTGGTAGCGTCTGTATTTCTCGCGATGACAACATGCGACTGTGACAGCATCAATAAGGACTGACAACATGCCGACACTGTGGATTGCGATTGCACTACTTGGCCAGCACTACCCGTTCACTCCGTTGCCGACCCACTTGACGCCTGAATCAAGACCGGAAAACCACTATCTGCGGGACTGCCTGGGCGTCTTGATGTGCCTTGTAGTTGCCCCGGCACTGCCGTTCGTCTTGAAGTGGCTTGGGTGGTATTAGTCACATGCGACTTATTTACGGTTGTCTACTCGGATCAATGGACCGCGCCGGAAACCTATCAGACTGGGATTACCTGGCTGTTCATTTCGGAGGACTAGCCGTAGCGGCGTTGGCACTGTCGATGGTCGCGACTTGTGCGGCGATTGAGTGGTATGCGGGGGAGTAATGATGATGCCGACATACGGAAATTGCCCGACTTGCAATCGCCGGTAAATCTCACGACGGGAGTCGGGATACCCGCCGTGAATCGTTGAGCGGCCCCGGCTAGGTCCAGCGTCCGAATCCGCTGGCCTTTCTCCAAGGTTCGTTGCAGGTCGAATCTACACTGAAGTTGGAAGCATCGACGATAACCTGTCAATCTATCAAAGAAAGGGAACTAAGTGCATTATCGTAACGGACGTGAGGCGAAGAACGGCGACAAGATCGTTAAGCTGTCAAGCGATGGCGCGACCATCCAGGCATTTGGAGTTCTACATAGCGCAGTTCCAGGAAATGATTATTGCAACGGCAATATAGCAGCAATCCAGCCGCCGAACGATTACGCCTGTATGGTCGATTGCCTGCATGTTGACGACTTGGCAGCACTATTGGCGGAACACGGTTTAGCAAAGCGACCAGAAGGCAAGTAATTTGTCTGATCTAGGTGTTGATGGCGGTCTACGCGGTCATCGCGCGGGTGCTGTATGAGGAATACAGTGGATCGGGCTATTCAAGCGATTGAGCAAGGCTAAGATACAGACACGATACAAGGGTACACTATGGCTTGGACAGCAAATCTAATCGAAGTCGAACGCGGAAAAGGCATGGTCACTGCCCGCATCCAGCTAATCAGTGATGCGCCGGGTTCGACTCCCATCGACTGGGAAATATTCGGGGACAACCTGGACGCGGCCGCAATTAAGATGCAGGTTGCCTATCGGTTGCAATCGCTGAACGCCTTTGAAGCGGCATGGGAGTCGGCGTCGAAAATGCCGAAAGGCAAGATTGATCCGGCGGACATTTCGAGCCAAACAGACCCCGCAACGCCGGAATCGGTGAAGACTAAATAGTGGCAATCGCATCTGTCGCACATGCCGGCGCTGGTTCGTCTAATAACTATGTCGCCACCACGTCATCGGTTGACACAACCGGCGCGAATCTAATTGTCCTTGCCACGGCTTCCTATGCTCCTTTCGCGGCACCGACTGTGTCCGACTCCAAGTCGAATACCTGGACTGCGCTGTCAACTTACACGGCAGCCTTGTCCCGCGTGAAACTGTTCTACTGCCTGAATCCGACCGTCGGCAGCGGACACACATTCACGGCTACAACGTCCGGCGCGGCTCCATCGATTTGCATGGGTTCGTTTTCGGGCGTCAAGACCTCGTCCGCCTATGAGGCGGAGAACGGCAACAACGTCGCACCGGGCACGAGCTTGTCAACCGGCAGCATCACGCCGGCCGAGAACGGTGAGTTGATTATGTCGGCGCTGGCGATCTCTAATTCGGAGACGCCGACCGTCAATTCGAGCCTGTCGATCTTGGACCACGTCGCCTACGCGGCGAACCACTACGGGCTGGACTTGGCGTACCTCGTGCAAAACAGTGCAGCGGCAATCAACCCTACTTGGTCGTGGACAAATTCGCGATACGCAGCGGCGCAAATCGCGTGCTTCAAAGCCGCGCCGTCCGGTTTCTATGGGCGGCCATACTACGAGTTGATCGGGCGCGGCGGCTTGAATGTTTAAGGAGTGCTAACATTTTTAAGAACACAGCCAGTCAGAAGATTGCACTCTTTGCGTTCGACACCACGACCGGCGCGGCGAAAACCGGCGATAGCGCAAACATCACCGCGTATGTCAGCAAAGACTGGGGCACAGTCACAGTTCTTGGCGACACTTCCGCGACCGAGATGGACGCAACGAACGCCAAGGGCTGGTATTTGTTCGACCTCACCCAAGCGGAAACCAACGCCGACGCTCTGCTATTCACCGGAAAATCAAGCACGTCGAATATCTCTGTAGTCGGCAGTCTTGTCTTTACGACTCCCGCCAATTTCTCGGCAGCAAGCATCGATAGCAGTGGGCGAGTCGATGTTATCAAGGTAGCTGGCACAACGCAAACGGCTGGCGATCTCGGCAGCGTCACAGCGGCGATCAAAGTGAAAACCGACTACCTACCTAGTGCAACCGCAGGGGCAGCGGGTGGCGTGGTTATCGCGGGCTCGAATGCAGCTACGACGTTTGCGACGTTAACAGTTTCTGGCGCTACCACGCTGACGGGCAATGTGTCGCTTGCGGCGGGCTTGACGGTGACGCAGTCGAGCGCCAACACCTCGGCAGTGATAATCACCGGAACTGGCAGCGGCGACGGAGTTCGAATCACCGGTGGATCGACTGGCAGCGGAATCAAGTCCACGGGCGGCGCAACGAGCGGGCACGGGTTCTATGTGATTGGCCAATCGGCTACCAGTGGAAACGGCTTGTACGCCACGTCGGTTGCGGGCAGCCCGATCTACGGCGACTTGACTGGGAATATCACCGGCAGTCTAAGCGGACCGGTTGGAAGCGTCACAGACACCGCGTCGATTGCTACAGCCGTTTGGGCTAAGGATATCTCTGGTCCGCAATTGGCTGGAACGGCAGCGGACTACCTGCAAGATGTGGCTGAGATGTACGATCAATTCCAAACAATGATCGAGGCGGACGGTCTGAACTTCGCATTCACCGAAGACGCCCTCCAAAACGCTCCCGGCGCGTCTGTCACGGCCGCAAGTATCTGGGCGTACGCCACGAGAACGCTCACCTCAACTGGCAGCATCGTGATTGTGTCGCCAACACGAACGGGCGGAAATGTCAAGGTGACGCAGGGCGACGATTACAGTGCCGCCGATAGCACGGCGCTCGAGTGGACCGCGACGGGTTGGCCGACGTTCGTGGGCGGCTCTGTGTCGCTTGCGATTGAACGCGACGGCACGACTGCGGAGTATGCCGGTTCCGTGGTGGACGCCGATTCCTTGCGAGTGGAATTGACTGACACGCAAACGGCAGGGCTTGATGTTGGCGTCTACAAGATGCAGGTCCATGTGACGCTTGCAGGCGGCGGCAAAATTACACCAGTGACCGGCAAGCTCACTGTGGATGAGCGGGTGGGCACTTAAGCGAAACACCGTCGCCGGCCGCTGTGTTGGACTAATCGAGTCGCGATACAGGAAGGACGGCCGGCGACGGCGATACAAAAGGTTTAGCAAGTGGCGAAGACAAGTACAATCGATATCAGAAACCGGATTGTCGGCGAGGGCGTTCAACCCGCTTCGCAGTTCCACGCCAACCCGCTCAACTACAGGACGCATCCGCAGAAGCAGCGAGACGCCGTCCGTGGTTCGCTGAACGAACTGGGCTGGAAATCACACCCACTTATTGCGATGTCATCATCGAACGCTGGGAGAAGTTGACGGGAGGAAAAGCGAAGTTGGAGGCCAGATGAGCCGCCGAAGAAAACGAGACGACGAACGCAGACGCCGCCGGGCCGAACGCATGGACCGGCAGGCACAGCGGCCACCGCGCGAAACTGTCGACGCCGGCGGCTTCGTTGTGGAGTCCACTTCAGACGCACGGTTATTGGCTAAGGCGGTCAAATACAACTGGGAGATACCCGAAGCGGTCTTCCAAGCCGCGCCGGCCGCGATGGCGACCATCATGGCAAAGACAAGCAACTCGAACCGCGACCGCATTGCCGCAACGCGTGCCCTCGCAACAATGCACGAGCAGAACTTGGCGCAAGAACAACGCGAGGCACCGAAACCAGAGCCGACAGCGAACACGGTAAACGTCAACGTCGGCGTGGGCGTCAACGTGATATCGCCAGTGCTGGCGGATAAAGACGATGCAGAACTCGAACGGTTCCTTATCGAGACGGGAAGTACTGGCGGAGTTGGTTCGCCGCCGACTTCAAGCGATCCGATTTCCAATGGATTTGTGCCCGCACTTACCAACGGAAAAGCAGTACCGTTTTCTGCAAACGGCAAGCATTGAGGCACTTTATGGCGGGGCCGCAGGCGGCGGCAAATCGGATGCGTTGCTGATGGCAAGCCTAGCTTATCACGATATCCCTGGCTATGCCGCGTTGCTGTTGCGCCGATCATTCCGCGATCTCAATCAACCGGACGCGCTTATCCCACGATCGAAAGAGTGGCTTGCCGGAAAGGCGACCTGGAACCAACAATCACAACGCTGGACGTTCGCCAGTGGATCGACCTTGACGTTCGGCTACCTGGAGCATCCCGACGACGTTTACCAATATCAGGGGGCCGCATTCCAGTTTATTGGGTTCGACGAACTGACGCAGTTTCGCGAGAACGATTACCGCTATCTATTCAGCCGATTGCGACGGTTGCAAAAGACGGACGTGCCTATTCGGATGCGGGCAGCCAGCAACCCCGGCGGACGCGGGCATGATTGGGTCAAGCGCCGGTTCCTGTCTGACAACAAGTCCGCAGCGGCGACGTTCATCTCGGCAACCTTAGACGACAACCCGCATCTTGACCGCAACGCCTACCGTGATTCTCTGGCGATGCTGGACCCAACCACGCGGACTCAACTGCTGTCCGGCAATTGGGATGTAGGCGATGATTCGATCATTCGCTATGAGTGGATATTGGCGTGCGAATCGAACGAAGAGCCGCCCCCGGTTCGCAGACCGGAGCAGTATATCGGCGTGGACGTGGGCAGGTCCAAAGATCGGACTTGCATATGGACTTTCGAGAAGGCCGCCGACACGCTTTGGACGCGGGAATTGTGCGTCCTGCAAAACACGCCGTTCATTCAGCAAGCGGCGGAAATCACAAAGCGCGTCAATAATCCTGCTGTGGTGAAGTGCCAAATAGACAAAGGGTATAATCCCCAATTGGCTGAAGACCTGGAACGAAAGTTCCCCGGCAAGGTGATTGGCGTACAGATGACTCAGGGGCGAATGGGCCAGTTCGCAAGTCAACTTGCCAACGCATTTGAGGGCCGAAAGATTCGCGTACCGGCGGAAGATGAAGACCTGCGTGGCGACCTGCGATTAGTGAAGCGGATTGATATTCGAGCCGGTCAACCTGTGGTGTTGACGGAGCGGGATTCGACGGGCCACGCGGATAGATTCTGGGCGGCTGCGCTTGCCATCGATGCCGCATTGTGGTCGAACAAAGCGCCGACGTTCACGCGGCCGATTGCCTTTGCAACAAGGAACTGACAAATGTTTGACACCGTTGGACAAATTCTACCTTGGTTTCGTCGCGGCCAGCAGGCCAAGCAACGCCCTGCCAATATCCGCGACAATACCGGTAAGCCGGTCGCCGCGCCATCATCGAACGCCAACTTACACACCAAGGACGAACGCCGATCCAAAATCGAAAAGCTGGTTCGAGAGATCGAGTCCGATCCGCAGTTCAAACTTGGCTACCTGACGATTCAAGCCTTGGTGCAATACGTAAATGTGACGGTCGAATGCGACTCCACTGACCCAAGAGTGTTGGCGTACGCTGACCACTTGAAAGAGCAGTGGTACAGGACCGTTGGCAGTATGGTCCGGGCATTCGGCTATGGCCGACAGGCGTTTGAGTTTTGGTATCAACCGCAGCCGCGGAACGGGCTGCGATACCTGGACAAAATCAGTCCGCTACCCTACTCGCAAACCGAACGCGAACCGGACGGCAGAATCAAAGTTGGCTGTGGCGACGACGCCCCGCGATTGGGTGAAGACTGCGGTTGGTTCTTGACGGTCGACGCCGACGCGGAAAATCCAGACGGCAAAAGTCGCTACCTTGGCGCGGCTGAAAAGGTACTGGAACAGCGGGCGAGTCTGTCAAAGAATTACACAACCTACCTTGGGAAATTTGCGAACGGAATCGCGGTCGCCAAAGCGCCGGCCTACTACCCGGAAGCGGCATTGACCGGCAAGGGTGATGCTGGCCAAGTCGATGAAAACGGCATGCCGATCAATCCCGCGCTGGACGTGGCGAACGCGTACCGCAGGGCGGAATCCGGCGGCATCGTGGTCCTGTCTTCGGCGGTCGATGCGGAGAAGGGCACGCCGCTATTCGACATGTCCTTGCAGACGATCCAGCCACAATCGGCGGCGCTCGAAAATAAGGAACGCAAGCTGGACGACGCGGCGCTGATGTCAATCGGCGTGCCCCCTCGTGCCGTGTCGCAGGACTCGGCCGTTGGTTCGCTGGCACTTTCAGAGACGCACAGAAAAGTTCTGAACGCCACAATCGAAGGGCTGCTGACACAGTTTGCCACGCAGTTCGAGGCCGGTCCGGCGAAGCAAGCTGCGATTGTGAACTTCGGCGGCCGGGTGGAATTTCACGTCACGTGGCAACCACTGGATGAAGACCGCACACAACTTGTCCTTGAGTTGGTTCGCGGCATCGTGACAAGTCCTGCCGTGTCGCCACTTATCACAGAGGGCGCAATCGACTTGGATAAATTGCTCGATATCGCAGCGATCCCGAAGGGCTCGGATATTGCGGCGGCAATGGAGCGAATCAGAGAGTCCGCCAAACTTACACCGGCTGCGCCGCAAGGTGGATTCCCGCCACGATTCCAACTGGCGAAATCAACCGAACAACCGACCGTCGACACGTGGCAGGACGCGGCGAAAGAACTGGCCGACAAGATCACTGCAGGACGGGCCAAGCTTGCCGAAACGCTCGGCAGTTCGAACGACTGGGGGCATCTTTAACGTCGCCATAAGACGCTGGCAAAACGAACTGCAAAGGCTGGTGACACAATACGCGGTCTTGTCCGCGCTGGATGGATTCCTGTATCCGTTCCGAAAGAAAATTGCCGACGGAACCAAGCGGCTTGACGTGCTGAGTTATCGATGGCCGAAGCTGCAAGAGGCGATTGATTGGCTGCTTGGCCAACAGATTCTAACCAAGGATCAACTTGTCAAGCGAATCGACGCCGCGACGAAGGACCAGTTGGGCGACTTCGATATCTGGGCCGGTTCAATCAATGAGCAACTGCGCAACGAGCTAGCCGAATCTGTGGCCGCTGGCGAGAGCCGCGAAGAGTGGCGCAAGCGAATGCAAAAGGCATCGCTCGGATTCGTCGGCAACGCCGAAGCGATCGGTCGGACCTGGATGCACCGGAGCGGAACGCAAGGCATCAAGGAATCGCTTGCCGATCCCGTGGTTGGCGAGTTGTTCCCCTACTGGCTCTACGAATCAACCAGCGACGCGCGGACTCGCCCGGCGCATCGAGCAATGGGCGGCAAGGTCGCCTTTCGTGGTTCGCCGCTGTCGGCTGAAATGGAGCGATTAGCCAACGAATACGGCTGCCGTTGCACGCTTGTCCCAATCACACGCGACGATGCCGTAGAGAAGGGAATCGACGACGATACCGGATGGGTGGAACCAGAAGAGGATTCGCCGGCAGAGGTTTCCTTTGACGAAGCGAGCGAAGCGGATCGGCGGGATATTGACAGTCAATTACGCAGTCTGATTGGATCGACGAACGCGTCAAGACTGGCAACTGTCGTAGGCGCGCCACAGGGTTCGGCGGTGAACGTCACGTGGAACCAAAGCGTGTCCCGCGTCGATATCGAGCATCCGAAATTCCAAGCCACACTGGTCTTGCACGGCGACGAAGAAAGTACCAAGTGGATTGAGTACGAATATCTCCGCGTCGATTCCGAGCATCAAGGCAAAGGCATCGGGACCGACGTTGCGGTTCAGCAAATTCTCGGCGCTCAAAAGTACGGCAAGGATATCCAGTACGTCAAGCTCCACGCCGCCGGCGGCTCCACGCCGATGGAAGGATTCACCGGTCAATACAACGGCTATTACACGTGGCCGCGACTGGGGTACGATCAACCCATCGCGTTGTTTGCCAATTCCGACCCCGACGCGTTCGCGAAGATTCGGGCCAAGTGGCCGACAGCCGAAACTGTGCTGGACATCATGTCTACGCTGGAAGGTCGGCAGTGGTGGAAAGAAAACGGCGTGGAACTGCTGGACGCTCGTTTTGATCTGTCGCCCGGTTCGAGGTCAATGCAGATTTTGGAGGCGTACGTCAATGAGCGAGCGAAGCGCGGACAATAGCGAACCAAAACCACAGTCAGATAAGCGAGTCCCGGAAATCGACTTGAATAAGCAAGAGGAAGCGGCACTGGACCGCGCGTGGACCAAGCTGGATAAACAGTGGGCCAAAGAAAAGCAAGTCGACAGCCAAAACACTAAGTCAGCGAACTAGACTAAATCGGAAAATAATTTCCGCGCTGTACTTGACCCGCTGGTTCTAAGTACTAACAATCTGTCAACCTTCCTGTCTAACGACTCGCAAGAGATATTGCGAGTGTCCAAGTCCCTGACTAAGCCCGCGAAAACTCGAAAGCAACCGGAAGCAGTCCAGCCGACTTGTTTTGTGGTTGGCGTTCCGCGTTCGCCTTTCCGCTTGGAAGCGAGTGCAGCGGCTGGTCCGCCCACGGTTGTCAAGGACTTGCTTCGCGTCGGCAACTGGAATATCCAGGGCAAGCCGTGGCGCGTGGACCGCGAAACACTTCAGTCAGTCCGCGATAACTTCGCGCGATTCAAGGCGAATGGCAACCGCGTTCCGCTGATTTGGGAACACGACGGCGGCGCGGAGTCACGCTCCGGCGACCTGTCGGAATTGTTTATCGACGGCGACACGCTCTACGGTAAGTTCGCGATTACTGACGCGAAGCATCAAGCCTCATTCGGCAGTGTAGCAGGCGATGAAACCGCACACGAAGTTAGTGTTGAGGTCTACGAAAATTTCACGGACGGGGACGGCAACAACTACGCACCGTGCCTAACGCATGTGGCAATCGTAATCAATCCTGTGGTGAATCACCAAGGCCCGTTCAAGCGACTTTCAGCGAGAGGAAAAATCCAAATGGCAAAAGACACTGGGGCCGTGGATGGCGAAGTTGCCGACACGTTCACGATCGACGAAGTCAAACAAATGCTTGCGGATGCAGGCTTTGCGATTCCTGACATCGCTTCGACAAAGGAATCGGTACAAGCCGCGTTCATGGCGATGGTGGGCGGGTCCGGTGGCAGCGAGCCGACCGAAACGCCAGACGTAGCGGCAATGGAGACGACGCCCGTTCCTGCCATGTCGATGTCACTTCGTGGTAAGACCATCGACCACTACCGCAAACAACTCTCGGCACGCATTGCAGCGGAAACCGAAAACGCGAAAACTGCTTTTGTTTCTGCCGTTGACGGCTTGGTGACAGCCAACAAAATCCAGCCGGCTTTGAAGGACGGATTGATTGCCGCAGGCGAAACCGCCAAGTGGCAACTGTCAATCTTGAAGCCATTTGAATCGCTTCCCACGGCGGTTAAGACGCAAGCCCCGACCAAGGGAATGCAGTTGTCCGCGACCACGCCGGGCGGCGAAGACGCGGCCAAGGTGAAGGCCGAACTGGCTCGCTTGTTTGTCGGAACTCCGAAGCGAGTACCGCAGACGGCGTAACGAAAATTCGAAAGGTTCGAACGAAGAAAAACGACGACTTAGGGTAGCTCCCGAAGCTCGGCAGTTTGCAGCCGATAGCCGTTGAACGATGCAAAATAGACCCTTGCGGTGGGTGACGACGTGAAACGTGAATCAGTCACAATATCCGGCTGGCTATACCGCAGGGCGTACCGTTACCCCGCGCCGAATTTTTGCGAACAACCAGAACCGACCCCCGCTGCTGCAGACGGTGGTTCTTGACGGTGACGACAGCTACGACGGCGGCAACACCAGTTACGAAAAGGCGATTCGTGGCGGTTGCTTCCTGGCGTGGAATTCCACTGATTCCATCTGGGGACCGTGCAAGCGAACCAAGGTAAACGGCGCAACGTCGGCTTCAACCACGTTGGTGGTTGACAACGCCACGCACTTCAAGGCCGGTGACTCTGTCATCGTCGGAAACAACGCGGCCCAAGCGATTGTGTCGATTGTCTATTCGACTCAGACAATCACACTGACCACGGCGATTACTGCCAAAGACAACGAGCCGGTCTATGTGGACAAGTACAAGACCGCTCGCGGCATTCTTTCGACGGACGAAGTCAGTCTCTACCACGTGGTAACTCCTTCCACCTACGTGGATGCGACGGCGAACATGTGCATCGAAGGCTATATCGACCAAGACAAGGTTCTTGGCGATGTTGCCGCGATCCTTGAAGACCCGGACTCAGCACAGTATTTGACCGGGCTGCGGTTCGACGATTACCAGATGGGCGTTGACGCCTTGCCGGTTCCGTTCGGCTTGTTCGGCCTGCGAAAATTCGTTTATGTCGGCGCTGACTTGACCGTGACGGCGGCGATGAACGGCACGTTCTTCCTGGCCACGGGCGCGGTTACTTTCACGCTTCCGACGAAGGCCGCTGGCTTGGCGTTCGGGTTCATGCAGACCGCCGATGCAAACATGGTCATTGCCAGCGCGTCCAGTGCTGACGACCTTGTGACAGACGGCGACGCGGGGGCTGACACAATCACCTACAGCACGTCCTCGCACAAGATCGGCTCGGCGGCTGCGGTGATGATTGCACCGGACCTGACCAAGTGGTTGACGTTCTCGCTCAATGAGACCGCACAGACCATCGCATAACCAAGGATCAATTGAACTTCGGTTCGGCTAGGGTAGCTCCCGAAAACTGGTTTCCGCAACCAGCCGCCGACCAAAGAAATTTGCGGGCTATTAGGCACCTCGCGGGGGTGAACGATGCGAAATGTCGTTGTTTACTCTTGAGGACGTTCTTGATCCTGAATTCTTCATGTACGCGTACAACGAAGTTGACGCGACCACGAAGCCGAACGCCTTCTACGACTTCTATATGGGCACGCCTGAACAACAGGACGGCCGGCTTGTTGAGATGGTTTATTACCCAACCGACAAGCAAGTCGTTTCCGGCAATGCGCCGGGCTCACCGTCGAAACCCGTGGACCTGAAGGGCGCGTCGAAGAAGTATTTCGCTTCCTTGCGATCCTTCAATCACATTGATATCGACATGCAGTCGGTGACCTACTTGCGTCAGGATTCAACCAACGCAATCCAGGACAAGGGCCGGCAGGAAATCCAGCGACAATTGAAGCTGTTTTCGGCCAAACACCGCAAGTTCAAAGAGGTCGTCTTTTCGAAGATGATGACGACTGGCGTCTGCTATTTCAACTCCGATTGGATGCCGCTCGAATCCAATTCCGGCGCTGACACAAGCAAGACACTGGATTGGGGCGTTCCTGCCAACAACAAGAACCAACTCAACTCGATTATCGGGACGCGGTGGGATCAAGCCGCAGCGCCGATCCTTGACGACTTGGTGTCGATCCGACTTGTGGCGGAAGAGAACAACACGGAAACGCCGCGCCACATCTGGACCAACTCCACGGCCCGTCAGTGGATTCTGTCCAACACCGAATTGAAGTCCTTTATGGTCCTCAATTCGCCACGGGCTGAAGCAGTGCTGAACGGCATCGGCGATCAAATTGTTTTCGACAATTTCACGTGGCACTTCTTCGATGGCACCTACATCGGGGCCGACGGTTCGACCACGCGGAAATTCATTGCCGACAAGGTCGCGGTGATTACTCCCGATCCAGGCGATTGGCTATTCCATGTGGTGACGCCGGAGCTTGTGCCCAGCGCAACGGGCGTGGTGGGATCGGCCGAGGAAGGCGTCGGCAAGTTCGACAAAGTCTACGGCGATTTCATGTACGCAAAGGTGATTGACGACCCGGCACGACTGCGAATTCACGGCGGATTCAACTGGTTTACCGGTCTCAAGAACCCGTACTCAATCTTCTGCGCAGTCGCAGGAACCTAAGCGAACGCCTGATGAGTCGGCGTGCGAATCCGCCGGCGAACAACTGCAAGCCGAGGCCCGGCCCTTCCGGCTCGGCTTGTTTTATTTGGAGACTCAATGGCAATCCTGATAACCGCTGACTGGAAGCAAGACGAGTCGCCCACGGTTGGGCAAATGGTCGCACGAGTCGGTCAAGCGGGCGACTGGTTTGGCACAGAGCCTGGCGTGGTTCATCACTCAAAAGAACCGTTGGAGTTCGGCAAAATCGCAAGCTACAACGCGGACTTTGCCCGTGTGGAAATCGCTCCGTGGATACCGGACAGAGTTGTTGAGTCCGATCTTGTTGAGTCCGTCGTCACTGTGGAGTCTGTTGCCGAGTGACAACCTACTGTCTCAACCAGGATGTCCGCGACCGACTTTCGGAGGCGGGCGTTCTTTATTGCGTGGATGACGACCGCGACGGCGTGATTGACACGGACGGCTCGGCGCTCATTGACGACGCGATTGCCGCCGTGTCCGCTGAGATCGACGGCTATCTGACGCCGGTTATCGAGTCGGTTCCTGTGGAGCAATCTTCCGGCAATCTCAATCGATGGCTGCGTGATCGATGCGTGGACTTGGCTTGTGAAAGACTGTGCAGCCGCAAGGGAAAGAAAGTTGTTGCGTCCATCTCTCAGACGGCGGCACGCTCCCGCGACTGGCTGGAAGCGGTAGCCGATAAGGCAATGCGAGTTCCGGGCTTGGTGTATCCGGGCGACGGATTCCAGACTGAACGCAGATTGATCGGCCGTCCCGTGGTTGGCAATCCGGGAGGCTGCAAATGAGTCTCCCGATCCTGACACAAATTCGATCGGCTGTCTGGTCCGCACTTGAGGCGAATACTGACCTGGACGAACTGATCGAAGGCCGGTTCCACTGGGACGATTCCGGCGCAACGCTGGACCCCGATATGGTTCCGGCTTTAGGCGACCTGCCAGCACTGTCGATCTACTTGACCGGCGCGTCGACGCCGTGGTTGACAAATCAGCAACAGATGATTGCGGCGAATCTCGAGGTCAAGCTGTGGACGCCGGAACTGTCGCTTCGATTGCCGGAGATGCTTTGGCAATTGTTTTGCCGCGCCGTGTGGGACTCAGATACAGGCGTCCGCGCCCAGTCGTCAGCGACATTTATCGTCGAAGACTTGATTGCGACGGCACCGGCTGGATTCGTTCGCCTGCCCGTGACGGATGAGGACGGCGGATCGGTGGCGACGATGACCCAATGCCAATGGAATTTGACGCTTCACGTTCGATGGAATCCACGATCGGACGCCGCGTTAAACGGCGCATTGACTCTCGAATAATCAGACAACAAGAGGTGACTTGTGGCATACTATGGCGGTTGGGAAAATCGGCTTTTCGTCGGCAAGGAATCCGTCTTTGGTACGGCAGTCGTGCCGGCGATTTGGATACCGTACGAATCGTTTGAGCCACGCGCACATTTCGAGGCGTACTCGCCGCAATCGTTCTGTGGCGTTCGGCAGGATCGAAGCCCGACGCAAGTTGCCAAGCAGATGATTGCCGGCACGTTCACGTTCGACCTTTTCGGCACGTTCATTTCGTCCAAGTCAATCATGGAATGGCTATTGGAACTGGCCACGTCCGGCGACTCTTCAATCACTCAGGACTCGTTCACCTTCGGCCTTTTCGAGACGGTCAACAGTAAGGACTTCGCTGGCGTCCGCATCCAGTCCGTCACGATCTCCGGCAGTGAAGGCCAGCCGATCAAAGTATCGATGTCGATTGTCGCCAAAACGGAAGCCACGCAAGGCTCGCCTGTGGCCTACCCGTCGACCACGCCGCATCCGCCGTGTGCGATGTACTACGACACCACGTTTGCCGTGGGCGGTTCCGCGGTGACTCCGCAGGCGTTCACGCTGACGATTGACAACGGGCTTAAGCCGGTCTACCTCAACTCAGCAACGCCGACTTTGATTGACCAATTCCAGCGCAAAATCACGCTTGATTTGACGATGCTCAAGTCGGCAAGCACGTACGATTTACTGAGACGGACGACATCTTCCGCGCCGATCTCAAGCGTTACAGGCCAGATTGTCTTCAAGGCCCACAATCTGGACACGTCGGCCACGCCGGGAAACATCTACACCACGGGCACGCTGGACTTTGACAAGATGGACTTCGTCGACGCCGTGAATGCCGATCCGCGCGACAGCCACAAGCTTGAAACGCTCAAGTTCGTCATCAAGAAACCCAACACCACAGACAACGATATCGACATCACCTACTCCACCACTACGTAAGCGGGGGCGTCGTGTACCTCAAGGCAGACACCCGCGAATTTCTCCAGTTAGCCCAAGCATTCGAGGCGGCGCAAGTGGCGCTCATGCAGTCGCGCCCGACGCTGCTGCGTGCGTTGGGCGTACAAATGCTGTCGTGGGGATTCCAAGACTATCGCGAGAAGTCGCGGGGCTCCATTGGCGGCGACGGCGTGGCGTGGTCGCCAATCAAAGCCGAAACGATCAAGGGCCGGATTCGAAAACTCAAGGCGTACAAAAACAAATCGGCATCGGTCAAGAATGCACGGCTGCGAATCGTGGCAGCGAAGACGAAGGTACGGGTGGCGCGTTCGTCCGTTCGGCTCGCCAAGATCGGCACGAAGCAACACACCAAAGCAGTCGCTAAACTTAAGCAGGCGAAGAAACAAGTAGCGACCTCAAAAGGCCGACTGACCAAGGCAAAGACGGCGCGGCAAAAGTACCTTGCCCCGCACTTGGAAAATTCACGCATCGGTATTGATACCGGGCGTCTGACCAATTCGCTGTTGTACGGCGTGCCGGAAATCAAGACGCGACCTGTTACCGGCAATGCAGTCAAGCCGGGCGACGAACCAACTCAACCGGCCGTGTTCTTGGTCGATCATTCGAGCGTGACAGTCGGCACAAACATGAGCTACGCCAAGTACTTCGATGAAGATCGGCCGATCTTCGGACCTGGATTCTTGAACGCCGCCCGTCAAGTCAAGCTCAGTAATCTAGCTGCAAAAGCAGTGCGGATCATCATAAGGCAGGCAGCCGAACGAAAGCTGCCACAGCAAGTAAAGGACATCGATATTGCCAACAGTGATTAGACTGGGCGAGAAGAAACCAGAACGGCGCACAGTGCCCGTACCCGGGCTGGATGGTTGCTCGCTTGTGGTTCGCGAACCCACCACCGCCGAACTACTCAATCAGTGGATTGAGTCGCAGGCGAACCCTCCACAAGATCGAAGCGTGGACAACGGCAAGTTGTTCGAGTACCGCTTGCGGGTCGTGGTTGACTGGTCCGGCTTCGTGGACCAGCACGGCAACACGCTGCAGTTCAACCCAGTCACGTTCGCCGTGGCAATCCGACAAGTGGACGGACTGATGGACGCGGCTTGGAGAATCAGCCGCGAGGCGTTCGAGGGCCTTCCGGAGCAAGACGAAAAAAACTCCGGTACGCCGCACAGCGATGGCTCGCTGGACGCGGCGACAGCAACAGCGACAGCCGAATAAACCTGTGGGTGGAGTTGCGACGGCAACGCTTGCGATGGCGACGGTTCGGCCTGTGGACGCGGGCGGCGATGGATGTCATCGAGGACGAACGCCAACGGTGGCTTGAGAAGCAAAGGAAACTCTAACCGTGATTCCACCACGAAGCGAGACAACCGAACGCGAACACCGCAACACCGGCCGCGACCGTGGAGTAAGACAACGCTTCGTGACGACGTGGAATATCGGTCGCAAAGAAAATGATTCCAAGGAAGCCGGAGACAATCAGCAGGCAGCCAACGCCCTTCGTCGCCTTCCATTTCTTCGCCTGAATTTCGGACATTGCGAGTACTCCTAAAGTGTCAACAACAGTACGCACCGACTTAGATGATGCGGCAACGCTTGCCGGATTCAAGCGCATCCAGGAAGCGGCAATCGAGACAGCCCGCAAGATGGATGAGTCCAACAAGAGTTGGGCACGCTCTGCAAGTATATCTTCGCAGGGCCAAGCGTACATGCAGCAGTTGAGCAAGGGGGCGCGTCTTTCGGCCGAAGGGCTCGGCTTTGTTTCGCAGGCACTGGGCCGCGTCAATCCCTCTCTTGCCTTGCTTGGCGAGCAATCGACCAAGCAACTGCCGACGATCATGGCTCTCGGTACTTCAATGAGTCGGTATGTTTTCGCGGGCGGGGCGCTGGCGGCAATTGGGATATCAGCCGGAAAAATCGCGGCGGAGATGGGCCGGGTTCGCCACGAAACAGTGGGCGCTGACTCGGCACTCGGACAGCTAATCAAGACAAGCAAAGACATCAACCCGAACTCATTTCTCGGCAGACTTGCCAACGGCACGCTTGCGCGGGCTGCTTCGCTATTCGGCACTTCAATTGCCGAGATTGAAGAGCAACAAAGCGACCTGCAACGCGGCGGAGCATGGCGCGACAAAGGCGACGAAGGCCGCAACCGTTCCGAAGGAATCGCCAACACATTAAGAGACGCGCAGAACCAACGGCAGAAGGTCAAGGACTACACCGCAGGCGTTTCCGGCATGGACTCGGCCGCCGAAATTCAACGCAAAATCGAGTTTGAGAAGCAGCGTATCGCGGGCTTGGTACAACTCGGCAAACTGACCGACGAAGAGGCGCAAGCATCAGACGCCTACACGCAGGCACTGGAAGCACAGTACGACGAAGTAATCGGGCGAATCAACGAACTGCGGGACATCGAGGAGACGCTGGCGAACGAGCAAAAGACACGTTGGATCGGCGACATCAAGACACAATCGGAAGCGAAGAAAGTACTCTCCGATCTGATTGGAGAGTACCGCCAACTTTACAACACCGATCAATTAACGGGCGAGAAACGCAAGAACTTACTTGCGGGAATCGCGGCCGCGCAATCGAGACTGAACGAGAAGCTTGCAGAAGAGCGGGCGGAAATCAAAGCCAACATCGAACTGATTAAGCAGGAGACGGCGGCACGGTGGGAGAACAAAATCGCAGCCCGTGCCGAACACGCCGACCAAGTCAAGGCGTTCGCCGAGAAGCTGCGGGCCGCGGCACGGGGCGGCGGTGGCGGCGGTCTTGTGGCGCAAGGTCCGGGTGGCGTCGATGGCCAAGGGGCGGCACGTCCACAAGGCTGGCAGGCGTGGGGCGGCGCTTCGCGGATGAGCCTCAACCCGTTCGACCAGGGCGGCGGAGAAGGTGGCGGCGCTGATATCGGCGGCGGTGGACTGGACGCGCAGCCAGGAGCTATCAACCCACAGCTACGACGCAAGGCCAAGAACGCGGCACGTCGGGCGTTCCTGGAGCAAGTAGACGATATCCGGCGCGGCTTTGACGATGCGATGGCCGCGATGGACAAGCTTGAAAAGGCCGGCATCAATGTTGACGACCAACGCAAAGAGGCCCGCAAGAAACGCAATCAGGCGATGGTCCAGGCGAGAGGCGAACGAGGAGAAGAAGAACAACAGGCAGTCCTTAACGTCCAGCAAGACGCACGCGACAAGCAAATTGAGGCAGCAGCCAAGCGACAGAAACTAAGTCAGGATCAACTGGAAGTCTTGCGGCAAGTGGTCGCACTTTACGACGCTGAAGTGGCCGAGAACGCCGCACAGCGAAAAGAATTGGAAGCGATCAAGGCAACGCTTGGCCGAGCCGCGAATAACCAAAGGGGTAACGGTCGATGAAGCACGGTACATTAGTCCGTAAGAACGGCAGCACGTCGAATATTCTCCGCGTCCACCTGGAGACATCAGCGGCGACCACAGGCGCGGGCTTGACCGGTCTCACGTCGGCATCGACCGGGCTTGTGATATCGACGATTGCCGACAATGAGGCGTCAGCAACCACGTACGCCGTGGCCGGCTCGAACGTGGAGACAATCACCACGCTTGGCACGTTCGCCGCACCGACTTCCGGCAAGTGTCGATTCAAAGAGGTTGACGCAACGAACTTGCCGGGCGTCTACGAGATTCAGATTGCGGACGGGCGGTTCGCGGTGTCCAGTGCCAAGACGTTGACAGTCTTGATCCATGGAGCGACGAACCTCAAACCGTACTGCCTGCAAATCGATCTTGCCGGGTACGCGCTCACGGCCGCTGGACTAGACGCCGTAGTTGCGGAATCTGGCATCAATATCCGCCAAGCGGTGGCGTTGTGCTTGTCCAAGCTGTGCGGCAAGCGAAGCGGCATGGCGACATCCACCAACACCTACAAGGGCGCGGACAACTCCACGACGCGGATTGTGGAGACCACAGATTCGGACGGCAATTGTACGGCATCGACGTTGACGCCGCCAAGCTAAACGAGAGGGATAACGCATGCCGTTGACGCGCGGATTTCCGTCTCGCGGATTCCCGATTCGTGGCTTCCCGGCCGGCTGGTCGCAGGGCACGGCCGTCGCCAACTCATGGTGGCCGGGCGGGGCTTCCGGTGATCCGTACATGCGGTTGTTCGCCACGGATTCGACGGGCTCTATCACCGAATATCCAATCGATACCTACCACTGGTTTGGGGTCAAGGTCCAGAAGTCGTACGGACAGCCGGCGCGGATGGAGTTTCACATGTCGGCTGCACAGCACACGACGCCGATTCCCAATCGTGCCGCCGTGTGGTTGATCGACGAATCCTACGGCTATTGGGGGACTCCAGTATTCGAAGGCTTCGTCGATTCGATCCTACCTTCGTCCTCACTCGAACTGATCTACACGTGCTTCGATGGCACCAAGCGGGCGGCGGCGGAAGCGTTCGTAATGAGTGTGCCCTACGTGGAGGTGGATGGCGTGCCGACTGAAGGAACGGGCGCGGTTCC
>ERZ724505.541-NODE-541-length-24024-cov-17.219909_pt1 | contig 24024 bp, 22 predicted proteins | sample MGYA00376038_ERZ724505 | MGnify/ENA primary metagenome ERZ724505 (study PRJEB28724, sample SAMN07190884) | wastewater metagenome | isolation source: effluent of sewage treatment plant in Hong Hong | place: Hong Kong | collected 2016-03-17 ...
CTATATCACTACTGTACTACATAGTAATGAAATAGAGGAGTCCTAGTATCAGGAAGCATACAGAGTACAGGTCTCTGTCTCCTCGATTAATCCTAAATCAATAATGATTTTGCCAATGAGATGAGTTCGCTCGCTTCCAGTCCGAAATAAGATTGGAGTCTCATTATATCACAAGACTATAGATATATATGACCTATATCATAAGATATATTGGTGATGGTGTCGGACATTGGTAACTGACCTATAGAATCTGACGAGATACTGCTTGTGATATAATAAGAGTAATGTTTTATTTTATAAATTATATTATTATGTCACCGAATCAAAAAGATCCTATTAACGAATGCACAAATCCACCATCATTACACGAAAATATGGCAGAGAATCGTGAAAAAATACAGATCTTGAATTCAAAAATGAGAAGTACAATAACCCTATTAGCTAATAAGTTATGAATATATGCGAGTGAGAAGAAAATGTGAGAGTGTGGCTCACATGCCCAATGAACTGTCTGAGTTTCTGATGAAGATAATGTTATGTCACTGGTGTTTTCGCAAAAAGATTCTCTACATTACTATTCAAATCTACTTGACGACCTTAACGAAATAGTAGATCAGATATAGTATCGATGTTGAGAAAGTAATATCTCAATTATAGGAAACTTTAAGACAAAGTAGATAGGATCACTAAAGCTATTCTATTAAGCACAAGCACAGATGCTTATATGGGGATGTGTTAAGCCTCTTATGTGATATGACACTTATAGGAGTAATTAACCTGTGTTTGTTTCCTATAATAGACAGACTGTTTTATATCAATATACATAATGATAGAATTCAAAGTAAAATACAAGATATGAGACTATGTAACACTCGTATGACATGAAGAGAAGCATAGGGTACTATGATATGAATACTTAGAGGGTCGTTGAATGAGATATATTGTCCAGGACAAGTCAGAATTTCAATATTTGTATGAGTATCAAATACAGATGTTTATAGAAGAATCTATTGTATGATTTAAATCTGAGTAAATCTTTTAACCTTTAATAATATTATACCATGCTAACATTTACACTAGAAGAAGTACAGAAAATAGTAAATCTCCTGACAGAAGCACACCAACACTGAATCAAGACGTCAAATATGGCTGTGAACGAAGCTATCAGTCAGATCAATAATTTTGTAGCATCTAAACAAAAGAAAGCAGAAGAAGATCAGAAGAGAATATCAGAAGCACTAGCGAAGAGAGCAAAGGAATCAGAAGTAAAGAATGAGTGTGAGGACAAAAGCGAGAAGAAATAGTTTTATTTTGTTTTTATATATCATCATGAAGTGTAGACTCAATGTATTTAAATCTACAGAAGCATCAAATGAGATACTAATTAAACTAGACTGAATATATACAATACAGATTATTAGTAAGACTGACGAGTATATAGTATTAGAAATAGCATATAAAACAAAATGATGAATATATCCTACAAAGGTAACTATGGATCATGGTCAGTATAAGATGTTTATAAGTAGGATAATGTATGATTAAAGTCTAAGTAGTTTTATTTTATCATCATAGCAATCATGAAAGAATCTATAGATTTACTTAATAAATACCGAGAGGATAACAAACGAGAACTCCTTGCGAAATATAATGGAAAGTTCTGATTACGATATGGTGATACATTTCGATGATTCTACGAGACACCAAAAGACGCATTTGAAGCTGGTAATACATTCTTTCACAAGAAACAGTTTTATATCCATGATATAGTAGAATGACCAAAATAACAGGTGATATATGTGATCGCCGATGACCGATAATAAATATGCTTGTTACAGACAAATCTACATGAAAGTCAGTAAGAGCCAGATTCATGATAGATACATGAGCTATGTGAACAATGTTATCGAAAGATAAGATAAAAGAGCTATGATGTATAACCAATAGATTACAGGAAGTATGATGAGCAATATGATGAATCGAGAAGAGACCTATTTATCTGCTTTCACTATCTGCTAGCTCTGGGAATTGACAGACCTCTAATTTCGACTTTCGAGTAGTAGAATGAGATATGACATTGCAAGAAGTAGATTGATTGCTAGCTAGAGATATATTAAAGCATTGCCACTTCATATATGATGGAGAGAGATGACATTATACTCTATCAGTATAAGAAGTAAGTCAGGAATAATTTATTTTTGTAATCTCTAATGCAAAACCATCTAACAAAACTAAGAGAAGAGGAGATAGATATGCTACTAATGAGATGACTATGATATCGAACAGAGGAGATGAGAGATAGATACATAAGGCTAAAGAGTAGGATCGCAAGGATAGTGTTTTATTATTGATAGGGTATGTCAAAGAAAGGTACTTATAAGGTCAATAGAATAAAATATAGCGTAACCGACAAGATAAGGCTCGGTGAATTAAACTACTGCCAAAATATTATAATAGAGTATATGAATCGAAGACATGAACGGAACGAAGATATAAAATATAAAGACGAGAATCTCCAAGACCTTCATAATTATATCCAATGACAGAAACATAATTTATATCTTAAAGCAAAAAGTAATGAGTCTAAGAAAGATATGGGAGAGTTACAACTGACCGAAACCGAAATGGAACACCTTTGAGAGTAGATATAAAAGATGGTGAATTATTATAGATAATAAAGAAGAGTTGATTCATGTTTGCTTTACTAAAGTACTAAATAATAGAAATAATGCACAATTTATTTAGATATAACAATATATCATGCCAATAAAACCAAGAAAAGACGGATCAGGGAAGATGGATACATGAAGACCAACTAAGTATACAAAAGAATTAGCAGATAGAATATGTGAGATGCTTGCACAATGATATAGTCTTAGAACTGTTGGTAAGGAAGAACGATGTCCAGACTTATCAACTATATTCTCATGGATGAGGTTATATCCGGACTTTCTCAAGCAATACGAAAAAGCAAAAGAAGAAAGTGCAGATGCATTAGTAGAAGAGATGTTTGATATTGCAGATAACTGAAATAACGATTGGATGGAAGTAAATGATCCTGACAATCCATGATATAAAATGAATGGAGAAGCTATACAAAGATCAAGGCTTAGGGTAGATATAAGAAAGTGGGTAGCTAGTAAGCTTAAGCCAAAGAAGTATGGAGATAAATTGGCGATATGATGAGATAAAGATTTAGACCCAATAAAAACAGAATCGAATGTTATCATTGAGATAGTGACAAAATAATAAAATATAATAAAACATATTGCATAGCGTCTCTATATAACGCTCTCTATATAAAATAAATATTGACAATATGAAAATAAGAGCTACACCTGTATTTCATAAGAATTGGAATAGTAAGAAAAAGATAACAATCAATAGAGGGTGAACAAGATCATCCAAAACATTTTCTATACTTCAATTATGTTTAGTATGGTTAATAACAGGAAGAGTAGATGACGATAAACATTTTGATAATTGAATACTAACTATAGTACGTAAAGAAAAGACAACGCTGAAAGCGACAGCAATAAGGGATTGGGAAGAAATTATATCAGAATCCTGATGTGATTTTTTATTATCTGATCAGCATAGAAACTTAACTGATAAAGTATATAAATATGATTGAAGAGTTGTTGAATTTATATGAGCGGATGATCAACAGAAGCTTAGATGAGGTAAGCGTGATATACTATACTGTAATGAGGCAAACTCTCTTAGTTATGATCAAGAGTTTTTTCAGTTATTTATACGTACTACCTATAAGACATTTATAGATTTTAATCCTGATAATGATGATGTATGGATAAATACAGAACTAGAACAAAAGAGGCAATATGAAGAGTGAGATGTAGAAGTGATAGTATCAACATATAAAGATAATCCTTTTTTACCTGACCAGATGGTAAAAGAGATTGAGAGACTAGAAAGAGTAAATCCTCAATATTGGAAGATATACTGATTATGAGAATATTGAAAGTTAGAATGAGTTATATTTAATAATCGAAGGATATGCGATGATATACCAAAAGAAGCAAAGCTTGTAGCTAGATGATTGGACTTCTGATATACTAATGATCCTACTGCATACATTGAGATATATAAATGAGATAATACTATATTTATTGATGAGCTTATATATGAGACATGATTGACTAATCTCGATATAGATTCTAAGGTTACAAGTATGTGAATAGATAAGTGAGAGTTGACTATAGCTGATAGTGCAGAACCGAAGAGTATAGAGGAGTTATATAGGAATAGATGGTATATAAAACCAGCACAAAAATGACCAGATAGTATAACATACTGAATAAGTCTTATGCAACAATACAACATAGCGATAACAGCAAGGAGTAAGAACACCATAAGAGAATTTAAATCGTATTGCTGGGCTACAGATAAAAACTGAAAACTTATAAATAAACCAGCACCATGACTTGATCATGCAATAGATGGTATAAGGTATGTATTCATGGATCAACTCGATAGACAACCGCAAGAAAAACAAAAGCCATTCCAAATATCACGATACTAAAAATCTCTTGATTATGAGTAAAAATCGTTATGATTAGTCTAAATCTGTGGATCGCAATTTACAGATAATAAATGTACTTAGACTTAAAGAAACACTGACTTAAATATAATACAATTCTAACATACGACTTGTTAGAGAAACATGAGAGACTCGAGGAAGAGGTTATTTCGTGTATCCAAAAAATCTTTGAAGAAAGTAGATCATACATGAGTAATAAAATACAAGATCGGCTTCGACTAGACGAACAAGAAATAAATACTATCAGAGACTGAAAGATAAAGTCTCAAGATATGCACCAAGCCAGAAAAATGTATTCTGCTAATTTTATGAACGAATGACTATATCCACAATTTGAATTAGATTATCAAGATCAACAGCTTGCTAGTGATATAACTAAGGTAGCAAAATCAGATCAAGAGAAGATGAGACTACAGATAAGATTCAAAGCTCTGACAGACAATATATTTAATTATTGAGCATGAATAATAATAGAAGATTATGTAGATGATAATCTGAAAACTATCATACCTAAAGTACTAAGCCCGTTGTCATATTATCCTGATCCACAATGAAACTATATTGATAATAATTTTAGGCGACATCTATTTTGATTAGTAACTACAAAAGACGAACTCTATGAGATAAACGATAGATCATGAGAAGAAATATATCACGAAATAGATGAGCTTATATGATGATCTAATTATAACGAGCAATATAAGCTATGGAAGAAAAAGTCTATCAGGTGATATAATGAGATAAGTAATCATGATGATATATATATCACACAATGATTTGTAGAGTTTAATTGAGTAAAGTATTCTATTACTTTATGAAATGCTAATAACTGTATATTAAGGATAGAGCAGTTAGAATGATTATCTGTATCAGAAAGAAAGAATAGCAGAATAATACCATACCCAGTGTCAGTAATATGTCCTTATCCGATAGATAATGATATATTTTGAGTATCTCCAAGAGAACTAATGTTCGACTTTGCAAGAGCAATTAACAAACTGGTTAATTCTGTATATAGAAAGGAACTAAGAAATGCATGAGGTGATATATATTTCGTAGATTCATCAATAAATCTTGCTGATGTAGCAGTAAAAGACGATTCATGACCTGTATTTGTTCCATATAAAAATATAAAAGACGTTCCGAATCCTATGATAAAGGCATCAGAATATGCTGATACAACTGGTACTATGAATTTCTATCAATGGCTTAAAAATAGGTGACAAGAGAATACAGGTATTACAGACATAAAAATGTGAAATCCTGACCAGAACTCTACATTATGACAGATGAATCAACAGTTAAGTCAGTCAGATATTATGTTCTGACTAGATGTAGATATGATATGCGAGGGAATGAAATACTTTTGGAAAAACATTTGGTTTAGATGATTAAAGAAGAATATATCAAGATGGAGTGAAAAATATATTAGCATCAACTGATTTATGGGAGAAGCTACTATAATAAAGATCAAGAATAGTGATCTTGTATCTTCTGATGAACCTAGTGTTACTGTTATAAGTAAAAGAAAGAAGGATAGAGAATCGGTAAAGAAATTAGCACACCTACAAGCATTCTATCCATTAGAACAAGCTGACCCAAATACACCTCCTATAGTGAACAGGATATTTAAGAGAGATATGTATCGTCTTGCATGATTTGAAGAAGATCAAATATATTCTTATTGTCCCCTAGATGCTAATGAGAGACACAGTATACAGATTATGAATAAGATAAATCTATGAGAGAAGCCTAAAGTACCTATCATACCATGATTAGACCTACAGACATTATGGTATTATCTCAATATGTGTATCGATAACGATATTAAGTCAGAACAGCTAAGGTCTCTCAATTTAATAATGACACAGGAGTGAATATCCAAGCCACAAGTAAGTAATGACCAAATGAAATGACTACAGAATAGTATGTCAGCACAGATGGTAAGTAAAAATTTATCCACTAACGATCAGGGAGCATGAAATCAAGTCTTTTAAATTTTGTGTTATCAGAAGATTTTGACGAATTCGTCCTCAAATATGTGATAGAAGAGAAGAAAAGAACACTCATAGATTACATAAATGCAAGAGAAATTAGATGAGATGATAATGATGTGAGATTCACAGTACATGACATGAATAGAGCAAAGGTACAGTATTTAGATGCAATGGTCGAAGATATACTTTCTAAGGCTAAAACTATGGCATGAAATTTATTTACATGAGATTGATCAGATAAAAAATACCAGCAGACACATAATTTACTAACAATCAAATCAGATAAGCTAAAATACTTTCTATAAACAAATAGGCAATGTCAATAAGACCTTTTAGAGATTTTATCCTCTATATTATAAACCATGCTATATGACGAAAATGGTAATCCTATTACCAACGACATTGATCTTGATAACCAAGACGATGACGGAATTGACACACCTGACGGTCACGAAGAAGAAGATCAGGATGACGATGATGTTGTGACTATTAGTAAATCAGAACTCGATAGACTGAAAAAACAAAATGAGAAACTGAAATCTAATAAGATCAAAAACATTGTCAAACACAAGACACAAGGTAGCGAACTTGCACAGAAACTACAAGAGCTAGAAGCAAAATTGACTGCTAAAGAAATGAAAGAAGAAGAGCAGGAGATCAAATCGATGTACGCAGATGCAGATATCGAACAAGTCAGATCGCTTACTTCTAAATGACTTACAGTAAAACAAGCTATTAACGCTCTTTACTCAGAGCAAATGCAAACAAAGCCGAATGTATGATATGCAGGAAGACCAGCCAAGCCTGATACGTGAAATGCAAAACCTCCTAGATGATTTGAACACTGGGATAAAGCAACACAAAAACGCTGGAAAGACAAAAACTGATTTTAATTCTTATTCTTATTTATCTCATGGCTAGAATTTACAAAACAGCACATGGATCTGTCCAATTAAACTTTTTGGAAAAAGATCCGCTCGTCGCTATCACACAACAGTTCGTAGAATTAGATACTAATGGACTAGCTGTTAATGCAACAGCAACTTCTACTGCTATAGCATTTATTGTAGCTGGTGGAGAGCTAGGAAGCTCAAAAGTACAAGTAGTTATCGATCCTAATGTTGTTCTCGAAGTAGAAACAGACAGAGCAATCGTAGACACCGATAGAAATAAAGAAGTAGACCTTGTTATCGTATCAGGAAAGCTAGTAGCTGACTTAGATGCTTCAACTACTGATGTTCTTAAGACACTTGCAGTAGAAAACTTTGCTCAAGAAACTCAAAAGATTCTTTGTGTTATCAATAAGCCACTAACTCTTGGATAATCATCCTTATTTATTTTGTTATTAAAATTTTATCATGCCTTCTTCACAAGCTGTATTAACATCAGCATACTGGAATGATCCAGCTAACGACTTTCTTAGAGCAAATACAGAATTTGTAGGTGCTTATGTTGATGAAGTATTAGAGAATTCAGTTATATCTAAATTATTTAAAGTTACAGATAGTTCTATTATTAACCCTCATTTTACTTCTTTTGAAGCTAATGGAACAGTTGATGTAGTACCAGAAGGGCAGAATGTCCCTAATTTTGAAATGGGTAAGGGTCATCAGACTATCTTTAATCCAGTAAAACACGCTACAAGAATTGAAATGACTTACGAAATGCTAAGATCAATTCAAGATCCAGAAAGAGATGCTGATGCACTTCTTAATGGTAGAGCTAGGTATGTTCTTGCTGCTTTTAGAAAACAAATGGAGACAAGAGCCTTGAATTACTTCAATAATGCTTTTGTTGCTAGTGTAAACCCTACAACCAGTCAAACATTTGTTGCTCCTGATGGACAAGCTCTTATTTCTGCTACTCACACATACCAAACAGGTGGTGGGTTCTCAAATCTTCTTACTCCTCAAGCTCCTACTACATGAGTATTAGATGATCTTTACGAATTATCAGCTGACACACTTGGCGCAGACGGTAAGCCAATGAATATCATGCCTAAATATATTCTTTGTAGACAAGGTTCTGATACTGAAAGAGAGTTCAAGAGAATTCTCGGATACGATGGTGGTGGTAATAGAGGACAATACCAAACAACAACTATTGCAGGTATTAACATCTATGAAGGTTCAGAGCTTGGGCTTATCACAACTCCATATCTTACTGATAAGAAAGCTTACTTCTTCTTATCTGATTTCACGGATGGAACATTCGAAAATCCTCTTAAATTTATATTCAACCAAAGACCATGAGTCTATGGAGAATTTAAAGACGGAGATAATTTGTCTGTATACCAAGATTTCGTTTCATACTCAAGTGATGGTATTGGTTACCTTCCTTTTGGTATTCGAGGTGTTGCAGGTACTTACTAATCTTAATTGGGAGGATACCTTCCTCCCTTTTTTACTATTTCATATCGCATAATGGCAACATTTATTCAAATCAATGGTAGATTCCTAATCCCAACAGAAGAGAATCTCAAGAAAGTAGAAAACGCAAAGCTTCCTATAGAGGCACAAGCAAAGACAGTATTGCCACTAGAAACAGAGGTAGAGATAATAACAGATCAAGATAATAGCTTCATATCTGTATCAGAAGATAGAGATGAAATAACAGACCTTAGAAGACAATACGAAGAAAAATTCTGAAAAAAAGCATTCAACTGATGGAAATCTGATAAATTGAAAGAGTTATTAGCTGAATAATTTATACTGTAATCACTTGTTATAATGACACCACAACAGATACTTACTTATATAAGAGAAAAATGACAAGTAAAACCATCAGAGATGTCTGATAGCTATATTTATCAACTTATGTCACATAAGTATCATTCATTATGGCAAGAAATTACACTTATAGACGAGAATTACTGATCTGACTTCTGGGATACCAATACTCTTGCTACAGTAAATCAATATATGTTTAAGCAACCTGTAGAGAAAACAGCATTAAATGTTGCTGAATTTTGACAATTAAAGATAGAAAAAATAACCATAAGATATAGAGATACCGATAAATATCCAGTAATAGCAGAGAAGAAAGACCGACAATTTATGAAACAACCAAAAGAACGATACGAAGATAATCAGAGCATATATAATCCATTCTATATCGTGTCAGGTAAGGATATTTTTATATACCCTAAGCCAAAGAATACAGTAGTAAATTGAATAACAATGTATTGAGTTAAAAAGCCATATAATCTCAACGAATTCACAACAAATATAGACGATATATTATTAGAGCCAGAATATCATCATATTATATGATTATCTACTCTTATAGATGTATATAGAGAAAGACAGAGAACAGATATGGCACAAGAATCAGAGAGCTACTTCGAAAGAGAGAAAGAAAAAATGATAAAGAACATATCTACTAGAAGTCTACAGCCTATGAAATGAAATATACCATCTCTTAAAACAGTTGATATGTTATCTCTTTACAACAATCGGTACTAATCGATTGTAAATACAAGGTGGTAGTGTTGTTTTATGCGATCCCCATTACCACCTGCTATTTACATTATAATACTACTCATGTCAGATACACAAAACCAACCAGATATTCTCATAAACAACTGGAGATGATGAATAGCAGAAAGCGATACACTCATGAGAGAGTGAGATTGTGCATATATGCATAACCTAGATGGTAGAAGTGATCCTAGTGTATTAAAACTCAATAACGAAGTAAGAAATATACAATCTACATGAAGCTGATTATGAATATCTATCATAGACTCTCTCGTTCGGTGTAATAATTGAGAGGTTTATATAATATGATGATGATTACAATGGACTGCACCATGACAAATACTTGCTGTAACAAAATTTAGCATAAAAGATGCTGTAACGCCATCTATATATCTATGATTTTATAGAGTATGAAATAATATATTATCATTTGCTATACCTATAAATACTATATGAACAGCACTGTTTTGATCAGCTATTACAAATTATTGAATAGTGTGGGATTACCAATTAGGTAATAATTTTCCATTTTCAGAACCTACAAGTAATGATAGCATATATACTATAAACTATGAGGATGACTTTCTATATTTTTCTGTAGGTAAGAAAATATTTGTTATGAATCAACCATTCTGTAATGCTTCACAATGAAGAATGGAATACTATTTCTCTTTAGAAGATGATATAAAGTGACTTACAAGATCATGATACTTAATGAATATATATTTAAGAAACTGATTAAAATACTTCTGGCAATGAATAGAAAATAGAACAACAACATGATCTATAGACCTATGAATAAAGAGAGTCCAATGAGTATCAGAATGAAAGAATTTTGATTATATAGTATGAGTATGATATACATGAGAATCTAATTGTCTATTTGTTTCTCAATGACAAGATATACAGCTTTTAAAAGAATGAAACTATATAACTGATTGATTAAATAACTTATCTAAATTCTATATAGAGGCTACCACATCTAATAAGAATCGATCAACATTCAATCATAATCTAGTTTTCTTCCCAATGGTATGAGATCAGTGAATAGGGGTAATATCATTATGAACTAGGAATGAGATAACAAGTAAATCATGGATAAACGAATACATAGATAGTAACATAGATGAAATATGATCAATAATATTCGCATGAGACGCTAACTATAATCCAGAACTCTATATGTGTATTATGGTATGATGACAAGGTAGGGTATATAGTATGGACTTTATAAGAAAGAATAATTGAATAAAGTATCAACCATCATGAGTACGATATACAAAGAAATATATCCGACCAAGAACGAAACAATGAGTGATAACAAGATTCAGATTTAGATACGATAATCCAGCACAATGTAATATAGAAGTTGCATATGCTATCAATTGATCATCAAACTATACAATATTAGGCAATTTGCCACAGTCGGAACTAGATTTTGAGTGAATAAATATGGATTGGAGAACAGACCCACGATATGAAATACAGTTTAGGATAACTATGAGTACAACAGACGATACCAAAACACCAAAACTTTATATTATGGAATGATATGAGTCAAATGCAAACAGATCTTAATCTTAATAAAAATTATGATCTCGATAAAAACTTAGAGGTATTTTACTGAAAGTCAAAAGCAGAGGATATATGACCATGATACTGAACATTACCTATAGATAATAATACAAGTATAGTAGGTATGAGATGGAGAGGTATAAAGACCACAAATAATATAGGCAGCTGAATAAGATGAAAGTTATTCAATGATAGCCTACAAGATTGAGACTTTCGGTATGATCCGATAGATAGAAAAATACATTGTTTTGGCGTAGAATATAAAGACTTTTCTTATATACCACAACGGTCATCGACTATATCTTGGGTAGAATGAGAATATGTATTATATAACTGAGAATTGTATAAATGTCTTGATAGTAATAATTCATGAGTAGACCCTATAACATGATTATGAGCTATATGGGAAGTCGTAATATGAGTTAGAGAAATATTACCACAAGATAATATAAATCAGAATTATATGATATGATGATATAACCTTCCTCCGTTTGCTCAGACTATAATGGTAGATATAGCTCCTATTACATGATGGGACGATCTGAGTTCTAATGTATTTACTATACCATGAGAAGTAACATCAGATTGATACTATATTATAAATTTCTTCTGTCAGGTATGACCTAGAGAATGATGAACAGATATATATTCTGAACTTACTAAAAATACATTAGTTATAGATAGATGTAATAGATATACGCCTACTATAACTGCATCATCATCTTGATGAATTATTACAACAATAAATCAGTGAACTATAGAATCAGATACATTGCAGATGATGTGGATATGATACTGTGCTAAGTGAGATAATATAGATATAGTATTATCACATAACCGATCATGAAATCAAATAGCTATAAGTAATGTAACATTACAAATAACAAGATTATTTTAATACATAATATATAGATAATGCAATCACAAGTACAAGCAGGAACAGTAGCAGGTATGCCACAACAGATACCAGTTATACCAACTGATAATACATTATACTCTGATACATTGAATACACTGAATCCTGCGGTAGCAGAAGGTCTTTCTTGAATAAACAAAGATCAAAACAATATAGTATCACAACCTATAACACAGCAGCCTAATACTATACAGCAACCAACTCCAGTACCAGTAGTTGCTGCACAACAACCATTACAAACAAAACAGAAAAAAAAGTCAGTACCATGATCAACACAACAACCTACAGTAGTACAAGATATATCTTGAACACCTAAGAGGATAGATACTACTGACACGAGTGGAAATGTAAATGTAAAGAAAACATGGATGCAACAGATCGCAGAGAAAAAATGACTTGTAAAAGATGGTAATGTGGTTAGTCAAGCACAGCTTAATAAATATGCACTACAAAGAGCATCTGATAATATAAAAAATATAGCTACTAGGTGAGAAAAAGTAGATGAAGCAAGATTAAATGAGATATTTGATACTACATTGTCTACTATATGAATACAACCATGAACACCACAGTATATGAGTGCAGTAGATAGTATTAAGAAATCATATCTTGATCAGATAAAAAACTCTTGATTCTCTAGTATAGAACAGTCTTTAGAATCTATAAATAAGAAATATAAGGAGTTCTGACAACTAAAAAACCTTTCATCTGATGCTATCTATAATTCATTTGATAGTTATTCTCCTGAACAAAAGGATTTTATTGCACAAAATAATCCTGCAGAATACCAGAAAGCAAAACAGAAATATGATGAGCAGAAAAAAACACAAAAAATGAATGATATGATGACATGAAATATAAAAAAGACTACCCCAGACGATTTAAAGAAACAGACAGAGACACAAATACAGTCTATCTGATGAACAAAAGCAACACAAGACTATGATAGCTATATAAATACACCTGAATTATTAGAAGCAGAGAAAATGCTTACAGTAAATGATAAAGAAATAGCAAAATTACAAGTATCTCTTGAGCCTCAGAATCTTAAAAAAGAGATTATGGGAAGATATAGTACAGCTTTATCATCTTCTGCGTTAGACGCTCTTTATTATGACGAAGCTAACGATAGACAACAAACATTACAAACACTATTATGACAAAAAGAGATGGCTCTTAAAGAATATAATAGAGTAAGAGATGAAAATATGGATAGATATAAGGTAGTAAAACAGAATGAAGATCAAATTGTATCTACATTATTTGCAAATGGTGGTGCATGACTTGCTTCTAGTAGTACTGCAGACATAGATCAATATGTAAAGGATGGATATATGACAGAAGCTATGGGAAATACATTAAAGAAGCAACTATCAGGTATGACATTAAAGACTATGTGAGATTATGGAATCGTAGATCAAGCAACAGTAAAGAAGATTAACCAGATGTCTAAACAATGAATGTCCCCAAATTCTATCATGATGTCACTAATGGAGAGTTGACAATATCTACCTCCTAGTAAAGATAAATTTGATGTAATAAAGATGTGAGATGATAGCCGAATACAGACAAAAAACTGACAGATAGTAGGTCAGTGAACACTACAACAGATATCACAAAATACAGGTGCAAGTCCACAAGCATTACAGTGATTGGCATGGTGTTCCCAATTCCCTGACGGTAGTAAATGATGACAATGTGCTAAATTTGTAAATGATTATTTACAGAAAGCATGAATGATAAGAGTATTCTCTTGAGCAGATCAATCATTAGAGTCTAAGATAGGTAAAGTAAATAGCACTACTCCTAGTGTATGAAGTGTTATGGTTATGTGATGAAATACTAAATATGGTCATGTCGGTATTGTGCAATCTATAAATCCTGATTGAACTATAGATATTATAGAAAGTAACTATGACGGCAAAGAAACAGTAAATAGAAGAACAGTAGATCCAAATAAATCAAAAGTATATTGATACGTTCAAGTAGGGACTTCAGCACAACAGTGATGATCAAGAAAACTTACAGATAAAGAACGGACACAGTCAAATCAAGCTATTACATCATTTAAAAGTGATCCACAAGTTAAAGCATTTGAAGAAGCGTATTCTCAATGAGCAAATCTGTTATCATCTCTAAGTGATCCATCTTGACCATGAGACACTGCAGCAATATTTTGATTTATGAAAGCACTCGATCCACAATCGGTAGTTAGAGAGTCAGAATTTGAGACAGCCGCTAGGTCTTCATGAGTATTCAATCAGTTATGAAATACATTTAGTAGATTATCAGAATGAAAACTATTAACTGATTCACAAAGAGTAGCTTTCTGAAAACTAGCAAAACAATTTATAGAAAATAAGGCAAAGATATATGATACAAAATATAATGATGGAATAAGAAGGTTACAATTACAATGAATACCAACAGAATACTTCCCAACATCTACAGCAGAACAAATGAGACAATACTTTTGATGAAACAATCAGAATACAGTAACTTCTTGAAGAAGTAGAACAAAATATTAGTTTGTGTATAATATATTGTAACAAAGAAATATCAATAAAATAAAAAACCACTACTTACGCTTTGGAGAGCTGGTAGTGGTAAAATACAGACATTCTTTAACTCAATTATAGTAATGAAAACTATTAAGAAATCAAGAGATTTATCATGATTACAACATCACATGAGAAAGTCACAACTCATAAAATCAATAATAGATAATTTTATATGATAACATATTACTATGATACCAGATCAATTGTCATTCGCTAAGTTTTGAACATGACAGGTAGTAAAACCTAAGATTCAAGTACAACCTACTACTCCTAATTTCTGATTTTCTCAGAAACCTACCCAGAAACCAGAAAAATTCGACTTTTCTAATATAGTTTCTACAGTAAAGAATGTATTTTGATGAGAAGCAGAACAAAATAAACCGACTACATATACATGAAGGAATGAAAGTGTTATGGAGCTACAGAAATGAATAGAGCAAGCTAATAAAGAGACACATAAGCTAAATACACTAATGGATATGAAGAGGTATTATGATGATTGAGCATCATTTGATGAGATAAAAAATGATTTTAAAGATGTCCCACAAGAGATAATATGACAATTATATGATGAATTTAATCTATGAACAAAATTCAAAGATATATTGAAACTTTATCCAGAACTAGATAATATACAAGTACCACAAGAATTATCTAATAAATACGATATAAAAAAGTATTTTAATCCGCTATGAGAAGTCGGTAAGACTATATTAGAAGCAAAACAGAAAAGCAAAAAAGAATGATCGTTTCTTACAAGTAATCCATTAACACAATGATTTATGTGAGCAATATGATGAGCAGTAAAATGAGCATGAGATCTAGGAGCAGGGATAGTATGATTATCTGATACAATAAATGCCTGAGCAAAATCAGCTACTCAATGATGAAATATAGACCAATATAAAGAGAGACCTACTACTACATCAGAAGACGCATTAAATATATTTTGATGAGGTACTACAACTGTATGATCTGTATTTGCACTTCCTGCTATAACACTTATCAATGCAGGTATAGAGACATTACCACAAGATCAGCAGGTTGCATTATCTGATAGTATGGATTGGCTATGAGATAAAATAGCACAAACGCCATGATTGAAACAATGGATGCAGTCATTACCACCAGATAGACAATCAGAATTTAAGCAAGAACTAGCTAATGCATGAGTATGACTACTATTATGATTAAAGAATAAAAAGAATATAGTAACCGACCCGAGAACATTTCTTAAAGAAAATATAAATCCTATAGATATAGCTAAGAACTTTAATGAAAATGTATTATGATTTGCTAGTAAAGTAAAAGATATACCATCTACTATAAAAGAATGATCTAAAAAGGCATGATGATTTCTTCCTAGTGCAGAAAAAGTAATACAAAATATGAATAGACTTACCAAATGAGAGCAAGAGAAATTCCAGAAAATGACATGAAAGTCGCAATGAGAGTGGATGAACGAAAGGGGGATTATTTCTTGATGAGAGAAAGTTATAAATGATTTATCAGATCGTTTTATAGAAAGTAAAAGACAAGCCGATTTATGATTGGAAGCGATAAAATGAACTTATAAGAACTCATTTCTTACTCTTATGGCAGATGAGTCTGCTAAGTTTGCAGATGATACATTGAGTCCAGAGGCATCGAGAATAAAAGAATTAGCCGATAAGGCTAATAATGAATGACTTACTATGACAGAAATAAACGAAATAAAGAGATTCTATGAAAAAAATAATAAATTTACTTATGGAAGAGATATAACAGCATGAGAGAAGATGCAAAGAGCTACTAATATAGATAATTCTGTAAGGGATCGACAATTTAAAGTCGCCGAGGAAAACTGATTTACTAATCTCAAAGAAATAAATAAAGAAACACAAGCTAGTAAATTTATATTAGATAAATTAGTGAAAAATGAGAATTGAAGACTGTGAAATAACTTTATGACTCTTACCGATTGGATTGCATGAGCGTGACTAGCAAGCGTAGATCCTCACGCAATAACACTATTAGCGTGAAAGAAATTAGCATCTATGCCATGGTTCAAAGAGAAGTATATAAATATCATAAATAAAATAAATTGACATAAGTCTATAGAAAGAAAGATTGCTGATATAGAAAATATAACGAAGATACAAACAAAAAAAGATCTTGACAATTTCCTAGCTCTTCCATATAAGGATAATATTTGAGAAACACCAAATACCATATTGCCATGAGGTAAGAAGATAATAGCATGATCAAATGGTAATATGAGAGAATGACAAATTTTAGAAATTAACAATAAAAAAAATGAGTCGAATAATTCCTATAGTGATAACATCAGTAATGATATACGTAATTTGGATAATTCAAGAAAAGCAAGATGAGAAATATTCAAAGAAAAGGATTGATGATCGGAACAAGCTCTCTGACAAGGAGAAAAGACTACGTGAGAAATATGAGGATGAACTTTATGAGTAGATCAAACCAATGTCAGAAAGTGAAAGGTTTGAACAACACCTAAAAAAGTCATCACCAAAGATGACTCTATAGTAAAGAAAGAGGGGAATCTTATCAATAATACTTTGTGAGATAATACACCTACAACAGTAAAGAAAAAACCAGTACAATCAGATACTTTAGTTAGTGAAGCTGATATTATGGAAGCCGATAGACTTACAAATGCACAATATATAAAAGAAGATGTTATAAGTAATCTACAATCTATAGCAAAGAAAAATCCTGAATCTATAAGAAAGGTATTACAAAAAGATTGAGTTCCTGACAATAGAATACAGTCTTTTATAGACGATGCAAGTAATGGTAAGATTTCAGAGAGACAGGCTAAAAATGTAAGTGATGCTTTAGTTAGTAAATCTGATAGTATGAAAACACCATATTCTAATTCATTTGATGCTTACAAAGCTATATGAGATGATGCAAGAGCTACAAAAGCGTTTGAAAGAGCACAATTACCTACAAGTGAAATAAAAGCTAAGTATAAAGATGGTACACTTACAAAACAAGATGTGCAAGATATAATCTATGCAAAAGAACAAGACGCTCAATCGCAATATATCTATGAGAGATCAATAAAAAGAAAAATAGATAGATGATGAAGGAATGAAAATGATATTATATTGTCTCTTAAAAATATGATAACCGATAATGTAAACACCAAACCCAAAAACATACTCGCTCCAAAATCAAAAGAACTCCAATCACTCTATGATGAAGCTAAGAAGTATAAGAGTGCTGATGAATTTATTGATAGTAAGAAATCAAAACCTATTAATGAAAAAGAATACACAGAAAAAATGAAAAAACAATGAGCAAGTGATTATGCTATTGAGAAGAGAAAACATTTAGCTAGTGATGAATCTATTTGAGAAAGATTTGCAATAAATGATATTCCAAATAATTATGAAGTAATTTCTGTTGAAAAACTAAAAGAATGAGAAATACCAATGACTAAAATTAATAAAGAAAATCGAATTGATGATGTTTATGAAGTAGATTCTGTTTTAGGCATTTGAAGTGATTGAAGAAAAAAAGTAGTATTAAGACAGGTTCAAGATGAATCTCAGCTTAATCAAATACGAGAAGAAGCAAACACAGCATGAAAAAAAGAACTCTGACCCCTATCCAGTAAACCAGAAGTCAAAGCACAGTCTCTACTAGAAGAAGCAAGAAAGTACAAGACTGCTGAGGAGTTTATCAATTCAAACAGTAAAGTTTATCACTGAACCAACGCAGAACGAGATGTATTTGATATAAATAAATGATTTAGACAACAATACTGAAAAGCGTTCTATTGAACTTTAATAAAAGATAAGGCATCTAATTATTGAAAGGTAAAAGATATTTATTTAGACAAAGACATTAAATTATTCCAATGATCGAATATAAAAAGCAGCAAACCATATATATATAATGATTCTGATATATCTAAATACTTCAAAGACAATAATTTTAATTCAGAAGAAAAAATCAGTTATTTAAAATCTAAATGATATGATTGATTAATAGCTTGAGATGAACACGTTATATTTAACACAGACAAGATAAAAACAGAAGCACAACTCCGTAAAATCCGAGAAGAAGCAAATAAATAACGTTTTATTATTACCTTGTAAAGTGAAATAAGAATCTATTAGGAAAGCTAAGTTAGAGAAAGAAAGGACAAAAAATACAAGAAAGACACTAATAGATATAAAAAAAAGGATCTATAGGAAAAATAAATAATAAACAATCATATAAAGAGCTTATAAAGGCTCTTTTTTTATACATAAGAAAAATCTCTTGATTTTGAATAGAAATCGTTATACTACGATCAATATCGCATAACTTTATTTACGAATGATAAGATGCGAACACAACAAAGCACTAATGTAACTTCCGATATATTCGAGATGTTAGATTATAATAATGATCTACTACTAGATTATGACTGATCTATATTAACTATGAAAGAAGATACACAAATAGTACAAATAACACGAATACAACAATAAGAGGATCGCAATAACTCTTCATTGTAATGTCACAGATACAATCTCTACCGATACTCACTAATCCTCTCTATACAGACTATGATATAACTATTGATAGTCAAGATAGTAATAAGACAAAGAGGACACAAATATGAAAAAAAGTAAAAGCAGGACTATCTGACCCTGCAATAACTGCTGACGATATAAATCAAGGTTCTAGTAAGAAGTTGATGACTGTTTCAGAACAGACAAAATTGACAAATATAGAGCCAAATGCACAAGTAAATCTATTAGAGAGAGTAAATGGACAGACAGGATCATGACCAAGTAAAAATCTTAATCTCACTTTAGATAATATACCAGATGGTATAACAAGGAAAGCATGATCTGTTGCTTTTTGATCTTGAGAAAGCAGTCAATTGTCGACAGCATACGTACACTCGCAACAAACAGGTAATCCACATGGGACAACTGCTTCTCAAGTAGGACTTGGACAAGTAGCAAACGAACGTCAGTTATCAAGAACAGCTGGTAACTTTAATGCTCTTCCTGTTAGATCTGACATACAAAGAGAATTTAATGATCTTGTTCCTATACAAGATGATTTTGATAGCGATACGATAAAGACAGTATCAGTAGGTACACAATATATCCGATATGCTAGCCATATTCAATTATGGAGACCATCAGTAAATTACCATGCTGACACTCTTATTTCTTCTACAACATACGAAATAAGATCGATAGTTATCAACGAATGAGATAATAAACTCTACTACTGCTTAGTACCACATCAATCTACAGGTAGTTTTGCTTCTGACCTTGCAAATGGATATTGGATGGCTGTAGCAGGAGGTAGTGGATGATCTAGTCCAGTATATGTAATACATGCATCTACTAATCCTACACAATCTATCCCATGATGACCACGAACACCGTCAGGAGCATTTGTTTGACAAGTTTTCGTCAATACTGTAACAGGAGATATATCTATCTGGGATGGTAATGACCGAGTATTAAACAGTGCTACTGGAGGTGGAGGATGAGGTAGTGGTATAATCTACTCACTTTCTAATGGAACAGTAGTGGCTTCAACAACAGGTAATAGAGGATTAGCTTCTACTGGTACTGGAGCAGATAAAACATACGAGACATCTCAAGTAATAGATCCAGTAACTTGAAATACAATAAGTCAGACATTCTGACCATGAGGGACAGTAGTTTTTGATGATACTGATATTAATTTCGAGAACTGAACAACGCTAAACTATGATAGTACAGTAGTAAGCAATCATAATTGAGACACTGTAAACTATGACTGATCTACTATAAACAGCACAAACACAGAGTATAATCATACAGGGGATACTATAAACTATGATTCTACAACAACAGTAGAGTGAGGAGTATTTACAAATAATACATTCAATAATGCAACATTCACTTGATCTAGTGTTATAGCAGGGGCATTAGTAACTGATTATATACCATGAAATATAGCAACAACAGTATATACGCTCTCAAATATCCCATCAGGAACTATCCAAGTATCGACACAAGGTTGAGTAATACAAATAGAGCCTAGCGACTATACGCATACTGACAATACGATAACCTTTACAGGTAATGTGAACCGAACAGGGGTTGATCTTATAGTAACATATATAAAATGAGTAGCCGTTACAGCACCAAGTCTAAAAGTATGACCTATCACACGAACCCCTGCATGATCTTCATTTACTCATACTAATGCTTTATCGACAGCAACAAGTGTAGTTAATGGTATAAGTATCATATCTTGAACAGTGAATTGAAACTATTTTGATTTCGATACAAGTATTGCATGACAGATAACATTTACAAGTAAAGACTTCTTATGAAATAGTGTTAGCGAAAACGGAATAGTGTTTTATTATACAGTAAATTACTAATGAGTTGAACAGTTCTAGTTAAATCTCCAGTAATACCTCAATGAGCAGATTTTTCTATAACTGCTCCGTCAGGACTAGTGCCATGACCAGCCTTTTACGATGGTACTGAGACTGTTACGGTGAGTGGGTGAGTAGTACCTTCACCATCTAAGCCATATTTTATATTAAATGAATGATTTATTACTACAAATATAAATAATGCTGTTTGATATACATGACTTTGACAAACAGCTACTACATATCTATGAAATCCAATATGATTTATAATTGATCTTGTATCAAATAGAATGGATGTAATAAAGGTTGATTTGTCTAACAATTCTGTATCAATTATATGATGATGAGTTATTCCATGATGAACGTGATTTAATAGTGCGTATTTAGATTGAGATAATGTTTACATTAACATTGACTGACCAAATAGATATACGTCATTTAATTTACTTACAAATACACTGTCTTGATTTATATCGTTGTGAATATATACATCATGAATATTGCTATCACAGTGAGTATCTATTTCATGAATTACATACACTCCATGACTATTAAAGGAACCTCTTTCAAATAATGCTGTAATATATTTCAAACTCACATAAACTATTTACCACTTCTCTCTACTCTATCATGAAACTCACTCCTAAAAATATAGAATGAACAATAGCAGACAATAAGATCATTAAGAAACTTAATGATTGATCTTTTGCTGAAGGAGAAGCAGTAGATCTTCCTATAGATGATACTGGATGATACTTTTCATCTACAGATGTAGAATGAGCATTACAAGAGATTTGATCTGTTATATCATCATCATGATGACCAGTTGACTGACTAGACTGAATAGTATTTAGGGCAGACAATTCTACGCAATATAGAGCTAACTATAGGTGAGATACACTATGATCTTGGTCTTCATGATGAAAGTGAGTATGGTATGATAATACAAATAAAACTATTATTGTATCTCAAGATAATGTAGTTAAAAAATATAATACCCAATGAACAGAGATATGATCAGTAACAACATCATGATGAGGAGATATATTAAAATGAAGTAATCTGACTAAAGTGGTATTTACTAGAAATTGATGCCAGAAGATAAATCTTAATACATTCACATTATGATGAACTGTGTGAGGAACGCTACTAGATATATCCCCAGACTGAACTGTATGATGTTCTATTACAAATAATCAGTTCAATACATGATGAATAGAATCGTTTACTATAACTTCGTTTGATACAAATAATCTTTCTATAATAAATACTTACACATATCAACACCTTAATTGATTTTGAAATAATATATTTGTATGAGCAACATTGATAAACAATACAGATATGGTTGTTTATTATTGAGACTGAGGGAACTGATCTATTTCTTATGTATTAAGGAAAATTAATATAAATACTAATGCTACTATAACATCAGCATGAGTATGAAATGTGAATGATCAATGATATGCGATACAATACTCGACATCAGATAACAAGATATATTACTCAAGAGATATAAACACATGATTCGCTAGCAGACCAACGCTTTATAGTATATCTACTAGTTTAACATCAAATACTGCTGTATCGAATAGCTTAATAGTATCGCAAAGGCTATATAGATGTTCAGATTGAAGTATGTGATATGATAGATGAGATTCATGAACAACTAGATACTGACAATTATTTATAAATGTTCAGAATAAATTTTGGAATAGTATATGATGACGAGATGAGCTTGTTACCCCATGAAATCGTTCGCAACTTACTCCTATTTATTAGTCAGAATATTTTATCTTTTAATATCACAACCATGAAAAAGAAAGGATGAAAGAAATACTAATATAAACTTTTACTTATTATTTATTATTTAACCATATATTATCATGAATTATTTAGATACGGCGAGACTATGACTAACATGAGTTATAACTAAAATAGATGAAGTATCTCCAACACTAACTTATATTTGAACATATAACAGTACCTGATCTCTTGCCGATACAAGCAAGCCATGATGGAAGATACAAAGAATACAGACAGTATTAACTGTCCAGACTATAGACTTCCCCATGAAATCCACAAATGATTGATATCAGGAAGGTGGTCATATACGAGACGATAGAGCTACACTCAATCGACAATAATTTAACCTTAATCTTATTATCATGTCACTAAAACCAAGTATATGACAGATCGTTAATCCATTCTTTTTACAAGATTGACAAGATGCTAATCCATCAGCTTACACCCCTCCTTACTTAAAAACAGGTGGTGCATCATGGTCAGGGACAGGTCTTGTCTATGATGTTACTGCGTTAGAATATTACTTTAATGGTGATAAACTTACAGCAGCTACACAGGTTACATTAGATGCTTCTGACCCTGTTAATAACAGATTGGATGCGATTGTGGTGGATGAGGCAGGAGTAGTAAGTGTTATAAAAGGTGATGCTTCTGCAAGCCCTATTTCGCCATCTGTGGATGAATCACATATCCTCGTGCAATACATCCTTGTAGAAGCAGGTT
>ERZ724505.542-NODE-542-length-24023-cov-8.313919_pt1 | contig 24023 bp, 30 predicted proteins | sample MGYA00376038_ERZ724505 | MGnify/ENA primary metagenome ERZ724505 (study PRJEB28724, sample SAMN07190884) | wastewater metagenome | isolation source: effluent of sewage treatment plant in Hong Hong | place: Hong Kong | collected 2016-03-17 ...
CCATCTGCTAACAACCACCTATGATTTTCTGTAGAATAAACTACCTTGTCTGTATTGCTTTTTCGGAACACTAATTTGTTTAATTTTTGTTTTCCATAATTTCTAACAATAGATTTTTTCCACTGTCCTGTATGTGTCAAAACTTCAACGACAGAACCATCTTCAAAATCTTCAAAACTTTTAATACCTTCTTTTGTCAGGAACCTGGTTTCAATGGAAAAGCAGTTGTAAATTCTCATATGGTGCTGGAGTAATTGGTCACCACCAAATTGCAATGATCTTTGTGCACCTAAAATTCTTTTGTTCTTGTATGCATCCTCAATATACTGGAAATATTGATTCAGTTCAGGAACCTTTTCCAACTTGTCCTTGAAAAAGGTCTTGTGCATATCCATTACTCTTGCTACTGATTCATCCCACACTTCATATTTGCTGTTGTCTTTATTGTATCTGCTATAACTCTCAAAGAACTTTGTATTGGATAATAGTGTTCTTGTATCTTGTTCCTCAAGATAGTAATTTTGTGTGGTCGCCATTTACTTCTCCTACCTATTTTTTTCTTGTTCTTTCTCATACCAATCCCTCAAAGCACGAGCATCTGATATTGCATTATGTGGAATCTTGGGGTATAATTTACCCGAATTGATAAGTTGCAATTTCGGAAATACCTTAAAACAAAATCCATTTGGTCCAACCAAACATTGCAACAAATGCGAAAGGTCTTCGGCCCAATCTGCAACAATTACCTCGTCTGCATGTTTCATCAAATACTGGACTAGTTTATGCTGAAAATCTCCATATGAAATATAATCAACAAGTATAAGTGGCATAACATGCTCTTTTACCCATGGATGAATTTCCTTTGGTGGGTAAATGGCAGCATAAAATTCATGGTCATGCTGGTCTGAACATATGCCCATAGAAAGCAATTGTCCACCAAACCCATTAAATTCCGTATCAACAAATAACATTATTTCTTCCTTATCATACTCAAGAATTTGTCAACCAGATTATACCGTCTAGTAAATGTATCAGTTACCGGTGTAATCTCTGTTTGTCTTGCTTCGATTTCCAATTCGGTTGCGATATGACTTGCAAGCAATTCACTTAGAGTTACTTTTTCAATGCTTGCCAAGAATGGGAATTCCACTACAAGTATTTCCCAAATTTCCTTTGCAACCTCGATATGTTCTTTCTGTGTACCGTTTGCAGTTCTTAATTGACAATAGTGGATCCATGATCTGAGTGTTCCAGACATATACAATCTGCTATTGGTACATCCTTCTGGAAGAACGGAACGTGCCTGTTCCTTTGCAACACCATTTTCAAGGGCCCATTTATATGCAAGTTTGCATTCATGGATAATTTGCTCTTGCTTTGCATTCCATGTTTTCTTTAATTCTTCATCGGATGTTTCGATAGAATTCTGTCTGTTTTTTGTGTCTTGCAATCGTGCTTCTCTCACAGTGAAACCTAATTGACTTGGGTCTGCGTATCTCTGAGAGAATTCTTGGAAACTAAAACTTCTATGTCTTAGAATTTGACGTGCAATGTCTCTTGTGGTATTAATCTCAAATGTGACGGAGACCATTTCAAACGGACTCCAGTGTTTGTTCCTAATGCAATATGTCAGTAGTTTCTCTGCCGTATCATAGTTTTCTTGATTAGCAGGATTACTCACTCTTGCGCAGTAAGCAATTAGGTCTTGTGGTGATTCTCCTGATACAGGATGTGATACTGCAATTATTTTTACACTCATAACAACTTTCCTTTCAAATTACAAACAAAACGCAAATCAATGCCAATCCCTGAATAAACCCGTATAGTATTTCCCCGTATCCCCAAAAATTCACACTGTCAACATTATATGTGATATAGTAACACAGTGGGAATGTCAGTGACAGAAGACAAGCAACAACTGTGCCAATTATTGTTGCATGTCCAAATGCCGCGATTGCAATATATATGGGCGCCCACCACCATAGTCCTCTTAATGCCAGTGCAATTTGTGCATATCTGCTAAAATTCTTTGTCTGTGAACAAAGTTTATTAGCAAGCCAGTGTATACCATTGTTTTTGCCGTCTGTTCTAACAAGTAGAATTTGTGATGGTGTCCAATTGGGATCACCCCAATGCGGTACGCTAATGATCCACTTACCCCAACCCCAGGACTCACCAGCAATGTATAGACCAACTGTCAATGCTGCAAGGATATAATTCTGTGTGAAGAATGCAATAACAAGACCTGTAACGATGCCACCAACGACACCACCAAATCCCAATGATCCTCTTACTCTATTTGTTATTGCGTAAATGAGAGGAAGGATGAAAAGTAAGTAGTTCATTTTATGTTTTACTCCATTGTTGAAATTTTAACTCTGCTGCTAGTCCTTCAACTGTATTTTCCTCGATGATATTAGTGATCTGCTTTTCTGTTAGACCAGACTTGATCATATCATTAATATCCTTTTCCTTTACACTCTCAGGCCAAATGCAAACTTTATTACCTGCTTTGACGATCTTCTTAATTTCCCTAATGATTTCTGGATTGCGAGGTTCATTGTCGGGAACAAACAAGTAATCTCTTTCTCCCAATGACTTTTTTACACCAATGAGAGAGGAATCCATAGTTGCTATACAATTAGGTAGAAATAAACTATCGATGGGACCTTCTACAACAAGAATTTGTTTTGTCAAGTCCATTCGATCAAGTCCGAAAAGTTTGCTTGCATCATCACAAACCTTCATTGTTATATATCTAACCTTGGACTCCACCAAGACACGACCCTGGATACCTTGCAAAATTCCCTCTTGATTATAAAAGGGAATTACGAGTCGTGGTTCATCGAGAATTTTTTTATCGTGACCCACAAAAAATTTATCCGCAAAATCTCTGAAATTTTCTGCATAATAAAGATCGTGCCAGAATTTCTTTGGGATTTTCCTGGACATAACATATTGTCTCGCGATATTATCATCGTCGAGCTCAGAGATTGATTCCAGTGGAAGACTTTTTACCACTGGTGTCTTAATGGTTGGTTTTGGAATCATGGGAGGGTCTGGTCTAGGAACATTTGCGTGATTTTGTTCCTTGTACGTGTCCATTCTATATTGTTTGTATAATGAATTATCCATGTGTTTCAGGAAATTACCCAAAGACATAGATGCAGAGCAATTGTGACACATGTAATATATTCCGAATTTCTTTCTCAGAAAATATCCACGTGCCTTGCTCTTATTTTTTCTTGAGTCTCCGCAGATTGGACACCTAAAGTTCCAAACATATTGTTCCCGGTGTGTAAACCTTTCCAATCGCGGAGACACAAGATTAACGTATTTAATATCCACAAAAAGTGCCATGACAATATATCCAGTTTCATCAATCAGTCATAATACATCAAAATCATCTAGAGGTCAAGTCTTATTTGTTTCCCATATTCTCTTTAGGTGTAGTATAAAAACCTGAATGATTTTGTTGTTCATATGTTCCTAAAAGACCTTGTTGCTTTAGGAAGTTATAATCAGGGCAGACGAATCCCTGATTCTTCTTTTGTATCTCATAGCACCAAATTAACTGATCTTTCTTTGTCCAGAAATTTTCCAATAGTCTTTCATTCTGATCCTTAATCATCTTAAGGTCAGAGTCAAATTTCTGAGTAGTTTCTTTTAACTCTTTTCTGAAATCATCAGTAATCTTATCTTTTGCATCAAAAGCACCTATAATCAACCAGCAGAAAAAAGTTATCACAGAAATGTTAGTTAATAGTGGAACACTGATATTTCTAATGTCGATGCCACCATAACTCTGGTTTGATTGGTCATTACCAACGTTTCTGTTTGGCATGTTATTTCCCTATGTTACCATGATATATCACAATAACATTGTATCGTCAATCAGTTCTAAATGATGTGGAGGGTATTTATTTCTTCCCGTACCTACAGAAGACCATTGTCCCAGTTCTTTCGTCTTCTAGGATAATAGCTTCGTCAGGATGTGAATTTGCGAATTCTCTTATAGCGACACCTATTGCATCTTCCCCAAGGTATTTAGTCCAATGCTTATGTTTAATCTTGTGGTATTTACAATTTTCTACCACATGGGAAGGAACAATAAAGGTTTTCATTCCAGCAAAAGTTCCCTCTCTTAAAGGAAGACTTTCAATCTTGCGTCTTAGGATACCTTGGCCTTTTGCATTGGCAGCTTTCCATGATGCTCTTGCCTTTGGTGGTACAACTGAACCATCTGTTAGACTAGGAACTCCACCACCTGCAACACTATTGGTTGGTGCTTCTTCCTCAAGAGTTGATTTTGCTACAAATCTGCGACTAGCTTTAGCATATTCTTTCTTACGTATTTTACTTTTTTCATTCCAATCAGTTATATTTTTACCTATTTCTCTTTCTTTGGCATCACTAGTATAATGTTTTTGATCAAATTTTTCAATACTGTCTTTTGGGTTAACTTTTCTACCATCAGTAGTTGTCATACCAACATGAGGTTTTTGTGATAGTCTATGCCACACTTTCTTTGCACCTGGAGATTGAATATCATCTGACACCAATTTTTTTACGTGACCAGCAAGTAATAGGTGATGGTAGAAGTCATGGGCCTTGAGTGTGTTATTTGGATGACCAGCTAGATATGAAACAGTTAATTTCTTTTCCTTAGTATCATACTTTCCAGAAACATAAACATGAGGTTCACCAGTCTCTTTATGCATTGCCAAAAAACTAGCTGAGTGTGTACCACGATTATGTTTTATTATTTTCCTATAAATCTTATGGGTGGGAGTTGATCCAATTTCCTTGAACTCACCAAAATTTTTACTTTCAAGTCTCTTAGAAGTCTTACCTTTTCGGTAATCTTCCTTGCTACTATGAAGTGAGTTTTCGTCCTTATTATAATAAGCCATTTCAAATGGGGTTTCTTTAAGTACAAACTTTTTTCTCATTTTCTTCTCTTTTCGCTTGACAAAGGGCTTGACAAGTGTTATATAAGCTATGTCCCAGTAAATAATGATACCTTAGCTGGAAGCTTTAGATAGCTCTAAGACGCTTAGCTACAAAGAAATCCATTGTAAGAGAAGAATTCAAGTAATCCTTACCTCGTATTCCTCTAATCAGCTTAGGCATTAAGTTAAGATAGGTTAGGAATGATTTGAGTAATGGATAGTCTTCCTCATCTATCTTATAAAAAAGTATCCTAGATACTGCTTCTGGACCAAAAACATTACCTAGGACTATGATGTGATTCAGTATTAATCTTTCCTTCAAGTCTCCAGTATCTTTATATTTCCTGAATAATCTCTTGATATACTTTATCCTATTGAAGTCTTCATTGAACTCTGAGATTATGCAATTTGGAGTTGAGTAGCATTTCAGGGCATATATCATAAAGTTATCATCTGTCAAATCATCAAACATTCATTCCCTATTCCTTATGCATTGAGTAATAAGCTCCTAATGCTCTCTTGATCTTTTTCTTCTTACTGTCACCTTTGAATGTCTTGTTCTTGGAATGAACAAAATCATGGATGATAGTTTCTTTTGAGGTATTAGGAGTAATTTCTTCTCTAAAGAGCTTCTTAATCTTTCCTAAAAAGCTTGGATTGGATTGTCTAATTGTTCCCAAAACATGCATTCTATCATTAAGTTTCTTCTGAGCTTCTTCTGGATATTCTGGATAATTGGAAGCATAGTGAGCCTGAGCTGCTCGCTCTGCAGCTGCTAGGTAGGCCTTCTTACCAGTCTTATTATAGGAATCAATATGTTTATCAAATTCACTCTTAACATCTGGTTCAGGCATATATCTTTTGGTGGGTGTTGGTTTGACTAGTTTGTATTCATGCTTTCCGAGATCAATAGGTCTTGGTGCAACTGTCATCACGGGTCTGTGATTGATAGTGGTTTCTTTCTTTGCTTCTTTTGGAAGTCTTCTGATATTGCTTGCCATATTGAAATGAGTTTTCTTTGCATCCTGTAATACCTTTTCTGCGTCTTTCTTACTCATTGGTTTTGGTCTTGGCATTTTCACTTTGCGACCCTGCATGGATGCTTCCATACGTCTTGCATCTAGGATTGTTCTGCGTTCAGCTGGTGTTAGACGTGCTTCAACCAAATCTGGTTTCTTTGCTCGTGCTCTTTGTATAATCTTTCTCAATGCATATGCTCCTGCTATTCCTGCACCAACTATTGGATGAGCTGGCCATACTGCTGCTCCTGCACCAGCGGTTGCTGCGATAGTTGCAGCGGATGCAATAGCTCCACCCCACTTGGTCTTTGCACCAGTAGCATGTTTCAAACCAGATAATATACCTTCACTCAATTCTTCTGGTGATACAATTCTGCACTTTGCAATACACCAACCAGAAACTGTATTCCAGGTAAATACGATTGTATAAGGACTAGGATCCTTTGTTACAACCTCACCTTGATCATTCATTCCAGATATTTCACCAAACTGTTTCAATACCCAAGAACGTTCACCACTGCTACCTTCCATGAAAGGTGTGGCACCAACGTTGATATGATAGTTTGCCAAGACTTTTCTTGCCTTAGTTAATGCGTTGTATGGTGTCAATGATGCACTTAATTCATTGGCAAGAGTTTGGTTGATATGATCCCTAACTGCTGGATTATCAATATCAACCAAAAATCTCTTTACTGTAGCTGCCAATACAACTTCTTCATCTAGAAAAGTCTTGAACGATTTAACCATTATTATGTTCCTGGAAAGAATACGTTGTCATTATCGTCGTCACCAACCATTGAACCCATTGCTACCAATGTTTCATAGTTTGTGCGATCACCTCTACCACCAAGAACGATGGTAAATGTTGCGTTTGAAATAGCTGCAGGGCCTGCAACTGCGATCAAAGTAGAGTTGGAATACAATGAACCACCATCGTTTACTGTGATGCTGTTGATTACATTCCATTGTGCATTAGTTGAATAAGACTGCATAACGTTTAGTGTGTTAGCAATGGTGAATGAAGCATTTGCTCCAGTTCCATCACCCAATACACTTCCATCTGTGAATCTCAAGTAACCTGCTGCGTTATACCCTGTACCACCAGACCAACCAATTGACTTGATAGGTCCTGTTCCAATCTTCTGGCTTACCCAACCAGCATGGACAACTTTCTTTCCATGTCCAGTATTGTTTGCTGCTTCTGTAGCAGAAACACCATATACCTGACCGTAGTAGGTATTTGTATTAGCAGCTTCGCCATGAATTGTTGAACTCGATGTGACATTTGTGGTATTAGCAAATACAGGCTTCTGGTTACCAGAAGCAGTATCTATATTTCCCCAAAGCATATTTGATTCTCCTTTAAGATTTTGTTTGAATATTTATCTATTTGCCGAAAAGCTGTCAATAACTGGGTTGAGTATAATATCACTCTGGTCATTTTTTCTGACTAACTTTTTCTTTTTCTTGGTAACCTTATAGTTTTCGTTTAGTCTATTAAGACTCACCTTCTTGATAGTTTGTATTAGTTTTGAGTGTTCCATATCTAACCCTTAAGAAAGTTGTTTCTCAGGAAACTTTCAAATGATTCCTTCACCCACATTCTGTTCATAATGTCACCTGTTGTTTCTTTTGCTGGTGCCGCAGGTCTTGCTTGTGGTCTAGGACGCGGTTTCACTGCGGCAGGTGTTGGTGCCTTAGAAATTTTATCATTTCCAGAGCTGCCTGCTGCTGTATCATTACCAGTTGATCTTTCTGGTGTTTGACCTGAAGGACCACCTGGTAGACCTTGTTGTGAAGCTCTATAACCAATTCCTGTTTTCTTGTTTACGAATGCACTTTCTGGTGTTCCACCACCTGTCGTTGAACCAGGAAGATTAGCACCACTACCTAACACTGGTGCTGGTCTGGCTTTTGGTGCAGGTGCATTATTTGTAGCAGTTGGTTGTGTAGAAGTCTGCACTGGTTCCTGCTGAGCAGGTTTTCTTGCAATCATTGGTGTGACAGTACTAGTAGAAGGTGTTACCTTTTTGTTTGTATCCAAAGGTTTTACACCTTTCACTAACATACTTTGATTACGACCTTGAACAGGTAAATTTTGGGTACGTGCATTCACATCATAACCTTTACCTAGAGAGGCCTTTGCATTTGGTCCTGGATCAGAAACTTTTGCATTTGGTCCCAAAGGTTTAATAGGAATCTTAGCATCTTGTCTTACATAATTATCCATTGACTGAGTAGGTCTTGGTGCTACATTTCTATATGGTGCATTCTGAGGATTGTTACCTGAACCCTGAAGTACCTTCGCTGCTGCTTCTCTTGCTGTTCTTTGTGCAGTAGGTGCAGTTCCTGGACCAATTGCCACAGGACTTTGAGCAGCTTGTTTTGGCACTGGTCTTCCCATTGTCGAACCACCAGCTGGTCTAACTCCCATTTCATTCAATTGGTCGGGGGACTCAGGACTTACTGAATCCCCTCCGTAAAACCCAAGATTTGCAATTGCTCCTCAGTAAGAGAATCAACCATGTCATTGAAAGCATCTTCACTAGACTGATATGCTTCAATTAGATTTGCTAGGAGATTATCATAGATTTCCTCATTGATTGCTTCAATTGAGGTATCTTCCTTTATTGCTTTTTTCTTGTAAACCTTTGGTAGAGGTGTTCTTACAGATTCATCCAATTCGTCTTTAATAGCATCTCTTTGATCCCTAGCGCCTTTCATTACAGATTTAATTGCACGTCTGGCTGGTGTAGAAACTCTCTTAACGTCTTTTTCAGAGCTGTGATAATCATTACCATCAGATTCGGTATGACCAAAGTTAGAATCTGCTACCCAACTACCATCTTTATGTTTTCTAATATCAATTCTTCTGTCACCACGATCAAGTCTATATGCTTTTTCTACATCACCTTTTTTTGCTACCTTGACATGCTTAAATTCTTCATCCAACTGTTCCTCGTTCACAGCTGCATTGACACGCTTCTGTGCATTTGCCCAACCTTTGACTGTAGGTTTCTGCATAGCACGACGGTTTAGGTCTTCAATTTTTTTCTTTCTTGAAGGTAATTCATTTGCAATCTTCTTAACAATAGCTTTGATTGTCACTTCATCCAACTGTTCGGATTCGGGAAGATTTACCTTTTTCTTGGCATCTTTCATAACACTGTCATGGGTTACTTTCATATATCTCTTATGTTCACCAGCTTGCTTCAAATGACCTTTCTTTGGTCCTTTTGAAAATACTCCCCAACGACCACTCTTTTTTTCTTTATCAAGAACGTCTTTGCGCGCTGAAATTGTATCATTACTATAGCTACTATATTTCTTACCTTCTATATCCTGTTTCGCACCTTTTTCAGCATCACCAACTGCTTTATCACCACCCTTTTTATGGATGTATGACTTAAACTTATTCTTCTGCTTGCGATATGCGTTTGCTGCTTTATCATTTCCTTCATAATCATTTCTATTCCAATGCTCTCCTTCGGAAGAACTTCTGTAAGCAGCAATTGCTTTCTTTAGAGAAACTTCATCCAACTGTTCTTCTTCTCTGAGACCAAGCTTTGAAGCTAGTTTTTTAGACCTCTTACTAAGAGAGGCGGCATATTTTCTATCGCGCTTAATTCTACCTTTTTCGTATTGAGCCGTTGATTTCTTATCTGCATCAGACCAATATCCAGTACGGTCTTTTGAAATTTGCCTAGCTGCTCGTTTATCTTCTTTTCTATCTCGGATATTTGAAATTCTATCATTTTGGATACTATAATAATTTTCTAAAGACTTTAGGTTCTTTTCACCCTTACCTAGCATTTCATCCAATGCTTCAATACCTTCCTTCAAAGCAACTGATTGTGCTTCTGCCAGGATAGTATCGTATTCTGCAAAAAGTTCTCTTGGTAGAACCTTTTTGTCTTCTATTCCCAATGATTCGTTAACCAAAGACTCCACTTGTCTTCTGGTTTCGTTTTCCTGCATTATTTTCTTTGATACTTCTACAAGTGGATCATTCTTTTTGAACATTTGGTTATATCCTTCGAGATTACATGGTTGTTTATTTATTGTTTTTTTGCTTTTGGTTTATACCATTTGGATTTCTTGGGAGGTCTGTCTTCACCAATACTATCACTATTTCCTGGTCCTTGATCTGGTACAGTACCCCTGCGATCTAGCAATCCCTTATCAAATGACTCCCTAATGCTAGAAAAAGACTTGGGTTTGCTGATCTTGGTTGTTGCTTCTGATAGTTGAGCAACCACCTCATCCAATTTCTGCTGTGCATTGTTGCCATAGCGCTTCTCAAACTTCGCAATTGTCTCTGGGTTGGATGCCCATTCAGCAAGACCACTGAATCCTACTGATTTCTGACCATAGGTTGGACCAATACCACTACCCACGTCACCAGGATTGGTGTCTGTATAGTTTAAGGTTTCGCGCTTTGCAATCATCTTTTTCAGACTTGCTTGGGTTGATCCAGGTGTCTCTTTAGAATATATCTTGGTAAGAGATTTGGTTCCCCATTCTCTGTCTTTTGGTTTTGAGTTGTTTTCCTGCAATAGGTTCTCAAAATCCTTATTGATTTCTTTTGAGTTGTTGATCTTTGTCATATTTTCTCCGAATAATGTCTTGAATTTCTCTATGTTATTTTGAGCAGACATAAATTTGGAAAAGCGGATACTTTCATTCATCACTCTCTGACCACGTTTTTCTCTTTCCTCGTTTCTCAACTTGGAAATTTCATTGGTGGTATTGACGTAAATCATTGAGGTATGATAATTGTTTTCTTTGAGTATGTCATTGATTCTGACAATATCTTCCAAATTCTCTGCTGATCCATTTACTATGATCTGCTCAGAAAGAATAGGTTTACCACTCAAGATGTATTGAGCATCGAGTTCCTTAAGACCATATTCTTCATTTAATTGTTTGATTAGTTTGTCTTTACCTGAGCATGGACCACCAACCACAAAGATTGCGGTGTGTTCTACAAGGGAAGACATTTTGAAATGATGTGGGTTTTCTTTGGCCCACCAACGCATTAATTTTCCTGCTTCTGCGTTAGCTTCGTTTTCAATATCTGAACCAGTAGCACCAGATGTTGCAACGTCACCGATTCTACCATCTTCGTTTTGTTTGTGGTGGACCAGTTCATGTGCCAGGGTTCTGAAAATATCCATAGGGTGTCTGTTCTTTGACACCAATACAATGCTATTATCCGATGGAACATATCCACCAAAACTACGATCACCGTCTGGTTGGAACTTGAGTTTTGGTGTGTTCTGGATGCCTAGTTTACTACAAGCAAACTCAAGGAAAGACTTGACCAATGGCACAAACTCTTTCCTAGTTGTGTCCTCGCTAAGTGTGGAAACATATTGTTTTGACAAACTCAAAAGATCCAGAATAGGAAGGTCTACAACATGAGCGTTGCTAGTTGTGCGTCCTCTGGAACGGTTATGGTCTGCCAGCCACCTATGATGGCCGTCCAATACATGATCATCATTAGATACCAATATAGCATCGTTATCCTCTTTCTTTTGCAGTAGGGAGTTGATCTTCTCAGCATCAAATTCAGACTGAGTTGACTTGAGTTTGCTGGTATCAATATTCTTTTGCTTGTGAGCAATACCTTGATTGTCCAGGTATTTTAGGAAGTCCTTGACGTGTTTCTTAGGAAACTGTGGCATGAGTTTTCTGGATAGGGTCTGGCCAATAGCAGGTACTTCCAGAGACTCCCTGATAGAATTTGACGTTCTGATCTGGTTGTATAATTTCTTTACATGTCTTTCATGTATACCAGGATAGTATGCCTTGAAACGATCATATGATCCCGACTTTGCCAATGCTTCAACTTTGGTTGCTGAAACTGAACTGACAAGTTCCTTTGGTGACATTCTTTGTGGGTCACGATTTGACGCAACTGCATCCTGTCTTGGGATGCTATGGACTCTCCACTTTTTGAAATGGAATGGTACATTGCCCTGGGAATCTTTCTTTCCATTCCACTTCTTGAGCATTGCCTTATATTCTTCGGCACGATCCTGACCTGCCACTAGGGTAAAGTCATCATGATTTTTGCTCATGTTGGAAAGGAAATGGACTACGCTCTTGTGGTGTGTTTCCACAGGATGGTCAAATAACGCCTGAGCGTGTTCTTTTTTGAGTGCTTTGGGGAGAGGATGATCGGCACCGGATAATGCCACGTGCAATTTAGCACCTGATTTTGCTGCAATATCCTTTGCAGTATTGACTACCGCAGCATGTCCGATTGTTGGTATTCTTACTTTGCCGTAGAAACCTACGCCTTTTGTTCTTGTTATCATTAAATCTCTGCTCTCTACAAGCTATATTACCTTTATATTTAGTAATTTACAGCTGCCAAGAGACCAGAGATTCACCTTTTACCAACCACATATCCATGTGGATTTTGGGATAGAAATGTCTTAGTTTTGAGATTGTGACCAGGTTTTTGATGCAATCATCGAAGACTTCTACTCTTTCAAACTTATGAGTGTCCACATACCTCTTGATTATAGCAAGTTTTGATATGTTTCCACCTGTTCTATATCTGCTTGATAGGTTTCCAGCACGTTCCACATGGGCCCATGTGGATCGGGAAATTATGATCATAGAATGTCTGTAGAAAGACTTCCCGATCATCAAAATCCTGTCGAGCAGTAAGCAATATGGTCTTACTGCATTCTGTATTGTTTTTGATCTTATCTTTTGCTAACTGGAAGATGGGATGAATAGGTTTAGCGGTATAACGGAAAATCTTAGCATCCCGAAATTCGGAGAAGTCAAATTCTTCCAAGTGATCCAATTTGTAGTGATTGAATTCTGTATTGGAAAGTATCTTCTGGACTTCTCCGTTTTTTCTTACTCTTATCTTTGCTTCCGTTGTGAATAGGGTATCGTCAATATCAAAAACTGTTAGTGTTTTCTTCATCATGTTTTTCAATTATTAAAATTATCCTTTACTAAAACCACGTCTTTGCTACGTTAAAGTTATTGTGACTGAATGTTAATCTGTCAACTAATTTGACAGCATTTCCGATGTGGTCCACTGCTACGAAACCTTCGGGATGTGTTACCTTTAGACCATCTGCGTCTCTGATAAAGGTTCTGGTTACTCCCTGGACCTGTTCTAGTTTTCTGATTAACATATTCTTTGCGTCAATCATTTTGTTCTGTAGGTCAAACATGAGTTTAAGTTGCCCCATATTTGAATGGAAGAATGTCAGGACCTTTGTCTTTTCTGCTATCTTGATTTTCTTTGTGTCGTCTCTCTTTGCTGTACTGATAGCAAGATTCATCTTCTGTTCCACACTTCTGATCAATCCAGCAATGTGCTCAGATGTATTGGTGATTTTCTCACCTTCTCTGACTTTGGAATTGTTCCAGATTTCAATGTAGGAACTATATGTAGTGCTGGAACTAATCAACTGAAGGAATCTTGGTGATAGACTGCGGAACATATATCCCAATTCGGAAAGTATTGCATCCAGTCTCTTTGATTCTTCCAGAGTTAGTGTTGCAGTACCACTAACGTCCACGAAACTTGCGTCTCTATACCATACGTTTCTGCTGGATTTGAATTGAGACACAGATACATTATAAACTGCCTTTAGAGAATCCATGGTTGATCCATAGTATTCTGTATGCCAGACAACACCAATCTTTGCATTTCGGATACTATTAGCAAGGTTTGATTTTGCTGGTACTGCATAGACGATTGTATTTGGTTGGAAAACAATACAGTCTTCCCCATCAATCTGTTCTGTGGATAGGTCATCGTGCGTGAACATAATATCCCCTTGCACGATTCCTCTAATTCCTAATTCAGGCAGATAGCGAAGTGCCACCTTCAACTTATCATTCAGACCACCACTTGGATGGTTTCTGTCAACATCAGCACTGGTGTAATTCAGTTTTGGTGTTGCATTAAACAAACTCTTAGTTGCAACGAAAAATCTTCCGTTCTCTGGGTTTGTTCCTGCAAAGATACTTGGTGCACCATCCCATTTAACAGTCAGATTAACTATCGAATGTGATGTATGCCCGGAAAGCATTTTCTTTAGGTTCTGAAGGAAGGTTATAGATGATCTGATTCCATTAACACCAGACTTGAAAATTTGATCTTCAAGGTGTGTCAGATGGAGATTTGCATCCTTTTTGCCTTCTTGTAAAAATTCTGAGTATGTCAACATTAATTTTTCTTCCAATGGTCGCATGTATCGTATTCTTTTATGTTCTTGGGATAAAAACGTCTCTCGTCTTCTCTTGTGAATTTGCAGTAACCGTTTCCATTATCCTCATTTATGTATGAATACTGACAATTCATGCAGTATTGTGCTTTGTTTGCAGATTCCAGTATTTCTTTTATTGCTTGCTTTCCAGTCTTGGTCTTTTTGGTCATCAACTATACTTTACGAATATGCTGCTATCGTCTGTAGCAGATGAACCATATCCAAATAACCAATTTGTTACCTTATTTTCCTTCTTATATTTTTGTAGTGTGAAGCAATAATGGACACCCAGAAACTTTGTCAACCACCACGTCTTGTCTTCCTTTTGTCCTTGTTTTGCCTGTTTTGTTAAACTGTCAATAGTTTCGCGAGAACCAGTAAGTGATTTATACATGGCGGCAAATTCTTTGAACTTGTGATCTGAAGGTTTTTCAATGTGGGTTTTAAATGCCGATGGATATAGCAATGCAGAAGAAGGAATTCCACATTCCACACATGCTCGCATTAGAACACCACCACCTATCTTTCCTCCTGCGGCAGTCTTGCCTTTAATTTCACCTTGCCATGCTCCTGGTTCAGCTCTGCTGCTGAATGTTCTTAACTGAATTTCACCTGGTTTTCTTCCACTCTGGAATTGAATATAAACGTCCTTGGAGTTTCTCATGTTATCTCCAATTCTGAATTGAGTGAAGTTTGCCTTTACCGGATCACCGTTGTTAAAAACATGAGAATGAGCAGCACCACCTTTTTCCAATTTCTTAAGGGATACACCTATGAGTGTTCCTTTATTGAATTGTTCAAACAGGAATTCATTTAGATCACTTAGAGTATCCCAGTCACCATTAATGCGAAGGCCTTTCTTGATAATCCATATATCTGCTGGATTCCATTTGTTTGCATTGGCAATATCAGTATGAGCCTTCAGTTTGTTAAATGCACTATAAATTTTGTTTACGTCTGGTCCACCTCTGGCAAAGATATAACCACCTTTCCTAAGCATGGGAAAATCAGAAAACAATTGGTTGGCAATGGTGATTGCACTGTATGCATAACCTTCATCAAGCTCCTTGACTGCTTTGTTTAGAGGTCTATCGCAGTCTGCGGCAGTTGTGTTTGATTGCTTGACTTGACTTATATCACTTAGGTTGGACCCCAGTGATTGTCTAGCTGCACAGGCATATGCATGAAGACTCTCGTTTAATGCTGTTATTTCTGCTCCTGCTCCAGAACCTGCACCGGCCATGTTTTCTCCTTACATGAATTGTGACAATCCAAGACCTTTCTTGCTCAATTCATTACGGTTCTTACCGAAGCACCACATAGGTTCAATGTATATCTTATCAAAATGAGCCAACAACTTTTTCTTGTCGATATTCTTAGGTCTCTGCATGATTCTCATTCCAAGATTACCTAGGAATTTACAATCACTATATTTAGTTGTCAAGTCATTTATCAAATCATCCGAAGCATAATAGCGGGTGTTTTTGACCTTTGGATCCTGTATATTAACGATCTGGATACCACCATCGTTAAGTATTTCATAAGTTTTTCTATTGACAGGAAGATAGAAGTTATCTCTCCACTTTTCATAGGTATTGTATCGCTTCCATGACTGATCATCTTCATGGACACCACCAGAATTGTATAGTTCTGTTGAAAAGTATGGTGGTGAGGTAAAAGCACAATCTACCTTAGGCATGAAGTTATAGTTTAAGTCCTCCGCTGGAAGTCTGAAAAGATATACAACCTTTTCTCCAATGCACGAAAAGAAGTCTTTGCTTTCTCTGATAACAGGTGTTCCACCAAGGATGGTTTCATACATTATGCATTGCTGTTTATACATTTCAAAAGTCTGATCATTTGGATCACATCCATAGTATTCCTTTGCATTTGAGCAATAGAATCCTGCCAGACGATCACCCCAACCACATGAACTATCAAAAATTACTTTTGAATTGGTTGCATTATATACATACTTTGCAACGTGTGGTTTAAACTGGGTAGCAATATATGTGCTTAGACGAAAAGCTCCAACGATTGATTGTTCATCCAGTTTGTCATTTCCAAGTCTCCATAGAGCAAGGAAGACTGTTCTCAGGTCTTCTACATTATTCCATCGATAATGGGCGCTCTTGAATCCGTAGGTATCACAGTTCAATCTAAGTTCCTGATTGAAATAGTTTGACACATCCAGATAACCATTACCCATTTGAACAACACCAAGACCGCAGTCATCGTAAGTATGACCATAATCATCATACTTCTCAATTACTCTACCTTTGGTTTCCTCAAATGTCAGGATAAATTTGCTGATTGGCGCCTGCTTGAGATTGAAGAAATTGGTGATCATTTCCTCTTTGGTAATATGCAGGGTTGGTGCTTGTGGTTTGTATTCCTTGATATATGCGATCAATTCACTTATGATTGTTTCCTTATCATAAGCGGAATTCAATTCTTCCCATTGCTTTGGGTTTAGGGAAGGAATTCCTTTTGCATCTTTGTTTTTAAGGAAGATATTTTGAATGTTTTCCATGATTTCCACATAATTTATCTAGTGTTGTATTATACATTAAACTGGTTGAAATGTCAATCAGGAATTAATGCTTATGGGAACTAACATCTCCTACTCTACCACATATTCCGGCATATGGAGAGGAACTTTTGTTCTTAATTCCTACTGACGTAATCTTTTTCTTGTCTCCATTGTGGTGGTGAGCATAAACGTTAAATGATGAACCGACGTGTTCCGCCTCATACTTCTTGACGGTCTTATGTTGTTCATCAAAATCCTTTGTAGGATTTGTTATGTGTGTAGTCCCTCTGTGTGCATCATAAGATGCTCTATAAGGTTTGATAGTCGGATTCTTTTCTGCATTGCAAATTCATTCTTCTTTTCCCCACTTACCTACTGGGCATTCTGCATCTAGAAAGAACGTCTTATAGTCCATGAAGCAACCACATCTTTCACACTTTGCTCGTTTTGGGATAAAGTGTTCACATTTCTTGCATATCTTAAGACGCTTCTCGGAAACCTTAGACCTTTTCTTGGATAGGTTCTCCAGTATAGGTTTTATTTTCAATTCTGTGCCTTGAGTTTCTTGGTCATTACTCTGCAAGCCTGTCTCAGCTTGCTGTAATCGGTAATCATTGCAGTTACCTGGGCATCACTTGGCATTATTTTGATTTCTGCAGCTGCTCTTTCCAACTGAGATTTTGTGTAATTCTGAAGGACAGGGCACTTCGTAAGAACTAAATTAACCTGCTTTTGAGAAGGTGGTTTGATTGAAGCAGTAGCGCAACCACCTAGTAGTAATGCCGCAAGTGTAACTGTCATAATTCTATACATTCCATCCCCCTATTATGATGTTGGAAACTTTGGTAGTTTGTGTTTACCTGAGAGCAATTGACCTCTGAATCTCTGTAGGTTCTCTTTTTCTTGAGGTGTCTTATCTGTATTATGTATCATACCTATGACACCAGTTGCTGCCATTGCACTTCTAACTGGATTTGGTAATGAATGTCCTACTGCTCTTTTGACATTCCTACCAACTGTTTTCACTCTTGATACGATACTTTCATTCATTTCCACTTTCTTCAATCTTGTGTAATAGTCTGGTAACTCCCACAAATGATGCAGTGCAATGTGTGTCGCTGTTTCATTATCTGTTGTGTGTTCGTGCTCAACCTTGATACCTTTTTCAAGTTGTTTGTGGATTTGTTCCAGTGAGACACCATGCTTTTTAGCAATTTCTTCCGGTGTCTTCACTGGCTTCAAAATCGACTTTTGGCACGCTTCACTTAGGGTATTGAATGACTTGTAGGATAGCATTATCTTTTACCTGTTTCATATGCAATTTTTAATCCAACACTTACTTTTGCGAGTGTCTAGAACGATCCGTCTTCAAGTTTCTTTATTGTTTCTTCTTTAGACTGGTTTTGTGCTAGAATTTCAGTTTGTTGTCTGTTAATTTCTATTTCATCTTTAGCACGATCTGCTTGCTCAAGTGTTCTACCTTGGTTAATTAGCTCCTGAGTTTTAATAGCATCAAAGACTTTAAGGAGTCCTTGAACTACTCCACTCAGAAGACCTAGTATTACAGATAACCAAGACATTCAATTAAACCTTTGGTGTAGTTGTATCAGTTGGTTTAGCAACTGGTCCAGCTGTTCCTGGAGGTGTAGTTGTGATTGTGCGTAGTAGTGCCATAACAATAGCAGAACCTAGAGCAACTAGACCAGCCTGTGGATTATCGAATAATGCATTCCAATCTGTCATTTCAAGAATACCGAATGTAGCGACCATAAAGGAAATGATATATGTTCTCCAACCAACTAGCATATGTTTTACTCCTAATTTATTAATGTGATCCCATATTGGATCATCTATATTTATATCTTTAAGTAGTCTAGTCATAAAAAATGGGGGATTTCTCCCCCATTAGTATTAAGAACTTCTGATTTATTATTCAGAAGGTGGTGTTTCTGCAACTGGTGCTGCTTCTTCTGCTGGTGCTTCTGGTTCAGCGGTTACTTCTGGTGCTGATTCAAAAGCTGATGAAACTGAGTCGAGAACTGTTGCTGCGTCTGTACCTGCAGCTTCTGCTGCTACTGGATCTGTCACAACTGTTACGTCGGTCTGACCTTCATCGGTAGGAATTACTGTGGTTGCAACTTCACCTTCAGAAGTAGGAATGTTTACTGCTGGGTCTGCTACAACTTCTGCTGGTGTTGCTTCAACTGCATCAACAACTGCTGGTGTTGCTTCTTCAACTGTCACAGAAAGCTGTGGTTCAGGTGATGCTGGGTCAACTGTTTCCACCTTTGGTTCAACTGTTGCTTCAACAACTGGTGGTAGAACTGCTGGCATTGTAACTTCAACGGTTGGTACTGTTGGGTTATCTGCGTTTAGAACTACTGTGTGTGTATCAGGTGTTTCGGCTACTGCTGCTGCAAGTGAATCGGTTGACGACTTAAGGTCTGACACAAGTGCATCTAGTGCAGATGTATCAATTGGTGGCTCGCTAACTTTTGATGCTAGCTCGGCAGAGATAGATTCAAGCTCAGCTGTTACCTTATGAATAAGGGAAACTGCTGATTCGTGAACTGTCTTTACACGACTGATTTCAGCGGTTAGTGCTTCTAGGTTAAGTGCCATGTCGATTGTCCTCTCTTGTAAGTATTGAATTTGGTCTACTAGTGTGTTTAACTTTTCCATTGTTGCTACATGCAAACTTGCTATTAGTGTAGCATCTCCGGAAGGTGGAGTATGAGATATTTCCATTCTGATAACTGCATCAGATTCATAGTCATCTTCAAAATCATCTTCCTGATGGAATTCACTTGTATTTATGATTACAGGTGGAGTTTCAGGTTGTGGTGGTTCTTCTATGTTGAAAGGAATCTGATCTGCTACTTGGTCATGTCCATGACCTCTTCTTTTATTCTTAGGTTTTGCTACGATGTAAAGTGTTTTCTTCATGGTGTTTACGACCTTGGAAAAGAATGCTGCGATTATAGAAAATAAATCTGTGAAGAAACGCATGAATAGTTTCCTTTGCCACACAAAGAAAGATAACCAAAATGTGACAACCTGCTTTGTTCTCTTTTCGTCCATTTCGGCCTCTGTGAGGTTAACTAACCTCGCGAAAGTATTTATAACACCAGAGTATTGGGCCTAAAAAAAGGTGGAGAAAATCTCCACCTTTTAGCTAAAATTTCAGTCTTTTTTCTAGTTCACGTTTGGCATATCTCAAGTCATTTATCTGTGTATGCCTATACTGTAACTTCTGTTTTAGTGTTAGGTTTTCCTCTTTAAGTTGTTGTACTTCATCATGTAGATTCCTAACAAGTTTAACCACCGTCTTTAGCATATAGTTCCCTTTTAGTTATTTCTTGGGGTCGGGAAGTCTTGATATTTTTGTTCCCTCAAGAGAAAGTGAATACATGAGTCCTTTGTTATCGAATACGAATGCAATAACGGAATCTTTGATGTTTTCCGTATCTAGTTTTGCACCTGCACCTAATGTGATAACCGCAACCGATGCATCAACTCCTATCTTCCAACCTTCAGAATATTTAAACTCTTTCAAAGCATTCTCAGTTAGGAATACAATAATGGTTGAATATGATTGTATACCCAATTGAAAACCAAATGAAGCGGAGATTAACTCGTAATAACTACCAATCTCCTTATTCACTACAAGTGCACCAGCACCATATTGTCCACCAAAACCGAAAAGACCTGCCTTGATGATTTCTGGAAATACTAGTACACCTGCTGCATCAACAATGAGTTTTTCGCCACCACCCGTAAAGCCATAAAACTTATTGAGTGTTTCTGTTACACTAGTCGATGCCATTTTGGCCCCCGTTATTTATTTTTGCCTTTACCCTTTTCATCAATTACTGCACTCAAGTTATCAGTAGTTTCCTTGAGTTTTGAAGTCAAATTATCCACTTCTGCCGTAGCTGCTGCCACGTCAGTTTCACTTGATACAATACCTGCTGCTAATTGACCTTTTACTTCCGCGAGACCATTACTTAATTCTTCGATGCGCTGTTTGAGTGAATCGAGTTCCTCAGAAAATTTCTGTTTGTATCCCTTTAGCTCTGCAACGTCTTCTCTTGTTTGAGTAGTTGGTTTCTTGTCCTTATCAAGTTTGATAGATTCACCGCCAACAATAAACCTCAAGTCTTGCATTTCTGCTCTAAGAGCAATGATTTCGTCATAGTCAGACATTTCTAAACACCTCCTCGTTTAACGATAGAAGTATTTAGTTATCTCACCTTTACGATTGCTCCAATATGTACCATAGATGCAAGATGCAATGCGTGTTCATTATACATGCGAATACACCCGGAACTTACTGCCTTGCCGATACTTCTGGGATCATTTGTTCCGTGAATACGGTATTCTGTGTTTCCCAAATAGATTGCAACTGCACCAAGAGGATTGCGGGGACCACCAGGTACTGATACAGGAAGGTCTGGTTGTCTTGCTCTCATTGCTGCTGGTGGTGTCCATGTTGGCCAGTCAACAACCTTTGTGATTGGTTGTTCACCGTGCCAAGCAAACCCTTCTCTACCTACTGCAATAGGATATTCAAATGCCATATCCTGATCTAGAATGTAATAGAGTTTCTTCCTATTGGTCATAATGATAACAGTACCTTCTGTTTCATCATTTTTAAAAGGAACTAACTCTGGTTCCATTCTTTGAGGTTCATAACTTTCAAAATGCTTCTTGAAGTTTCTGCTACCAGGAGCATATAGATACAACTGACCTTCTGGAATCTCACGATGATACCTTGGTTCAATATAAATTCTTGGTTGCCAAGGTCGTGCTGAGTATCCAAAAATTCGAGGGTTCCAGTAGAAACCACTAGAACCCCCATGATCATCCCAACGATCATCCCATCCTCGATAATGCATTCCTTGAGCATAGGATGCAATCGTTGAAATTAAGAGAGCAAGCAATGCAATTAAAACAACTGCAAAGATCGTCCCAAAATATTTGTTTTCAATTTTCATTTCCGTTCCTTTCGATTTCCCATGCCCAGGATTTTTGAATTGCATCTGTTACAAACTGTTTAAACTCTTCCGGATCCATAAGTCCTTCAAGAATATCTTGAACACTCTGCATTAGATCATTACCTACTTTATAGGAAAATAAAGCATCCTTAGCTATGTCACCACCGAAATTCTTCCTCTTGAATTTAATATCTTCATCAAGGAGTTTCTTATGAAGTTCCTTCAGGTAAGAAACAACAATTGTTTCCACCTTTGCTGAATCGACTTCAACCTCTAACTTAAATTCCATTATGTCTCCTATGCATAGATGCTCTTTACTCTTAGCAACCTGTCAGCGCAGTAGCTGGCTGCAAATGCTTCAGGCTTCACAAATGGAACGACGTTGCAAGTACCCTTGATGTAACCAATTGCCTGGTCAATAACCAGGTTTGAAGCGTGCTTCTTATCTGGATTCAAGTCAAGATGTACTTCGATTTCCTTGTCTGTCAACTGAGCAAGAGTTAGGTACAATTCAGATACCTTATAAACTTCATTCATCAAACGTAAGTTTGGTTTCTTCTTGTTTGGAGTAAAGTCCACTTCAGTTTCGATCTGACCAAAAATTTTGCAGCCATGAGCGCAATCTTTGTGGACAACGATCACACTATAAAAGTCTGCCATCCACTTGCCATGTCTCTTGTATGCAGTTGAGTCGCAACCAATGTAAATCTTACTTGTGTCGCTTGTTTCTGCAAGGAATTTTTCTATTTCTACAAAGTTAAATTTTCTCATTTGTGAATTTCCTTCACTTATATTTCCGTACTATTAACCCTGGCACAACCATCTATTATTCCTAAGATAGCAAAGAACAAAAAATGCCAGGACTAATTTACCCATTTTTTGTTCCTTGAATTGGTAGGCGTTAAGGGTGCTGCCCCCTTCCGTGAACGGTAATCTGCCGCCTAAGGGATTATAAGTTCCTCCCGCACAGCTGGTGCTAACGCCTATTATTTCATCTATTTAGTTCTTTGTTTGATAAATTGTGCCAACTCTTCCCAAGAAAGCGGTTGCATGTTAGTTTGCTCAACACAAACGTTTAAATACCAAGGATCATTAATTTCCTTTTCATGTATATGACCATGGACATTAAACAATCTAGCTGCATTACCATTATTACCAGGATGCAATGGAAAATGCGAAAAGATTGTTGGTGCCGCAAAATCACTCTTAAACCTTCTTGATACCAAAATCTTGTCAAATGAATCAACCATTTCTTGTTTATCCATTTGGTCATCGTGGTTTCCCAAAATTAACCTGATTTTTCCATGGAGTCTTTTTGCATAACTAATATCTCCAAAGTCACCAAGATGATACACCTTATCTCCTGGTTTGATAACAGAATTCCACATTTCAACAATGTGTTCATCGTGGTGTTTAATGTCTCTGAAGTTTACTTCCTCAAAACCACCATCTTCTTTTCTTCTTATAAAACTACCTCTAAATGCTCTACCGGTGGCATTAGTAAATTTGATGATATTAGAATGTCCGAAGTGAGTATCTGAAATTACCCATTTATTTACCACTTTTATCTCCCTCAACTGTAATTTGGAACAAAAGTTTTGGCGTTCTCATAAAGAAAGTGTGTCTATAACACTCAATATTGTAAATACCATCTGCTTTTGTTACGTGATCCCTGCCACCCATTGAATGACAACGACCGATCTGATCATATACTTTCATGGGAGTATGAATACCCAACATTGCTGTTAGGCCTAACATAAACACCGATATGAGAATGCCCAAAGCAAAAAGTGCTGAAACTACGTCTTTCATACTTCAAAAAACCTTTCTGGATCCCTTCCAAATGCTTTAGCAGATTCCTCATAACCATCATATCCACGGGCATTGCTCACCACTTTTGTAGAACCAAATTCCAGTTCAGTTCTAATGTGAGTATGACCAAATACCCAATACTTGATCTGAGGATGGTCAATGATGTACTGCTCAAGATTGGAATAATAACCATGATCAATAGAGTTGCCTGAATGAATTGGGTTGACACCTTTACCTGTTGGTGAATGGTGCGTCGCCACGATTACATTCTTGTCCTTGTATTTTTCAAGACTATCATCCAAAAACTTGAATGTTGTATCAAATGCATCTGCGGCATCTTCTGGTGTCCATATATCATCCTTGCCCTTATAAATGATTCTAAAATCATTCATGCCATTACCAACCGATGCTAGTGTATGTGCGTTTCGGTTGTTCATGTTGGTCCAAAGTGTGCCACCCAT
>ERZ724505.543-NODE-543-length-24013-cov-3.837841_pt1 | contig 24013 bp, 41 predicted proteins | sample MGYA00376038_ERZ724505 | MGnify/ENA primary metagenome ERZ724505 (study PRJEB28724, sample SAMN07190884) | wastewater metagenome | isolation source: effluent of sewage treatment plant in Hong Hong | place: Hong Kong | collected 2016-03-17 ...
CAGATCCAGGCCAAGTGGAATCTCTCTCTGAAAAAAACTTCCTGCTGATTTGCAGGAAAAGGTCCGGGCGGTTTATCTCGCCGAGATCACCAAGTTCAGAAAACTTCAAAAATAGGGGAAGCCATGAACGTAAACAACGTAATTATCTCTGGCAATCTGACTCGTGATCCTGAGCTTAAATACACCCCGTCCGGTAAGGCTGTTGTGCAATTCACCGTTGCGAATAACAACAAGTACACGCGGGACGGGCAGGCGGTCGAAGAAGTCTCTTTTATCAAAGTAACCGCTTGGGACAAAACCGCCGAACACGTTGCTCAGTACCTTGCTAAAGGCAGCGGCGTTTTGATTGAGGGTCGTCTGAAGCAGGAGACTTGGGAAAAGGACGGTGAGAAGAAAGAGAAGACCGGCGTTATCGCAAGTCGGGTTCACTTCACCTCCAAGCCCAAGGAACGATCCAGTGACTCGGGCAGCGCGAATCAGGTCTCGCTCGATATGTCCGGCTCAGAACAAGCACCGTTCTAAAAAAAATGACGGCGGGTCGCATGTTTCGCGGCTCGCCGTCAACTTAAAGGCAATTTAAGAATGGCAAAAAGATTTGTTGAGACGACTGCTTGGGACGACCCTTGGTTTAGAAATTTACCGGCAAACTATAAGCTTTTTTGGCTTTATCTTTGTACTCGTTGTGACGCTGCTGGCGTTTGGAAGGTTGATCCTGAAGCCGTTAATTTTTTTATTGGCGAAAAGATCATTCTTTCAAAAGCGTTGGAGCTTTTTAACACAAAAAACGGCGAAGAAGGTAAGACCAGAGTCGCTATAATTGCGCCCGGAAAGTGGTTTTTGATTCACTTTATCGATTTTCAATACGGCAAACTGACTCCAAACTGCCCGCCGCATCGTAAAGTCATTGAGGCTTTGGCTTTACATAAAATTGAACTTCCTTTTAATGACTCTCAACCAAAGGGTTGCCAAACCCTACAAGAAGAGGAAGAGGATAAGGAAGAGGAAGAAGAAAAGGAAGGTGAGCCCAAAGTCGCTGAGGTTCGGCGCGTGGTCGCAGTTGCGTTTGACCCTATGACCGAATTTCCGAAGGTCTGGAAGCTTTACCCGCGCAAGCTTGGATTTAAGCAAGCGCAGCGGCATTTCAAAGCCTCTGTAAAAACGCCTGAAGATTTGGCGAATATCAACAAAGCTCTCGCGCGGTACCTCAAGCACGCGTCCGATAAAGACCCTGAATTTATCCAGCATGGCTCAACGTGGTTTAATAACTGGCGCGATTGGATCGACTTTAAAGAAAAAGACATTCAGAAAGTGGATCGTGTCACAAATTGCTTTATTTGCAGCGAAGATATTCCTGAAGCGCAGTATGCCTCTCACCTTCAGGTGCACGAAAACGAGAGGGCTGGAACCAAAAGAGCGGGCTCGGTGTCGTCCTTAATTGCTGGGATTTCATCGAAGCTCGATGCAAACCAAGGAGCAAACGTTAGATGAAAGTTGTCAAACTAGATACGAAGCTCGACCCGACGAAAATCGCCGACGCCTTTTTGTCGAAAGAGCCGAGCGCGGAAGAGCACAAAATCTTTCAAGACCAAATGGAAGAGTGGGCTAAAGACCAATCCCCCGAGAAAGGTCCGCGTCCTGAGCTCAAGCGCGAGCGCATGAGTGTCACCGAGTTTTTCCGAGACGTCGTGAGTCAGGCGATCCGTCAGGTTCACAAATCCGCGACCGTCGAACATCTTCGCCGCAGCAACAAAATCATCGAAGAGTTCAACGCCGTTTCTGCGGACCCGTCGAAAGAAGGCATTGTGACGCTTTCGCCGGACGATTTCGACTACGTGCGGAAGGCTTTCCGCAAGGCTGACGATTGGAAGAACACGCCGGAAATCGCAAAAGCGATTCTCGCCGTGGACGCCCAGATCGAAAAAGCCGTCGAAATCGAAGCTTAAGCGGTACCCAGAATGAGCTTCACACGGATCACTTTCAAGCCTGGAGTCAGGGAAGCCGAGGCTGCGGCTCATTCTGGGTTCTGCCGCATCAAAAGCTGTGTCTTTAAAATTCATAGCTTCCATCATCGGCTGGCAAATACCAAGCCGAATCATCAGTTTAATTGTGCTGGCGTCTGCGAGTATCACCACGTCAACAATGCGACCGTTCCCGGTCTGAATGTTTCAGAGCGAGAAGCGGCAGCATACGAGCAGTACCTACAAAAACTAAGGGGAAAATAATGTCGTTCATGAAACGTGACGGGATGACTGTCATTGGTTCGGCTTTAGAAGGGATGCGCCGCGAGATCGGGAATCTGAAAACCGGCATTGATCTTTGCGAACGCCAACAAGAAGCGAACAAGAAAACAATCGAAATGCTTTCGGACGTCAATCTCGGTCTGTCAGCCAAAGCCGCAGGAGCGCGGTCGTTGGTTAGTCAGTTCGACAGCCTTATCCCGGTGACGGTGGATTAAATGCAGCGGGGCACGTCGGAAGCCCCGAGCGACCAAAGGCTAAAAAGTATTTTCATACCTGAAGTCTATGGAGATTGGATCGAGCGTGAACGTCGCGTTTCGGCTTACTACCGAAAGACTTTCACGCGGACCGAGCGCTTGATCCTATTCTGCATGGTGGTTTGCGATTGGTCGCGGCGGGTGATAGAAGAGAAGACCGGAATTTCACAAAGACAAATCAATAACTTCTACGAACGAGTGAGGGAATGGGAAAATGGCTAAACAGATAAAGTCCTCAGAAAAAGCAAAGCCGCCGGTGGTTGATCCGGTTGTTCAGGGTCCAGCTCCGGTTGATGCACCGCAGACGACCAAGCCAGCGCCAGAGAAAGCCCCGGTGAAGGTCGAGAACCGGACGTTCCGCAAGCGACCGGTTCAAATCAGCGCGTTTCAGTGGTTTCCTGAGCTTGGTGCGGTTGGTGGTGTTGAGTTTATGGAAAGCGGTCCAAATCTCGATAAAATTCCCGTTGTCAACACACTAGAGGGAGTTCACTCGGTCAAATCCGGTGATTGGATTATCACTGGCGTCAAAGGCGAGAAGTATCCTTGCGACGCTGATATCTTCGCCATGACGTACGAAGAAGCAAAAGAGGGCGAGCTGCCCGATCCGACGAAGCTGCCCGAGAAGTCCGAGCGCAACATGACTTGGTTGATCGTGCGTTTCGCCAATGGCGACAGCTTTAAGATCGCAGCCAAGTATCTCGCTCAGAAAATGGTGTCTTCCCTTAAAGACTCCAAAAATCCGGTGACTTTTGAAGAAGCCATGCGGTCGCCCGCTGCGCTCGTCAAGTTCTCCTCTGAGCAAGTCGGATGGAACGAGCTGGCGATGGTCGCGCTTGGGCATCAGCCGCCCGCGCAGACGGATCGCCCGCTTGAATGGGCTCAAGCCTTCAAGACGGTCGAGATCGAGCCGGAGCCGAAGCCAGAGAAGCCGTACGTGCCGCCTGTGTCGGATCTTAAAACCGCACGGCAAGAGGATGCGGCAAAGAAGATCGGGAAGAGGAAAGAGAGCGACGACGATCCCGACACTTGGGAAGAGTAATCCGAATGTCCCCCGGGAGTGTTTGAAATCTCCCGGGGGTGATTGACCATCCTTAAAAACCGGAGCGAAAATGCGAATCGTACATCACTTCAAGCAAGAGAGCGAAAAAGAGATCCAACAGGCAATTTGCCTTTACCTACGGATGAAAAGGCATATTTGGTGGAGACAGAATAACGTTGGGGTCTACGACCAAAAGAAAGGCATCTATCGCTCGAACCCAAACACGCTTCGCGGAATTCCAGATATCTTTGTGATCGACGGTCATCGGATTCTTGCGCTTGAAGTGAAAAGTTCTGTTGGAAAACTCTCGCCAGAACAAGCTCAATTTGACGAAATGTTTCACTGTCCTCCATGCCGAGAATATCGAATTGTCCGCAGCGTTTCGGATGTGATCGCGCTTGGATTATAAAGATGGTCAAGCGTCTCGATCACAACGGTGAGCCGATAGAGAAGCCTAAAAAAGAGCGCAAAATCGAACCGATTTCTCAATGGAAAACTGCTCCGCTTACCATGTTTCAAAATCACTTCCATTTTACGTCAGACAAAAATAATTTGAATTTCTGGCAGAGGTTATGTATACTATTTTTGTCAGACAGAAAACCGAAGTAAAACGGAGGTGGTTGTGGGAATGAAAGCATTGACGAAAAGAGTGAAGGCGGGGCTGAACGAAGCGGGGATTCATCTTCTAGGACTAGACAAAAAGTTCCTCAAAGTCGGCGACACCGTTATTTGGCGCGGCGGCTGGGGAAAGAACGCTCCGCAAGACGCAGTAATCACCGGCATTCGCAAAGACTGCTATGTCGGTAAAGAAACGATGGTTGAGCGTGTGCCTTGGTCAGACTGCTCCGACCGCGACGTGATCGTTTGGATGGACAACGGGTTCTGGGCTTATGGCTTCCAACTTGAAAGGAAGGTTTCCCATGTTAATTGACCTTACGGTTTATTTTAACTGGCGTCGTTTCCTGCCGGACGGCGCAATCGGCGACGGCTGCTTTTGGTTCCAGATCTTCGGCGTCATGGTGTTCGTGCACCCCCATAGAAGCCATGTTTGAGCAGCATAACGGTGTCTTCACGATTTATTGTGAAGAGCGTGGCTGCTCGGAGAGCGAGTCATTCGACACCGATAACGACTTCCGGTCGTTTATTGATGAGGCAAAAGCTGATGGCTGGAAGGTCTATAAAGACGGGGATAATTGGGCGCACAAGTGCCCGAGCTGCGTCTTGCGGAGCGTTCTTTCCCCAACTGTCAAGCCAGCAGTAAGGCAGTATATTTTGAGAAAAGACGCGGAGCGGTTCCAATGATGGCGACCTTTGAGCAGTCCGTAATTTGCGACTGCCCGTCAAAGCGTGTCGTTTATCTCTCCGAAGGGCTTGACTCGAAATTCGTAAACGGTAGGTGCACGAGCTGCAAGCGGCGTCACAGCTACCCAGCGGACAAGGTTCCGAAGCCCAAGAAGGTGGGCGCGGCGCAGCGCGTCGCACCAACCGAAACGCCGATTCCAAACAACGACACGAATCTCGACCTGTCATTGGACAATGACTGCGTTCGGCTCAAGTGGAATGGCAAGGTTTTCACAATTGGCAAGATTCGCGGCAAAGAGTTTGAGAAGTTCGAGAACGGCAAAGGCGTCCATGTGGCGACCGATAGTTTTGGGATGCCTTGGGCGCTTATGAAGTTCTTGCAGTCCAAAGGGGTTCTTTACATTCACATTTTCTACGGCGGTTACTGGTACAACACGACGGTCGATCATTTTATCGAAAAAGGATTTTTCCTTTACTTCAAAGGCGCGGCTGAGAAACGCATTTACTTAAAACGGAGTGACTTTTCATGAGCATTTGCACCGATCAAGCAATCCTTCGCCAAGTCTCGCGCGACACTACTATCGAAGAAATCGAGCGCACCGGACTTGCCGAAAAGATGTTTGACGCCTTAAACGGCGCTTGGGTCCAAGGTGTTGGGATAGCCGCGATTCAGGTCGGCGTACCGCTGCGTTTCGCATTTCACTTCGTCCATTACGACGAAAGCCAGCCGGACAAGTATCGCATTGATCGTGAGAACCCCGTCTTTTTGCTCAATCCTAAAATCATCAAGGGAATCAACTTTGCGAAGTTCCCGGGTGAGGCGTGCTTATCGGTCCCGCATCAGAAGAAAGATACGATGCGTTACACCGACATTGTTTACACAACTTTCGAGGACGGTAAAGAAATCGTGAAAACCGCGATTGGCTTTGAGGCAGTCGTGATCCAGCACGAGATCGGACACATGGACGGGAAGCTTTTCTTGGACCACGCCAAAAAAGAGCCCGGGCGCAACGAGCCGTGTCTTTGCGGCTCTGGAATCAAGTACAAAAAGTGCTGCGAATTGACCAAAGGCAAGCATCTAATCAAGATCCAACCACAGAAAGCCGATGGACCAAGTGCGGCTGATTTAAAAAAGGCGGTAATCAAACCATGAGCGCAATTCCTCTTCATCAAGGCATGAACCCGACCATTGATCCGGCACAGGTCGAAAAGATCTACCATTACTGCCGCCGCTCGGCTGAGCGGTGGGCTCCATTCAACCGCTTCACCTACATGACCCTGCACGATCACATCATTCCGACGGTCGTTGAGACGGACAACCCGCTCCCCGCGTTCGCCAAGGCTCTTGAAAATCGCGTGCTTGAGGAATACAAGAGCGTGCGCGAGTTCTACGAAAAGAATCGGTCGGGTCGGATGAAGCGCCTCAAGTGCTGGCTATTTCACAAAGATTCGCACGTCCACGGGACATATCACATCATCGGTCAGGAGTTTTATTTCCGAGACTGCTGCCGATGCTCTGTGATTGATGAATTTAAAACCAAGCAAAAGTAAAAACGAAAAGGGGAAATCATGGGACTCTCGACCATAGAAGAAAAACTTAACAATCAGGCTGACGCGGAATTGAGGAAGTTGGTCGATCAGACATATCCACGGATCACGCCGGACGGACTTTATTCAATCTCAAATCTGAATTTGGATTTGAAGGTGGGCGGTGAAGTCGTCAGCTTCGGAGTCTCGGATCTTATCGGACAAATTCGCAAAGCTGTATTTGACCAAAACGTCAAAAAATGGCGACAAGAAGCAATCTACACGTTTCTCAAAAACGTCGAAGAAACCAAGGGTCAGCTCGACCAACTCTCAGCCGAAGATATCAAGTCGTAAACCACAACCAATAGGAGACGATCATGCTCGACAAGTTACCCGAATTCACCCAGCTCATTGACGGCTCGCACAAGTACACCGATGTTTTTACCGACGGGTATGTCGGACCCGGAAACGCGCATCACAATTATCTGATTCGCCAAAAACCGGTCGAGTCGGATGGATTGGTCCAGAGCGGACCGCCTTTTGTCTACATCCGGTTTCAGGACGGTCCGATCAAGGAGTCCGGCGTCAACGGAGTCATGGACGAGAACCTACTCGCAATCGTGATCGACCGGCTGCAAGGTTTTCAGTCCGGCAAATTCGCCTGCGAAGAGAACCAGCGAGCCCTAGATTTTATCCAGCTCGGGCTTCAGACGCTTCAGCTTCGGACTCAAAATCGCGAAAAGCGTGGAGTGGAAGGAACACATAAAATCTAATGGCTCTTTCGATGAAAGAGAGAGCGCGTCGGTGGAGAGAGAGACACCCCGACCGCCGAATGCGCGACAACTTACGACGGAGAAAGCGTCGTGACAATAGAGACAAGCAGGGTATCTGGGGTGTCAAACATCGACTCATGACGCTCAGGTGTCAGCGACCGGATTATGACGGGATCGAGGTTCGGATCACGGTCATTGAAATTGCAAAGCTTTGGTTCAGAGACAAAGCTTGGATGCTCAAGATCCCGCACTGTGACAGGATCGACCCGGACGGGCATTACGAGTTTGGAAATTGCAGATTTATCGAGCGCGTTGAAAATCTAGAACGACGTCGTTTTGGAAGCGCGGTCGAATCGACAGGGCGAGAGCCCGGAGAGGATGGATAGCATGGAGTACGTGAAAGCATCGAAGCTTGAAGAGATCAAGTTGAGCGGCGTCGAAGTTGTCAGTGTCGAGCGAAATACCTCGGATAGCTTTGTTTCCGTTCACCTGAAGGACAAAGACGGCAAGGAGGTTATTTTCCGTCAAGGGCAATTGTATTCCCTCGACGTGTTTATTCAGCGCCCGCCGAAGTTCGAGAAGAAATGGGTCGTCAAGACCAAGAAGCCGGGCATTTTGTTTCAGGGGATCTTTGATTCTGAGATTGAAGCTCGTGACGCCGCCGCCGAAGCTTTTGGTGTTATGAATTTTGACACAAAGCTCAAAGACCTTTGCGATTTTGTTCAAGAAGAAGTGCAGGTTAGCTAACATGCCTCCATTTGACCTCGACAAAATCCAAGACGAAATCGGCGCATGGAACGATAAAAACTTCCCCGACGGCACGCCTGACGACGTGCTGATCGGGGCGACCGAAGAGCTGGGCGAGCTCGCTCATGCTCACCTCAAAGGCAAGCAGGGGATTCGCGGCACGACGCAGCAGCATTATGACGCCGCGTGCGACGCGCTGGGCGATATCGCGATTTACCTCATGGCTTACTGCCACAAGCGCGGGATCAGCTTTGAGGGCTGCATCGACGCGGCTTGGGATCAAGTCAAAAAACGGGATTGGACAAAAAATAAGGAAAACGGCGAATGATGAACGAGCGAAAGCAGATCAAGAAGGCAGTCGAAGAAGCTCGGATTATTCTTGCGAACGGTGGGATCAAGACCGATCACTTGATCGAGCTTTCGCATTCGTCGTGGGAGATTGAATCAAATTTGGAACCGGGCGAAACGATGGTGCATTTGCCGAGCCTCGGCATGTACGCAGCGTTTCGTCTGCCAAAAGCGAGGGTGTCATGAGCTTCCATGTTCCAAACGAGTATCGGCTTCGCTCCGGCGAATACGGATCAGATGACTCTATCGGCAATTACGGCGCGTTCTATATCCCGTATTACGGTCGGCTGCTCAAAGTCTTGGCGTCAGAGGGCGCGGGCTGGGAGCACGTTTCGGTATCGCTTCAAAACCGGTGCCCGAATTGGACCGAAATGTGTGTGATAAAAGACCTGTTTTGGGATGATGAGGACGTTGTTGTTCAGTTCCACCCGAAGAAAAGCGAGTATGTGAACGTTCACGCTTATTGTTTGCACTTGTGGCGACCGGTTGGCGTGACGCTGCCGACGCCTCCAAAGGAGTTAATTGGATGATGGATTATTCTGAAGAGCTTAAAGACCTTCCGCAACACTCTGGGTTTTGCGAATGTTGTGGTGCCAGTAAAAAAGACCTTCTGAGCCTTGGGCTCGTGGTCAATATGTTTGCTATGGACGGATTATCTTTCGCGATGTCGCTCAAGTGCTTACTTGCAAATAAGCGACTGATGCGTGCGCTGAACGTGGCTTACAACGACTAATGAAGCCCGTTCACCAAAAAACCCGCACAAGCTGTATGCAAGCCTGCGTCGCGTCGATTCTTGAGCTGCCGCTGTCAGCGGTGCCTTTCATCGACCCGGATGCTGAGACGCCATATTCTTTTATGGGCAAGTGGCGTGAATTTGTCAGGCATTACGGATATGACTTGCTGTTTATATCGAAAAGTGCGCCCGGATTTGAGACAGAGTTTCACCCGCGCGGCTACTCGATTGGGATTGGTGAGGCTAAAAACGGAGAGGATCATGCGGTAATTTTGCTTGATTGCAACGCGGTGCACGATCCGTACCTTGGCGGTGAGCCGTTGAAAGAAATCAAAGGGCACATTTATTTTGTCGCTATGAACCCGAAGGGGCTGCTCAAATGACGCAGACCGTCGTCTGTCATTGTGGCTCGACCGCTTCATTGCGCTCAAATGCCTTGCTCTACAACGGCAAGGAATATGGCAACGGCAAGGCTTGGATTTGTGACCGCTTTCCAGAGTGTCGCGGATCAGTCGGCACTCACCCGGACGGCAGACCGCTTGGCACGATTCCTGACGCTGAGACGAAACGGCTGAGGATCACGGTTCATTCCATGATCGACCCGATTTGGCGGCAGCTCGGAAAGAAGAAACTACGCGGCAGCGTCTACGGATGGCTGAAGCGTATCACCGGCTCGCAGAAGGAAATCCACATTGGCGAGACGACAAAAGAGGATTGCTTGAGGCTGATTCAGCTTATCAAGGCGAATCCTTACACGGACAAAAGCTATAGGGAGAAAAAATGAGCCAGCCGATCCGATTTAAAGTTTGGAACGAGGTTTTAAAGCGGTGGGTCGGCGGGGATTGTTATATCAGGGGCGGCGACGGAATGCTTTTTCATTGGCAGGATGGAAAGATCGCTGCTGGCGCCCCTCACTATAAGGTGATTCGATTCACCGGACTCAAGGACAAGACCGGGAAGGAGATTTGGGAGGGGGATGTTGTTCGGTGGTTTTGGGATTTAAATCCAAAAACAAAAATGCCGGTGTACGGACCTGCTGGCGAGGTTGTGCTTGGTCCTTTGAATGAGGATGGGAAAGAAAGAACGGGATGGTTCGCTGTCGATTCCTTTATTGATTCAGATTGCGAAGTCATCGGCAACGTGTGGGAGAACCCGGAGTTGGTGAAGCCATGACACAGCAGAGAAGCGCGGAGGAGATTGCTGAAAAGATCATCAAGGACTATCGAACTATTGGATACGGTGAAGTAGTTGAAGCCATCAAATCGTACGCCGCCCAAGAGGTCGCCAAGGAGAGGGAGGATTGTGCGAAGTTACTCGAGTCAAAATGGATAGAAATTCCTCAAGATTTTGGGGTTGAGGATTTGGATCTATGGGTTAAATCCATCCGTGAAAGGAAATCCCATGACCCAAGAGCTTAGTGATGAGGGGCTAGAAGCGTTACTAGAAGAAACGTCAATGAAGCTTGGCTACCACCCTATGCATCATCCACAAAGTATCGTGGTTCTTAGAGAAGCCCTCAAACAGGTAAGGCGGGAGGCACGGGAGGCTGATGCTAGGGTAGCGGAGGACTGGATTGATTGCGTAGACCACGCTGAACACAGCGTCTGCTTAAGCGACTGTCACAAGTTTATGGCGAAAACCATTCGAGCATTGGAAGGAACTAAGTGAAACCATGGCTGAAGGTTTTAAAATCCATCAAAACCAGGACAACCTATGCGCGTGTTACTACCGGCAAATGTTACGCGGGCATCAAATGCCTTATTACGGCTGATGAAATTCGTAGGCTTTGGGTTAGGGATAAGGCTTCAAAGATGGCAAGACCTACAATAGACAGGATCAATCCAATGGGTCACTACAAGTTTTCAAATTGTAGGTTTATAGAACTTCGATTGAATTGCAGTTTATCAACCAAGAATAAATCATCCAAGTATATCGGTATTTTCGTAGACAAGTTTTGTCCGTATAAAAAATGGCGTGGAGAACGTGTTGTTAACGGAAAAGCTATCAGGACAGCCAGATTTTATACCGAACAAGAGGCGTTTAAGGAATACAAAATGGTATTTAGCGTCTCACCGTCATTAAGGAGACTGCCATGAACAACAAGGTGAAGAAGCGGAAGCATAGGCACGTCTGGGTATTTATACCCCATTATTACAGCCCAGGAACTGAGAAGCCATACGGCTACGGATGCAAGACTTGCGGCGAAACAATGCGTTCGGCTAAGAATAGGCATAGGCACAGATACTTGCCTATGAACTATGACAAACCGACCTGCAAATGCGGCAAGGTTCGTCCTTTGAACAACAAGGTGAAGAAGCGGGTGAAGCGTCACATGCTTGGTTGTCCAGCGGCTCTTAATTGGCATCCCTGCGGGTGTAGGTGCTTTAAGAAGCGTCCTTTGAACAACAAGGTGGAGGGGTAAGGATGAGCGTCTATCCTCAAGACAGATGCTCCGTCTGTCACAAGCGAATCTACGAAGCAGCACCCTACCAAGACATTAATGGGCGGTCTTACTGCTCTGACTGTGAGGTAAAGTTTATCAACCACGATGATGATGAGGCTTCATGAACAACAAATCAGGAAGTGAGCGGGAGCAGTTGCTTGTTTTAAACACCCCGCCAAATAAGCGCCTTGCCGCCGCCCTGCCGAATGTCGTATTCCACCCGTATGATGTGGCGGGTGGGGTCGTTTCAGGCACCTCTCAGGTCAAATAATGCGACGCAAAACCTCCGAATCTACCAAAAAGCTCGAATTCTTCAAAAACACGCCCGCCTTCAAGACCGCATGGGCAAAGCTCTGCGTTTTCTGTCCAGACCATGTGGCACTCGTTATGGGCGAGCCGTCCCGCGACCCGCTGCCGGTCAGCCAGTTTGAACACCTCACCACACCCGGCGTCGTGAAGTTCTGCGCGTTCTGGAATGTCTGCGACCGGCATGAGGCTGAGCTGCTTGAGCGTGCCAAAGCGATTGACGAGAGCCCGGAACAAGCGCCGTTTTAAGCCCGTTTTCTGCTACAAATCCTGCCAAAAAAAGCGTCAAAAATCGAAAAAGCTTGTCAGACAGAAACCCCCAAAAGCGGTACCAGCGAGTGATACCAAAATAAGGGGGGTAAAAATATTTTTTGTGTTGCAAATAAAGGGGTTACGACAAATTAAGCGATAAAAAATGGCTAAATGTCGGGAGCAGCCCACTATAGTGAGGGTATGATGAACGTTTTTTAATTAAAAAGGCGTAATAAATGGCTCCCAAGAAACGAAAGAAAAAGCGCATCAAAAGCGCATCACGCGTCCCGGTTACTAAGAACGATCCCGCCGCTCGATTCACCGTTCAATTCTCCGTTCAAAAGCTACCTCGAATCGTTACCCTACCCGCTACCCTAACGAAAGGGTAAGGCTTAGGGTAATCCTTAGGGTTGCCAAACCCTACAAGAAAAGGAAGAGGAAGATCATTGAATTGGATGGGATTGATTGTCTTAATTTTCTGGATTATTGATTACTGACTGTCTTAATTTATTGATTATACGCGAATTGTCTTTATAGGCGCGCGCGTAAGAACCGGTCACGCGGTTAATCGTGCAGGGAGGTTTGGCATGGCGAAGAGTAAAAAACCGTCCGCTGCTGAAGCGCGACGCTTGGTTCTCTACGAACAGAATGTGCGCGAAGTTGGAATGGGCACGTACAACGCCGCGCTCGCCGCCGGATACCCGCACGCACAGGCGCTCAGTATGCAAGCCGAGTCGATGCTGACCGAAGCGTCAGGCGTCGGCACCGGCTTTAAAGACATTGCCGAGCGCAAAGGCGTCACGCCGTCACGAATCATCGAGTATCTTGCCCGCCGCGCTGGGTTCTTCGACCGGGAAGAAGGCGCGAAGAAGGTCGTTTCGCTCGTTCCAGCCATGAAGAAAATGATGGTCGCCAAGTCTCGCGGCACGAACAAACGTGACCGGCTGGCTGAACCAGATGACGCTGATCTTGAGCGAGCGCCCGAAACCGATTGGGATTGGGTCGAAGTGCCTGACGACGGGATTCAGCAAAAGTACATGGCTCAGCTGCTCGAGTTCTTGCAGTACACAGGGCAGGCGAAGGCTGGAAATCAGGTGCCGGTGGGTAGCGGAGCGCGGTCGATCAGCCTTCATTTCCACGTCAAAGAAGACGAGCAGAAGCAAATCATGCACAACGTGGTTGAAGAAATTCGAGTCAATGGCACCGAATACCATCCCGAGGTTGACGAATGAAAAACCTATTGAGAGCGATTTTAGGCGTCTCGCTGGTCTATCTGACGGTCGGGCTCGTGACCTTTTTGGTGACGCGATGAAGATTTGGAACACCGACAACAAAGATATCGAAAAGTCCGGCATGATCCTTGTCACCGACTGCGGCGATGTTCTTATCGCTGAGCACGAAGACGTCAAACCCATGATGCAGCGGCTAGTTCCAGACGTCAAAAAATGGAAAACCGAGATGGTTGAGTGTGCCGTCTGCGGTGAAAGCTGGTGTGAGATTTACCGCAAAGGCGGCGCTGATACGATCTGTCCGAACCCGAATTGCCAATCGGAGCTTGAAATTCGATGACGCTGACGGCATCGGAACCAGATAATTCGTTCAACTTCACGCTCTCGCGCAAGCAGTACAGCGCAATGCTGACTCTCAAAGAGGACGGCGTTGATGAGCTCATGTACGGCGGCGCGAAGGGTGGCGGCAAGACGGTGTTCGGCTGCCTGTGGATTTACACCGAGTCTATCGAAATCATCAAAGAGTTTGATTTAAAGCCTCAGACCGACTCCCGGCTCATTCCGGTGATCGGTTTCATGGGGCGCAAGCAATCGGTTGACTTCACCGACACGACGTTGCGCACGTGGAAGCGCATTATTCCGGCTGAGACGTATGAGATCAAGAAGCAAGAGCGCTTGATTGTCATAAATCAGACGGTCGCGATTCAGTACGGCGGCATGGATAGCTCAGATACGATCAAAAAGTTTAACTCCGGCGAATACGCGCTGGCGTTCTTGGACCAAGCTGAAGAGCTTTCCGAGGATGAAGTCGGCATGATTCGCGGCACGTTCCGGCTGTCTTTCAAAGGCAAGCACCCGAAGTACAAGCTGCTTTTGACCGCGAACCCGGCGCTCTGCTGGCTGAAAGACGCGTTTATCGATAACCCGCAGCCCGGATGTCGGTTCATCCAAGCGCTGCCGAGCGACAATCCGTTTCTACCCGACTCGTACGTGGCGACGCTCAAAAAGGCGTTCGGACACAAGCCGGAGCTGCTGCGGGCGTATCTGCTGGGGCTCTGGGAGGGGTTGGATGGCGCGAATGTTGTCATTTCTGAGCAGAACGTCAGGCTCAACGTCAACAACAAGCAGCACGACCTTTCAGTCAAGAAGCGCGTCACGGTTTGCGACGTGGCAGGCGACGAGGATTCTGCGGATGAGACGGTCATTTACGACCTTGAGAACACGCGGATCGCGGATCAAGAGATTTACAGTCACCGCTCTACGATGGACACGTGCGGTAGGCTTGTTGCGCACGCGAAGATCAACAAGTCGAACATGATCTGCGTGGATATCGTTGGAATCGGAAAGGGCGTTTATGACCGGCTGCTTGAGATCTATGCGGACGACGACGAGATGACGATTTTCGGATACGACGGGCGTGTGTCGGCTGACGACGACCTAACTTATTTCAATAAACGCGCTGAGGATTGGTGGCTGGCTGGCGTGGACTTCTTCGAGAAGCGCTGCGACATCCCGAACGACCCAATTCTGATGAAAGATTTGTACTCTGTCACCTATCACTTTCACTCAGGCGGCAGAATCCAGATTGACGACAAGCAAAAGGTGATTCGCAAGGCGCTGCGCAGGTCGCCGGACAGAGGCGATACGTACGTGATGGGGCTCGCGGCGCTCAGGATCGCGGAGCCGGTGCACAAGATCGACGCTTACATGCGTGACTCGGAAACTGAAACGTTCAACCCAATGACTGTTTAAGAGGGAAAAACATGAATCTCTTCAAATCAATCGCTCAAATCGAATCCAAGGAGGATTTTATTTGGGGTGCTGTGTTTGGCGCAGCCATTGGGACGTTCAGCGTCGGTTATTGGGCGTTCCTTACCACGGTGCTTTGCTCGCTATTTTGGGCAATGGGCGGGGACAAGAAGTTCAACAAGCTCTGGCGTCGAATTGGATGCGCTGCAACGTCGGCTGCTGTTTTGGCTGCGGTCTACGAACAGACGCTTTTCATATACGCCGGGTTTGCCGTGTTCGCCATTTTGTCCATCGGTTACGGTCTGCCCGACCCGCCCGAGCGCGTTGATGGTGACGAGGGCTCGCCTCTTGGCATGTTTGCGCTGGCGCTTGCGGACAATCATTACGGTTTTGCGACCGTGATCGCTCGCGGCACGATCATTGCGGCTTCAATGTTGGTTTATGCCTCGGTATTTGTCATCAGCTTTTTAGCGAGATCATAAAAATGGCTTACGACACCCAAGACAAGACAATGACCAAGGCGACCGGCGATGAAAAGTCCAGCAAGGAATCGCTCGTCCTTGAGAACTTTCGCCGCGCCCGCGCCAAGAAAAAGAACTGGATCGAGCAGGCGACGCAGGATTATGAGTTTGCCGTCGGCGAACAGTGGAAGGATTCTGACGTTCGCGAGCTTGAAGCGGTCGGCGTCAAAGCGCTCACAATCAACAAGATTCAGCCCAATCTCTTTCTGATTTCGGGCATCGAGCGGCAGAACCGCACGGATTTCAAGGCGTTTCCAGAGGGCGAAGAAGACGGCGTGACGGCTGACATTGCGACCGGACTGCTCAAAAACTCCATGAAACGCACGATGGGCGAGTACAAACTGTCGGAAATCTTCGAGGACGGCGTGATTTGCGGCGAAGGCTGGCTCGAGCCTTACATCGATTACACGTACGACCTTGTGAACGGCGACTTGAAGCTCAAGAAGGTCAACCCGTTCACGGTGTTCCCTGACCCAGACGCGACCGAGTACGACATTTCAGACGGGCAGTTCCTTATCAAATTTACCGCTGGACTGACGAAATCTGCCGTGCTTCGCATCTTCCCGGGCAAGGAAAAGGCTATTGAAGCGGTCGGCTCTACGACGCTCACGCTTGACTCGGTTGCCGGAACCGACGGTATCGGTATCGAGATTCAGTCGCGCGGGTACAAAGAGAACGACCGCAACGAAATCGGATCGACCGATATCACCGAAGTTGAGTACGACCTGACCGAGTATTACTATAAAAATTACGTCTCAAAATACCTGATCGCGGATAAAAAGCTTGGAACGCTCAAAGAAGCGACCGACAAGAAGGAAGCCGACGCGTACGTTGAAACCGCGACCGTTAGCGACCCTGAAGGCGAGAAAAGCGCCGTCGTCATAACGCGCGTCATCCCCGAGATTTGGGTCTGCTGCCTCATTGGTCAGACCGAGATCGACAATTATAAGTGTCCGTTCTTCCCGCGCTGGAAGAGTTTCCCGCTCATCCCGTTCTTCGCGCACCGGATCACGACCCCTATTAAATCTAAAGAGCTTATGGTGCAGGGAATCGTGCGGTCATTAAAGGATCCGCAAGTTGAGCTTAATAAGCGCCGGACGCAGGAACTTAGGCACCTCAACTCGTCCTCGAACTCCGGCTGGCTCACTCAGAAGGGCGCTTGGGTCAAGAAAACGGACGTGAAGCGCTTCGGCTCCACTCCCGGCGCGATCCTCGAGTACAACAAGGGCGCGGACAAGCCTGAACGCATCTTCCCTATGCCGCTCTCAGCCGGTCACGACAAGCTTTCAGCCCAAGCCGGGCAGGATATCAAAGAGATTTCAGGCATCAACGCTGACCTCTTGGCGCTTCAGGAGGGCGGTCAGTCGTCCGGTCGCGCGATCCACTTGCGCCAACAGCAGGGCATCGTCATGCTTCAGCGTATTTTGGACAACTACGGGCAGACGAAGCAGCTCTTGGCGCGGTTCATCCTGTCGCAACTCGGCGACCTCTACACCGTGGACACGGCTACAAAGGTGATGGGTCAGGCGTTCATCCAAGAGAACTTCAGCGTCCCGATCCACGAGATCGCTCAGAAGGTTCAGGCGCGACTTGCAAATGATCCGCAAGCCCAAGTGAGCCCGAGTGAGGCGCAGATTTTAAAGCAGGTTCAAGCCAGCCAAGCCCAGCTTGTGCAGGCTCAGCAGGTCTCAGGCGTGCCGACCGTGGCTCCGACCGGCGTCTCTCCCGTGATTGACCCGAACGGTCAGCTTGTCATGGCGGTGGACGAGGAAGCTGTCGGGATCACTTTCAACAAGGTTTTGACCGACACTGAAGTCGGCAAGTACGACGTGGCAGTCGGTGAAGCTGCCAACTCGCAGACCGTCAAGTTTGCGAATTATCTGATGCTGAACGAAATGGCGACCGCCGGATTCCCGATTCCTCCTGAAATTATCATCGAGGAATCAGGGCTTCAGGTTTCGTCAAAGAAAAAGATTATCAACGCCATTGCCGCCGCTCAACAAGCGGCTTTGGCGAACCCACAAGGTGCGGGTAAAGCGCCTAAAGGCAAGTCATAAGCCAAGGAGATATGAAAGTCATGGCAACAGCAGCAGCAGAAAAAAAGGTCGAGAAGGTCATGGTCGAAGTCGCAGCCACGGAGAAGCCTGTTGTAAAACAGGTCACAGCCGAGGAAGCTGGCACGGCAGGACTGTCGCCTCAAGAGATTGAGATGGGCAAGAAAAGCGGGATGTTTGCCGACAAGCCCGAAGAAAAGCCCGTCGAAAAGGAAAAAGAAAAGCCCGAGACCGACCAAGCTGCTGAAGAAGTCACGGAAGAAGAGGCTGGCGAGGAAGAGGGCGAAGCGGCTCCTGAGCCCAAAGAAAAACCAGCGACTCCGGCTGCCAAGAAAGCTGCCGAAGAAGAGGCGTTTGAAGACCCGGCAAAAGAATTTGAGCTCGTCAAGACCTACAACCCGAACGAAAAGGCGCTTTATTTTAAGCAGAAAAAAGAGCGTCTGAAGCGGCAGGCTGCCGAGCGTGAGCGTGATTTCTTAAGGACTCAGAACGAAGCTTTGCGTCGCGAAGCCGCCAAGAAGACGAGCGCCAAAGACCCGAACGCTGAGCTTGAAAAAGATTTGGAAGGTCTGGATGACGACGGCGACGAAGAGGCAACCGACAAGGACAAACCTGTTACCGTTGGCGATCTCGAGGCTCGTGAGAAAGCCAAACAGGAAGCAGACAAGAAGTCCCGCGAAGCTGCGCGGCAAATCGCTGAGCGCATCGAGCTTCAGAACGAAGAGGGTCGCGCCAAACACGACGATTTTGATGAAGTGATGGACTTAGCCCAAGAGGTGATGTCCAAGGACAAGCACGGCATTTATGCCGTGAAGCTCTCGCTTTTAGCGGCTGATCCAGATGGGGATGTCGCGGAATATGCCTACTCGTTAGGCAAGTTGCATCCGAACTACGGCAAGCACCGTAAGACCAAAAAAGAAGAAGCGCCCGCTGCGGGTGCTGCCAAAACCAATGTTTCAAAAATTGTCGATAACGCTCAAAAGCGTACATCGTCAGCCGCGCTTGGCGGGGGCTCTGAAAAAGGGCGTCTCGTGAGTGAGGACGAATTAACCATGTCTGACGTTGCGGGTATGTCGCAGTCTGCTTGGGATAAATTGTCCGAGAAAACGCGGAATCGATTGATGCGCAGTTAGCGGATCGGCGGGAGAAAAAAATGTATCTCACCAAGAACCCCAAAGGAAACTCGGTTTCCATCGACGCTTTGCGCCCGGAGATTTGGCAGAAAGCGTTGTTCAAGGACGTCATGGACAATCTGTACTTCACGAAGAACGGTCTGATGGGCAAGGAAGATAACAACATCATCCAGCTCAAAGACGAACTTCAGAAGGAACAGGGTGACACCGTGACGTTCGGTCTGACCGCCAAGCTTACCGGCTCTGGCGTGTCTGGCGACAACGAACTGGAAGGCAACGAAGAAACGATTCAGGCGTACTCCGAGAGCGTGAGCATCGACCAGAAACGCTTCGGCGTGCGGTTGACGGGCGTGCTCGACGAGCAGAAAAATGCGTACGATATGCGCATGGACGCCAAGGAAAAGCTGACGATGCGCTTGACGGAGTTCATCGAACGGCAGTTCTTCCTCAAGCTCGCCGGTGTCACGAACCCCACGCTCGTTGACGTCAACGGTGTCGTGTACTCCGCTGACTGCGCGTGGTCGAATACCCCCGATTACATCCCCGATGCGGATGAAGCGGCGGGCTTCGGCAACCGCTATTTGTGCGCGGACTTCGCGAACGGTACGGACTCGCTGGCGACGACCGACCTCTTGACTCCGGCTCTCATCAGCCGTGCCAAGATCAAGGCGCAGCTTGCGTCTCCGAAGATCCTGCCCTTGCGGATCGACGGGAAGGATCACTACGTCATGTTCATTCACCCTTGGCAGGCGTTCGACCTTAAGAACAATGCCACCTTTGCGCAGGCGATGCGCGAAGCTGCCGAGCGTGGCAAAACGAACCCGATCTTCACGGGTGCGTTGGGTGTCTGGGACAACGTGATCCTGTTCGAGCACGAGTACGTTCCGTTCCTCGATATCTCCGTGGCGGGTAACTCCTTCCGTGGCGCTGCCACCGGAACGGACTGCACCGCCGACGCGTTTCGCGCGTTGCTGTGCGGACGGCAAGCGGCTGGCTTCGCCAAAGCCAAAAACCCGAATGGTTGGGTTGAAAAGACCTTCGACTACAAGAACAAAACCGGTTTTGCCACTGGCATCATCGGTGGAATCCAGAAGATCATGTTCAACTCGAAAGAGTATGGCGTGATCGCTGTCGATACCGCTGCGACGTCTCTGGTCTAAACAACCTGAGTTCGACGCTGTAGTCGCTTGAGCATTACCCCCCGGAGAGCACCAAAAGCTCTCCGGGGACACCAACCAAACAAGGAGATACTCACATGGGTGCATTGGCAGTTACCTCTCTCAGAACGACCGAATTCGCGGGCACTTACAAAGTGGTCGCCGGAACGGTCGTCCCCGCATCGGCTTCCGACACCATCACGCTGACCGCCGCCGCGCATGGCATTTCGACCATCGTTGCGGTTGTCGCCACCTTCAACGGTGGGCTGGACGCGAACCTCTATACGCTTATGGCGTCGTGGTCGGGTCTGGTGATTACGCTGACCACGTGGAAAGCGGGCGCTGTTGCCGCTGACGACTGGACCGGCGCAATCGTGTCGCTCGTCGTTGTCGGTTATTAAAAATATCAGCCGGTGGGGATTAAACTCCACCGGCTGACTTTCACTTTCAAAAAGGAGCTTTCATCATGGCAATTTCAGGCACAAATTTCGCGTCCCTTTGGAACATTACGGACGACGTTCAGGGCGCGGCGTCGCTTGAAGTCGTGACGGATGTTGTCAAATCAAACGGCTTGAACGAGGGTGATCTCGTTCAGCGCCTCCGCACTTTCATCACCAATCACAACGCGGTCAACGCGAAGCTTGACCTTGACGGTGGTGTCGCCGATACGAACTACGCAGCGCTCACGAACATCACGGCGCTTGCCTCGAACCCGACCGAAGACCCCGGTGTCGCCGAGCAAGGGATCAACGATGCCGACCTCTTGGCGCTCTTCCGTCTCATCGTGACTCAGGTGAACACCCGCAACGCGAAGCTCGACCTTGACGGTACGGTCGCTGGCACGGATTACGCCGCGCTGCACAACATCGCCATGCCGGGAAGCGTTCAGTCGATGGACACCGCGCTTGGTCAACAGGAGATCACCGATTTCCTCGAGCTCATCATCACGAATCACAACGCTCTGAACGCCAAGTTCGACGCCGACTAAACGGTTTTTAAAAAGGGAGAACGACAATGGCAAAGACCAAAGTTCCGAAAGACACCGCGAATACGATGCTCGAGCGTGACCTTGAGCGGGACGTTGATACTGGCGCAGAGCGGTCGGCTGAAATCACGACCAACGCCACGCCCGGCACACTCACCACGATCACCCTGCCGGATGATGCGAAGGGGGTTCGTCTGTACGCTCGGTCGAATCACGTCCGTTTTGCGATCTACCCAAACGACGCTGCCCGCACGCTTGCCGCTGTGACTGCTTCGAGCGCGACAACGTTTGCGGCGGCTTCGTTCGCAGTTGGTGGGATCGCGAAAGCCGACATGTGGGAAACTCGTTTACTGCCGCCGTTTGACGGGCAGAACGCACGCATCCTGACGCTTCGCAGCATCACGGCTTCGGTCGTGGTTGATGTGGAGGTTTTCTAAGATGATCCAAGAAACCCGCGCCAAAACTCCGTCTGCCGGAATCTTGAAAGATAGCGCCTCAATCGGCGTTATGCGCGGGAGTTCTTCTGGTATCCCGAGCGAAACGCCTCCGCTTCCAAGCTCAACCGCTTGGTTTGCTTGGCGTCAAGCTCGTGTGAATTATTGGGATGCGAGAGCACAAAACGCCACTGTTGATGCTACTTATTATTTCGCTGCCTCTGGAAGCGATTTAAATGACGGTCTCACAACCGGAACTCCAAAGCAGACTCTTGCTGCCGCGAACGCGCTCATGGTCGGAGCTCAAAGAGTCAGAATTTTATTTAATCGTGGAGATAAATTTATTGGTGGATTGACGACCTCTGGAAGCGGCGTGTTTAAAATCGGCGCATACGGAAGCGGATCGAAGCCAAGCATCACCACTTTTAACGGCACTGGATACGCGGATGCTGACAACGCTTGGACTTTGGACACGGGAAATATGTACCGCAAAACCACAGCCCCGACCAAAGCGATTGGCTGGATTCGCGAGGTGGCAAATCCCTACAACCCGTATATGTACCTGACCACGACAGCCTTGGTTCAGCTGCTCCCATACTCTTGGACACAGACCATCGGCAGTGCGACGTTTACCGCTAACTCTGGAACTGATGTTTTTACAAGCGTTGGTCACGGTCTCACTCTCAATAAAATTGTTTGGCTCGACAATTCTGGCGGTGCTTTGCCCGGAAACGTTTCACGTCGCACGAATTACTTCGTTATCAATCCAACCGCTGACACTTTTCAGCTCTCACTCACTTCTGGCGGATCGGCGATCAATATTTCGTCGAATGGAAGTGGCACGAACACTTGGTACACGATGACGGGTCTTTATATCAACATGGGCGGGACCGATCCGAACACGGTAAATCTGGAAGTCACGCCGGACTTCAACGACCATACCGAGGGCTGGGCGAATACGACCTCGGGAGCCGGAAATATCTATCTGATCGAGGACGTCATTTTCGATGGGCATGGCGCTGTTCCGGGTCAAGATAGCGGAATCGCTTGCTATGGATTGCACGCTAACGCCAGAAACACGGACATTTTTGTCGTGAAGCGCTGCGAGACCTACTACAACGGACGTCACGGAATTGGTCATACAAACGGCGGCGACGGAGGCGTTTTTGTTGTTAGAGATTCGGGCGCTGCGTATTGCTCGATTGACGCCACGGCTTTCGTTTCTTTCGGAACAGGAACAGGGCTTGAATCTCATTACGAGAATACGTATAACCCTTTCGGAAAGCTTCCATCAAATGACTACGCTGGATTGTACGGTGGTCCGGCTTACCACGGCGGACCTTCAACCAGTGGAATTTATGCTCATACGGGTGGAGTCGGAACGCTTAAAATGTTTTCCGTCTGGAATCACGACTTCCAAGACAATCGACTTACTTTTAATCGGGCAACTTACGAAATAGGCGATATCACCGGAGCGAATCTTCGCGGAACCGCAACGGATTTATCATCCATTCGGGCTTGGTTCAATCACTCTCCAATTGTACGATTGGCTGAAATTGATCCTGCTGTTGTGACAATTGACGCGACAAACGATATCGTTCTTCACTCTGGAAACACTTACAACGATGGCGATTTTGTGATGCTGCAAGCATCGACGACGATGCCGGGTAATGTCACAGCCAGAAGACCGTATGCAGTCATAAACCGAGATTCAAATGGATACCAGCTTACGACTGAAAGCATTTATGTTTCGAGCATTGATGCCTCAACCGACACGATCACCTGTATTTCGGCAACGTCTTTCAGCAACGGCTCAAGAGTCAAGATTATGGCTGAGTACGGTCAGCTTCCCGGTGGTCTCAGCTCTTCGATACTTTATTACGTTGTTGGGCTAAGCGGCGCTAATCTACAGCTTTCTCTCACGTCTGGCGGCGCTCCTGTAGATATCACGGATCAAGGATTTGGAAGATTTAGACTTTACGGAGCGATTGTAAATATAAGCTCTGCCGGATCTGGAACCATCACCGCCATAGGTGTAAGAGGAAATTCTGCTGCAATTCGCGCGGCTTACGCGTCTCCGGCTGTTTACATTAACTGTGCAAAGACCGGTCTTAATTGGCAGACCTACGGATCGGCTATAAATAATTTTTCATTTAACGAAATTATTTTAGCTTTGAATGCCGGTCATGGAGTCGGCTCTGTTTACGGTGGAGGATCGCTTACCTACAACGGTCACTATAGGTTTAGGACTCGCGGTGGGTTCTGGTATCTTGGAGTAATCAGCAATGGAACCGCTCAGCTTTTCAATTCGATTGTTGATAACCAAGGGTTCGTTACAGCGCTTAACGTGACCAACGATACGGACCACATGAGAGGAAACGCGCTTTACGACCCGAACGGAGTTCTTGCTTCACTCACATCAAGCGACGACTATAAGGTGTCATTGACTGCATCGCCAGACGCCGGGAGTGCTCCGCTGTCAACGTTTGACAATGAGGGTTTCCCGAATCCGAACAATATCTCGCTTGAGTATGACTTCTTTGGAGCAACGCGTAATGCCAACACTCCGAGCATTGGACCGGTAAAAGGTTAAGGGGGAAATATGAAAATTATAGATTTTGCAGTAAAAATCAGTGAACTTGAAGCCGGAAAGACGCAAGTATCCATCGCGCAAGTTTTAGAAATTTTGAAGATTATCAACGCGCAGCTTTTTGGAATGCCGTATTTTCTTATCAAGATAAAAAAAAAGAAGTCTTAACCGTGGCAGACATCACATTTAACCAGCAA
>ERZ724505.546-NODE-546-length-23914-cov-6.964500_pt1 | contig 23914 bp, 18 predicted proteins | sample MGYA00376038_ERZ724505 | MGnify/ENA primary metagenome ERZ724505 (study PRJEB28724, sample SAMN07190884) | wastewater metagenome | isolation source: effluent of sewage treatment plant in Hong Hong | place: Hong Kong | collected 2016-03-17 ...
CCCATCATCACCTTCGTCAACAAGATGGACCGCGAAGGCCGCGACCCGCTGGAACTGTTGGACGAAGTCGAAGCCGAATTGGGCATGCCCTGCGTGCCCATGACCTGGCCCGTGGGGCAAGGCAAGCAGTTTGGCGGCATCGTCAACCTGCGCACGAAGTCGATGCGCCTGTTCGACGCCGGCGCCGACAAGCGCGGCGAAGACGATGAAGTCGTCCCCTTAAGCGAACGCGACAAGCTGGCCGCGCGCTTCGGTCACGAGTGGGAACTGGCCGAACAGAACATGGAACTGATGGCCGAAGCGGCCCCTGCCTTCGACATCGAGCAATTTCTGGCCGCCAAGCAAACCCCCGTGTTCTTCGGCTCGGCGGTGAACAACTTCGGCGTGCAAGAGGTGCTCGACGCCCTGGTGGACCTGGCCCCCTCGCCCCGCCCCCGTTTCAGCACCGAAAAAGACGGCTCCCACAAAGAGATTGCCCCCGAAATGGAGAACTTCTCCGGCGTGGTCTTCAAAGTGCAAGCCAATATGGACCCATCGCACCGCGACCGCATTGCCTTCGTCCGCGTGTGCTCGGGCAAGTACACGCCCGGCATGAAGCTGAAGGTGCAGCGCAGCGGCAAGGAGTTGCGCCCCACTTCGGTGGTGACCTTCCTGTCGCAACGCCGTGAAGCGGTGGACGAGGCGTATGCCGGCGACATCATCGGGTTCACCACGCACGGCGGCGTGCAACTGGGTGACACCATCACCGATGGCATCAACCTGCAGTACACCGGCCTGCCCTTCTTCGCGCCTGAGCTATTCCAGACGGTGGAATTGAAAAATCCCATGAAAAGCAAGCAATTGCAAGCCGGTTTGCTTCAATTGGGCGAAGAAGGCGCCATTCAGGTCTTCCGACCCGAGGTGGGCGGCTCGATGTTGCTGGGCGCGGTGGGTCAGTTGCAGTTCGAAGTGGTGCAGCACCGCCTGATGGCCGAGTACAGCGTGGACATCCGCCTGATGCCTTGCCGTTTCGTGGGTGCGCGCTGGATCACTGCCGATACGCCCGAGGCCATGAAGAAGTTCACCGACGAAAACGCCAGCAAACTGGCGCTGGACGCGGCCGACACCCTGGCCTACATGATGACCTCGGCCTACGACCTGCGCCTGACCGCCGAGCGCCACCCGCAAATTCATTTCCACCCGCTGCGCGAGCATGCCGGCCTGAGTTTGTCGACGCAATAATTGGCCCGGCCCGCGAATGGGTTGCGGAATCGGTCGCAAAAACAATCCCCTTTTCGTGACCGATTCCACACACCAGCACAGCCACAGGGCGGTTCAGCCCTGAATCGTGGGATTTTCAGATCACCCCCGCGCCAAGCAAAATGATTCTTGGCCGCATGCGCAGCCTTTGCCATTTTCACCGCGCCTTTCGCTGATACTTATCAGATCGCGGTAACAGATGTGATCCTGGAGACCTCCCATGTCGTTGCGTTTCATGCCCCAAAGTATTCGCCCCTTGGCCGCCGCTGTGAGCCTGGCCCTGGTCGGCACCCTGTCGCTGACCGCTTGTGGCAGCCTCAGCCGCTACCCCGAAGCCCCCGCCAAGGTCCAAACAGCCGAGCAGCTCTACAAGATTGGCGCCATGGATGTGCTCAACATCGTGGTCTGGCGCAACCCCGAGTTGTCAGCCAACATCACCGTTCGCCCTGATGGTCGCATCTCACTGCCCCTGGTGGAAGATTTGCAAGCGGCTGGCCGCAACCCCGCCGATCTGTCTCGCGATATTGAAAAAGCTCTGAGCAAATTCATTCGCGAACCCGTGGTCACCGTGGTGGTCAACAATTTCCAAGGGGTTTCGACCGAACAAATTCGAATTGTGGGCGAAGCCGGTAAACCTCAATCGGTGCCTTTCCGAAAAGGGCAAACCATTCTCGATGTGATGCTGCAAGCCGGCGGCCTGACTGATTTTGCCGACGGCAATGGCGCCGTGCTCGTTCGCGGCGCCGAAGGCGGCAAGCAATACAGCGTGCGTTTGAAGGATTTGCTCAAGCGCGGTGATATTTCTGCCAACGTCGAAATGATGCCTGGCGATATCGTCATCATCCCGCAAAGCTGGTTCTAAGATACTAGCTCCCCCGCGTTGGCCCGAGTAGTCTTCAAGCATGAATGAAATCGTCCAGAAAATCAGCCAAATTGCCCTCGCAATCTGGCTGCGGCGTTGGCTTGCCCTGGCGGTAGCCTGGCCAGTGGCCATTGTGGCGGCCATCGGCATCACGCTGATGGCCGACCGCTATGAGGCCAGCGCCAAGGTGTTCGTGGACACGCAGACCGTGTTGAAGCCACTGATGTCGGGCTTGGCATTTCAGCCCGATATCGACCAGCAGGTTCAAATGCTGGCCAAAACACTGATTTCACGCCCCAATATCGAACACTTGGTCGATCAACCCCATATTGGCTACAAGAAGAAGGACGCCTACTCGCGCGACCGCGAAATTGAGCGCTTGCTGAAGGAAATCAAGCTGGCGCCAGCCACCAACAACCTCTACGCGGTCACTTACAAAGACACCAGCCCACAGCGGGCGCGATACGTGGTGCAGGGACTGGTTGATTTGTTCGTTGACTCCGGCGTGGGGGGCAAACGCCGCGATTCGGAAGAAGCTCGTCGATTCATTGACGACCAGATTCGCACCTATGAAGTCAAATTAACGGAGTCCGAAAACCGCCTTAAAGACTTCAAACTGCGCAATTTCGGGGTGGTCAGTGCAACAAACCAAGACTACTTTGCACGCGCCTCCACACTGTCCGACGAAATTGCCAAATTGAAGGTGGATCTGAGTGCCGCCGAACACAGTCGTGACGCGCTCAAACGCGAGCTCTCCAACGAAGACCCGCAACTGCCCGCAGACCCAGCAGCTGCCGTAGCAGCACCCTCGGAAACGGTCATTCGACTGGAAGCACAAAAGCGCCAGCTCGACGATTTGCTGCGGCGTTTTACCGATGAGCACCCCGATGTGGTCGCAACCCGTCGGTCTATTGCCCAACTAGAACGCCAACGCGCAACCGAAATGAGTGCCCCTCGCGGCACAGGCCGGGGGGCCGCAACCAGCCCGGTCTACCAAAAAATTCGGATATCCCTGGCTGAAGCCGAAGCCCAGGTTGCGTCTTTGCGCACGCAACTCGCTGTTCAACAGTCGCGACTCGATCAAATCAAGACCACCGCCGGGAAGGTTCCAGAAACTGAAGCCGCACTGGCACAGATGAACCGCGACTACGAGATTTTGCGCAAAAACTACGAACAGCTTGTTGCTCGCCGCGAATCTGCATTTCTTGGCGTCAAACTGGACCAGGCCGCCCAATTGGCTGACTTCAAGATGGTCGAACCCACACGCGTCGACCCGCGCGCGGTCATGCCTAACCGCCAGATCTTGGCATTGGCTTCTCTGTTCGTCGCCATAGCTGTGGGCATTGGGGTTGTCTTCGGTCTAAGCCAACTGGCCCCAAGTATTCATGCGCCATCCGAACTGCGGGAGTTGGGCGGACGCCCCGTGCTCGGAGCAGTATCCATGTTCGTGTCTTCGAGTGACCAAGTCGCTCGAAGACAGCAAAACATCCGGTTCTTTTCGATCTGCGCAGCCATGATCTTCTCGCACTTGTGCTGGGTTGGCTGGATCATCACGCACTCCGGTTTTTGAGGACGCCCGATGAACACGATTGAACAGGCCGCCAAGCGAATTGAGCAACTACGGCGCTCCGGCATTGATGTCCCATGGGGCGCAGCTGGGGTTGAGGTTGCACCCGTCGAAAACGTGCAGTCAACGCCTCCCCCCTCCGCAGCGACGCCAACACCTTCACCCGAGTTGAGCGTTGCCCCGCTCGCTCCCGCAGTCGAGCCTACTCAAGCCTTGCCCCAACCTGACGAGGTCCGTAGCGAGCGGCGATCCAAGCAAGTTGAACTCAACCTCTTCCGTTTGGGTGAACGAGGTTATCTGGTACCAGGACGTGAACGCAGCCAGTTGGAAGAAGAGTACCGAATCATCAAGCGGCCGCTGTTGAAAAACACGACAGGCGAAGGCGCCGCCCCCGTTAATCGCGCCAACCTGATCATGGTGACCAGCGCCTTGCCCGGCGAGGGCAAGACCTACACCGCGATCAACCTGGCCGTCAGCTTGGCCATGGAGCTGGATCACACCGTGCTGCTGGTCGATGCTGATGTGGTTCGCCCCGCCGTGCTCGACCGCCTGGGGTTGCCCAGCTCGCCCGGCTTGCTGGATGTATTGACCCAGCCCGATCTGGATCTGGCCGACGTCATGCTCAAGACCAACGTCCCGAAACTGACCTTGCTGCCCGCGGGCACGGCGGCCGGCGTGGCCAACACCACCGAGCTGTTGGCCAGTGGCGCCATGGAGTCCTTGCTCAACGAGCTGGCGCAAACTTATTCCGACCGCATCATCGTGTTCGATGCCCCGCCCCTGCTGCCCTCGACCGAGTCGCGCGTGCTGGCCACGCACATGGGCCAGATCGTGGTGGTGGTGGAAGCCGACCGCACGCCCAAGGCGTCGGTCGCCCAGGCCTTTGCCACCCTGGAGGCCTGCCCGGTGGTGATGTCGGTACTCAACAAATGCAGCAGCAAGAAGGTCAACTCGGCCTACGGCTACTACGCAGTCTGAAATTGAATGGAAATCGTCGGAGGAACTATGCCTACAGTGGCTGTTGTCGGTTTGGGATATGTGGGACTGCCCTTGGCAGTCGAGTTCGGCAAGGTCTATCCGACCATCGGCGTGGACCTGCACGAAGAAAAAGTGGCCGCTTACTGCCGCTTTGTGGACCCCACCGGCGAAATCAGCACCGAGGAGCTGAAGGCCTCCGTTCACCTCAAACCCACCACCGATGCCTCGGCCCTGAAAGAAGCAGACTTCGTGGTGGTGGCCGTGCCCACGCCAGTCGATGAAGCCCACATTCCCGACTTCTCGCCCTTGGTCGGCGCCAGCATTGCGGTGGGCAAGAACCTCAAACCCGGCGCCATCGTGGTGTTTGAATCCACCGTGTACCCAGGCGCCACCGAAGAGGTCTGCATCCCCCTCATCGAAAAGCATTCGGGCCTGAAGTGGAAGAAGGACTTCTTCGTGGGCTACTCGCCCGAACGCATCAACCCCGGCGACAAACAGCACACCCTGACCACCATCGTGAAGGTGGTGTCGGGTGACACGCCCGAGACCCTGGAAAAAGTTGCCCAAACCTACGGCAGCATCATCAAGGCCGGCGTCTACAAGGCATCGAGCATCAAGGTAGCCGAAGCCGCCAAGGTGATTGAAAACACCCAGCGCGACCTGAACATCGCGCTGGTCAACGAGTTGTCGCTGATCTTCCATCGCATCGGTATCGACACCCTGGAAGTGCTGCAAGCCGCTGGCACCAAGTGGAACTTCCTGCCCTTCCGCCCCGGCCTGGTCGGTGGTCACTGCATTGGCGTGGACCCCTACTACCTCACCCACAAGGCCGAAATGCTGGGTTACCACCCGCAGGTCATTCTGGCGGGTCGCCGCATCAACGACGGCATGGGCAAGTACATCGCCGAACAAACCGTCAAACAGATGATCCAGAGCGGCGCAGCCGTCAAGGGTGCTGACGTGATCGTGCTAGGCCTGACCTTCAAGGAAAACTGCCCTGACTTGCGTAACTCCAAGGTCATTGACGTCATCAATGAACTCAAGAGCTACGGCGTGAACGTGCACGTGCACGACCCCGTGGCCTTGCCCGCCGAAGCCCAGCACGAGTACGGTGTCGATCTGGTCAGCTGGGAAGCCCTGCCCAAGGCAGCCGCGATTGTGTCGGCCGTGGCCCATGAGCCCTTGGTCAAACGCAGCGTGGACGACATCGCCAGCAAGCTGCAAGCCGGCGGCATCTATGTGGACGTGAAGTGCTCGGCCGACGCCGCAGCGCTGAAGGCCCGTGGTTTCGGAGTGTGGCGCCTGTGATTACCCTGCACAACGATCTGGCCCAGAAGCTGGCCAACGAACCCCGCCACTGGCTGGTCACGGGCGCCGCTGGTTTCATCGGCTCCCATTTGCTGGAAACCTTGCTGCGCCACGGCCAGAAGGTCACCACGCTGGACAACTTTGCCACCGGCCACCAGCGCAACCTCGACGAGGTGCGCGCACTGGTCGGCGAAGCAGCCTGGCAGAACCACCGCTTCATCCAGGGCGACATTGCCGATGTGGACACTTGCAAGTCCGCCTGCGAAGGCGTGGACGTGGTGTTGCACCAGGCCGCTCTGGGTTCGGTGCCGCGCTCGATTGCGGACCCGCTCAACACCCACCGCGCCAACGCCACGGGCTTCCTGAACATGCTGGTGGCCGCGCGTGATGCCGGCGCCAAGCGTTTTGTGTATGCCGCGTCCAGCTCCACCTATGGTGACTCGCCCACCTTGCCCAAGGTGGAAGACGTCATTGGCAACCCCTTGTCGCCCTACGCGGTCACCAAGTACCTCAACGAGCTGTATGCGCAAGTGTTTCAACGCTGCTACGGCTTCGAAACCGTGGGGCTGCGCTACTTCAATGTGTTCGGCCCCCGCCAAGATCCGAATGGTGCCTACGCCGCCGTGATCCCGCGCTGGATTGCCGCCATGCTGCGCGGCGAGGCCTGCACCATCAACGGCGACGGCGAAACCTCGCGCGACTTCTGTTTCGTGGCCAACGCCGTTCAGGCCAACCTGCGTGCGGCTTACGCCACGCTGGCGCCAGACGTGCCCCAGGTCTACAACGTGGCTGTGGGCGACCGCACCTCGCTGGTTCAGCTGCATGACCTGATCGCTGAGATGCTGGTCGACAAACAAGCCATTGCCGCCGCACCGCAACCCAACTTTGCCCCGTTCCGCGCGGGCGACGTGCGCCACTCACTGGCCAACATCGACAAGGCACGCACGCAGTTGGGCTTTGCGCCCACGCACGATGTGCGCGCCGGCATGATCGAGGCCGCCGATTGGTACATCGCCAGCGCCCGCAAGGCTCAGGGCTGAGTCCCTGAGGCACCGCTCTTCGTACTGACCCGGCAGCGCGTCGGGTGGGCCAGCTTCCCTCAAGCCGGCCCGCCTTGTGTGCGGCCTCCATGCTCCGAACTCTGACCCATTCACGAGCTCGCCCATGCTTGCCGCATTCAAACTCTATGTGATGCCCTACCTGGTCTACCTGACCGTGTTGTGGGCATGCTGGCATGGCATCACCAAGAAGGCGATTATTCCCATCTTCGTTTTCTTGTTCTTGCTTGTTTTTCCTCAGGCTTGGTACCCAATCCATGATCTGCCACTGGGGAGCATGTGTCTGAGCATGTTGGTCGTATCCGCGTTGATTGGCTCTGCCAAACAGCGCCCTCCGAATGACCCCAGAGCGCCCAACCACGGTTTTGTGGTCACACTGATATTAAGCAGCTACCTGGCTTTATGGATTTCATCCATGAGATACGGGTTGAGCATCCCCATCTCTGGTTCGAACATGTTGATGTCACCTTGGCAGAACTATGTGGTCATGCTGCTTCTGTATTTCGTGGGGTATTACGCAGTACGTGATGAAAAAGACGCCATAAGGATCATCACCCTCTATCTGTCAATCATATTGTTGATGTCCTGGCGCGAGTTCGCCAACTTTGTTTCTGGCGATGCGTTTTCCTACAATCGCCGATGTGTCGGCAACTTTTACCTCATCGGCTTGGGGGCAAATCATTTCGCCGCATTCATCGCCCACTTTTCAGTCATCGCCGTCGGCCTCCTGGCAGCAGATGACGATAAAAAGCGAAAGCTACTTTATTTAGCAAGCTTCAGCTTTTCTTTGTACCCCTTGTTCTTCTCGTATTCTCGCGGCGCCTACATTGCAGTGCTATTTGCCGTATTGATTGTCGGCATTGTCCGATATCGAGCCCTGCTCCCCTTACTCGGCATTTTTCTCCTTAATTGGGATTCGATCCTCCCTCCATCGGTGGTCGACCGTATCCAAATGACTGAAGGAGCCGACGGGCAAATGGAAGAGTCAGCCGCTCTGCGACTGGTTGTGTGGGATCTGGCAAAAAAACTGTTTTCCGAGAACCCCGTTTGGGGCATTGGATTTCAAGGCTTCTACTTTGCCAGCGACGGCCTCCCTCTGCGCAATGTGCACAACTACTTCCTACAAACTGCCGCCGAACAAGGCATTGTGGGCATCGTGTTGCTGGCTTTGTTTTTCATCAAGGCCGCTTGGAGCGGTTGGCGACTTTACCGAGCTGGGGGCTCGCCCTTTTCTCGCGGCTTGGGCCTTGGATTTTTGGCCTGTATTGGGGCCGCATCCATCACCAACTTGTTTGGCGATCGCTTCTCACAAATGGAGGTCGGCAGCTATCTATGGCTGGCCTTCGGCATGGTCGATCGCGCGTGGGTGAAGAGCAAGCAAGCCCTGTCTCCGTCCTCGGCCAACCCATCGATCGGCCATACAACCCAACGCAGATCCACATGAGCGTTCAGAACTACCGCCCCGATATAGACGGTTTGCGCGCCGTAGCCGTGACTTCGGTTCTGCTATTTCACGCCTTTCCTACATGCCTGTCTGGCGGGTATGTAGGTGTGGACATCTTCTTCGTGATTTCCGGATATTTGATCAGCTCTATTTTGATCAAAGAAACCCGCGAGGGTACGTTTTCCATTTTGCAGTTCTACGTTCGCCGTGCACGTCGATTATTCCCCGCCCTGCTTATGGTGCTGACCTGTTCGCTGCTAGCAGGATGGTTTGCATTCTTCCCCGGTGAATGGCGAGCCCTGGGCAAGCACACGCTCGCAGGCTCAGTTTTTCTATCGAATTTGGCCCTGTGGCAAGAAGCAGGTTACTTCGACAGCAGCGCAGACCTCAAACCACTTCTTCATTTGTGGTCCCTCGCCGTCGAAGAGCAGTTTTATCTGTTGTGGCCGATCGTGATCTTTGCGACCAACAGAGGCAGCAGAACGGCTTCATTGAAATACGCAACCGCCATTGGCATCACCCTGAGCCTATTGGCGAGTGCGTTCCTTACTTCACGCAATCCCACCCTGGCTTTCTATTTCCCGCTGACCCGATTTTGGGAATTGTTAGCGGGCGCTTGGCTAGCCACGCTTGGGTCAAAGCAGCCCACGAATTCCGCACTCACTGGATGGGTTGCTCATGCATCAAGCATGGTCGGGTTGGCTTGCTTGCTTGTGTCCATGTGGACCTTCACTTCGTCCACCCTCTTTCCGGGATATGCCGCAGCCCTACCCGTGGTGGGAGCAGCGCTCCTCATACAAGCTGGCCCTGCTGCAGCCGTCAATCGCGTGATCTTGTCCCACCCCTTTGCGATCAAGATCGGACTCATCAGCTACCCGGTTTACCTATGGCACTGGCCCATCCTGGCCTTCGCTCGCATTTACTTCGATAACAAAGAACTCCATCCCGGCTTTCTGGGCGGGCTATTGCTGCTTTCGTTCATTCTGGGCTGGGCGACTTATCGTCATATCGAAAGACCCTTCCGCTCAGGCCCAGCGAGGAGCAAAGCGCAAGCTCTACGGGAGGCCAAATGGCTCTGGATCGGATTGCTTGCCTTGGGCACATTCGGTACAGCCATATGGCGACATGGCATTCCTTCTCATTCCGAGGAGTTGCCTATCGTCCAAAAGATCGACCAAGTCGAGTCAGATTGGGAGGCGATCGCAGATCAAACCTGGGTCGGTGGAAAGCCCGGTACCGTGCTCTTCGTTGGGGACAGCCACATGCAGCACTATGCACCGCGCATTTCTGAGGTAATGCACACCCAGTCGCAAAACGCACACTCTGTTCGCCTAATCACGCTTTCAGGATGCGCGCCGGTGCCTGGGCTAAACCGGGACTCTGTCGACTGCGCCCATTTCACAGACCAGGCATTTCGAGCCATGGAGGATCCTCGCGTGGTCACGGTGGTCCTTGCCGCGTCCTGGAAGGGCTTCTCGTCCCGCCCGGACTATTACCGAACCGATGACCCGCAAAAGCAGCATCTCGCACCGCTTGCGGACACATCCCGGTGGGTGCTCGACAACTGGTCCGATCGGCTTCGCGCCTTGCGATTAGCTGGCAAACATATCGTCGTCGTGCTCAGCAGTCCCCGCGGCCCCCTCGTCGAGCCCCGGCACCTCGTCGACCGAGGACTGTGGCACTGGACACCAGTGACACAAAACTGGCGAAATTACGATGCGCTGAAATCCGTCGTGCTGGACGTCGATCGCCGCGTAGCGACGGTGGCACAGCAAGTCGGAGCAGAGGTGGTGGACCCATTTACCGAGTTCTGCCATAACGAACATTGCGACATCAGCACGCCTGATGGCAAGCCCATCTTCATGGACGATTCCCATATTCGGGCCAGCTACGCGCATGATCAGATCCACTACTTGGACCGATTCTTCTTCATGTATTCGCTGCCATGATGACCCGATGCACCGTTCTGATGTACCACGCGACTCCGGCCCCAGGCGCAGAGCCGCCCCTTGGGGCTGATCCGCATTACTCGGTTCCGACCGACGTTTTCAAACACCACCTAGACATGATCCAGGCATCTGGACAAATCGTCTGCTCGCTTGAGCAGGTTCAAGATTGGGTCACCAGAGGGCAGCGTCCGGTATGCTTTACTTTTGACGATGGCCATGCAACCAATCTGCAGGCCGCCACGCTGTTAGCTGATCGCGGCTGGACGGGAACATTTTTCATCAACCCCAGCACCGTGGGTACCCCAGGCTTTCTCAATTGGGCAGAACTGGCGCGTATGGACGCTATGGGCATGTCCATTCAGTCTCATGCCCAACATCACCGGTATCTCGGCGACGCGAGCGATCAAGAACAGAAAATGGAATTGGCCGACTCCAAGGCCCGCATTGAGCAAAACCTAGGTACACCTGTTTTCCAAATTGCGCCACCCGGCGGCCGCACCAATCGGAAAACCTGGCCGATTGCCAAGCAACTCGGCTACACCCAAATGGCCACATCCCGAGTCGGCCTCTGGCACATCAGCCGGGGCCACCCCGGCGACATTCCGCGGTTCGCCATATTGGCAACAACCACGATGGAACAATTCCAATCATGGGTCAGTCAAGACCGAGGGGCCGTTGTCAAACAAATTTTGCGTTACGAAGCACTGGCAATGCTGAAGAAATGCATAGGAAATCGCCGCTACGACCGTCTTCGTCAAAATCTGCTGGGCGGCTCAAAGGACTATTGATATGGCTTGGCTTTTTTGGGCGTCCATCTTCGTGTTGGTGTACACGTATGCCGGCTATCCCCTTCAATTGGCAATTCTGGCCAAGCTGCGGCCCACCCCAGTCAAACGAGGCGCCATCACGCCTGATGTCATCATGATCGTGGTCGGATACAACGAGGGGCAACGGATCGGTTCAAAAATTGAGACCTGCCTGAATCAAGACTATGACGCCACGCGATTGAAGGTCCTGATCGCCTCTGATGGGTCGACCGACCATATGTGCGACATCGTTGCCAGACACCCAGACCCCAGAGTCAGTCTCCTGGCCAACACGGCCCGGAGAGGAAAGGCCGCTTGCTTGAACGATGCCGTGTCGCACACACAGCAGCCCATCATTGTCTTCACAGATGCCCGCCAACGACTCCACCCTCAAGCGGTATCCCGGCTTGTTGCCAATTTTGCCGATCCGGCCATTGGCGCGGTCAGTGGCGAGCTGGTGTTCGAGGATGAGAATGGGTCCCCGTTCTCTGAGGGCATTGGCGCTTACTGGAAATACGAGAAGTTCATTCGAGAGCACGAGGCCATTTCAGGATCCGTCGTGGGAGTCACTGGTGCGCTGTATGCCATCCGCCGAGAGTGCTACACCCCGATTCCAGTAGAAACGATTCTCGATGACGTCGCCATTCCGATGCAGGCCGCCATGCAAGGTTGGCGAATTTCATTTGAGAGCGGGGCGATTGCCTACGACAAACCCTCTCAAGATGCCGAGAAAGAAAAAGTTCGCAAAGTTCGAACCCTTGCCGGGAATTTCCAATTGATGCACTTGGTGAAGGGCATTACTCAGCCTTGGGCCAACCCTCTGTGGGGGCGCTTCTTTGCACACAAAGTTCTCCGGCTGATTTGCCCGCTTGCGCTTGTCGCCGCCCTTTTGTCTCATGCCGCTTTGGCATTAAATGGGGGCGGGCTCTTCCTTTGGAGTTTTTTCATTCACATCCTTGGCTATTTGGTCACCATCGCCAGCATGTCATCCCCTCGCCTACAGGCCTCCACCCCTTTGCGTTTGTGCGCAACATTTCTTCATCTCAACCTGTTTGTCGTCCTGGGATTTCTTTCCTACGCAACAGGCCAGCAATCGCACCTATGGAATCGCTCCACAGGGACCGGCTCTCAGAGAGAATGACCATGAGAGTGACCCTCATCATCGACCAGATCATCAATGACCTTGGTGGGACGGAAGGCCAAATTATCAAATTGATCCATGGGCTCAGCAGAACTGATCAGGTGGATTTGATCGTTTTTCAGCGAAGCAAATGGCTTGATACCGTAGCCCCGAGCCTCCCATGCAAGGTTCATGTCATCGAACTGGGTGGCATCACCAAGCTTTCGTTCTACCTGGGCTTCTGGAAGCTATTTAGTTGGCTTCGCCAGCAACAGCCTGATGTGGTGCATACATTCTTTCCGATTGCAAACGTCGTGGGTGTGGTCGCAGCCAAGTTCGCGAACGTCAAAGGCGTTCTTGCTAGCCGTCGCGATTATGGATATTGGATTACCCCTAGCTATCTCTTTGCGACGCGTCTGGCCAATCGATTCGCAGACTCGATCGTAGCCAACTCCCATCAGGTGAGTAACTTCACCATTCAAACCGAGCACGTACACGAATCGAAACTGAAAGTTATCTATAACGGAGTAGATCTAGATGCGGTGAAAAGATCGGCCCCGAATCTGTCGCTCAAACAAGAGTTGGGAATACCAGCTCACCACAATGTCATTACTTTGGTGGCGAATTACCGACCGATTAAGCGCCATGACACCTTATTGAAGGCAACCAAACTACTTCTAGAGAAAAATCCGAACGTCAGTTTGTTATTCATTGGCGCCAACAACGCAACCGATCCGTGCCAAGAACAAGTCACGCAGCTTGCGCAAGATCTCGGCATGATGAGTCATGTATTTCGAGCTCACGCCAAGGGTAATATTGCCGACTATCTTTCATTTGTTGACATCGGCTGCAATTGCTCCGAGAGTGAAGGACTATCCAACGCAGTAATCGAGTACATGGCGGCAGGTGTTGCCAGTGTGGTGTCAAACGGTGGAGGAAATCCCGACCTCGTAGAAAACGGTGTGGATGGACTGGTTTTTCCGGTCGGCGACGAATATGCATTGAGGGACAAGCTGCAATTGTTGCTCGATGAGCCCAGCACCCGACACAAGCTAGCCAAAGCCGGCCAGGAAAAGGTTCGACGAGAAATGGCATTGGATGTGATGGTTTCTCGCTTCCAAGAGCATTACCAGCTTGTGGCTCAGGGAAATATCGCTGCGTCTGGAGAGCAAAAATGAGCCTCTTGGCAAAAATCGCCTATCCTCTGCTCACTGCATCGCCTTTGTTTTTCCTTCAGCGGGCGTGGGTCGCAGCGAAAGGAATCACCGTTTTCATGTATCACGATATAGGTCGAGACGACGATGATATCGACATCTGGCAAGTAGTTCGTCGTCGGGATTTTCTTCAGCAGGTGAACTATCTACGTCAACACTACGATATTGTCAGCCTTGATGAGGCACTGCATGCAGCACAGACCAAGTTGCCAAGTAAGCCACTGGCAGTTTTGACATTCGATGATGGCCTACAGGGCAACATTCAATATTTGCTCCCCATCCTTGAGCGAGAACGGCTTCCTGCCATCATTTACGTTGCGACAGGTCATGTGGAGTCGGGCAACTCATATTGGTTCGACAAACTTGTCAACCGATTACAAATCAAAAAGCCCATCACGATCAATCTTACTGAATTTGGCTTGGGTACTCACCAATTCAATTCAAGTCAAGGCGCCGAAAACTGGGCAAAAATCCATGCCCTGCTCTCCTTGATTAAAACGAGACCCAAAGAAGAGTGTGGCCCCATCACCGAGGCAGCCATTCGGCAAATTCCTGATTCGGCCGAAAACAGCATGACCCCCCTGTCGCCAGATGACGTGAAAACTCTTGCCGACTGCCCTTACGTCACGATTGGCGCACACACCAATGGGCACGAGATTTTGACTCAAATTGACCTGAAAACCGCCGAAGCCACAATAACCGAATCTGTACTAAAACTACGGCGCTGGACGAATCGTGAAATTAATCATTTTGCATATCCTGCTGGCTTTTACAACCAGCAGGTAGCCGAACTCGTCAAACGCATGGGATTCAAAACATCCATGACGACAGATCATGGCATTTGGTCGCCATCAAATTCGGCCCACACAATTCCACGCATTGCGGTCGGCAGATACGACAGCATTCATACGTTTAAAATCAATTCCGTCCGCCCCTGACGCCAGATGCGATCAGCCGAATTAGGATAAAAATGTCATTTGCGTCATACATATTCATATTTCTATTCCTACCAACAACAGTAGGAATTTTTTGGCTTTTACAACGACGTAGCATTCCTGCCGGACTGTGGGCATTGTCAGCAGCATCGGTGGTTTTTTATATCCAGTGGAATCCTCGCGACCTGCTCGTAGCCGGAACTTCTGTTTTATTAAATTACCACGCAGCCAGGCTCATCCTGAAGAACCGACAAGCGGCAAAGAGAATTTTTATCGTCGCCATCTCCCTGAATCTAATCGCCTTAGGGTACTTCAAGTATCTAAACTTCCTGGCAGACTCGATTCAAGACCTATTAACAAATGGCGGGCCACATTTAGCGAAAATTGCCCTACCTCTTGGCATATCCTTTTTCACGTTTACTCAAATTGCGTACCTTGCCGACTGCCTGCAGGACAAGATTCAGCCGCACGAGCACACCGCTCGAGACTATATTTTGTTTGTGTCATTTTTCCCCCACCTGATTGCGGGCCCCATTCTCCACCACCGAACCATCATCCCACAATTCCACGGCACCTTTCGTGATCACTGGCAGGCAAAGCTGCAAGCTGGATTCACACTGTTTTTTATTGGACTTTTCAAAAAAGTCATCATTGCCGACCATTTTGCCACCCTGGCCTCTCCAGTTTTTGAATCTGCATTGCATGGAAATGTCATTGATACTCCAACAGCTTGGATTGGCGCCTTAGCTTACACACTTCAAATCTATTTCGATTTCAGCGGATATTCCGATATGGCTGTCGGATCAGCTCTTTGCATCGGGATGCACATCCCCTTTAATTTTCAAGCCCCCTACAAATCCACAAATATTATTGATTTCTGGCGGACTTGGCACATCTCTCTATCAAACTTCCTAAGAGACTACCTTTACATTCCTCTAGGCGGGAATCGAAAAGGCCCATCCAGACGATATATAAACATATTTATCACCATGCTCCTCGGGGGCATTTGGCACGGCGCCGGGTTGAACTTCATGATCTGGGGAGCACTGCACGGCGCCTTTATTACCATCAATCATGCCTGGCGAGACTTCGGGCCTCGCACACTGATTAAGTCAATACCTGCACCAATTTACACAACGGCCTCATACCTGTTCACCTTGTTTGCGATCATCACTGCCTGGGTATTTTTCAGGGCAGAGTCCTTTCCTGCCGCCTGCCACGTACTCAAAGCCATGGTGGTCCCAACCGTAACCTCGCATCAAGTGAGCAGCTCTCCTGATTGGCTTTCCGGTGTCCTGATTGTTCTCGGCTTTTTGTTCACATTGACCTTGCCCAACTCAAAGGAAATCCACGATTGGGTGCTAGGTGGAATCACTCGCCAAACCACCGCGATCCTTGGCCTGTCGTGCGGAGCAGTTGCCGCCATATCCTTTATATTTATTTCGGCTGATTCGCCATTTCTTTACTTCAACTTCTAAAAATGGCAACCGCACCCACCATCCAATCGACGAATGCCGTTGCGTCCAAACCGACAACCTACCGAATATATTACCTGGCGCTATTACTAGGCATGGCGCTAACTTTTAGCAGCTTGTTGCTGATAACGATTCCAGAGGGGCCAAAGTTTGGTCTACTAAAAGGTGTAACTCGTCGAGTGGCGGAGGTTCATCACCGCATCACCCAAGATACCCGCCCGGTTGACGTCGCGTTTCTTGGTAGTTCGCACACTTGGACGGCCATATCCGACGCCCAAATTCAGCGAGAACTTGTCTCGCTTGGCTTAAGCGTTAGGGTGAGCAATTTGGCTTCTACCTGGATGGGGCGCGACCTTCACCTGTTCTATCTGAAGCAACTCCTGATCCACAAGCATCCTCGGCTCGTTGTCATAGAAATGACGGATCACGAATTTGCATTTGGGCACGATCTTCTGCCTTACGTTGGAGAACTAAGCGACCTTTTTTGCTGCAAGCCTTACCTCGATCCAACCTTTCCATCACATTTCGCGCTGTTTTTAAAGCATAAGGTCAACACAACGCTGGAATTGGCCCGACACCCCTGGGATGAAACAAAGTCCTCCGAGGCGCCTAGTGAATTTGGCTGGCTTGCCGTGGCGAAAAACTGGCCTCAAGCGCCCGCGAACGATCAGGCACCCAACCTCCGCCAAATCCTCAAATATCAGGCTTATTCATTGACCTCAGCCTACGGCAGAAGCGTTGTAGAACAAATGGCTGCCCTTGCGAAACAGCATAATGCAAAAATTGCATTCATATATCTGCCTGTATATGAATATGCTTTGCGCGAGCCAGCATCCGGATTTGATTTCTACGAATCAAAGGGCCCGATTATTACCATCCCCAAGGAAATTGCCAGCAACTCAAAGTACTGGTTCGATGAGTCCCACATCAATAAAGTGGGTGCAGAAGCCATCGCCCCAAAAATTGCGGGGAGCATCCATAAAATCCTAACGAGCGATACTCAGCGCTAATCAGCACGCCTTACGGAAAATAACTCGGGGCTCAGCGCTCACAACCATATGGTTGTCGGGAACCGATTTAACTACTGTCGTGTTGGCCCCCACAACCACATTGTGGCCGACGCGAACATCTCCCACGATCACCGCGCCCGCACCAATGTACACATTGTCACCAATCGAGGGCGGGTTGGTAGACTTCCCGCCCCCCTTGTACCCGATCGTGACCCCCTGGGTAACGCTGCAGTTCCGCCCCATATTTCCATGAAGGAAAATGCCCCCGAAATGCGCAACATACAAACCAGGGCCTATGTCAGCGTTTGTCGATATATTAATACCAAAAAGTATATCAACGATCAACTGAAGCAAAACATAAACCAGCTTAAAAGGGTAAGACAAAACCCTCGGGCGGATTAACCTAGTCCAGCGACCATATCTGTAAACCAGCACAGCCAAGAATCCGTAGGACAGTATGGCCAGAAAAAAGGCCACCAGCGGGACGCGATCCGAATGAACTTTTTTGTAGCGTTGAAAATCGAGGCGAAGATGATCGAACACGGACAGTATCCTCCAAATAATTAACCCCCGCGCAAAGACCACTGCGGGCTCGAACCTTGCCCCCGACATCAGGGTTAACGCGCGCGAGATTATATGCCAGAATGACAGAAATCAACGCCCCGCCCCATAGTCGAGCGCCTCAGGCCGAAAGTCACATGAATCAGAAAAAACTCAGGATCGGCCTGCTATTGGATGGGCACACCACCTCAGCCTGGGCTCTCGAAATGCTCAAAAGCATTCAATCCAGCGAGCATTCTGAAATTGTGGTCGGCATTATGCCGAAGGCAACTCCAGCGCAACCACGACCTTTCGTCAAGCGCCTACTGGCAAACTTGCCAAGTTTGGGTCCAATTGTCACAAGAAAGGCGCTGGATTTATTTTACGAGAAAGTTCTGGAGCGGAACACTTATATCCGCCCGTCGGAGGCAAGCAGCAACATCCGGACACTACTGCCAAATCTCCCTTTTATAGAAGTTCAACCAATTCGCACCAAATGGTCCGACTCTTTCAGTGCGGTCGATCTCGAACGTATTCAAGAGTACAAACTCGATGTTCTGCTTCGGCTGGGGTTCCGCATATTACGCGGCGGCATATTAACCGCTGCACGCCATGGCGTCTGGTCATTTCATCATGGCGATAACATCATCAACCGAGGCGGTCCACCAGGCTTCTGGGAAAGTATGGAGGAATGGCCTGAAACTGGGGCTGTTTTGCAGATCCTGACCGAAGATTTGGATAATGGGAAGATTTTATCACGGACCTTTTCATGCACAAACTGGGCATCCGTACGAGATAACAAACGGAATTATTTTTGGAAAACACTGTCCCTGATTCCAAGAAAATTAGCCGAATTGCACCGCGTTGGCCCGGAGACATTCTTTTCCAACGTTGAACAGGAAAATGCGACTCCCGCACTTTACTCCAGAAGACTATATACCAGCCCTACCAACTGGGAATACACCAAGCTATTGGCCCGTAAAACCGCCAGAAAAATTAGGGAGATCATCAAAAATCAATTCTACATTGACCAATGGATCTTGATGTACGACATCAGGCCCACCCTTTCCTCGTCTTTGTGGCGCTATAAAAAAATGCTCCCGCCCATTGACCGCTTTTGGGCAGACCCCCATCTGATCGAACGAAACGGGACTTACTACATTTTCATTGAAGAACTGATTTATCAGAGAGGCAGGGGCCACATTTCAGTCATTGAGATGGACAAGCAGGGAAATTACAAATCTCCCGTCCCGGTTCTGGAAAGACCGTATCACTTGTCATACCCCTTCATTTTTGAATATGAGGGCGATTTGTACATGATCCCAGAGTCAGCCCAGAACGGCACTATTGAGCTATATCAGTGCACCCGTTTTCCAGACCAGTGGACATTCGTTCATAACCTCATGGAAAATGTCAAGGCCTATGACTGCACACTGCTTCAACAAGACGGAAGATGGTGGCTTTTCGCCAATATGGTTGAGACTGAAGGCGCATCATCTTGGGATGAGCTTTATATTTTTTCTTCTGACACCCCCTTAAGCCAGACATGGCAGGCTCACGCCAATAATCCAGTCATATCTGATTGCAAAAATGCCCGCCCAGCAGGAAGGCCCTTTACCTACCAGGGCCAAACTTATCGCCCCTCACAGAATTGTTCTGTGAGGTACGGGTACGGCTTCAATTTGGCAAGAATTGAAGCTCTGACCCAGAGCACATACAAGGAAGAGATGGTCACCCGGGTCACACCAGACTGGGATCCCGCGCTTGTTGCCACACATACTTTTTCTCGCTGTGGACAACTACACGTCATCGATGCCCAACTCCGTAGGCGCAAGCATTAATCATGTTTTTTGACACTCCCATCTATTACATTTTTTTGCTTACAATAGTTTCCGGCTATTGGATTCTGCGGCATCGTGGGCAAAATATTCTGCTTTTGGCTGGCAGTTATTTCTTTTATGGCTGGTGGGATTGGCGATTTCTCACGCTGATGGCCGGCTCAACTTTGGCTGATTTCCTCTTTGCCACCCTTATATCCAACAGCTCGAATGCCCAAAAACGCAAGTTACTTTTAGGGCTATCCATTGGGCTTAATCTTGTATTCCTGGGCTACTTCAAGTATTTCAATTTTTTCTCAGACAGCCTTCACGTCCTACTTTCCTCGTTGGGTTTTGACGTGTCTAAAAGGGTGCTTGAGATTGTTCTTCCCCCAGGCATCTCTTTTTATACCTTCCAGGCCATTGCCTACATGGTCGACGTCTACTTTGGCCGAATCCGCCCCAGCAAAAACCTGATCGAATATGCGCTGTTCATCAGTTTTTTCCCGCACTTGATTGCTGGACCAATTCAACGCCCGGACCACCTCTTGCCTCAAGTAGAGAAGCCTCGTTCTTTTGAACCTACTCAGTTTTCGAATGGATTGATGTTGATTTTGACCGGGCTTTTCCGGAAGTGCGTCATCGCGGATCAATGTGCCCTGATTGCAAATGCAGCTTTTTCAGGCTCTCTGGGCCCCGTCAATATTGGAACGGTAGCATTGGGCGCTTATGCATTCGCTTGGCAGATATATGGGGATTTTAGCGGCTACAGTAACATTGCTCGGGGATCCGCTCAACTGCTAGGCTTTCACTTCATGGTGAATTTCAAGCAGCCTTATCTCTCCACCTCGATTCGTGACTTCTGGAGGCGTTGGCATATAAGCCTTAGCTCTTGGCTTAGAGACTATCTATACGTCCCTTTGGGCGGGAATCGTCTAGGCGAGCATAAAACATATCGCAATTTGTTTCTTACCATGCTGATTGGTGGACTGTGGCACGGCGCCAACTGGACATTTGTTCTATGGGGTGCGTTGCATGGTGCTTGGTTGGCTGTTGAGCGTTTCTTTGATTTCGACAGTGACCGCGTAAATCACGGAGCAATCAAGCAATGGTTCAAGCGATTCGTCATATTCCATCTAGTCTGCTTTGCATGGATTTTCTTCCGCGCACCAACTATGGGCGCTGCATTTGATTTTCTGGAGGGACTTAAAACTTGGTCGATCTCTGGTAATTTTTATCCCTTGTTTTCGATGCTCGCGGCTTTCTCAATTCCCATGCTCATGATGGACTGGCTTGAAAACCGTAGGAATGAAGAGTTTTTGACCGAGAAGTCATCGACCATCGTGCAAATTGTGTTTGCTGTGGTGCTGCTCTCCACGGTGGTGCTGTTCTCGGCCAATTCGAGTGCGGCGTTCATCTATTTCCAGTTCTGAACATGATGAAGTCAAGTTCGAATTTCAATCGTTGCCTGGCTTTGCTAGGCGCCGCCGCAATGGTGCTCGGCGCATCCGAGTTTGCCGCACGGATTTTGATCCCGCGCTTTTCTGGAATCGAAGGGCGGGTGGCCGTTGAGCGGTCAGAGGCTCGATCCCTCCATTCCACACCACAGCATCGTCAGTTGCTGATCGTGGGCAACTCTTTGCTCGAAGCCAGCGTTCAGGTTCCTGCCATCAATGCAGCCTTGACCGACGGATGGCAAGCGAAACGCTTTGTTATCGAAAACACAGCGTTTCTGGACTGGTTTTTCGGTATCAAAGGGTTGCTTGAGGCCGGTTCTCGGCCGGATGTGCTGGCCCTTATGCTCTCGCCCAAGCAGCTGATCACCAACAACTTGCGTGGCACGTATTCTTCCTATCATCTGTTTTCGGCCGAAGACAGTTTCCGAGCGGGGCGTCTGGCGAGCTATCACCCAACCGAAATCTCAGGGCTGTTGATTGGCCACTTTTCTGCCGCCTATGGTCTGCGAACAGAAATTCGTAGCGTAGCCATGCAACGCGCCATTCCTCATGCGGAAACCATCGCACAGATATTCAAAGGCGGACGCGGCACAGAGTTCGATTGGCGAGACCCCAAGGTACGCCATATCGCCGAACAGCGCTTTGACTCCCTGCGGGCCCTTTGCGAGCAATATCAAATCAGGTGTATTTTCCTACCGCCCGCAGAACCCACATTGACCGATCATGCGCGTGCCGCCAGCCAGATCGCTACGGCACACGGCCTCGCGGCCGATCAATTTCTCTTTTCCGAAGGCTATGCGACAGGAGCCTTTCAATCTGACCAGTTTCACATGACACAGCAAGGCGCCAAGGCCTATTCCGCCAAGCTTGGCCCAGCATTGGCCGCTTGGCTGGCTCAGCCTTCACTGTAAGGTCCCTTCGTATTTTGCTGAGCACCCCATGAGTTCCCGCAAATCCAACCTTGGCACCAGCATTGCCGTATACGCCGCATCGAACATTCTGGTCTTAGCGGCGGGATTGATTTCGTTTCCCATCACCACACGCTTGCTCAGCAGTGCCGAATTCGGTGTATTGAGCTTCTGGGAGGCAGGCTTGCTGGTGCTGGTTGCCATACTGAAGCTAGGTGCGAGTGACGGAGCCATGCGGTTTTACCCACACACATCCGATCCACTGAGCCACTCCCGATACGCTACAAACATTGTGCTCACCCCAGCCCTGCTCGGATTGGTTGGTTGGGTAGGGGTCGTGCTGCTTGTCTTGATCGCAGGGCAATGCAAATGGCTTGAACACCCCGAAGTCGCCTTGGTCGCTTCCTTGCAAGTACTTCCGCTGGCTTGGGCCGCCTTGGCTTTTCGGGTGATTCAAGCCCGTGAGCAGGCAGCATCGAACGCACTTTTGTCCGTTACCTGGCGGTGGTTGACGGTGGGGGCTACGCTGACGGCATTGCTGTGGATTTCGCCGACCGCGCAAAGCGTTCTGGTAGCCAAACTAATCGTCCACGTCCTGATCGTTGGGCTGCTTCTCTGGTGGCTGCTCCCCACATTGCAATTCTCCCGTCAGTCAGTCGACCGGGCGCAAATCACCGAAGGCCTTCACTACGGCTTTCCGCTGGCGCTCATGGAGCTGTCCAATATCGGACTGTGGTACGTAGACCGCTTCATGATGAAGTGGCTCGTCAATGATTACGCTGTGATTGGCATTTACAGCATCGGCTTTGCTTTGGCTAGCTACATAGATCAATTGCTCAGCACGGCACTGAGCCAGGCGCTCACCCCCGTAACAACTCGGGTTTATGCCACCGAGGGAGCTGACGCCGTCAGAGTGGTCAAACGCCGAGTGCTAAAGCCAGTTATCTATATTTGTGCAGCAATAGGAACAGGGGTCATTCTGGTTGGGCACGACTTCTTGACCTTGCTCGCCAGCTCGTCCAAAGCAGCAGCTACACCCGTATTCATCGTGATGGGCTTGTTCTTTTTGATCAAGACCGTCGTTTGGACTTGCGCCGATGGCCTGCTGCTTCAGAAAAAATCCAGAATTGTCTTCGGTCTGACTGTTGGCGCAGCAATTTTCAATGCCGTAGCGAACATCATCCTGATCCCGTTGTTTGGCATGATGGGCGCGGTCTATGCCACCGGCATCTCTCTGGTCTTGCTACAGCTCCTGTTTTTCTACCATTGTCCAAGTGAGCTCAGAGTCACCCCCGATCGCGCCCTTGTCTTGAAGGCGGTAGGGGCAGGCTTGTTGTGCTGGGTCATTGGCGATGCAACAGCCCTGTTCGGCATGAACCACCCTCTCTCTCGATTGGCCACGGGATCCGCTTGGGTCCTCGCCTGCTTTCTTTTGGTCGCATTAACCGACCCCGATTTAAGGAAGGCGGCTCAAGGCATCCGAGAGCGGTTGACTGCTCGATTCATTTGCTAACAGACCTCAGCCGCCCCGTTACAACCACTCACACACCCACAGCAAGCCTGGCAGAGGTGCGCCGTATCTCGTTCACAATGCTCCGTTTGCAAGGTATGCAGGGCGTTAGTTGTCGGATTTTGCTCTTGCAGACCAGCACGCATAGGGCTTAGCTAACCGATCGCCATCAGGAAGTCGAATGAACAATCGGTTCGACGCCCTCAGTTGTAACAAAACAATTGCAACACCCCTGAAACAAGGGGGGTGCAGTGGTTCCTTGTGCCTAGGGAAAACTTCATATGCCCTCATTACTCCGTGAACTACTTCACATCGCCGCTTGTAATAACTCGACACATCCCTTTGGAACGACTCATGCACCATACGTTTCATGCACCACGGATGGTGCCCTCTGACTCGTTGCGTTAATAGCGCCCAAGGATCTCTTCATGTCTCGTTCTGGAAAAATTCTGACCCACCGACTGGCGTTGACCGCCGCGTCGGTTTCTGCATCGATTCTGGCTGGCTGCGGTGGCGGCGGCGCAGCCGACAGTCAAACCAGCACATCTCCTTCAAATGTGGACGGCGCAACCGCGCAAGCATCTGCGTATCTCCTGCGCACGACCACGACCTCCACCAGCAGTAACCTGACTTCGTCTGCTCCTGCACCAGCTCCTGCACCGGCTCCTGCACCGGCTCCTGCACCGGCTCCTGCACCGGCTCCTGCACCGGCTCCTG
>ERZ724505.547-NODE-547-length-23889-cov-64.951204_pt1 | contig 23889 bp, 34 predicted proteins | sample MGYA00376038_ERZ724505 | MGnify/ENA primary metagenome ERZ724505 (study PRJEB28724, sample SAMN07190884) | wastewater metagenome | isolation source: effluent of sewage treatment plant in Hong Hong | place: Hong Kong | collected 2016-03-17 ...
AACCACCACGCCAAGAAGTAGTTACCCCACCACAGGTCGTAGACACCCCAGCACAGGCACAGGCACGACAGGTACAGGAGCTGAACGCCACACAGCCGAGATTAACACCAGAACAGGTGGCTGATATTAACGCCCAGAAAGCACTAGATAACGCACCGACTGAGGCGATGATGAGGGAGGCGCTGAATGGTGATGGCAAGGCTATGAGTATAGACGACCCTACCGCAGCATTGAAGCAGGAGGCGAAAGACATAAAAATCAGAACGCTCAAAACAGCAGACGGAAAAACTGAATACGTTGCTCAATTAGGCAATAAAGTAACAGACAGAGCTGGACGAGAAACAGGGTTCAAAGCAACAGCGACATCGCCCAACTTTAAATCAGAAGGTGAGATGAATAAGTGGATTAAAGCTCAAACTGATGCCACAACCCCACAAACCCCAAAGCCAGAAGCCCCAGACCCTACCGCAGCACCTAAGCAGGAAGTGCCAGCTACTAAACCTCGCACCCACCAAGACATAGTTGACGAGGTGGACACACTTGATGAGAGCGACCCTGCTAATGCCAAGCGTTTACAAGAGCTGAGTGATGAGTTTGACAAGTTAGATGAGGCACAGACTGCACCAGCACCTAAGGCTGCACCTAAGGCTATTGAGCCAAAGTCTGGTATCTCATACACGCCTCCTCGTAAAAACGGCAAGGCTAGTGTCCCTGGCACTCAATCGGTGCATTACAACACTGGGGACACTAACCTAGATGGTATAATCCACGATAGTATTATCGCTCATAAGGGTACGGCTGGTACAGCAGAAGTGCGTGCTAATGCGTTAGATAACGCTGGCGTTGATTCTACTATGCGTGGCAAGATACGCAACATCGCAACTCGCAATGTGGACAGACAGACGGGACGTATTAGCGACTCTGGTATTGAGGCTATACGCAAGGTGCTGCGTGGAGAGGCTGACCAGCCAGCACCTAAGGCGGCCAAGACCTCCGAGCCAGTAACTGAGCCTACTAATGTCGTAGAATCACCACAGCCGACTAAAACATCGACACCTCCATCTGATGACGGTGAACTTGGTAAGGTCGCACGACAGGCTGTTCTGGACGGTTCTATCACTACAAAAGAGGGGCAGGCTGAGGTTATTCGCAAGACTACAGCACTCGCTAATAAGGAGGCTGAACAGGCTGGCACGACCATTGAGGACATAATCCGTAAAGGTCAGGAAGCTTGGGAGAAGAGCCAGCTCGCTAAGCACGATTTGTCGCCAGAAGAAGTTGCTAATGGTGCTAAGACCCCAGAGGGTAAGGCAATATCGCCAGTACAAGGTTTCACCCCAGAGCAGCAGAGCATCTATCAGAGGTATAGCCAAGAGTTATCCACAGTTCGCAATAGGACTGAGGTGGCTCTTAAGGAGGGCAACCAGGGTGCCTGGTACGCTCCACGCCAGTACCTCGATGATATGGGCAACTCACCAGAGTACAACCCAGACCTCATTAACGAGATGAAGCGTAACACCACTGCCAAAACTAACTCAGAGGGCAACCCTCTGGACTACTCAACACGCCAGCACGAGGACTATCTACGACGCTATATGGACGCAGAAAACGCTGGTACACAGAGGCTAATAAACGCTGTCGAGAACAACGCTGATACCGGTGAGGCTACGGGCGTTAAGCTATCTGACAAAGCTAAAGCTAACGTGTCCAAGGGTATGGAGGGGGTTATTGCTAAGCGTGATGATGGGCTAAAACTTCAAGCTGAGGGCGACGCCAAGGGGGCTATGAAAGCACAGCGTGAAGTGCAGCGTGAGATAGACAGAACGTTCAAACAGTTAATCCGTGATGTCCCAGCTGGTCCTGGTCGCAAAGAAGCCGTCAACCAGCTTAAGGTTCTCCGTGGCACTTATATGCAGACCACCGTTCAGACGTTCGCACTATCCAACATAGTGAACAGGGTAGCGGACCAAGGTGCTAGGGTACTGCTCGGTGCTCAGCGTCCTGTAACTCGGCTACTAGAAAAAGCCATCGCTCCAATGATGGACAAAAAAGTTATGGACGGTGTAGAGGCACTTACGCTCAACACGTCTAAGAACGCACGCAAGGCTGCTAAAGAGATGACTGAAGGCACTCTAGCCAATGAAATTAGGGACAACTTTAAGGCTAACACTTCTATGGCTGGTGAGGGGCGTAACCCACTTGTTAAGGCTATGGCTAAGATAGACGCTTATGTCAGGGCAAGTGGCACGTCGGTTACTCAGGCTGGTGATATCTCGACTCAGGTGGCACGTAGGGCATTAGAGCTAGGTGCTAGTCGCCCAGAGGCGAAGGGCCTGAAAACTGTCGATGAGTATAAGCGATACTTCGCTGACTATATGAACGGCAAAAACTTCAAGGCTGACTTAGCGTCTGTTGAGACTGACCTAATGCCTCGTATCGGCTTGGCAGGCTCTGAGGGCGATAATATGGCTCACGGTGGCAAGTTCTCTAGGGGGGTGTCTAAATACCTTGACAATGGTGTTAAGACTGGTGTTGAGGCACTAGGGCAACGGTTTGGCGTAAAAGGTCTTGGCGATAAGCGTATCGTCCAAGAAGTAAACGATTATTGGAAAGTGAACGGTCCAGGTTATGCCGCTGTTACTTCTCGTGTATTCGGGTATGTGGCTAACTCACTAGCTGGTGGTGTCCCTAAGGTACTCAAGGCGGTTAAAGAGGCTGGCAAGGGCGACCCTGCCGCCTCAGCACGAGCTACTCAGATAGCTGCTCAGAGTATCTCTGACGCCGTAGCTGTTTATGGCACTATTGGAGCTGCGTTTATCCTGCCTAAGGTAGCAGAGGGTGTTATCGGCTTCACTGGGGCTCAGCCTACCAGTGGTTCGAGTGACTCAGCCCACAACAAGTCTGAGCAAGTACCTGCTAATCAGTGGTATCTCAACCTGCCTGGTGGCGATAGGCTATACATAGACCCATCTCGTATCGGTGCTCCTGGTGTTGCTGCAAACTTAGCTGGAGGCTTGCAGAAGGGTACTGTCAAAGATACTGCTGCTAACACATTGGGGCAGATGGCTAACCAAGTCGGTGGCGAGAGCTTGCCTGAGAAGTACACTACGTTCACGACAGCATTCGCCGACACAACTGCGTCTGAGTCTGAACGTGAGTACGCCAGGAAGAGGCTAGGCTCTATGGCTGTCCCCGCTATGGGTCTATCTAGCAACATCGCTAACTGGATGGACGATAAAAAACGTGACACTGCTGGGTTTACTAATACTCTAAAATCTCGCATACCAGGCTTGCGACAAAGTGTACCTGTAGCAACTGACGCTCGTGGTAATGAGATACCCAACACTAAGCAGGTGTCTGGTGGGTCTAGTCTACTCTCTATCGGCAAGAACACTGAGTCTAAAGAGTACAAAGCCTATGACCCTGTTGGGGCTGAGATTTCTAGGTTGCAAAAGGGTGACCAGGACGTATTCCCGACTAACGCTAATAAGAACGCTAAAAACAAGAATACTCAGGACTTAGCTAGCCTATTAATTAACGATGACGCCTACAAGAAAGCCGATGACAAGAAAAAGGGCGAGATGATGTCCAGTGTGCTTAACGGCACTGACTTCAAAGATGTGAACACTAGTATCTCTAACGAGGATAAGCTGGCTATTATGCACGCTAAACAGCAGGGCGACAAAAAAGACAAGTGGCTCGAGAACAACGACAACGCAGTTAACTATTACCGTGCTGACTACAATAACGCCAAAGCTAACAATACTCTGACTGACAAAGATGAGAACCTGAACGAAAAGGCTGGTAAGAAGTATAAGATGATATCGGCTCAGGTGGACAAAGACTTCGGTGCTGACCAAGAGCTGAAGCGACTGTATAGTGCTATTGGTAGCGATGAGATTAAGAAGTACTTCAACCCTAAGTCTGATATGTACGACCCAGAGATGGGAGAGCGTCTGCTAGCATTCGACCAAGCACGTACAGCTAAGGGTGTGTCTCTCAACTCTAATTTCTCTAATAAGAACAAGTACGACGCTAAAAAAGCTAGGGAGGGCTCAGGCTCAGGCTCAGGCTCAGGCTCAGGCTCAGGCGGTAAAGCTAGGGGCTATAATATGCCTACTAGCCTACTATCCAGTAAGTCCAACTCAGCCCCCGACATCAAGCGTGGCGAGCGACTGTTCAAAGCACCAACGCTAGTATCTACGGCTGAAAAAACTAAGTCGAGAATACCGAACATTAGCGTTAAGAAGGGAATACATTTATAATGTCGTCAGGAGGGTATAATGGCAACTAACGCAAGGGTGATAGATTTCGTAAAGCAAGTAGTGCTGGCACAGACTGGCTCTGCTGACATCTCTACAGGCTCAACACAAGACCAGATAATTGAAGAGGTGATTATGTGGACTAACCAGTTCTTGCCAGAACTCGAAACTGAGGCTGATTGGAACTTCTCTCGTGCCAACGACCTATCGCTCGCTACAGCCACTACAGCCAACTCTTACGCACTGTCAGACGATGATATACGTAAGCTTGTGATTAACGAGTATCGCCCGCTATGTATCCGTCAGGACGGCTCAGTGGTGTCTACTTTCAAAGTAGTCAACCCGAACAACCTCGCAGACCCGACAGACTACAGCACTGACGACAGGGTTATCCTCGCTAACGGTAGCCTGATATTCTCACGACCCCTCACCTCTGCCGAGGCTGGTGGTGATATCACAGGCGATGTTATCTACAGACTGCCACAGCTGACCAAAACCGACCCTACACTACTCGATACAGTTATACCTGCCCAGCTACTAGTGCTAGGCGTAGTTAAGAACCGAGTACTACCAGACCAAGTACAGGGGTCAACTACTCCATCATTCACCCAGAAGTACGCTGCTCTACTCGACCAGTGTAAGGCTGAGAATAACGCTACATCGGCAGTGTTCGCACAACAGGGCGACAATCTGTCGTTCATAGGGGGCGTAGGTTTCTGATATGGCTATCACTAGACCAGAGAAAGTCCCACCGTCTAGGATATCCTCGATTGATATCGACAGCGCTGACGCTGGTTTAGACCAGAGGGGGCGTGAGAGCTTACGTGCTAACAGTTTTGCTAAGGGGTATAACACTGGCATTAACGGGCAGGGGCAGGCGACTACACGCTATGTTACGAAGCGTTGGCTACCGAATATAGTCGGTACAGCGTATCAGGTGTTTCCAGTGCTTAAAAGCGACGGCAATGTACGGTATCTTGTAGCAGACGCTGGCAAGATTAAGTGGGCTGAGGAGGGCAGCACAGCGTGGACTGACTGTACTGGCGACGCTGTAACTACTACTGGTGTAGTCAACACGTTCCTGCGAGTGCTGAACAAGGTATTCATTATGAACGGCACAGACAATCTAGGGTATGTCGATATTAGCGACTGGTCGGTCAAGCACTATACGGCACTAGCTAACCCCAGTAACAAGCCTACACTGGCTGGCACAGGGCTGACTGGCTCAAACTTCAAGATATATTACTCGATAACCTTTAACGGTGTAGTCGGTACGACAGCTAACTCACCTATCGAAACGCTGAACATCTCTAAAACTCGTGAGCAGTGGGACAGTGCCACGCAAGGTGTAACGATTACTCGCAATAACACCCCACCATCAGGTGCGACTAGCTGGAATGTGTATATCTCAACCAGTGCGAGTGGTGGCACAATTACAAACGACGATATGCTCCCACTAGCTCTAGGGCTAGATTTGGGCAACGCTACTTTCTTCGATAACGGTACTATGGCGATTAACCTGTCGGCAGGCACAGCCCCTAACACTAACGGTACGGCTGGTCCGAAGGCTAAATACGGTGTAGAGATTGGTGGTCGTCCGTTCCTGTATGGAGCAACTGATAAACCGTACTCACTGTTCATCGGTGGCAACGGTCCTGACGCTGATAAGTTTAACCCCGATGTCGGTGGTGCTGAGCTGATTATGAATGACGGTACTAACTTCGCTCCGATGTCGGTAGTCGGCTTCCGTAACGGTCAGGGTATACCTGGTCTGACGGTACTGTTTACTAGCATCGAGGGTCTGTCTAAGCAGGCTATTATCGAGTCTAACACCGTAACCTACGGCTCATCATCGTTCGTAGTCTGGGGCTATACTGAGCAGAACTACGGTTCAGCAGGTGTGTCCAGCCCTAACGGCGTAGTCAATTACAAGGGTGCGTTACGCTTCCCGACTATGGACGGTTTCGTGCGTATGGATACTAAAGCTAGTTTACAGAACGTGCTATCAACTGAGCGTATTACTGACGCTATTATCGGTGAGGTGAACACTATTAAGCCTAACCTGCTACAGAATATCGTTGGCACAGCATGGGACAACAAGGTGCTATGGACAGTACCTGCTCGTATGTCAGACACTAATAACGAGATTATCGTGGCAGACACCACTAAAACGGATAGCGACGCTTGGCAGGTCTGGAATATCGCCTGTCAGTGGATTGGTGTAGTATCGCCACAATCACAGCCAGCATTCCTGTATGTCTGTCGTGGCAACCAGATACTTAAACTGGTTGAGGGCGAGTACGCTAGGGACGAGGACTCATCTGGAGCGTTTACCCCAGTGCCTATCGACTACGAGACGGCTATGGTCGGCTCTAACACGGCTCACAACGGCTTCTTCGCTATCGTCCAGACGGTGTTTTATTTACTTGACACCTTTGGCGACTTCGAGCTACACGTCAACTATCGTGACTATCGCTCAGGCGAAATGCGTACTGTCAGCAAGGCGATGAGTATCGACGTAGCGTCTAGCCTGCGTGGGGACGGCTGGGGCAACCTAAACACCCAGTTCGCTCCACACTTGCCTCTACCTGTATACAGCTGGGGGGATACGCTGCCTGTCGGCACTGAGTCGTCTGCAATGGGTCAGTCGCTACGTATACGCCTACCACTACGCAACGCTATTACTAACGAGGTGTCGGGGCGTGTATCAACAGCAGGCGGTCAGTCGAATATAACAGTTAAGGCTATATCGTTTGAGGTTAAGCACTTGGGCGTCAACCCAGATGTTAGGAATTAAAATGATTGTGGTAGTATGGAGATAGTATGAACGCAGAAGATTTAATCAAAGAATGGCGAACAGGTAAAGCTTGGGTAGACGGCTATACTAGAGATTTTAAGGACTTAGAGAACCTCGCAGACGGTGTACCACTACACGATGTCAAGGGAGCACCAGTAGTCGGCGAGGTAACACTCGCACAGTCCATCCGTCAGATACCACAGGCTAGTATCCAGAACGTACCAGAGCTATCGGCAGAGATTAACGGTACTAAACTATCTACAGACGCTATAGTGGCTAATTTCTTGCTCAGGCGTGAGATATTCAACGAGGACACGTTTGGTGCTGGTATACTGTCTAAGCTCCAGCTCGGTGCTGAGTCGGCACTAACACACGGCTTTCAGGCGTTTCTGGCTGATACTACTAAGGTATTCAGTCGCTTCGGTACAACTCTACAGGCAGTCCACTACAACGACCTAGTGATAGAGGCAGGCGTGTTCGACGGTGCCGACAGCAGTTTCTACCAAATCAGGACACGTGTAACGAAGGCTAAACTCAAAGACCTGTATAAGTCGGCTAAGAGCAACCCAGACACGCTCTGGAACGTTGAGGCGTTAAAAGAGCTTATCGAGGCTGGACCGAACGCTGAGAACTACAACAACTCATACTCGAACCCACGCTCAGTCGGCAACAATGACACTGCGAACTACCAGTACGACATCATCACACGCTATGGTGTCGGTCCTGAGTACACTATCGACATATTCAGCCCACAGATTACTGATAAAGTGCTGATGAGTACTAAGAGCTTGTCCAAGTTCGGCTTTCCACGAGTAACGCTACTTGTTATCGACCCTGCACAGCTGACACCGTTCGGCATATCTCGTGCTAGACTGGCAAGCCCTATGGCTAATTACGCTAATATCTACCTACAGTCGACAGCCAAAATGCAACTTATCAACGCAGACCCGCCAACGTTCAAAAAGGGCTTATTCACCACTCCTACACCGTTTAAGCGACGTGCCAACTGGGAGAGCCAAGACCCTAACGCTGACGCACGCCTGATGGAGTTGAGCAACTCAACCCTCCAGCAGTTTAGCGAGGTGATGAACTTTACCTCTAACCAGATACAGGCGATGATGGGTGTTGGACAGTCCAATGGTACGACTAACTCATCGGTATACCGTAACAAGGCTCAGGTAGAGCAGTCTGATAACCTACGCTCACTCGGCTCAGCACAGGTTACAGCAATACTAGAGCAGGCAATACGACAATACGCACTAACAGCCCTAGACCTATATCTCTCAGAACAGACTGTATTAGGTGAGACTAGCTTGATAATTGACGATGAGGCTAAGAACGCTATCAACCAGATAGAGGGCGATGACTTCGTGGGCGATGATAACGTTATCAATGTGGACTGGAAAGCAACTTATGACCGTATTCAGACTATGACCGTATCAGTAGACCTCTCAATGGCTAAGAAGGACATGGAAGAGAAGAAGCGAGCTGACCTACAAGATATGTTGACTGTTCAACAGCAGATGGCTAACCCTAACGACCCTATGGCTATGGCTCGTATTAACGCTATCTCTGATGAATTGCTCCAAAACACAGTGCCAGATGTGGCGAAGGAACTGCAAAATGAGTACCAACAGCAACCACAGCCAAACGCCCAGTTCGAGCCACAAACACCAGCGTCTGTTTGACGATATGGCTACGATTATTAACGAGGAGTTCGTGTTTATAGGCCAGTCTATAGACGGAGTACTCCTGTACCAGTTATTTGTTGCATTAAAGGATATGCTAGACGAAAATCATTGACACCACAACTTGTTCGTGCTTATATTAAGCTATGAACAACGAGGAATTAGCATATGTGTCCTCTTCACCGTTACTCGATACAGCTCCAGTCGAGATTAGTTCGGTTGACGAGGATAACATCGACACACTAGAGGCAGTCTTTAAGGTTATTAAAGAACGTAAAGATTTTTATCAGACGATATTAGCACTAGAAGAAAACTCGACTACTTTCACAGTCAAAGAACAGCTCGCAACTAATAAGCGAGTAGTTCAGGTGTTGGGCGAGCTGGAGAGTTTACTAGCAGGGGCGATAAGTAAGGTTAAGGAGCAGGGCAATGGACGATAGCAACGACGAATACAGTAGTGCTTTAATGGAAGAATTGGGCAATGACGCTGACACGTCATCAGAAGCCACTGAGGACACAAGTACTGATGAGGCAGTAGACACTTCATCTGAGGGCGATGAAACGCCACAGGAGGCGTCTGGTGAGGACGAAAATCAGGACGCTATACAAAGTAAAGTAGAAGATGAGCCTGAAACGCCACAAGAGCCTGAAACGCCACAATTTGCGACTAAGCAAGATGTTAAAGACGCTATGGCTGAGTACAACCAAGCTCAGACAGCGAAAATCGACCAAGTGAACAGCCTGCGTGATGAGATTATCCAGAAATACTACCCAGATGGTATCGACCAGACCTTGCGAGCGTCAGACGGTACTGAGATTAAGACGGCTCAAGATATCGTGGATATGGGGCTGACTAAAGCGAACGGTGAAGAGTTCACCTACGAAGAGGCTGCTCAGTGGATTATGGACCAGCGACAAAGCATTAGTCGCAACCTTGACGAGATTAAAGATAACGCTGCACTGATAGCAGAGACTAACCAAAACCTGCTAGACGGTATGGACATAATACGAGCTGAGTATGGCGACCTGTTAGCTACGATACCTGAGATTAACAAGCAGGTGTCAGATATGTACCTCAAGACACTCACTATCGACCAAGAAAAAGGTATCGTAACCAACGCCCCAGTCGATATAGTTGAGTACTACCGTTCAGCACTAGCACCTTACAAACAGTTAAACGATGAGATTAGCAGGCGTAAGGAAGTTGAAGCTGAGCTGGAGAAGCGTAAGGCTGTTATCGGGCGTGATGACAGACAGGGGCTTAGTCAGCGAGGTACGAGTAAGAGTAAAAGTAACACTGGCGACCCATTCGTGGACGCCTTTATAGACGAGTTAGGAGAATAAAATGCGTATTATATTTGAAAACATCGACCCAAAGCGTAACGGTGAAAAGATTATGATTGACCCTGCTAATCAGGGGCAACTAGAGGCACGAGCGATGATTGCTGCCTACATTAACAGTGGCAACCTGAACCCTAACGGTGCCAAGCAGGACTTCGGCTGGAGGCTTGCGAGCCACCAAGCAGCAGTTGTGGACGGCTGGTTGAAAGACCCTAGCAAGGCACAAGAGATTAGCCAGAAGTACAGTATCCCGACTGACGACCTCAAGTACTACGATTACGTGATGTTCCTAGTTGACACTGCGTTCGAAGCCGAGGCAAGCAAGAACAAGGTGAGTGCGATTGACGAACTTGAAGCAGCTGAACAGGCTTACAAAGAACGTGTTAAGGCTCTGGCTGACGGTGAGGTCATCGAAACACCTAAGGTTGAGGCTGTTGAGGTAGCTAAGCCTACTACAAAACCTGCTAAGAAGTAGGTAGTATGCAAGTACCACACCATTACACCCCAAGAGATTATCAGGCAGAGTTCCTGTCTGGTATGCGAGAAAGGAGGTTCGGCGTGCTCATGTGGGCACGTCGGTAACGTGCAGGCAAAGGTCTGTCTACTTTCGTCTATGCTGTACAGCGTATGGTGGAAGAGCCTATGGGGGTGGTCATCGTTTATCCGACCAAAGAGCAGGGGTATAACGCCTTCTGGAATAACGTGGAGAACGATGGCTTTCGGACTATCGAGCATATACCGAAAGAGCTGATATTATCGCAAACAAACACCAAAGACAATATGTCGATGACGCTCAAAAACGGCTCAACCCTCACTCTAGTGGGGGCTAACGCTAATCCAGAGGCGTTGCGTGGTAATAACACCAAGCTGTATATACTGTCTGAGTTCGTGGACATCGTGTCTGGGGTGCTAGGCATTATCAGACCGATTGTGGCTGCTAATGATGGGCAGATTATCATCGAGAGTACCCCGAAGCAGGACGGTGTATCTGGCGGCACGTTTATTAAGCTACTCATAGCTGCCGAAAAAGACCCCACCCAATACGCGCAGCGTGTTTATGCCACACAGTACATGTCAGCTGAGCAGTTGGAGCAGACTAGGCAGGACTATATCACTGAGTATGGCAACGACTTCCTGTATAGGCAGGAGTTCCTACTGGACGAGGGGCAGGCTCTGATGACGAGCTACTACGGTAATGAGATTAGTCGCAAGATTAAGAACGGCGAGATAGGCATACACCCTCACGACCCTAACTTACCTGTGTACACTAGCTGGGACTTAGGTGGTGGTGGCGACGGTACAGCTGGGCTGTTTTGGCAGTACTATAATAAAAAGCTCAACATTATAGACGCCTATGAAACGGCAGTTATTGACGACAAACTACTGGTGGACTACATACGGAGCAAACCGTACAACTACAGATGGCACTTCTTCCCACACGATGGGGCTGTGCGAGATAGCGACGGCATACAGCGTCTGGTGAAACTACAAGGATTGGGGCTGGCTAACAGCTCACTATTAAAGCGTAAGAAGAAAGAGGATGGTATACGAGAGTCGGTTCACCTGATGAGTTCAGCTGATACGACTTGGCACAAGCCGTTTACTACTGGTGCGATAGAGAAGTTGCGACTATATAAGCGTAAGTACAACAAGTACACAGGCGACTATGAGGGACCAGAACACGACAGTAGCTCACATTTTTCGGACAGTTTTAGGTATTGCTCAGACGCTACTAAACAGTACTTTGACGCTAAGGGAGAGTTCCTGATACGGACTGAGCAAAAAGTCGAGGAGTATGAGGACGAGGTTGTGGCTAATATATACGGTGGTGATGACTGGGATTTTTAGTACTATACTTTTACAAGTATTGTGGTTATACTATGAGTGTGGTATAAACCACTAACATTTTTAACGAAAGGAAAACTAATGGCTCAAACCTATGGTAAGTCAGATAGTAGCCTTATCGACCGACAATTAACAATCAGTTCGGTGTTCGCACCTTACTTCGGTGATAACGGTTACAAGTTCAACAACGACGGTTCAATCCGTGTATTCTCACTAGATAACGGTACTCTTGCTGGTTACAACGAAAACAGCGTAGTATACTCACCTGTTACTCTAGTAGGCAACAGTGGCAACGACTACACACTTGCTTACAACCAAGCAATGTTCGCTCGTATCCAGAAAACTTTGGAGCAGGATACTCCTATTGCTAACTTGGCTGCTCAGTGGGCACGTCAGCAAATCGAGGAAGTGTTTGTACCAACTCACGACGTTTACTCAATCAACAAGGTTGTGGCAGCTCGTGAAAATGGTCAAGTAGTCCGTATCGCTGCTGTGAACAACACTGTTCGTTTACCGCTAGCGTTCGCTAAGGCTGTTATGAAAGTTAAGAACAAGGGTGGTCAAGTACAGCGTATGGTCGCACTTGTCAGCTCTACTTACGCAGCTGAGCTTGCTGACCAGATTAACTTCACAGGTTCAGACGCTGGTTACGGTGACGGCATCAACAAAAGCTTCTTGGGTCGCCTAAAGGGTGTTACCTGTGTAGAGGTGCCTGACCACTACTTCCCACAAGCACTCGGTACAAAACCTCAAGGTGGTACTGGCGACTGGGGACAGGTACACGTCCTCGTGGCTGACAAAAAAGCTATCTTGAACGTTACACCTAAAATGCGACCAGATGACTACACAGTTATCACCAAAGTACCTGGCTTCTCAGGTTCTGAGGTTCAGTTGCGTGACCGTGGCGACACATTCGTACTTGTCAAAAAAGCAGGTGCTATCGCTACTGTTGAGCAGGGTGCTGACGTCGGTACGTCTAGTGCGTCTACGACTAACACGCTTATGCCTACAACTGGCACAAGCAAGGCAGCTACAACAGCTCTCTAGTCCACTCCAGTGGTTTACAGAACACCCTACACAAAGTGGGGTGTTTTTGTTATGCTTGGGGTATGAAGTATCTGGTCGCACAGAATACACACCCAAAGTTCAAGTGGGAGATAGATGTGCTACTCACCAACCTCTATTCGCTTGACCCTAAGCTAGAGGTAGTAGTGCTGTTCGCAGTCGATAAACCTGACGACCCAGTAGTGGACTATATTGTGCGACGTTGGGGTGATAGGGCTGAAATACACGCCTATATGGACACACGCAGGGAGCGTATGTATGTGGCTAGTACTCGACCGTTCCTCTGGTACTGCTACTTATCAGAAGACCCTACTAGAGAGCAAGACACCTACTTTCAGATAGACACCGACGTCATATTCAGGCGATTACCTGACTGGAGCAAGGTGGAGCTGTCTGAAAGTGTGTGGGCTGGCTCGGACTGTGCGAGCTACATAAATGCCGACTATATCAAGGGTTGCAGTAACGGTGATGAGGTGCTGGACAACTTCGCTAGGCTAATTAAGGTAGACCGTAGTGTACTAGAGCGTCTGGAAGGTGCTGGTGCTCAGTGGGTGCTAGTAAAGCCGACCGCTGAGTACTGGCTAAAGGTTCAGAGCGACTGCCACAAACTGTCGGGCTACCTTGACCTGACCGATAGCGACATACAGAAGTGGTGTGCCGAGATGTGGGCACAACTGTTCAACGCACCACTATTTGGGGCTGAGTATAAGATAACCCCAGAGCTGGACTTCTGCTGGGCTGGCGACAAGATAGGGCGCTGGCACGCCACGACGCTACTGCATAATACAGGGCTAAGCACTAGCGACAATAAGGACAGGGCGTTTGATAAGACTAAGTACGACGACCTGCCGTATGACCTCGACTTCTCGTGGGTTGGCGAGGACTTGTGTAGTATCGAGTATGTGAAAGCACTGAAAAAAGTAGTAAAAGAATAGTAGACTATTGCCACTAGCATTTATGCTACAATAGTGGTATATGGCAAGCATAGATTTAATCAGAGCAAGTAACGGTTCAGGGGACGCAGTCAAAGCGACGGTGACAAATGCTCGTGTTATCAGTTCCACAACAATACAGGTAGATGCAACAACTAACTGGCCTAGTAAGTTCATCGCAACGGTGGGCGACGTAGACGGTACAGGGGCGTTCGTGCCTGCAACAGTAACAGTGTTTAACGGTATATTGTCTGGTGGCAACATCGAGATAACAAGCTTCGCACCAGGCTACACCGACATCGGCAACACACCTGGGCAGGTTGTAGTGCTGAAGCCTACGACTGAGTGGGCTAATGAGATTGGCGGTGTGTTGGACGCTGCTCATAACGACAACGGCACTCTGAAGACCAACTCTGTGACTACAGCCGCTATAGCTGATGGTGCGGTGACGGCTGGGAAGCTCGCAGTGGGCTCTACTCAACTCGGATGGGCTGAGCATAGTGGTGGAGTATTGCCTACTTCATACACTACTTACGCTACGGTGACAGCCACTAGTACAGGAGGCAAGGTAGTTATAAGGTTCAGTGGACCAATCGCGAACGCTAATTCAGGTGCTCATCGAAAATACAGTCTTAGAGTGCAATGCGACGGCAGTACTGTCAAAGAAGTAACTGACTTAACTCTTGCCCTTGTATCTGGGTCAAGCAACACACACTTTTTCAGTTGGATATTTAGACACACTCCAGCGGCTGGAAGCCATACATGGAACCTCCAGTTACTTGCTGACGGAGCCTCCGCAGTGGCGGCTGGTTATATGACTATGGAAGTTGCTGAGGTGGCTTAAGTCATTCTCGTTAAGGGAGTTGGCAGGCGCAATCTTGACTAATCGAATGTAATAATAAATACAGAATGGATGTAGTAACACAATGACACCTACCGAGCGTGAAGAATTCCGACAGATGGCTACCGACATAGCCTTGCTGAAGCAGTCGCAAAGCAAGATTGTCGAGCCTGCTTTGGTGCGTATCAATCGCAAACTCGACACGCTTAGCTTTTACACCAAGTCAGAGGTAGATGATAAGATTGCCGATGCTCGGAGCGATATCGAAGAAAAGCTGGTATCTGTACAGAAGCGACGCTGGTATGAGAATACTATCTCGGCAACGTTTGGAGCCTTGCTCACAGGCGTTGTGATGTTTATATTTAATGGAATAATAGGAGGGAAGTGATGGCGTATAACGATATAACCAACATTGACAGCCCAAATTATACAGCTGGGCGTGGCGGTAAGAGCATAGACAGAATAGTCATTCACTGGTGGGACGACCCTGCTCGTAACCCAACCGCTGAAGGTGCTGTAGCAACGCTTGTTAATCCTGCAAGACAAGTATCTGCACATTATGTGGTAACAGGTACTGGAAGGCGTGTTTGGTGTCTTGTAGCGGTACAGGATACTGCATGGCACGCTGGTAATTTTGATATAAACCAGCGTAGTATCGGGCTGGAATGTGACCCACGATGTCGGGCTGAAGACTACGATGTGATAGCTGAAGTTGTAGCAGATATATGGCGAGCTTATGGCAGACTACCGCTAACACCGCATAGGCAGTACACCTCTACGCAATGTCCAGGTAATTATGACCTCGCAAGGATACAGCGTGAGGCTGAAGCGAAACTAGCACCACCAGCACCGACTAAACCGACATGGGTGGCAATGGATACACCTCGCACACTACGTACTAATAAGCAGGTATTTGTTACGAATGTTATTTCTGGCAAGTCTGAAGGTGCAGCGCTTGCAAAGGGTACAGATGTAGCATTTGCCACTAAAACTGACTGGAATGGTGCGTTATGGCTTCGTAGCGTCTATGCTACAGGCAAGGGCTTCGACTGGGGAATAAAACAAGCAGACTTGGAGGAAATACCTGTAGAGCCGCCAAAACCGCCTGTAGAGCCGCCTAAACCGCCAGTAGTCGAACCACCAGTTGTAACTCCACCAGCTACAGACTGGGGTAAAGAGAATAATGGCTTGCTGAAAAAACTAGTTGAAATGGTGCAGTGGATTATAGATAAACTGAAAGGGGTGTTCAAATGAAACTCTGGCGAGCAATCAAAGCTATAGACTGGAAGGATGTATTCTCAAGGGCTGCTTGGACGTTCGTGCAGGTGCTTCTAACGACTTTCATCGTGTCTGGTGAGTCTATACTCGATTTACTGTTCAAAGCCGAATGGGAGCAGTTGTGGGTGCTTACAGTAGCTATAACACTATCAGGCGTAGCGTCTGGACTATCAGCTGTTAAAACTATACTTGTACAAGTGATACGTAGCTTACGCGAGGCAGTAGAATAATATGGAGGCTTCACCAAACGAAGAGCGATACCCGTTCTACAATGGTGAGGAGATAATCTGGCTGACGCCACCTGATTATTATGTTGCGATAGGTAAACTGGCAATGATGGAAAGCGTGGAGTTCGATAATGAGTGAACATATACATTTAGAGTTTGGCGATGGTAGCGAGTTTGAGGCTACACCAGATAATACAGCACTATTCACATTCATAGGTGCATTGGCGTGTTATGACCATGTATTTATTGCAATGGAAGAGCCTGAAAACAATAGGGTACAAGGTTCATATGTATTTATATCGAATAAGATGTTTGGTCCATTGGTAGAGCATATACTAGAGCATGACTACCCTTTACACTTGAACCTACGACAGGTTGCAGAGTGCGATGAAGAGGCTTATGCACGTATGATACATAAAGAAGCTGACGATTTAGATGCTGGCATACCAGATGGCTGGCTTGTTTAACCGCATCATCAATCATAGATGTACCTACCCCATTATTGATATTTCGTAGTAGCTTTTTACGCCACCACCATGATTTATTCGATATAACATACTTTATTGCTTCTTCTTTACTCATACTTCCTCCTGTTGAGCTTTGAGTTCAGCGATACGATTTTTATATATGTCGCACTCATCATCGTCCCACCGCCTTATATGTTCATTATATAATTGGTTGACCTCATCTATCCGTACTTCATTTGCATACGCTTCTCGGTGCTGTTTGATGAGGTCGAAGGCTTTTGAAAAATTAAAGTCGAAACAAAAAAGCTTTCCGTTGACGTATGCCCAATATGGATGGTATTTCATCTTTTCGCCTTCAGTAATTTCTCTCACAGTAACGGTTCCCGCGAAAGCTTGTTTCAATATCTCACCCATATCTTCATCGCTCATTTTGTTAGGAGAGGTTGTCATACTTCCTCCTCGTGCAGCTTTATGGTTAGTTTTAGTAGGGCTTGGAGTGGAGTACCTCCCTGATGAATACCGTTATTACGACAAGTGGCTGAATAGTAAATTAACGGCTCGGTGGTGTTCGTATTCGTCTTTGCAATGTTAGTGCCGACTGGTAACTTCTCTAGTAGATAGTCTGAGGTGTATCGTGGAGTGTCATCTATAAACATCGAATTGGTCTCCCACCCAGTAGCCTCATATACCTGCTTACACAGTTCAAATAGTTCTCCACTTGATGTTGTCATACTTCCTCCAATGCTTTTAATAGGTTCTGCTCGAACTCCTGTATCGCTACATCATAGGCGTGGGCTGGAGCTTCAAGGACTTTAGGCGCCTGACCGTTTGAGGTTTTATATACGTTGCTTGGCTTCGCTTCCGCCACCAGTTCTTTTATGAGTGAGGTTATGGCTTGCTTGGCAGTGGCGATAAAAGTAAACCTTAGCTGCCAACAGAACTGGCACTGTTCTGGTTCACCGTCATAATCTGGATACGCTCCACTCCCATCACACTGGATACAAGGTGTTTTGCTCAATAGCTCATCGAGCCTTTCGTTATAGTTGGTCATTGGTTTGCCTCCAGTAGCTCGGGGTTCTCGTATATGTTTCCGATGACTTCTATTGACTCTCCTGGGTTCCAAAGGCTCGCAAGAGTCCTGTTAGGGTTGTACAAGTCAGCGAACTGAAAGCCTCCATTTGCCCAGTAGATGGATGCAATGTGTCGTTTCTCGTGTTTGTGGGTCAAGTCGTCGTGGCGATAGAACTGCACAATGTCACCCTCATATATCTCCACGTCCTCGCGGTCTTTCAAGCCAGTCCACTCATTGAATACTGTAGTGCTATCATAGGCGACCCACTTCCAAAATCCAATATCTGGCATCAGATTAGAATATACCCACTCCTTATTATGATTGTCCCATGCTCTAAACTTAATCTCTCTCATACTTCCTCCAACGCTTCTATTAGGTTGCGCTCTATACACCTTATGCAGTTATCAGCGCCAGAGTAGTCAGTGAAGTGGAGTACATTGCCGTGAACATCACACTGAAGTATTTGAAAAGTGCCGATTTTCTCATCATCTGTGTACATAAGATGTGCGGTTTGACCGAAGTAGTTATCATTGACCAGCTTGCTCATACTTCCTCCAATGCTTTTAATAGGTCATTTTCTATAGGTTCATCTTTGTGCTTAGGGCACTCATCGCCACCAACACATTCACCACAAAACTCACAGTTGTGCCCCATCGGTTCAGTCAGCATTTCACATCGGTTACAAATCATACTCATTCCAATGTCTCCAACGCTTTTAATAGGTTCTGCTCGAACTGGTTAATAGTGTTCAAATCTCTTTCACTCAAGTCACCATAAACAGTAATGCTGCCTCGTTGGGTTTTACTGTTTATCGGCTTCGCTTCCGCCACCAGTTCTTTTATGAGTGAGGTTATGGCTTGCTTGGTCGTGTGTATCGAAGTACCTTTCGCCTCTCCGCACCATTTACAGATACGTGAGTATGGGGCTTCTGGCTCGAAGTCACACGACGTTATCAGCTCATCTAGTCTTTCGTTATAGTTGGTCATTTTGTAGCTCCTTTTACTTGATTAGTCCATGGCAGGTATAATCCGTCAGCGTCCGCCCTCGGCACGTAGTGAACATGCAAATGCCTGACGCTCTGCGTTGCCTCTTTGCCAGCTGAGGTAATAAGGTTGAATGGGACACCTTGCAAGCCAGCATACAGTGCTGCAACCTTTGATACCTCCGCATAAATATTCGGGTCACTGCTCGCGTTAGCCGTGTGTTCCTTATGGATAAAGCACTTGTGGCCACGCACTACTGGGTTTAATGGCGTGAACATGTAGACGTTATCCACCAGGAGTTCTATGCCATTGATATTGTCGTGGTTACAAAATACGCAGTCACTCATTCTACTGCCTCATCTAGTCTTTCGTTATAGTTGGTCATTGGTCTGTCTCCTCTATGCGCTTTTTAGCTATTTCAAAATATTCTTCATCTAGCTCTATGCCTATGAAGTTGCGATTAGTATTGACGCAGGCTACGCCAGTGCTGCCGCTGCCCATTGTGAAGTCTAGTACAGTTTCGCCCTCATTGGTGTAGGTTTTGATTAGATATTCTAGGAGAGATACTGGCTTTTGAGTGGGGTGCAAGCCTTTATCGTTACTGAACATCAATGTTTGGTTTGGATATCCAGTAAAACTTTGAATATAAGTTTCCCTTAGCCGACCACCGTTGTGGGTTGATAGACCAATTTGCGTCCTTTCAATCTTAGTTGAGTGATTACGAATGGTTTTATTTTTTATTTTAGTGATACCTTGAGGATTATATGTAGGAAGTTTATTGTAGAATACAATTATATTCTCTACTGATTTCATAGGCATCTTCTTAGCGTTTAGAAATCCAGTTGGTGATTTTTGCCACACCCAGTCATACTTGTAGTTCTTGATGTTACTCATTCTTAATGCGCTTGAGAAAGGTTCAGAGCCAAACAGCACTATCGCCCCATTCGGTTTAATAACACGTTTCAACTCCGCCCACATCGGCTCAAAAGGTATAACACTGTCCCATTTGCAGGCTGTTGTACCATACGGAGGGTCGGTGAGTACCATATCAACACTACCATCTGGTATAGACTTCATCAGCTCTAGGCAGTCGCCCTGCCGTAGGTCAATCTCTCTCATACTTCCTCCTGTTGAGCTTTGAGTTCAGCGATACGGTCATTTTCTTCACACTGCCAGTCGTGAAGCTCAGCTTCTCCAGAGGTGACGATGGCTCCGCATTCACTACAGGTGTAATATATTTTTGTTGAATCACTTGATGCTCTCATATTGCTCCTTTAGCTCAGAGATGCGTTTCTTACGCCACGCCCTCTCGTTAGCCCAATTACCGTGGTTTTCAAGCTCGTTAATTCTCGCTTCTAACGCCACACGCTTCCTATCGGCGGTGATGAGTTGCCAGTAGCGGTCAACCTGCTCCATATCGCTAGCCTTTTCTCTGTCCGAAAGCTTTTCGTACGGTGTTTCAATTTGCCTATCCCATCGCTCCAAGATGTCTCCAATTTCAGGTGAAGGGTTTGCCTCTCGTAACACTTTATGAACCCACTTTTGCCAGTCAGCCCATCGTTGGTGTTCAATAGCGGCTAGCTTCTCTCTCAGCTCTTTATCTTGTTCTGTAGGTGTCATAGTTGCTCCCTTAACCAAGGCTCTATTCCAAGCTCAATCGGTACATACAGACCATTTGCTTGCTTTCTAGTAGCAAATTCATATATCCGTTCTTTTTCTTTCCATACCGCTTCTCTCACCTCATCTTCTATGAGCTTGATGATGGCTTGTTTGGCTTGAACCCTGCTCAGAACAGGCTCGCCTTTGAAGCCAGTCTTGGTACACCAATTTTCAAACGCTCTTAATATCCCATCTAGTCTTTCGTTATAGTTGGTCATTGGTTTGCCTCCTGTAGTCATTTCAAAATCACCACCGTATCCATCGGGTGTGAGTTGTTTAATTTCGCTTGGTGTCATCTCTGCTCCTTTCACATTATTTCAAGTACAATCTGCTTATTTCTCACATTTTCGCAAGTAACCGCTGGCTTTCCACTACTGCTGGCGTGGAGTGTCTTCGTAGCATTCCATTTAACCTTTTCACTCAGAGCAAATCGATGAGTCGCAGGCACGTTGGGTTGTTACTCTACTATTTCCAAGCTGTCAAAATACTTCACGAACTTCCATAAGCTTACGCTAACAAGTATGTACATTGCACTAAATGCTAGATACATGAAGCCTATAAGTGTATTGCTGTTTAGAACTGATACACCCATGAGGAACGTTCCAACACCTCCTACGAACTGTAGAACGCTTATCATGTACACCAAACTACGTCCTGATTCTACCCAATTATTCATCTTATTTCTCCTCTCCTGTTAATATAAACACATCGCCATCTTCTTTGATTTCTTTTGCCTCTGCTTTCTCCTCTCTTGTTTTAACTCGTAACAGCTTGTCATAGCCTTTCCATATATCTTCGATACTGTCCATGAACCTGTTGAACTCTGTTTTATCCAGCTCGATGATGTACTCGATGGCTTGGCGTTGGCGTTGCTCGTTAGTGATGGTTGGTTGGGGTTTACGCTTGAACATCTTCACTCACTTTCTTTCCACGTCTTGAAATTGCGCCACCTTTTTTTCCTGCAGCTACAGGGTCTGCACTTGGATGCGCAAAGCCACCAGTGTTCGATGCCTTGCCACCCTTGGCTCCCTGTATGCGGTAGAAGTCGTCGCCATATCTTAATTTGTTTGTTGCGGCCGCTTTCTGGCCTCCGATTTTAGTGCCTGCCACTACTTACCTCCTATCTGCTTCTCACCCCATTTGTGGTCGAGGTTGTTAGCTAGTGTTACGAACGTATAGATAGTTTTCTTATCCTTCGCTGGCGACAGCTCGTAACTTGCCAGTTTACTGCTCTTGAACACTGCTAGACGTATCAGCGTGTCGTCACGCATGCCAGCAGCTAGTGCCAGCTGGTCGGTAGTAATATCACTCTCACGGCTATTAGCGTCTGCCACATACAGCTCCACCTCCTCGATGAACTGACTCATACCGTCAGTGATAGCTAGTGTAGCGATGTCGATATCAGCGTCCAGTGTGAAGTTCGACTTCTTACGGTTGTACTTAATCTTCCCGTCAGCCTGAGCCTGTGTCAGTATGTTATGGAGCTGGAGTGGTGGTATGCCCACAATCTCCTGCAATGCTCCGATACTGTTAGTCTGCATAATGTGCGATAGTATCGCCAGTTCGTTAAATGTGCGTTGTCGGTTGTCCATTAGTTATTCTCCTTTAATTCTTCTATATCTTTAAGCAGTTTTGAGTAAAGATTGCGCCCTTTTTCAGTCAGCCAAGTCCCGTATACCGAACTGCCGTGCTCGAAAAACTCATCTTTACTACTCATCCAATGCGCTAGTATCTCTCTTTTGCCGTTATCATCGAAAAAACCTGCGGCATACTCTTTCTTAGCAAAATAATCGAATACAGCCCAAGCCTCTTCGGCTAAAATATCTGACGTTCCGCACCCACATCCGCCTAGTATCGCCACCCAGAAGTATTCCTCTGGGCTGTCATACCACGCCCCATCGGGTGCTTTATAAGTCGGTGTTTCCATCACCTACCCCCATATCTCCTCGTCTGTTGGTTTATATTCTACTTGTGGTGTATTCGTGAAGTCATACAGCTGCTCGGTATCGAACTCGCTTACGATATTGTCCAAGTCGCTAAGACTATCACGAATACGCTCAATTGTGTCAGTGTCAGGCTCTACTCGTATCACCTTGAACTTGCTGGTGTTGAGGTTGCCTGCCACATAGTCGCACCACTTGCGACCAGTTGCTAGTAACTGCCCTTGTATCTGTAGGTAGTGGTCATCTGGCACACCGTGCTGTAGCACATCAGCGAAACTACTGTCGCCCAGCACTTTGCACTCGATTAACCCGTCATCGCCCACCAGTCGGTCGGGGCTTGCTCCAAACTTGTCGCTGTAAAAGAACCCACACTTTTCGACTGGTACGCCCAGTGCTGAGCTGTAGGCGTTTGCCAGGCTCTCCTCGAAGTCGATACCGTCCTGCATGGCTTTAGTAACGAACTTCTGGAACGATACCTTGAACTGTCTCTCGTAGGCTATCTCGACCTCGTAGTCGGTGCGACGCTTGAGTGGCTTGCCATTCTTGCCTACTGCCAGCCAGTCGCCTAGCCTACTGGCTGTAACCTTGGCGTGTCGGCTCTGAACCCATTCTGGGCTGCCCTGCGGTGCGTCTGAGTAGGTGAACCCTTTGGCAGCTTTAGGTTGTTTAATAGTGAAACTTACCATACCTCGTCCTTCTTTTCTTTCTTCCACTGCTCGTAGTCATCTCGTAGCAGCTTCTCATTTAATATCCCGTTGCCTGTGTACTTACGCTTGGCGTAGACCTGCTCTAGCCCATGTAAGTATTTGTAAAAGTCCTCGTCGGTCGCCTGCTTCTCCCACGCCTCTGCCCTAGTCTTTGAGAAGGTTAGGGCGGGGTGCGGAGTACGCTCTCTAGGCGAATGGAATGTCATCAGTGTCTACCGCAGTTACAGGTCCCATGATATCCTCGATGGTGGTCTTCTTCAGCTTTGGCTCATAACCGTAAATGTTGCGGTCGTAGCTGTGCCTAGTCTCGCCCTGAGCGTTGGTATAGGTACGGTCTGACTGGTAAACAGTGAACCACGCTTCATAGCCATCGAGTTTTTCTAGCACTTTCTTTATCTTAGCGTCATCGAAGTCGCCTACGAAGAACTGTCGGATTTTGTCCTTTTGTGTATCGTCCTTGGCGTTGTGAACTGCGATGCCCCATAGAGTACACATAGTGAACTTGAACGCTTTCTCGGTGTGTAGCCACATACGGACTTCAGCTGTCTCGCCCTCGCTGCCCTCGACACCGATTTCCACGTACTCACGTCCATCGTCCATCTTGTCCATAATCGCACCTGCGATTTTAACCTTGTGAACACCTTCCTCGAAGTACTTACTCTGCTCTGTGTAGTCGCTATCTGTCATTTTAAAATTAACCATTACTTTTCTCCTTTACTTGATTTAGTGTCTTCATTACGAGTAATACTCTCTTATGATTTTATCCACTTCACGTAAGTTGT